>Ga0208454_1000308_pt1 | contig 32064 bp, 37 predicted proteins | sample EasRivMeERMZT100_FD_187530 | JGI IMG/M metagenome (GOLD analysis project Ga0208454, IMG submission 187530) | Soil microbial communities from meander-bound floodplain in the East River, Colorado, USA - East River MetaG ERMZT100 (SPAdes) (version 2) | ecosystem: Environmental > Terrestrial > Soil...
TATAGGTTTAACATAACCGTATCTTTCTAAACCTAAATAATTTAATACACAATCTTCAATATAGGTATTATCAGTACCCCAAATATCATATTGAGTTGTAGTTAATTGATAATACCCATCACATACTTTATAGTTGTCATTATCTTTCAATTCATAGTAAACCATTACAGTACTTACATCGGTTTTAAATGCTTGAATTGTTATTTCTATTTGAGTTGCACTTCTTAACGGTAAACCCGTTTGTATTTCATTTATTTTCATATTAATTAATTTAGATTACAATCATTAAATCACCACCACTTGTTTTATATAAAGTTCCAATTGATAGACCACCAGCTAAAGCACTTGCATTATCAGCAAAAGTAGGAATTGAAGTCATTTTAATATAACCATTACCCAAAATTTGCATTTTAGTTGATTTAGTTTGAATACCAGCAGCACTTGCTATTGGAGTTGAAGTAACAAAATCAATTGAGTTACTTGCATTTCCATAACCAACACCAGTTTCAATTGAAACTGAACCACCACTAAAATTATCGGATACAGTACTTACTGGTGATACATAAAAGTTTTCATCATTAACAGTTGCATATAATTCACCAGTATTTGAATAAGTAATACCTATATACCCTCTACTTACACCACCAATAGATACCCAGTTTCCACTATTATTAACACGTTTACGTACTTGACCACTAATATCAGCACCATATAAATGACCATTTAATGTTGTCATATCCCAAAAAGGATATGAAGTTAAACCTTGTGCAACAAAGTTACCAACACCACCAGTTTGTTTATATAAATCACCATTATTTTCAACTGCATACATATCACCATTCAATTCTAATAACCCTCTCCACGCTCTTGCAGTTTGACCTAATGCAACAAATGAACCAGTTGAATTAGTTTGTTTATATATATCACCACCACTAATTGCACCATATACATCATTACTTGCAGTTCTATATCCCATTGTAAGAAAAGCAAATGTACCAAATGCAGTTGTATTCCACGAAGTACCACCATTAGTTGAAATATAAATACCACCATTAGTTGGAACATAAACTGTACCATTAGCAGTAATTGTTACACTACCATTAAGTTGTTGACCTATTGAAGTTGTTGTAGTAAATGAACTACCAGCAGCAGTTTTTTTCCAAACAGTATTACTATTAACATCAATTGTATATATATCACCATTTGGGGCAGTTGTCATTTGTCGCCAACCACCGTTACCAGCTTGAAAAAAACTAAATGTATCAATTTGAGCAGTTGTAACAGTTGTATCAGTTGTGTCACCACCAATTAATTTTAATGTACCACCACCAGCAAGTATTGTACTTGAAGCTGGTGAAGTTGCAATATAATTATTCCCACTTACAGCTAATTTACCATTTCTTCCACTAATACCAAAAACATTATTAAATGGTAAACCAGTATTTAATGCAGTAAAAGTGACTCCATTATTAATTGATTTATATACATCATCATTACTACTTGCATATAACGTATTTTCTATACTTGTAATAGCTTGCCAAGCTTTTGAAGGGTTACTATATATTAAGTTAAAATCACCTACACCATTTGTTTGTTTATATATACCATCATTTTCTACAGTTGCATACATATCATTACCCATTTGACAAACACCTCTCCATAATCTATCAGCTTGACCTAATCCAACAAAAGCACCAGTACTATTTGTTTGTTTATAAATATCGTCATTTTCAACACATACATATATATCATTATTTGAAGTAACAGTCATATAAAAATATGTTCTACTTATTTCACCAATTGAAATAAAATCACCAACACCACCAGTTTGTTTGTATATACCACTATTAAAAGTACCAGCATATATATCACCATTTGGAGCACTTGCCATACCAAACCATTGTCTTGCAGTTTGTCCTAAAGCAACAAATGAGCCAACACCACCAGTTTGTTTATAAATATCACTATTAAAAGCACTTGCATAAACATCACCATTTGGTGCTATTGTTATACCTCTACCAATTTTTGAGGTATTATCAATTATAGTAAATACCTCACTATTACCACCACTTATAATTGTACCATCAATACCATTACCACCTTGTACTATTAATGTTTTACCTATACCACTTAATTTAGGTTCAATAGTAACCTTTCTATCAACTTGATTACCAAATTGAATAGTTGTGGCAGTTGTAGTAAATGCAGTTGTTCCAATTCCTAAACCAATACCGTTATCGTGAATAAGTGAATTAGTCATTGCACTTGAAGCATCTAATTTTTGTATATAATTCGTTGTTCCAGTAAATGAAACTGAACCACCACCACCTAATGAAACTGAACCATCAGCCATTAAGAATTGATTACTTGTACCACCAGCTTTTATAAAAGCATTTGCAGTTATGTTAGTTGTAGTTGTATTACCTCTATTAGTTACTGATTGAAGTGTATCAGTTTCAGTTGTAAGATAAGTATTACTATCAACTGAACCATTAGCTTTTAAAAATTGAGTACTTAAACCACCACTTTTAATAAAACTATTTGCAGTTATATTAGTTGTAGTTATTGCACCTCTTGTTGTTACTGATTGAAGTGTATCAGTTTCAGTATAAGCAGTTATATAAACACTATTATCAACACTACCATCAGCTTTTAAAAATTCAGTACTTGCACCACCACTTTTAATATATCTACCAGTTAATGTTAAATCACCATTGTTAGCCAATGACATTAAAGTTGATTTAGTTTGTGTAGTTCCAGTATTTGTTATAGGTAAATTAAATTCAATTGAAGTTGTACCACTACCACTACCAGCACCAGCTTCTAATTTTAATTTACCACCATTGAAATTAATAAATTGGTTAACTTCAACAACTGCACTTGATGAATCAACAAAATATAATTTAGTTCCTTGTCCAGCAATTGCTACTTGTGGGTTAAAACCAGTATTAATTGGTACAAATGCACCAACACCACCAGTTTGTTTAAATAAATCATCATTATCATCACTACCAGCATATAAATCACCATTTGAAGTACCAATAGCTATCCATCTACCAGCTTGAATACCAATAGATACAAAATTTCCTACACCACCAGTTTGTTTAAATATACCAGCAGTAAATCCACAAGCATATATATCACCATTAAATTCGCACATTTGTTGCCAAGCTCTACTTGTTTGACCTAATGCAATAAAGTTACCTACACCACCAGTTTGTTTATATATATCACCAGCACTAACACAACAATATATATCACCATTTGCAGCAGCAGCCATACCGTTCCAATCTCTTGAAGTTTGACCTAAAGCAACAAAAGCACCTACACCACCAGTTTGTTTATAAATATCACCAGTATTTCTACTTACATATACATCACCATTTGGTGCAACTGTACAACCTCTACTAAAGCCACCACCACCTATTGAACCTACAATTGCAAACGCACCTACACCACCAGTTTGTTTATAAACATTATTACTATTACCACTACCATAAACATCACCATTAGGTGCAAATGCAAGTGAACGTAAAAATATTGAAGCTATTTGAGTAAAAGTTGTACCAGTTCCAGTACCAATACCAGTACCACCAGCTATTGTTAATGATTTACCATCACCATTTGAATTACTTTCAATTCCAATACTTCTATCACTTTGATTACCAATAGTAACCGTATAATCAGTTACATTAGTTGTTGCAATACCTAAAGCAGTTCCATTATCATAAATTAATGAATTGGTTAAACCACTTGAAGTATTTAACTTTTGTAAGAAATTAGTTGTTCCAGTAAATGTTACAGTAATTGCACTTGCAGTAGTTACACTACCATCAGCTAAAAGAAATTGTTGATTAGTACCACCACTCTTAATAAAAGCATTTGCTAAAATACTTGTTGTTGTTGCTGAACCCCTTGTAGTTACTGATTGAAGTGTATCAGTTTCACCACTTAAATAAACAGTACTATCAACACTACCATCAGCCTTTAAGAATTGGCTTGAAGTACCACCACTTTTAACAAAAGTATTTGCAGTAATTGAACCGTTTATGTTAAAATCACCAGTAAGTGTATCACCAGTTCTACTTACCCTATCCCAACCTATTTGTAGGATTGAATTAGCAGTTGTACCACTTGCATATAGCTTTACATCAGCTGTATTTAAAGCTAATTCACCTAAATCAATATCAGCACTTGTCGGTACTTTATTTGGTACATTTGACCTTTTGATATATATTCTATTATTCATATATTTATATGTGTTTATTTGAGCTTATATAAGCTCTTATGTATTGTTTATCTTAGAACAACCCGCCATCAATGATTTCAGTTATTGCACCATCAGCCAATAAAAATTGATTACCAGTACCACCACTCTTAACAATTGTTGTTGCACTTAATGAACCAGCATTATTAACTAAGAACGTACTTGTAGCACCAGTATTTTGCGTTTGAAATACTATATTTGTATCATCAGCAAAACCTTGTATTGTTAATGCACCTAATACATTGTTAGTAACTATTTGTGGTGATACTGAATTGTTATAAGCACCTTGTAAATTAGTTGTACTTGTACCACCAGCAGCACCAATAATTTGACCTAATTTGTCAGCTTTAAAGAATTGTGCTTGTGTAGTATCACTTAAATCAGTTGCACCAAATGCAACCGCTATAACACTTACTAATAAAGCATTCTTATCTAAGTTAGGGAATAATACAAATGATTCTCTACCAACCATTGCAATTGCACCTAATAAAGTATTGTATTGATTTTGACCGTATTGAACTACATAACCACCATTAGGAACTAAAAATATATATTGCATTGAAGCACCACTAACAATAGGAGTGATTACACCACCAATATCAATTGAATTAGGGTCTATTGCAGTTATAGTTGTACCAGTACCACCAGTTTGAGTACGATAAACAAAATTTGCTGGTATTTGAGCCATTATAAATAACTCATTAGGGTTAGTTTTGGAATTATGTAAATTAATACCATTACCAATCACATTACCACCAGTTGTATTAAATGTTAAATTAACTCCATTGGCTTGTGCATATACACCATTATTAATATAGTTAAATGCTTGAAATAAATCTCTATGTTGTGCTAAAGGACTTGTTATAAAATCGGGTTCATTTGCTACAACTGTAATTAAATTTTGTGGATGTCCTATTTTACCTAACCACATTTTAACTTTTCGTTCAGTTGAAGTAGGAAAAGTATTTTGAAAAGTAATACCACTATTATCTAATAATACATAACTACTTTGACCAGTACCTAAAGTTGTTACAGTTAAACCAGTTGCACCACTATAAGATACATAAGTGAAAGTTGGTATAGCTGGATTAGTTTCGTTATCGACTATATAACCAGTTATAGGTGCAATATCAATAGTTGTAGTTGAATTGAAAGTTAATCCAGTTCCAAAAGTTAATACACCAGTTGCACCTTGTGCAACTAACCATTCTCTATTAGTTGATAAGTCATAAACATTACCATTAATATTTAAAGTTGTAGCCGTAGTTACACCACCAATTGAAGTTAATGATTTATTTTTCCATAATTGAGTTGAAGATTCATAAGCTAATACATCATTGTTAGTTATAGCACTTATAGCTACATCAGTTAATCTATCTACTTTAAATGTATATAATATATTAACTAATATAATTCCTTGTACTGCGTGAGCATTAACAACAGTACCAATAAAAGTAACTTGATTAGGTGAAGTTGGTATAGTAGTTGTTAAACCACCACCACTAAAAGGTGATAAGTATAATCTATCACCATCAACAAAAGCACTTGTATTTAAACCACTTGCAATACCATCAGTTACAACTATACCAGTTCCATTATTTGCAATTGTTTCTAATGTTATACCAACCGCTAATGAAGTTGTTACGGCAGTATCAGCTAAAGCTAAAGCAATTGTAGGTCTTGCACCTTGCCCACCAGTTATATAAACTACTGAACCTTTAGGAATAGATACACCAGTTTTATTTGTAGCTAAAACTGTTAAAGTTTCATCAATTGGTAATTCAACTACTTTATTATTTATATCAACACCTATGTTTCTTGCAGTACCAGTAAATAAAGTTATACCATTAAGGAATAAATCATTGTTTACTGTCATACTATTACCAGTTAGATTACCAAAAATATTTGTATTTGCTGATATTGATACTAATGAACCATTATCAAAAATATTACTATCAGTTAATCCACTAAAAGCATCTACTTTTTGTAAGAAATTAGTAGTACCAGTTACACTAAATGAACCACCAGTTGAAGTAGTTGTAAAACCAGTTACATTAAATGTACCACCAGTATTATTTGTAAAAGTTGCAGTTGCAGCACTACTACTAAATGTACCACCAGTTACATATATATCAATACCACTACTAAAACCACTTACACTAAATGTACCACCAGTATTATTTGTAAATGTAGCAGTTTGTGCAGTTGAACTAAATGTACCACCAGTTACATAAACATCAGTACGTCCACTTAATTCAAAAATATCACTTTGTATATCTTGAATTATTGAACAATTCTCTAATGTATCACAAGTTAAGAATGTTGGGAATGTAATTGAAGTAGAGCAACCAGTTATAGATGGGAAATTAAGAAATGGAATTTCACATATCGTATATGAATTAACTTCAAGTGTAATTGTCATTTGCCATCCAGCTGCATAATCTAATAATGAATTATTAAGTGGTATTGCAGTTGAAGAATCTATTAGGTCTATACCATCAACATCACTATGTTGTAACCATAATACTAAGTCATTTAGAATTGAATTGGTATCGGATAGGATGGTATTAATATTTTCTCTATCAGCTTGAATTAGGTCAAAACAATAAATATTTAAATCAAATGATTTTGCGTTAGTATTGAAAATAGAAGTTGAAGGTGAAACATAAAGAATTGGATATTCTTCATCTCTATTTGCAAAATTAGGTAATTGACCTGGGAAATCACTTGCAAATTTTTTTATTTGTAAATGTTCAGATGCAAAAGCACCTAATGCGTTTAATATTCGGATATAAGATACGTTACTCATTAAATTAGTTTTATTTTATTGTTTTTATAATTTAGCTGACTCATTTGCTTTACTAACGAAAGCTTGTGTATTAGATATTTCAGTTTCACTTACATAAGCCTTAACAACAATTTCACCTGAAGGATTTACTTCAGTAGTTTTAGCAGCTGTTGTATTTTGATTATTGTTACTACCAAATAAATTTACTTGTGGAGTTAATGGTTGTGAACCAGCAGTAGGTACACTTCCACCACCACCTCCATTAGGTGTCTTAACAGCTATAATCTTTTTAACATTAGCTAAACCTGCACCAACAGCTATTGCTGCCGCAGCAATACCTAAAGCAGGTCCTACTACTGGAATTCCAGCTAATGAGTTATATGAAGCGGTTGCTGATTGATAAGTATCAATAGTTGTTGCAGCAATTGCTGCTGCTTTACCAGCATCAGTACTTTCACCTAATAGTTCAGCAGCTTGTGATAATGAATCAGCTCCAGCTGATAGAAATTGTTCTTGCGCCTTTTTAGCAGCTTCATCAATTGCTGTTTTAGCATCAGCATTTTGTTTTTTACTATCGTAATCTATCTTTTGAGCATTTAAATTAATATCATTTACTCTATTTAAATGGTCAATTGTTAAAGCTTCAGTATCTTTACCAAATTTAATAGCTTGTGCTTTTAAATCTTCAAAACGTTTATTTTCAGCAGCAAGTTCGGCTTCTTTTTTAGTCATTGAATCAGCAGCATTTTTTTCTTCAGCTTTATCTATTTCATCTAAGATAGCTTTTTCAGCATCATTAGATTTTTTTAATGCAGCTTGTTTTCTATTATACTCTTCTTCGTCTAATCTTTTTTCTTCAGCTATTCTATCTTTTTTCTTTTGAATAGCAATACCATTAGCTTTATCATTTTCAGCTTGTAATTTTGCATTATTTTCAGCTGTGGTATTAAATCTATTAACTTGTGCATCTACAATTGCTTTATCAACTAATTCTTGTTGTTTATTATAAAATTCAGTATTTGCTGCAATTGTATCTTGTGCATCTTTAATTGTTTTTTCTTCCTCATCAGTTAATCCACCAAAGAAAGCACTTCCACCACCAATCTTTCTTCTAAGATTAGCTAAAGTATTTTGTGATTCTATTAATTGTTGAAATGCTTTTGCTGAATTGTCAATAGCTGTTTGTGATGCTAACTCTTTTTGTGCTTGAATTAACTTTTGTATTTCTTTTTCACTAACACCTAATGCTCTTGCTCTTGCTATTTCAACATTATTTGATAATTCAGTTTGTGTTGCAGTATCTTCAATACTTTTCTTTAAGTTATCAGTTGATATTCTATTTAAATTAATGGCATTATTAGCTTCTTCTAATATTTGTTTTTGTTTTTGTGATGCACTATACCAACTATATAAAGCAGCTGTAATAGCAGCAATTAATGTAGCTATCAATATATAAGGATTAGCCTTTAAAACTAAGTTTAAAGCTTTTTGAGCTATTGTTAATTCACCAGTTGCAACCGTATTTGTTGTTGTTGCTGCTGCACTTGCTTCAGTAACTGCAACGTTTGCTTCATTACTAACTTTAAATATATCTAAAGCTTCAATTGCATCCTTTACAGTTGAAGCTAAACCACCAGTAACCTCATTCAAAATACCAATAGCACCACCATTATCTAATATAGATTTACCACTACTTTTCATACTGGAACCTAATTGATTTTGACTCTCCTTTAATTCTTTAGTACTATCACTTGCTTGTTCAAGTGAATTACTTAAATTATTAATATCTTTAGTTGCATCATCAACATTTGAATTAATTTTAATCTCTATTTCAATAACTTTATTTGCCATCTATTTATATTTAATTTATTGTATTTAGATAATAGTAATTTTACTTCTTACATAAATATTACCAGCTGAATTATTAGTTATATCAAAAGTAACATTGTTAGTAGCAACCGTTACGTTAGGTGTGATACTTATTGGAGTACCCAACGTATTTGTCATATAATTTGATTGATTAGCAGTATTACCAGTTGTATTAACAAATACACTTACTTTTCTATGTTCTTTTTGACCACCACTTGCACCACTTATTGTAATATTCCAATCATAAGTAAATTCATTACCAATAGCAAATGTAATACCACCAGTACCAGCTGGTGTAATTATAGAATTAATTTGTTTTATTTCACTAATAGTAGTAGTATCTCTTGTACTACCATCAGCCATTAAAAATTGTGAAGCCGTACCACCGCTTTTAACAAACGATTGACCAGTCATTGAACCATTACCATCAATTCTCGTTTTTAATTGAATAGCACCATTGTATGTTTCAAATACAGCATCAGTATCACTTGCTGAACCTCTTACTAAAGATAAAGCACCTAATGAACTATTAGTTGTGATTTCGGGTGAAGTTGAATTATTATAAGTGGATTGTAAATTACCAGTAGCAATACCACCAGCACTACCAACACTTTCACCAAATTTACTTACACTTAAAAATCTACAAGTTGTAGTGTCATTTAAATTAGTACAGTTCTTTTGAATAGATAAAATACCAATCAATATACCTAAATTAGAATTAGGTGCAACTACAAAATTTTCAGTAGAAGCAGCAGCAATTGCAGCAGCTAAATTAGAATAAGTATTTTGACCAAATTGAATACGAATTGCACCATTTTGTAATAAATAAATTCTTTGATTAGTTGCCGTTGCAGTTGGATTAGGAACTGTAGTAGCTACACCACCCACATCATAAGTAGCAGCACTAATTAGTGTTGTATTACTAAATGTACCACCAGTTTGTGTACGATATTGAAACGTTGTTGGTGTACCAGCTGGTACATTAATTACGGTAGGATTATCTTTACCATTAGCTACAAAACCAATACCTAAACCATATAATTTACCAGCAGTATTTGCTAAACTTAAATCAGTTGAATTACCATAAACTCTAACATCATCATTAATTAAATTTATAGGTCTAAACATATCTCTAAACTGGTCGGCAGTATCAAATATAATATCGGGTCTATTACCAGCAGCAGTTAAATTACCGCTTGGGTGTCCAATTACACCCAATAATATATTTTGTCTATAAAATGTTTCATCGGGAGGTGTACCAGTTAAATTTAAAGTACCACCACTTGTTAAACTAATAAAAGTTGCTGGTGTAGTTAATAAAAATGGTGTAGTTGTTCCAGTAACACCACTATAATCAACAAATCTAGCAATTGGTTTATTAGGAATTGTATTATCAATTGAATAACCTTTAGCAGCACCTACATTAAATGTATTACCAGTATTAATAGTTATACCACCAAATTCATAAACACCAGTTGATAATTCCATATTAAGAACATCAAAATCTCTATCACCAAAAGTAGTATCGCCAATACTTATAGTACCACCACTCGGCATAGATATATTTTGTGTAAATAAAGTATTACCAGTTGTTGCAGTTAAACCATCACCAATCATAATAGCATTTGTAACACCAGATGGAATTACATTATAACTACCTAATGCTATATTATTATCATCTTCAATGATATTATTATCACCAAATACTCTATTAGTTGAACCAGATAGCATATTATTACTACCAAAGATTACATTTCTTCTAAAATAGTTTGTATTCGCATCACCAAATATTGTTGCTGTATCATTTGAAATATTACCATCACCAAAGATTACTTGACTACCAGCACCTATTTCATTATTATCACCATTCAATTCAATTCTACTTATACCATCAGAGATAAAATTATTTGAACCTTTGATAGGGGCATTTGGAAAACTTAATGGGTTTAAATAAGGTGTTCTTAATCTAATCAAATCCCATATCGATTGTCTTATATTAGATGTTTCTTCAGTAACAAATCGAGGTTCTCTTACACTAAATGGTAATCCTTCAAAATCATCAAATGAAATAAGTTCTACTTTAGTAGGGTTATTTGAATTCGCATCATAATCAATAATTTTATTGATATTCCACCAACTATTATTAACTAAAATTTTATCATTCAATGCAAGGTCATTGATATCTCGTTCATTTAAAACGAAATTTGCAATTAACATTTTACCTTTGTTAATTAAATTAACAGTTCTCTTCCAATGTAGATTATATAAATTATTATTTGTTATAAAATTAGTACCCATAAACCCATCAAGCCTATAGTAATAATCACAAATTCCGAAATTGATATCGAATGTTGGGTCTTTAGGTTTATCCCAATGACTAATATGAGGATATGTAGTAAATTGAACAGCAGTCGCTCCACTATAATTAATAATACCATATTGAAATATTGGTTCATCACCTAATTTACAAGGTAATTCACCACCATCAAATAATATTCTAATATTAGTTTTAGGTGCATTACCAATTAACATAGGTACAACAGAACTATGATTATTATTAATCATTGGAGTTGGTGAAAATATTGGTTCAACTCTCTTTACATCCTTAACATATTCATTATCAAATATAAATTCTTGTTGTCCATATACTTCATTTATTGCTGTTTCATAATTCTCATTAGGAATATCTTTATCTTGCTTATAAGATAAGATTAAACGCTTGCTTGTTAGTTCAGGTAAGAATCTAACTTCTTTAATATCATCCTTAACTAACTTATATGTCCAATCTTTTGTTGTACCACTATCATAATACCCATCTCTACGATAGATATTGAATTTTTTAGGGTCGTCTTTATCTAATACACAGTATAAGTTGAACATAGTGAATATCCCCTTAATAAAATCAGATTGTTTAATCTTAGTTGGGATAAATTCATTAAATTTCAATGGTACATTGAATCCATATTCACCAATAATTCTATTTCTAACCGTAACTTTAATATCAGTAACTCTAATTCCAATAAATACTTTATTAGATGAAGTATTGATATTACCATTTGTTTTAAGAAAGGTTGCTCTTAATAAACCATTAGCACCAGTACTAAATGTTATATCATTTTTAATAGTTAATCCCTCATTTACAGTTAATGGAACCATACCTGGGATTGTACTTAATGTTGCAGTATGTATTACTGTTGTACCAGCTGAATATGATATACCATTTGGTATATTGACAATAACTGGTGTTAAAAGTTGTTTTTTATATTTATTATTTGCATATAAACCAAATACTGAAACAAAAGAAATAGCACTATTATCCTTAACAATATTTTCATTGTTACGATAAAAGTTTTGACTAAATACTGGTACTGAATCATTATTTTGTACTATAATATCATACGTTAAAATTACATCATATTGAATTGCATTACCATTTGATGGTAAGAATGGTGGTGTATATGTTGAAGTGGTAGGATTATAAAACCCACCAGTATCTATTACCTCATTATTAACTTTAATTAATTGTGGAATCGAAGTATCATTATAAGCAAAATTGGATATCTTACTCGTATTTAAAGTAACTGTTCTTGCTGATACAACTGTAGTTACATTTGATGTAGCTGATACAACAACATCGGATAATGGACTATTATTTTTAACCTCATCTCCATTATATGGAATGATTAACTTATTGAATTGAATTGCTGCATCATTTGCATCAGGGAAGTTATATTTAAATCCACTATCAATCGTATCACCAGTAGCTTGTTGAAAGATACAATCAAAATATCTTCTTGCATAAATACCTGGCTTAAATTCTTCTAAGTTATAATTGAATACACCATTCTTATAATTGTCAGGATTATAAGGCATAACAAATTTATATCCATCTTGATATGTATTATTGAATGACGCTCCAACATTAGCAGCAGTATATGTTAAATTAGGTATGAATAAATCTAACTCATCCAAATATTTACTATTGATAATCGAGAAGAAATCAGAAGTTGCATCCTTAACTAATAATGTATATTCAACTTGCTCATCGTAGTTAGCACCTTTCTCTATCTTATTAACGCTTATCAATTGAATAATACCATTATCTAATACCATAAGTCCATTTTGGATTATAGCACACTCTTGTCGTCTATTGATATTAAATGTGCCAGCTTCAACATTTACGTCAAAGTAATGATTTAACAATTTGTTATTATTCTTAGTACCTTTAATCTTGATACTCTTACTGAATGTACCAGTCTTAGATGTTATATCTCTAATATCACTAACCGCTATAGTTAATGGGATAATAGTTTCTTCAGTTACATCTAAATAACCTTCTACATCACCAAAAAGTTGAATTCTTGTTATATTTACCATATTAAATTACACATTGATTGAATCATTATTTGCCATCTTAACTACAATGGTCTTTCTTATTAGTCTCTTATTCTTTTGGAACTCCACTTCAAATGTACTATCAACTATAGTACAAGCATAATATAATCCATCACCAAAATTAATCCAAGTATAAGGACTTGTTAACAACTGTTCAAAGTAAATATTCATTTCTTCAGTCATCCAATTGGTATTCAATTCTAATTCCTTCTCTACACCTATCCAAATATTCGTTGTACCTCTATCAATTGTTGTATAAGGATAAGGTACTTCTTGTTTGAATTGAACTCTTTCTATATCACCAGTCTCTTTCTTTCTTAATTGAAATGAGAATGAACCTATACTACCCATTCGGTCTTGAAATGCTATCTCAATTGGTTCAATAACACATCGATTATCTAAATAGACTCTATATTTTTTTGTTAATTGATTATGTACACCACCAGTATCTCTCGTTATGAATAAATCCACATATGTTACATTAGTTAAATCAAATCCAGTATCAAAGAAACTAAATGGGAATTGAACAACTTCTCTTAAATCATTTGCACCAACGCTTCCAGTATTACCAGTTTGACCATCATTAGATATTGATATTAAATTATAGTTATAAGGGTTCGTTTTAGTTATCATTACATCTAACCATATCAATTGAGTAGGTCTAAGATAAAAATTATCTAATGGTAAGTCAGTTAACATCATTCTAATCGTATTTGGTGTACCAACATTAACACTATTACTTGAATAGTTTAAAAATTCAGCAAACGACCTAACACCATTGAATACTGTGTTACCAGTAGATGATTCTAAATCACTAAATAATACCTTTCGACCATCAGCATATTGCGTTGTACCAGTGTGGTTATTACCATCCCAAGTACCATCAACTATAACTAATGTAGTAGTAGCTGATAATACTGTTTTAAATCCATTTATAGAAGCTAAATCAGAAGTAACGAATATTTGGTCACCAACAACATAAGTATTAGTATCAGCTGATGGTGATAATAGAATAGTTGTACCAGCGGATAGACTTGAAGTTATTCCAAATGGAATAGGAGAGGGTTTATATTCTTCACCGATTCTAACATTATAATCAAAGAATGAATTAGTTGCAGGGTCAGTTGTTGTTGCAAATTGTGCAAAGTCAACTGATACATAGTTTTGAAGTATTCTTGATAAATCAATTTTACCACTACCATCAACTTGTGGTATTACTTTTTGTCTTGTTAATCGAGTAATATTATCACCACTATAAACATCAATAACATAACGGAATCCTTCTTCAGTATAGTTAGTTGATTCAAATGTAAATTGAATTATATTATATGCTGGTGCTATAGGGCTGGGAAATCCCGTAATTGTTAAAGCCATAGTTAATTAGTTTATTCTTATTGTTATTATAATGATACCATTGGTGTATTGCTTTGATGTTGAAGTCTCATTAATGCTACATATCGAATTCCATCACAAATGTGGTTAAAAGCATCTATTGGTTTATTTAATTTATTACCTTCTTTATCTTCAGCCCATTTATAATTATCAAATTCTCTTTTCATATTAATAGAACGTTTTGTTATATTTAATTGATACCCTTTTAATATATTAATACCATACAAAATACTATCAGCACCTTTCTTAACTGGATAAGCTGATATTCCAAAAGTTCTTAATTCAGCTATTGAACGAGGGTCACTACTATCACAATAGACATTACCTTCAACATTATTTTCTTTCATTAGTTTTGCTAAATCACCAGTTAATAAACCTTTTTGATAAATTATCTCATCAAGAATTAACTCACCATTATATTTATATACAGCAGTAACTGTTGATTCATCATTACTAAAACCAAAATCACACCCGTAAGCCACTAATTCAGCTTCAATAGGTATTGTATCCACAATTTTATAATCATTGAAAATAACTCCTTCTAATTGGCCCACAAGACCATCTAAATATACTCTTGTCCAATTAGCCCAATATGTACTTGTCTTTGCTAATTCTCTTTTAGATTCTAAATAATTAATAATAGTTTTACTTAATGCTTCATTATCTTTATATGTTAAAATAATCCTTTCAGCTTCATCTTCATCTAAAACCTCTTCTACCCAAAATTTATGAGTAGGGTTATAATCTAACCATATATCACCATCGGTACGCATTGCAAGCTGAGTAAATGCCTGGTATGTTATATTATTTGCTTCATTAACATATAAAACATTTCTTCTTGCACCTCTTAATTTAGTATCATCTTCAACACTAAAAAATTCTATATATGAACCATTACTAAAAGTATATACACTATTTGTTTTATTCCAATGTGACTCGACATATCTATTAGTAGTTTTCATTATAGATAAAAAGTCTTTAATACAACCTCTTCGCAAATGTGGTAATGATTCCGATATAATTGAAATTGTTATTAATGGTTCTTTAATTGCTTTATCAATTAATATTGGAATTATTCCCATAGTTTTACCGCTGGAACTTCCACCTTGAACTATTTTAATTCGAGATTTCATTCTACGCATTTTACGTATGGATGTAGTATAATAAAACTTATTCATCTATATCATCAGTGAATAATTTTTGCTCCACATTCATATTAATATTTTGTTCAAGTGGCATATTAAACCCTAACATCTTATTTATTATTTCGATTGCTTTAAGTGAATTTGCTGAACGAGGATTATCCTTATTTAAATCTTTGATATGTTTTAAATCAGCCAATAGTTCTTCTTTAGTTATTGTTGACCTTGCTGCTAATTCTTTTTTCTTTTCATCGATAACCTCTTGTATTTCAGGTTTCTTCAATAATTCATTAGCTATACTATAAGCCGTCCTTTGTGAATATCCAGCTTTAATTGCAGCTTTAGTACCATTGAATCCATTGGCTAAATACTCTTCAACAAAAGCTAATTGTTTATTATTTAGTTTCATTCTAATTTATTTATATCATAAAGGGTTCTTAAAGAACCCCTATTATAATTTATTGTTTCTTATAAACTCTTCTATCTCGAATTGAATGATATCAACCTTCATTTGGCGTATATATGCCAACGCATAATCAACATTAATCTTAAGATGAGATGCTAATGCCTTACCAGTTTGAAGTTTCTTTACAAAGAAGCAATCATATATGATTATTTTCTCTTTATCTAATAGTTGATTTCGATATAGTATTAATAATGCTTGTCTTTTGTTATACCAAGTTTCTAATTCTACCTTAGTTCTTATATTCTCTTCTATGTCATCTATTACTTCAGGTGGGTCATATCCTTCAGTGATGTTATTAAGACCTTCTTTTCGATTTAATTGTGAATTTAACCATAGTATATTTTTATTAATGAAGTTGAACATATATCGCTCACATTGATTATTTGTTTCAAAGATATCTATGAATGGTAGAATATAAATATACGTCTCACTTATAACGGCATCTAAATCTAAATGATATTTCTTATACTTGTTAATAAGTTTTGTTATAATCAAACGCATCTTTGGTATCTTTGATACAAAGTATTTATCAAAGTCAGGCTTAGTCATCTTGATTTTGAGTGTACCATTCACGTACCCTCGTTAAATACTCTCTCTTATTCGATTCTTTACAAAAACAAGAATGATGAACTGGTCCACCATACTGACCTATTAGTTTTTTTAATACTTCAAGATTACCTTGAAATGTATCATTTAATAATGCTTCTATTTTTAATCTATCCTCTTGTGTAATATACATATTTCATTTAATTAAGTATGTTATATAATTGATTGGTATAAAACTCTTCCATTAATTCATACTCATAAAGTTCATCACTTGAAGTTACATTATCTAATACTTCAAGTGATAGCTTTTGTTTTACGTCACGTACAATGGCTAAGTTAGAATAATCCGTTTCTTCCATAAGCCCTTTGGTTAATGATAGTATCATTGCTAATTTAACTGAATATCTATCGAGAAAGTCTAATTCATCAATATCAATACATTCGGGTTTATCGAAAAAGTTTTGCACAAGATATCGAAAGCCTTTATCTTGCACATTTGGGTTCTTGCTACACATTGCTTTCATATGTAGCATTATCTTTTGTTTTGTTCTTAATTCTATTTCTTCTCTATTCATCGTTTAATACTTTATTAATTAATTCTTTATCAAATTGATACATTATTTTACAACTACAATTTAGTTTTCCATCAATTTCTTCAATTGATAACGCATTCTTTAATTCTTTAATCATTTGTTCTTTATTCGTTAAACCATTAGCTATTTGTTCGCTTATAAATTCTAACATTTGTTCTTTTGTAATTTCTTTTCTCATTTTATTTCTTTTTTACTATTTCAGTTACTACTATAACTACCACTATTATAAACGCTATAATTCCCATAACTAATATTTATTATATAAATATATGTTAAAATACCAAACGACTAAATTTTAACACTTTTTTACCAAATTTAACATATATGATTTTAATTTATGTATTGCTAATTTATATTTAGCTTGCGCACCTTGTTGAGATATCTTCATCTCTTCACTTATTTCAAGGAACGTCATACCTTCGATATTTCGCATCGTAATTATATCTTGATATGCTGGCTTCAATTGTGAGAAACAGTATCTTAAACGGTCTCTAAGTTCTTTCTCACCATCATCAAGTGATTTGTCCTCATCTTCACATCCTAATAAATCTTCTATCGTTCCACCATCTTCATTGATTGGTGTGTTGCTTGATATTGTTGAAGGTAAGTTATGTACTGTTCTACGAGTTTCATTTAATTGGTTTGCTGGTATGTGGATGATTCTTGAATATTTGGTTAACCATTTAAGCATCCTTCCCTTCATACGCATTATAGCGAATGAGTGGAATGTACCTTTAGATTCATTATATAGTTGTTTTGCTTCCCAAAGTCCTAATAGACCTTCTTGATATAGGTCTTTCTTAACTTCTTCGTTACAGCTTAATCTATTGGTTAAGATGATTAAGTATCTATGGTATTTCTTTTTTAATTCTTCCATTATTAGTCTATGTTAAATTCTAATCTTATTAATTTTGTTCTATCGATGTTGAAGTCTATCATTCGTTTTGGTATCTTCGTTTGGTCACCCATTGTCGTCTTATTGCATCTAACTTCCCTTGTGGGATATACTTCATCGTGTGATAACATTTGTTTATACGCATAGCCATCGGAGAAGAAGAATACAATACCAGGTTTTTTATCAGTACCTCTTGTATGGTCCAATAAATATTTTACTTTATCCTCTTCAATAAATGTACTATTGTTATAATCGGATGACTTTGTATTGCGTACCTTTATTTCTCCTATCATTACTTCACCATTCGTTGATGCAGTCAAACTAAAATCGTGTCGAGTATATCCTTCAGTAAATTCAGTTCTTTCTATTCCCAGTTGATTGAATAGTAATGTCATTAATCTTCGCTCTCTTTGAGCTGCTGTTTCGAAGTTGTTGTGTGTGTTCATAATTCTATTGTTTTTTATAAATATAAGTATATACAGTAAAAAACAAAAAACAATAGTTTTAGGTAAAAAAAAATCCTAACCTTACGGGGTTAGGATTTTTTCACAACATTAGTAACAAGCATAAAACAAGATTATTTCAACACAGTATAAAGATACGACATTAATTTACATAAAGCAAATTTTATTTATATAAAAAATTACTAAATACTAATCCTTGATATGAATCCAAATAGTTCACCATTATCTTTAGTAGGATTGGTATTTCATCTTTAACCTCATTGAAGTCTACTTCATTGATGAATAGAACTGATATCTCACCTGGTAATATAGTAAATGATGTGTTTAGTCTATTAACCGTATTATTAACTCTATCATCAATTGAATAGATGATATGCGATAAGTTTGGTTCGAATGAATGCTTGATATAGTTATTCATAAACCTTTCAAAGTCATACTTAAATTTGGTCATATCTCTAACATAATCCGTTTCAGGATGTACATAGCTATTAAATCCAAAATATATCCCATTACACTTCTTTTTATTCAAACAACCATAATTCAAGCTATAGTTGTTTATCTTCATTGTAATGTTTGTACCATTCCCTTTTCCTCTATGTTTTCTTTTTTCAGTTTCCATAATCTTAATTGTTTTGTTGATAGTAAATGTCCATATCTTCGTATTGAATGAACTCAATGTAATCTTCGTAATAGGTATTATCTGACATATTGTTTAGTTTTATTTATACAAAGATATGAAATTTACTTGAATTGGACAAATTTATTTTACATAAATACAAACAAAGTCACCGTATTGAATTCTAACATAAAATGTATTGCTCTTATGAATAATTGGTATTGCATCTTCAGGGTGTGTATCACCAGTTATTATGGCAATAAAAAATGTTCTATCATATTCTAATCTTAAATGTTTCAATGTTTTTCTTAGAATTATGTCCTGGTCTTTTTCAGTTAATGTTTTCATATATCTTTTTATTATACGGTTACGTTCATTTTTTCTAATTTGATAATTGTTCTTTCAATTGCTTTCTTATAAACAAATAACTTTTTATTGATGAAGACATTATCTCCATAGAAAGTACTATTATAATGCGTATAGGTATAACCCATTTTCTCACCATAACTTGATGATACATTAATTTTATTGCTATAACAAATCCATTTCCATTGTCTCCAATACTCAAGTAATGTTATCTTTCCAATTCCAGTCCAATCACTTGCGGTATCAATATCAATTAAATCAGTATCATTGAAGGCGTTATCATATATTTCAACTTTTGGTTTCATATCATCAATTTCCGTTACTAAAACTTGATTAGTTTCTTTTAACATTAACGTATAGTCTCGTTCTTCTTTCCAAACCTTAACTCTTTCATCAATATCATCTATTAAACAAGATGGTGTATATTTAACTATTCCATAAGAACCAGTTTTTCTAATTGATTTTAAAACTTCTTTAACCCACTTTTTAAACTCTTTAGCCTCTTCTTTTTGTGAACCAAATATCGCTTCATACAAACCATCTTCAGTAAGTAGTTGACACCCACGTTGATGAATTTGATGGCAGGGAAACACTGCCATCGAATCTTGATAAGATAATGATATTTTTTCAGTGTCATCTAAACGGTCTAATAAAGTTTTATTTGCTGAATAACCTAATTTATCACTAACTTCACTACTTAAAAAGAAAGCTTCATTATCTTCATTAGTGATAATAGTTAGGTCACCAAATAATTCGTGAAAGAAATCTTGTGGTTTTTTGAAAGAAAGTTGTTCATTTGTTTTTGTGTTCGTAACACTAATAATCTCGTTTTTCATAATAATTGTTTTTTAATTGTTTAATAATTTTACTTCTTGTAATAATTCTTCATTTTGATAAACTGAATAACCACCAGTCTTTCTAATACTTTTCAATATATTTTTTATTGATTTTTTTAATAATTTAGCCTCTTCTCGTCTTGAATTGAATATCATACTATACATATCATCTTCATCAATTAAATTAAGTTCTCTACCACCTGGTTTTATTGGTGCTTTTAAAACATTTGAACAGTGTGTATTTGTAATTCTAACTGTATCTTGTGCTCTATAACCCAATAACCTAACTAATTCGGAACTCTTGTAATATAATTTACCATCTATTTCAATTCTAAATAAATTATTGTAACCATTTGTTAATTCTTCCATAATTATTTTTTTAAAAATTACTATCTTCAATTGGGTTTGTCATTTTATATTTTTTTGGGTCTTTAAGATAATCTTCATATCTTTCAATTGGTTCACCTAATCCAATAAACTGTTTCTTGTCTAAAATATCAGGTACTTTTATTCTTGTTGATGGAATTGTTACTTCTTCCATATCTTCGATTTCCGCTTCGATTTCAGTTGAGATGGGTTCTGATACCACTTTTGATTTATCGTTGTTTAAATGTACCTTATTTGCAGCCTGCTGCTCTTTGGTAGGTCTTCCACCTTTCTTTCCATTCTCTTTGTTGATAGATACTTTCTTTTCATAATTCTTTTTTAAATTATTTAAGTTGGGTAATATACCTATCCATACACCTTGAAGATATCTATCCTCAAATGTTACTGGTATACCCTTTCTAAAGTTATTTAAAGCCTTGAATAGTAATCCAGCTTCTTCATTAGTTAAATCATCAAGCATATCGCATATGCTACCGTAAATCAATAAATTCTCCATTTCTTCCATTTGTTTATGTTTGTGTTATGTTAATAAATATGTTGAAATAACTGAAAGGTTAATTTCTTTTTACAAATATACGAATGGTTTTATTAATAACCAAATTTATTTTCACAACCCAAATAACCCAAATGGTTAAAAATAACCTTAAAGATAAAGAAAGAGATAAAGATAAAGATAAAGAAAGAGATAAAGATAAAGAAAGAGATAAAGAAAGAGATAAAGAAAGAGATAAAGATAAAGAAAAATTTGTTTAAATAATAATTTAATTGTATATTTGTGTTATAAATAAATATAATTTTACTGACATTTGGTTATATTTATCATACTTGTCCTACGGTGTTGCTATTGTAGGACATTTTATTTAAAAATAATTAAAAATAAATTTGGAACATTTAAAATTTATATTATCTTTGCTGTATAATAATTTAAAAACAAGAAACAAAATGACATCAACAAAAATTTTTTACAAAACACCAATATCTAATGGACTTCCAACATTCATTCAAGTAATTGATGAAACTGCTCAATTCTACAACGTTAGAAAAATAGGAGCAAATAGACAATGGATAAATACAATTATGAGTGTGGTTACACCAAATGAAACTGATAACGATTATTCACCTTATAAATTAAGTAAAAAGAGATTAACTCTATGGAGAGAATATAAAAAACCAATTATCAACGATAGTGGTTTTATATCTTGGACTGATGAAGATACTAAACTTTGGGAACAATATCAAAAAGATGGTATAATAAAAGAAGGTTATAATGGACCTTATCAAAATGTTAAGACACCTTCATAGACGCACAAGGATAACTTCTAATGAACGATAATAGTAAAAAGGTATCTACATATCAAAAATATAAAATGAGGCTTAATATGGCCTCATTTTAATTTATAAAAATAATTGAAATTTTATTTGGTAGTAACGTAAAAAGTATTTATATTTGTCCCATAACAATTAAACAAAACATATTATGAAAACTTTACTTACTATCGGACTTGTCTTAACAGCTTTATTCAACTTAGTATCTTGTACACCAGAACCAATTGAAGATGATACTCAAAAATATTATCTTGAAGTACGTACTGGTTCAGATAATAAGACTGAATCTCAAATATCAACATCAAATCCTGATAAATATTTAGGTCATATTTCTACACCATATGCTCAATATCCTAGTATAGGAGTTGGTATGCTTGAATTTACTTCAACTAAAAATGCAACTATTAATGTTAATATGACTGTACGTAATACAGACTGTGAAGTTAAATTATATTATTATGATGCTTACGGTTATCCAAGACCTGCATCTAATGTTGTAAATGTAACTACAACAATAAAGAACATTTAATGTCCTTTTTTTAATTATCTCCTTTAGCTAAATACTTTCTACATACTTCAGCATATTCATAAAGTTCATAATCACAAAAGCTATACATCAAGTAATTTATTTGTTTTGCCAACGTTGGAACATATGGTTCCGTTAACAACATAATTTTGAATTTGACTAAGGAACATTTTTTAACTATAACCTTGATTTCTTGATAATATATGTCATATGAATTATTGTCCATTTCAATATTGTGTATAAAAATTTTTGAACGAGCCATTGTGAATTGATTTAAGATAACGTTATTTAAGTTTTATCTTATTGTACCACTTATTTAATTTGGCTTGAAATATAAAGCTGATTCAGCCTCTCTACGATTCAATAGACCCTTTAATACCTTTCCATTTGAACGACACCATTTAAGGAACTGTTCTTCAATCAAAGGATTATTTGGGTCTATATTGATTAATTTACGCAATGTTGACATTTTGAATGCACCACAACCTACATTATATGCGAAGCATACCAAACTGTCAAATTGGTTTTGTGTAAGTGGTCGTTTAATTAAATAACTAACACACTCTTCATAGCTCTTCAACGTTGATAATAACAATTCCTCACCTTGTGCTTTGGTTATTGGTTTATCCTTTTCACCAACTGGTTTTCCATCAGCATAGAAAGTGCTGCCGAATCCTATGGTGAATCGCCCAGCTGGGCATTTATATACTTTTGAAGAGAACCCTTCAAATTTAGTGATTAAATCAATACAATTGTTACTTATTTTCATCCTTGTCGATTATATCTTTTTTTATAATTCTTAGAGTTTTTACATTTTGAAGATTTCTTTTTTGAATGAATACCAGGTTTTCTTTTCTTTGGTCTTTCAATCCTATGTTTAATTACAATTGCTTTCATATTACCATTTATTTTTTTTACTATTCTTATCATATCTAAAAAATTCAACTACCATTATCAAAGTGACAACAATATTAACTCCAATCAACCCAAATTCAATAGGATAAAATAAGCCCATTAGAGACACCAAACTTAATCCACCATATAAAATCTTATCTACTACATTATTGTTCTTAGAATTACTATCTAATCGATTGACAAGAACCATTAAAGAACTAATAGCTAATAGAATTAACCAAAGAGTATTCCATTCTATTAAATTTTCACTTAGTAGTATCATTTTCATCATCTTTTATTTTAGAACTTATTTTATTTAATATTAATTTTTTTATTGTTGATACACCAACAATACCTATTAATGATGCAATACCATAACCCATTTCAGGTGCTAACGTTGTATTAAATATTTGACCAATTAATACCATTATCAAAGGAGTAAGTATTGTTGATAATAAAGTACCAGTTACGATATGAACCGCTAATAATAAGTTAGATTTAATTTCTTTTGGTAAATTAGATATAACACCAATTAATGCAGCTAATAATAGGTTTTTTTGAATACCTAATACCGTTGCATCAAATCTAATTGATAGTAAAAATTCTAATATACTTTTCATTATTATAAAAATACTACACCAGTGCTTTCAACATCAGGGAAATCACCACCACAACTTCTCTTAATGATTGAATCCTTATTATCAACTGACAAATATACTGGATATAAATCTTTATTATCTTTAAGATATTGTGTCATTTCATCTTCATATAATTTAGCCTGGTGTATGTAGTTCTCATACATATATTTCACCTCGCTTAAATCAGCAAATGTTGAATTGTCATCACTTTGTTTTTGAATACCTTTGTTAGCAAGGGTATAAGAAAGAGTGATTACTGCTTGTGCGCAAGCCCTAAAGCATATTGCGAATTGCATTTTAGCAACTAATGTTTCTTCATCAACTGATAGAGTTTGTGCATTGTACTTATCCAATAAATCGTTGAAGAATAAAGTTCCAATCAATGATTTAACATAAGACTTAGATGCAAACTGAATCAATGGTGTTATTTTACCAGCATCAACATTTGGGGTAATTATACCATTAGTCTTTAAAAATTGTTCAGTTACAAAATATATTGTTGCCATATTAAAATCTATTTACTTTAGTTATTTCACCATCAATAATTTGATAGTCCTTAATTTTTAATGTTGATTGAACATTTCCAATAAACAATAGGTCGTTCAATACCTCTTCCATTTGCATACGTAGTGGAAGCACCACATTCTTCTCATATATCGCATAGGCAATTGGTAATTCAGCACCAGAACCTAACTTTCCTGAAACTCGTATACCCATAATTAAGCTATCAATTTCGTGAGCACGACATATATTAGCTTCAAGATTTGTTACAGTCTCAGTGAAGACCTTATCATTATTGTTTGTTGGTAATGCAGTAACTGTTGGCAACTCTTCGGGAAATTGTCCAATAAATGCCATTACTTTTCCAGTTTCTTTTGCACCCTTCGCACCATCAATTGTTCTTTTGAATTGTTGCATTTCTTCAGCTGACATCTTCTTAGCCATTGTCATCATAAATGAAGGAAATATACTATTGATGATATTACTCTTTTGTAAATATGCCATCTCTCCGTCTACGAATGCCCAGTTAAGACAACTACAATATGATGGGATAGGGTATATATCTTGACCTGGCATATCAATCTCATAAGCATACAAACATTCACCTTCAAATTCAGGTGTATAATGTGGTAGTGTATATATATTAATACTTCTACTCCAGTCATCGCTGATACTAAATAATGTTTTATCAGCATTTACTCTTACTTTCTCAGGTCCTACTCGTTTATAACTTATTCTACCATTAGATAATTTACACATCTTCACATATAGCCTGCCGTGCATAATCAAATCCTTCGTTAAAAGTCTTGATAGTTTCTCAAAGTTATTAAATTTCAAGAATGTATATTCATCCACTTTATTCTTAGCTGTTTTATTATTACTTATCAATTCAAATCCAGCTCCAATTACACTATTAGTCTTGAAGTTTATAATTCCACCATTAAGTGGGCTTGTGTAGTACATTTGGTTAATGACCTGGGGATATAAGTTATCGTGACCAAATCTAATATAAGGTTCTTGATATGAATAAGCTCTTACATATGGAAGAGATAGGTTTCCTTCTCCAATCTTACCGAAAGGTGTATTGAAACTTTGCATTGGTGTTATTTGAACTGAGGTTGGTTCTTGTTTCTTAAAAAAAAAGTCTTTAAATCCCATTAGTCATATATTGAATTATTTGTATTATTTAAATTAACCACTAAACGTCCTTCTTCAACAATACGTTGAGTTGTTGCGCTTAATGATATTGTTGCTGCCGAACTTTCATATACAGTATATGCATATTGTCCAGAAGTTAATTTCAACTCTACATCAAACCCACCATTAGTACTTCCACTTGAAGACTCTATTATATTGAATAGATTATATCTTCCTCGGTGACCACTTATATCGGGAGTATAGTAGAAAATTGGTTCAGAATTAATATTATATTCGTTAGTGAATTTAAATAAATAAAATGCATCCGTTATAGTAGCATTTTCATCTAAAGTCAAGACAACTTTATTTTCACTGTCCTTGTTAATAAATATCATTTGTTATAGTTTAATTTATTGTATTTAAAACATATTAAAAATATTTTAAAACTTATGTAACTTTATTGTATCTTTGTACGTATAACAAATAAACAAATTATGACGATAGAAGAAAGATATCAAGAAGCAATAGAAAGAGGTTATCACTATAACCCTGAAACTGGGGATGTTTATAGAAACATTAATAAACCAATAAGAAAAAGAGATAAGGATGGTTATATCGTTTTTAACATAACAATTAATGGTAAAAAGAAATATTTAAAAGCACATAGATTTGCCTGGTTTTATATGTTTAATTATTTCCCATTATTAATAGACCATATTGATAGAGAACCATATAATAATAAATTAGAAAATTTAAGAGAAGCAAATAGTTCAATTAATCAAATGAATAAATTCGCTAAAGGTTATACATTTATTGCATATAGAAATCAATATAGGGTTCAAATATGTGTGGATGGTATATATTATTATTTAGGTTATTATGATACTGAAGAAGAAGCTAATCAAGTTTATTTAGAGGCCAAGAAAACATACCATAAAATAGCAAACCCCACATAAGTGGGGTTTATTATTTAACATAATTTTTATTATGTTGTAGAAATTATAGTTGAAGTAATAATAGCAGGGTCTACGAAGTAGGGCCTTTGGTCTAAATCGGCAGAGAAAGTTACGGTATAACGTGAGCCGTCCTCCTTGATTGCGCCAGACTCTTCAGCACCACCACTTAGTTGTGCGAAATCAAAATAACTATAAGTACCATTCGCATTCTTCACAATAATACTCAAGTATCTTTGTCCTTCACCTAAGAGCATTAAGCTTCTACTCTTAGTGCCTTCTCTTCTATTGAATTGTAATGTAATAGTTGCTTTATATACTGTTGAGCCATTTACTAAGTCTACTGTTGGTTCTACTGTAAAATTTCCAACATTTCGTTGAAATTGAAATGTTGAATACTTAACTGCACCACTTAAAGTAATAGCAGTTATAGTGTGAGCTGTTGTTGAAACTGTAGTAGCTGATATTTCATCCTGGTCATTAATATATACCTCGTAAATACCACCTATGTTGTTTCCTTCACAAGCTTTCATTATTGAATTTAAAGTTGTACAAGCCATTGTTTAAATTTTTTTTTAGTTTTTATATAAAAAAAGCCGCCACTTTTTTAATGCAGCAGCTTTTGTTAATTATTATTTAGTTAATATTAGTTATAGTATACAATTTCGTTACCATTAATATGTTGGAATCCAATTTTTAAGTTGGCTCTTGTACGTAATTTTGGTTCAGCAACTGTATCACTTAAATCAATAGCTTTTAATGCTTTTCCATCTCCTTCACCATCAAAAGCATAAATCATATTATCTTTCAATGTTAATACCATTTTAGAACTTGTCATCCCTTGTGCAACAACAATTTTAATATCAAGGTACGTAAGGTCTAAGTTTTTAGTTAAGTAAGCATTTGTATTTCCAGCAGCAACAGCTTGACGGAATGCAGCAGCAACGTTAGCAGCAACATAGAATCTTAGGTCTTTAGTTCTATTGATTAATGCAGGAGCACTTGTAGCCATTTTATTATATACAGCAGCCATAGCAGCTAATACGTTTGCAGCAGTTACAGCAGTTAAGGTTACATCAAGTACAGTAGCATCAGCTAAAAGTTTCTTCTCATAACCATCACATAAAGCTAAATAAGTTGCACCAGTTAAAGCAGTATCACCTCTCCATCTAATAGCTTCAATTTCTTCTTCAATCTCACCAGCCATTTGGTCCCAATAGTGATTCATAAATGAAGCAACTTCATATGAACCGTTAGAGCCTTTAACCATTTGTGCTGATACGAATGATTGTTCTAAGTCGAAACGACAAATTTCAGCCATTGCAGATACTGCACATACAGTAATTGCGCTTGTGATAATAGCACTTTGTGCACCATCAAATGTACAAGTTGAAGCAGATAAAATATTAGTGAATGTAGTTGTAGCTATTTCAGTTGCATATTTAATACCTGGTAATGTACGGTAGTTATCAGCAATATCTTCCGTTAGATATGCTTTACTGTAAAATTCAGTTGGGTTTGGGCAGAATAAAGCTCCATCCACATTTAAATCTTGAAATCTTAATTTTCTCATTATATTTTTAGTTTTTTAGTTTATTATTTATATTTATTGTATTTAAAAATTTTATAAATAATTTTTATTCGTTATGGAAATTAATTGCTTGTGTAAATGCATATAATCTATCAGCAATTTTAGGTTTTTGTTCACTCATTTGAACTGGGATTTCATCTTTAACTTCTTCAGCAACTTCTTCAGCTTTCATTTCAGCAATCATCTTATAAAGCTCATCAAATTTTGCATCAACTTCTTCTTTAGTATAAGTTGGATAATCCATTGGTTTAGCCTCATCAACTGGAACTTCATCTACGATAACTTCATCAGCCAATTCTTCTTCCTTAACTTCTTCTTCCACCTTTACTTCATCTTCTTTTTTCTCATCGTCAGCTAATGCTACACTAAATGTACCATCTTCCATTACAGTATAAATTTGATTACCCATTTTATATTCACCAGCTGGCATACTCATTTTTTGTTTATTCATCTTTTCTTCTTTTTCTATTTGTTTATTTATTATTTCACTAAGGCTTAAGCCCAAGTAACCTTCTATCGAGAATCCAATTTGGTCATTCTCTACCAAATTATCATAAGTTTGTTTATCAGCAATTTGAGCTGTCATCATTACAGTACCACGAGGAACCTTAATACCATAGCTTGAATAAGCTTTATCTTTCAATGGGTCTTGAACTATCCAAGTTTCATAAACGTATGCGTTTACTTTATCTTCGTCATTATGTTCAAGATTGAAGACTTGTCTATTTGAAAAATTCTTCATAAACTTTGAATGTAATCTTTCAATCTCAGCTTCAGTAAATTCAACATAATAGTCCTGGTATTCATCAGACCTGAATATACTCATAGGAATAAGTATAGGTGCAGTGATACGGTTCTTTATTTTATCAGCATAGTATTGTTTCTTTTCTTCTTTCTCTTGTGTTTGAAATGCTACACCAAGGGTCTTTATTGCAGGAGTTGCAGTGAATGCTATTGCTGATATACCTAAGTCCTCACCATCAGAATATTGCTCATCAATTGTAATTTTATATAATGGTAATTTCATTTTAATTGTTTATCTTATTGTATTTTAAAAAAAATTAAATATATTTATAACAATAAAAATAAAACTATATGCTAATAATTAAATTTAATGGGGAAACCTATAACATAAAAAATTCTATTAAAGAATTAAACATAGATGAATTTGAAAATATCTTTATGATATTTAATAACAAGGATAATATCATTGATAAGTGGTTTAGTATTCTAAGATATTTAGGTTTAACTGAAGAAATAATAAATAATATTAGTTTAGATGAGTTTAAAGATATAATTCATCAATTTGATTTTAATACTTGTAAGAATGATATCCAAAAATATATCTATTTGAATGGAGAAGAGTATTCATCATTTGATGATAAATTTATTCTAACTGTAAAAAATGTTTTATTAATTGAAGATTACATTACTATTAATCCAAATAAATATTTAGCTGAAGTAATTGCTATATTATATACTAATGATACAGAAAAAGAATTAACTCATAAGCAAATAAAAGATAAAGCTGAATTAATCCGTAAACAAGTTAATTGTGAAGTAGGTATACCAATTATTAATTTATTAAGAATAACATTTTTTAGTAATATAAAAACAAATGAATAAATTTAATCTACCAACCAATTGGAATGGAGTAAGTATAAGACAATTCAATGAATTAAGAGAAATTGAGGATAGTGCTTCACCATTTATGAAACAAGTATTAATCTTTTCTATATTAGCTGATATAGACCCTGATGATAAATTAATTGAAAATATGGATATAGTTGAATTATCTAATATGTTATCTCATTTTAATTTTTTAATGGAAGTACCATCAGATAAAATAAAAACAAAACTTAATAACTTTAAATTAATTGATTTAAATAATTTAAAATTAGGTGAGTTCATCGATTTAGATTATTATTTATCACAAGACCCAATAAAGAATTTAGCTAAAATTGCATCTATCTTATATCGTAATTATGATTATGATATTTTTAATAATATTAAACTTGAAGATTATGATAATATCAATTTAGATGATAGGAACGTTTATTTTGAATCGATTTCTATTAATGATACATTTGGGTTAATCAATCATATTAGTGAGTTTAAACTAAATGTATATAATAATTATGCAAACCTATTTAACCCTATATTAAATGAGGATGATTTAGACCCAGAAGATTTAGATGACCCAATTACTCAGAAAGAAATAGAAAAAGAAAAATCCCAAGCCAAATGGTCGTGGGAATTTATTCTTCATAACCTATCTAAAGGTGATGTAACAAAATATAATGATATATTAAATCTACCGTTAATATTTATCTTAAATCAATTAAGTTTTAAGAAGGATTTTGCGTTAGAGTAGTGACTAATTTGGATACTAAATATTCACTTATAATATCATTTGTTGATGATAAACCAAAAAAACTATTGATAAATTCACCATCATCTAAATATTGAATATAGTTCATTGTCTTAAAGTTTATCTTCAATCCATTATTATCGGTACAAGTAAATCTTATTGAACCATACAAAGCTCCAGTCTCATTATGACCAGAGCTTTTTATGTAGTTCTTTAAGGCTTGTGTTAATTGGGTATTTAATTGAGATATTGTCATTTATATTATTCATTAAATTCGTTATCGGTAAAAATATTTATTGTATCACCACTTGTCCCACCACTAAATTGATTAAATAATACTTTATGTGGTATATCAAATGATTCAATATATCCTTCTCTATGTAATCCTAAATAATTTAATACACAATCTTCAATATAGGTATTATCAGCACCCCAAATATCATATTGCGTTTCACTTAATTGGTAATAACCATCACATACTTTATAATTATCATTATCTTTCAATTCATAGTAAGTCATAACTAAATTAGTATCAGTTTTAAATGCTTGAATTGTAATTTCTATTTGGGTAGCAGTTCTTAAAGGCAAACCCGTTTGTATTTCATTTATTTTCATATTAATTAATTTAAGTTTTTATTATATTACAATCATTAAAACCCCACCACTTGTTTTATATAATGTATTAACAGTTAAACAACCAGCTAAAGCACTTGCATTATCAGCAAATGTAGGAATAGCAGTCATTTGTATTCTACCATTACCCAAAATTTTCATTTTAGTTGATTTAGTTTGTACACCACCACCACTTGTAGCAGTAGGTGTAGCAGTAATAAAATCAATTGTATTATTTGCGTTACCATAACCTATTCCAGTTTCTATTGATACTGAACCACCACTAAAATTTTGTGATACAGTACTTACTGGTGATACATAAAAGTTTTCATCATTAACAGTTGCATATAATTCACCAGTATTTGAATAAGTAATACCTATATATGCTCTACTTACACCACCAATAGATACCCAGTTTCCACTATTATTAACACGTTTACGTACTTGACCACTAATATCAGCACCATATAAATGACCATTTAAAGTTGTCATA
>Ga0208454_1000309_pt1 | contig 32059 bp, 29 predicted proteins | sample EasRivMeERMZT100_FD_187530 | JGI IMG/M metagenome (GOLD analysis project Ga0208454, IMG submission 187530) | Soil microbial communities from meander-bound floodplain in the East River, Colorado, USA - East River MetaG ERMZT100 (SPAdes) (version 2) | ecosystem: Environmental > Terrestrial > Soil...
TGCCCCCCAAGGCCGCGGCAAGCGCAAGCGCGGCGAAAGCGAGCGACCAGAAGGAACGGGCGCGCTGCCCTTCGCGCGCGCGGTACAGCATCCAGGCGAGCCATCCGGTCACGCCCGCCAGGGCGTAATCGGTCAGCAGGGTCGACGGTTCTGCGATCATCGCCACGTGGATTCCGCCAGCACGATCATTTCGCCCTTTGCGAGCGCGAGGTTCTGCCGGCCCGAGGGCGCGAGATAGCGCTCGCGCAGAGTCTCGGCGGCGGCGAGAGCGCGGAGCCGGAACCCGAATCGCTCGAGAAACCGGGCCGCGTCATCGCGCGGCAGCGCCGACCTGAAGGGCTCGCTCCAGCGCGACAGGAGCCGCCTGACGAGCGGCGTTGCGTTATGGAACGCAGAGCGCCCGTCGGGCGTCGGCTCCATCACCGTGAATACGACGCTTCCGCCCGCGCGCTGGAGCTCGCGCAGCGCCGTAAAAACGCCGGCGACCTCGGCATCGGTCAGGTACATGAGCAGCCCTTCGATGACGAACGCGGAGCGCGCTTCGGGTCGATACGCCCCGCCCGAGAGCGCGTCCTGCAACCGTATTCGCGAAAGGTCGGCGGCGACGAAACGTATGCTCCCGGCGCTGCCGCGCTCGGCCGCAAGCCGCTTGAACGCTTGAGTCGCGGGATGGTCGATCTCGACGAAGCTCGCGCGCGGAAATTCGCGCGAGAGGCGCAGCGCCAGCGTGTCGAAACCCGCACCGACAACCACGACTTGCTCGCAACCTTCGGCGAGCGCCGTGCGCACGGCTTCCTCGATCCAGCGCTTGCGCAGCATGAAATGCAGGAGCAGACCGGGCACGGTCGCGCGCTCCGCGAGCCGGGCCGCCCAGCGCAAGGCGGGGTGCGAGATCATCTCGACGATTTTCAGGCGCGAGAGGGCTTCCAGGCAGCGCGCGCACCACTCCGGAGCATCCGAGGGAACGAGGCCGGATGCGCGCGCATCGCGCGCGAGGAACACGGTCGCGGCGGCGATCAGGGTGGCGGTCGAACTCGGCCGGTCTTCGCGCATTGCGCCGCATCAGGCGAACATCTTGCGGTAGTGGCGGTACCAGTCGCTCTGGAAGACTTCCGCGGGATCGTGCTTGCGCTTGAGCTTGAGAAAATCGGCGAACTGCGGGTAGCAGGTTTCCACCTGCTTTCGCGTCGCGTACTTGTGGTAGGTCGGGAAGTAACTCCCCCCGTGCCTGATGCCGATGTCGATGAGGCGGCGGAACGCGTCGGCGGCGCGGCGGATGCCTTCGGGCGTGTGTACCACGTGCAGGTTGAAGATCACGCAGGCGTAGGGCTTCTTCGCCCAGGCGAGGAAGCTTTCCTTGTCCTGTTCGATCAGACGGACCGTGCCGTAGATGATTTCGGTCTTGTTGCGGCGCGCGTCCTCGCGCACGTCCGCCATGAAGCGCTCGAGCGCTTCGCGTTCGCAGTAGATTTCCGTGATCGCTTCGGTCGCCCGGGTCTTCGTCTTGAGCCTGCGGTCGAGTTCGCGGTGGTAGTGGTCGGGATAGATGCTCATCTGGTGTTCATCCGACCAGTACACCTGCCCGTTCGTCGTGAGGTAGTAGCCGGCGTAGCGGTCGAAGGCGCCCGCCTTGTCGGCGTGGGCGAGGTAGAGCAGGTCGGTCCAGTCGCGGTCGGCAAGCTCCTTCTGCACCGTCGGGATCGGCGTCGAGTCCGCCACCGGCTTGTAGCAGGAGAAAACGCCGCGGCGAAGGAAGCCGTCCGACTTGTCGTCGATCGAGTACTGGAAATCGCCGTAGTGAAAACCGTCCCGGATGCGGCCGGCGAAGGCCGCGGGCAGCCCTTCGATGTCGCGCACCTCGACCACGCGCTCGAGCTTGCGCCGCGGAACCAGGCGCAGCGTCACCGAGTAAATGAGGCCGAAAAGACCGTAGCCGCCGATCGCGAGGCGGAACAGCTCCGGGTTTTCCGCGCGGCTGCAGTTCCTGAGATCGCCCTGCGCGTCGAGGAGTTTGAACGATTCGACGTCGCCCACGAAAGGTGGGAGCGTCAGTCCGCGCCCGTGCACGTTCGCCGAGAGGCAACCGCCCATGGTGAGGCGGTCGGCGCCGGTCTGTTTCTGGGCGAAGCCCCATTGCTTCGCACGCCCGCGTTGCGCCGAAGTGAGCTCGTCGAGGAGCTTCGGCCACTGCATGCCCGACTCGACTTCGATCAGCCCGCGCTCCATGTCGAAAGCGAGCACGCGATCGAGCTTGCGGATATCGACGAGCACGCCGTCGGTCGCGAAGGCCTGCGCGCCCATCGCGTGGCGGCCGCCCGCGATGCATACCGCGCGGCGCTCGCGCTTCGCGGCGGCGATCGCGCCGCGCGCGGCGTCGAGGGAGCCCGGCTGCACGATCCGATCGACGCGCGTCGGATTGAGCTTCGAGTGCAGATCGTTGACGATGACACCGGATGGCTGGGCCCACGCGCCGGCGCTGGGCCAGGTGGCCGTCAAGCCGGCGATCTTCAGGAATTCGCGGCGGTCGATCATGTCGCCTCCCTTGCTTTTCAGAGCGGATTCTAGTCCCTCTACGAGCCGCGCCTCAAAACGGCAGCGAATCCGGAGCGGGGACGATCTCGCTCTCTTCGAGCAGCCCGTGCGCCCCGACGCCGAGCAGCCGCACCGGCCGGCGCGCGGCCTCGGTGCGCGCAAGCAGCGCGAGTGCCCGCCCGGCGAACTCGCCAGCATCGCACGTCGGCGCAGCAGCGGTGTGGCTGCGCGTCACGGTAGAGAAGTTCGCGTAGCGCACCTTGATGGTGACGGTGCGTGCGCGCAGGCCCTTGCTCTGGAGCGACTCGGCAGTGCGGCGCGCGATGCGCTCGATCTCGGCGCGGACTTGCCCAGGGTCCGTGAGGTCCGATGCGTAGGTCGTTTCGTCGGAGAGCGACTTGCGGCGCCGGTCGGGCTCGACCGGCCGGGCGTCCTCGCCATGCGAGAGCGCTTTGAGCCAATCGGCGAGGTTTCCCACCGCGCCGCGCAGCCGTTCTTCTCCGGCCGAGCGCACATCGAGCAGCCGCGCTATGCCGATCGCGCGCAGCTTCTTCGCGGTAACCGGCCCCACGCCCCAAAGCGCCTCGACCGGCAGCTCGCGCAGGAACTCCTCGACTCTCTCGGGTGCGATCACGGTAAGCCCATCGGGTTTCTTCCAGCCGGAGGCGATTTTGGCGAGGAACTTGTTGGGCGCAACGCCGGCCGAGGCGGTCAGGTTCAATTCGCCGCTGATGCGCGCTTTCAGTTTCTTGGCGACCGTGGTCGCGAGCCGCTCGCCCCACAGGTTATCGGTGACGTCCAGATAGGCCTCGTCGAGCGACAGCGGCTCGACGAGCGGCGTGCAGGAGCGCAGGATCGCCATCACCTGCTGCGAGACCGCGCGGTAGCGCGCGAAATCGGGCCGTACGATGACGAGCGAAGGGCACAGGCGCGCCGCGCGCGACATCGGCATCGCCGAGCGCACGCCGAAGACGCGCGCCTCGTAGCTCGCCGCGGCCACCACGCCGCGCGAGGCGACCGGGCCGCCGACTGCGACCGGCCGGCCGCGCAGCTGCGGATCGTCGCGCTGCTCGACCGACGTATAGAACGCGTCCATGTCGATGTGGATGATGCGTCGCGGTGATTCGGGCACGGGGAAAGTGTAGCGCCGCCCGCCCCGCTCGTGCCGTGCTAACATCGCCCGCTCCCTTCCATCGCCAGGCCGCGCGTGGAAACTTCCTTCGCCAGGCACACCGAAGTCGGCGGCGGCGCCGCCGACCTGCTGCTCGATACGGTACGACAGCTCGCCGCCGAGCTGCATCCGGCGCGTCAAGCGCCGGCGGCATCGCTCGACGGACGCCTGGAACACGACTACGGATTCGACAGCCTGGGGCGCGTCGAGCTGTTTCTGCGGGTCGAGCGCCGTTTCGGCGTGAGCCTTCCGCAGAGCGTGATGGAAAGCGCCGAAACCGCGCGCGATCTGCTGCGCGCAATTCATGCCGCGAGCCCTGCGTCGCACGCCGTGCCTGTCGAGCGCGCATCGGTGCTCGCGGAGGAATCCGAGACCCCCGACCGTGCGACGACGCTCATCGAGGTGCTCGAATGGCACGTCGCACGGCATCCGGAGCGCCCCCATATCGTCCTCCAGGATGACGCCGGCGAGGAACAGACCGTCACCTACGCCGCGCTCGAAAACGCGGCCCGGGCGGTCGCCACCGGCCTGCTCGACCGGGACCTCCAGCCCGGAGCGGCGGTGGCGATCATGCTCCCGACCGGGGTCGATTACTTCTACAGCTTCTTCGGCGTGCTCCTTGCCGGAGGCGTTCCGGTCCCGATCTACCCGCCGGCGCGCGCCTCGCAGATCGAGGAACACCTGCGAAGGCACGCGGGCATCCTGTCCAACGCACTGGTCGACACCCTGATCACGGTCGCGCAGGCGAAGCCGATCGCGCTGCTGCTCAAGCCGCTGGTGAGGACGCTCAAGAACGTCGTGACCCCGACCGAGCTCTCGCGCCCGAGTCCGGCCGCAATCGTGCATCGCGTGAAATCGCAGGACATCGCCATGCTGCAGTACACCTCGGGCAGCACCGGCAATCCCAAGGGCGTCATCCTGACTCACGCCAATCTGCTCACCAACATCCGCGCGATGGGCCGAGCGCTGCGCGTGACGCCGGACGACGTGTTCGTGAGCTGGCTCCCGCTCTACCACGACATGGGATTGATCGGAGCGTGGATGGGGAGCCTGATCTACGGGTTCAAGTATCCGGTGATGTCTCCGCTCACGTTCCTCGCGCGGCCGGCGCGCTGGCTCTGGAGCATCCACCGCCACCGCGGCACGCTCTCGGGCGGGCCGAATTTCTGCTACGAGCTCGCCATGCGCAAGGTCGAGGACGCGGACGTCGAGGGCCTGGATCTGAGCAGCTGGCGCTTCGCCTTCAACGGCGCCGAGCCGGTCTCACCCGACACCATGGCCGCATTCAGCAAGCGCTTTGCGCGCTACGGCTTCAAGGCCGAGGCGATGACGCCGGTCTACGGTCTCGCCGAGGCGACCTTGGGCGTCTCGTTTACGCAGCCAGGACGCGGGCCCAAAGTGGATCGAGTCGACCGGGAAAGCTTCACGAACGGCGGCCGCGCGATTCCGGTGTCCGGCCCCGGCGCGAGCGCGCTCAGCTTCGTCGCCTGCGGGCGGCCGCTGCCGGACCACCAGGTGCGCATCGTCGACGCTTCCGACCGGGAACTCGCCGAGCGCCAGGAGGGGCACATCCAGTTCAGCGGTCCCTCGATCACCAGCGGCTACTACCGCAATCCGGAGGCGACGCGCGAACTGCTGCACGGTGAATGGATCGATACCGGGGACTACGGTTATGTCGCCGAGGGCGAGGTCTATATCACCGGGCGGGTCAAGGACACGATCATTCGCGCCGGCCGCAACATCTATCCCTACGAGCTCGAGGAGGCGGTCGGCGCGCTGCAAGGCATTCGCAAGGGCTGCGTCGCGGTGTTCGGCGCGAAGGATGCGCACTCCGGCACCGAGCGCGTCGTCGTGCTCGCCGAAACGCGCGTGATCGACGCCGCGGAGCGCGATCGCCTGCGCGCGCAGATCGACGCGCTCGCGGTTCCGCTGATCGGCATGCCCGCGGACGAAATCGTATTCGCCCCGCCGCATTCCGTGCTCAAGACCTCGAGCGGCAAGATCCGCCGGGCGGCAAGCCGCACCGCCTACGAGAGCGGAGCGCTGCGGGGCACGCGCGCAGTCTGGTTGCAGATCGTTCGGCTCGCTTTCGCCGCGATCCTGCCGCAGGCGCGCCGCAGCCTGCGCTCGGCGACCGACCTCGCCTACGGCGCCTGGGCGCTCGCGCTTCTGGGCGTGGTGGGATCGCTCACCTGGATCGCGTGCGCGCTCCTGCCGCGCCCCGAATGGTGCTGGCGCCTGAGCAGCCGAATGTGCCGACTCTACCTGGCGCTGATCGGAATAAAGCTCAGCGTGCACGGCCTGGAGCACCTTCCTTCGGGTCGCCCCTGCGTGCTCGCCGTGAACCACGCGAGCTTCATCGACGGGCCGGTCGTCCTCACCGCCCTGCCCGAGCCGATGTGCTTCATCGCCAAGCGCGAGCTGCTCGACCACTTCGTCCCACGAATCTACCTCAAGAGCATCGGAACGAGATTCGTCGAGCGGTTCGACACGCAGCGCGGCGTCGAGGACGTCGAGAGCTTCGTCGAAACGACGCGCCGCGGGGATTCACTGATCGTATTCCCCGAGGGAACGTTCCGGCGCGCGCCCGGCCTGCGCTCGTTTCGCATGGGGGCGTTCGTCGTGGCCGCACGGGTCGGCGCGCCGGTCGTGCCCCTCACCTTGCGCGGAACGCGTTCGGTCCTGCGCGACGGCCAGTGGCTGTTCCGCCGCGGGACGATCAGCGCGACCTTGAGCGCGCCGATCGAGCCGACCGGAACCGACTGGGCGAGCGCAATCGCGCTGCGCGACCACACCCGCGCGGAGATCCTCAGGTTGTGCGCCGAACCGGATCTCAGCGAGGAAATCGAGCTTAGGCCGCAATCCGCGGCCTAGAGCTCACTTTCCATCATTCGAGTTTCACGCCGGCCCGTTTGACGGTGGCTGCGTACTTCTTGACACCGTCCCTGACCATGCTGGCGAGCTCTGCGGGAGTACTGGTGACCGGCTCGGCACCCGCCTTGTTGAGCGCGTCGGCGGCATCGGGCGACCGCACGACTGCGACGACTTCCTTGTTCAGCCGCGAGATCACCGCAGCCGGCGTGCCCGCGGGGGCCATGACCGCAAGCCACAGCGACGCATCGAAACCGGGAAACCCCGATTCTGCCACTGTCGGTACATCGGGCAAGGAGGGCGAGCGCTTGGGCGTGCCGACTGCGATCGGGCGTACGCGCCCCGACTTCGCGTGCGGCAGCAGGGCGGGAAGACTGCCGAACAGGAACTCGACGTCGCCGGCGATTACCGCCGTGCCCGCCGGGCCGTTGCCGTTGTAGGGAATGTGGAGGATGAAAAGCCCCGCGGAACTCTTCAGCATCTCCATCGCGAGGTGCGTCGTCGAACCCGTCCCGGCCGAGGCGTAGTTGAACTTGCCCGGACGCGGCTTGACGTAGGCGACGAATTCCTTGAGCGTCTTGACCTCCACCTTCGGGTTGACGACCAGCAGATAGGGCGTGACCGCGACGAGCGAAATCGGCGCAAAGTCCTTCACCGCGTCGTAAGGGAGCTTGGCGTAGACGGCCGGCGCAACGGCATGCGTGCTGGTGGAGGCAAACCCGAGGACATAGCCGTCCGGCGCCGCTTTCGCGACCGCATCGGTACCGATGGTGCCGCCCGCGCCGCCGCGGTTTTCGACGAGCACCGGCTGGCCGATGCGCTCGCCGAGTTTCTGCGCGACGATCCGCGCGACGATGTCGGTCGAGCCTCCCGGCGGGAACGGCACGACCAGCCGCACCGGTTTCGTCGGATACGCCTGGGCGAGCAGCTGCGACGGCCCGAACGCGGCCAGCGCGACGGTAGTAAGGATTGCGACGGTTTTGCAGTTCATTTCTTGCCTCCTCTGGGTTGGTCTGACGGCTGCGGTCGGGGCCGCCCTGGATTGACGACAATCTACCTGCTGCGCGCCCCGGACGCAACGAGTCCGGGATCAGAAGTTCACCCAGCGCAGGCTGTCATGGTGCGGCAGACCGGTGGTTGCGTCCAAGCGCTTGGGTGCCCGGCTCGGGCCCGGTTCAAGTATTGACAGGAGGCTCGATCCTCCTGGCTTTAACGAGGAAATCTTCGAGGGCGCGAATCGGCGACTCGTCTTCGAAGAGGACAGCACGGTTTTGCTCGATCCGGTTGCGCATCTGCTCCCGAAACTCCGAGTCTTGGGACAGCCTGACGGCAAGCTCGATGTATTCGTTCTCCGACCGGGCCACCAGCTCCTCGAGGCCAATGCGTTTCAGGATTCCGCTCGCGAGCCTCCCTCTCAGGAACCGGCCTTCGCGGGTCACGACGGGCAGCCCGCACTCAACGGCCTGAATGGCCGTGTTGAATCCGGAAAATCCAACGGTGTCGAGGTAGACATCCGCACGCTTCAGCAAGCCATAGAACGATTGCTGAGTCTGGGACGGAATGAAAGTCACGAACTCATCAAGCTCCAGTCCTGCGTGCACGAATGCGTCTCGAAGACGCCGAGCAAGCAAATCCGACAGACCCGGGGATTGATGGGTAAAGAAGACGATCTGACAGCGGCCGAGCCTGCGCGCGATCTGCGCGATGGCGCCATCGTGCCGTGGAGCGTACTTGAAGGGCACGCCGGGACACAGGAGCAGAGGAAGCTTCGCATCTATGCCCCACGCATTCAGGTCGACCGGGTGCGCATCGATGCCGCGAGGCGAATAGAAACAGCCCAGGTGGGGCAGCGTAACGAGCCGCTCCGTGTAGTTGTCTTGCGCGTTATCGGGCTCCATGTCCTCGGCGGACAGGAAATAGTCGATGGTGGGCAGCCCCGTCGTCTCTGGATGGCCCCAGGTGGCCACCTGCACCGGAGCCAGGCGCATGCTCGCCAGTTTCACGGTCATCGTATCCATCCCGATTTCCGGATAAATGAGCACTTCGGGCCGCTGCGCGACGATCGTCTCTACCCAGTTCCGCAATTCGCGTTTTCCCTGCTCGAAATGTGCCGCCCGCGATCTTGCAAATAGCGTGTCCTCGTCCTCGACAGGCCCAAGATGAAACGCAAGCAGAGAGATCCGGCTCGGATCGAATCGCGCGAACCATCCCTTGACGATGGCGTTCCAAACCGACTGATTGTGGAAATACCGCGTCACGACACCGATACGGATGGGTCCCGGCGCTGTGGGCGGCGCCGATACAATGACCGATTGCCGCTTCAGCCAGTCTGCCATGATCCGGGCGCAAAGCTTGCCGTAGCGCTGCAGCAGGTCGCGATTGTTCTCTTCCTGATACGCCAGGAAAAAGGGCTGCTGGGCGCCTACCGCATTGAAGCCCGCCGCCAGGCGGTCTGCAGCGAACCAGCGATCGAGGTGCTCGAGCTCGACCGCAAAGGCGGCCCTTTGCCCCTCCGAATATGATTCCGAAGGAGAGACTGCTGGTAGCTGAAACATCGTGAGCGACCAGCGGGCTTCGGCGTGGTCGGGATCGATTGCGATTGCCCTTTCATAGCTCGCCAGCGCTTCGGCATGGCGCCCGAGCGAGTGCAACGCGTTGCCCCGATGGGTTAGCACATCGACAGAGTCCGGCTTGATTGCGAGCGCCGCGTCGAAGCTCGCGACTGCTTCGGCGCACCGGTCCAGCCGGTGAAAGGTGATGCCTCGGTTCTTGAGGACTTCCACAAAATCCGGCTGGATCTCGAGGGCCTTCTCATAGGTCGCTAGAGCCTCTTCATGACGGCCCAATGCGTCCAGCGTGGCTCCACGATTGTTCAGCGCCTGGAGGAGATTCGGCAGAATCCCCAGGGCCTTGTCGTAGCTGACCATCGCTTCGGCATGCCGGCCCAGCGCCTGCAGTGCGTTGCCCCGGCTGGCTAGCGCCTCGGCAAAGTCCGGCCTGATTGAAAGGGCCGCGTCGTAGCTGGCGATCGCCTCGGCATGCCGGCCCAACGCGTCCAGTGATATGCCGCGATTGTAGTGGGCTTCGCTCAGTTGCGGCTGGATCGCAAGGGCGTTGTCGAAGCTGACGATCGCCTCTTCATGACGAAACAGCGCATGCAGCACCGTCCCGAGCGTCGCGTGCCCTTTCGCCGCGCCGGGGTCCCGTTTCACGGCTTCGCTTACGAGCGCAAGAGCTTCGTCGTGTCGGCCTTGCTGCGTCCTCACGATACCCAGAAGGCGCAGCGCTTCCGGCGCATCGGTCTCCGAGGCGATTGCCCTGCGGTACAAGGCTTCGGCGTCGGCGAGCCTTCCCGCGCGATGGTGGACCAAGGCCTCGTCGATTTTATTGGGCACTTCGCTCTTTCACTCACGTGCTGGGCGCACCGCCCCATGTGCTCGAGGATGCGACCGATGACTCCTACGGGTCGAGCCGCAGCCCGAGACGGTTTGCCGCTATCAACGCCTGGGTGCGGGTAGCGACACCCAGCGCGCGCAGCACCGCGCTGACATGGATCTTGGTGGTGTTCTCGGAAATATCCAGCTTGCGCGCGATCAGCTTGTTGGGCAGGCCCTTCAAGAGCAGTTCGAGCACCTCCCACTGCCGCGAAGTCAGCCCGAGATCGGCCGCAGTCCCGGCGCCGGCAACGCCCGAGGCGGAAGCAGGCAGCGCGAGCTGCGCAGCCTCGCGCGTCTTGAGCGCTTCGACCGGCACGTAAATGCCGCCGGAGGCGACCAGGCGGACGGCGCCCAGCAGCACCTCGCGCGGCGAGGTCTTGGGGATATAGCCCATCGCGCCGAGATCCAGGGCGGCGAGCACGCTCGCCGGGTCATCGGAGCCCGACACCACCACCACGGGCAGCGCGGGCAGGCTTTCGCGCATTCGCTCGAGCGCCTCCAGGCCCGAGCAGCCGGGCAGGGCGAGGTCGAGCAGGCACAGGTCGAAGCTGACCTGCGTGGCGCGCTCCAGCGCCGCACGCAGGTCACCCGCGCTTTCGACCTCCGTGGCTCGATCGAGCGTGCGCATGGCCAGGCCGAGCGCTTCGGCCATCAACGGATGATCATCGACTACGAGGATGCGCATTAGCGGTCCTAACTGGAGACAGCGAGGAGTTTTGCAAAATAGGCGTTGAGCATCCGGTTGCCCGGATCGAATCGGCGCCGGGCCACCTCGAACTGGGCCAGGCGATCGCCGAACCCGCGCAAGTGTCTGGCTTCCAGGTGCGGCGTCTGGTTGAAGAGCGGCACTCCGCCCCAGCCGCTGCAGCGGTCGTTGAGCTTGTGCAGGAACTCATGCCAGCCTGGCTCCGTTCCGGTCGACACGGGATCGAGTGTCCAGACCTCGCCGTCCCAGGAATAGGAGAGGAGCGAGCTGCGATCCTTGGCGATGTGATAGCTCACGTGCGGCAGGCTGGTGCGATAGTCCTGCCGCCGGCAGAAGTCGAAGTACTCGGACAGGATACCGGCGAATCCCTGCGCGCCGAAGGCCCACATGCTGAAGGCGAATTTCTTCCCGCCCTTCTCGAAGTCGACGATCTGGTCGACTGGGCTGACCCGCCTCAGGTCGAGGCCGTGATCGATGACCTTGCGCAGGAACCACTCGGTGGACTCGAGCTGGAGCGCCCTGAGTTTCTCGTTCGGCATTTGGTCGGCCGCGTGGGCCGACGCCGGCAGACCTTCGCGCCAGACGAAATTCCTCACCGCGAGGCGGGTGGAGCGCTCGTCGCCCGAGCCGCTCCCCGCCTTGCGGCGCAGCTCGGCGACGATTCGGCCGTTTCGCCCCGCATAGGGAAAGAGGTAGAGGAACACCGCGGTGCGGCCATCCAGCCAACGCCGGCTGCTTGCCTCGAAATCCTCGAGCGATATTTCTTTGTGCTCGATGTTGATGTATTCATGCTTCACGACGCGAAAGGTCACCTCGGTGACCACGCCGAACAGCCCGTAGCTGCCACGCACGGCGTCGAAGTCCGGGTCGCCTGCGCTCAGCTCGCGGACCTTTCCGTCGGGCGTCGCCAGGCGCAGCGCCACGACGTCCGAGCAGACTTGTCCGAACTCGCCAGGGAAGGACGAATCCTTCGTGCCGCCGCAGGCTGCCGCGCCCATAGTGAGCGTGCCGAGCTCGGTGTTGACGCGGAATTGCAGGCCATATTCATCGCGCAGCTCGCGCGCAACGTCGATGAAAATGCGGCCGGCAGGCACGGTAACCGTGCCTGCTTGCTGGTCGACCCGTATCGGGCCGGTCAGCCGCGTCATATCGATAGCGGTCCCCCATCGCTCCGGACTTCCCGGAGCCCGCGCCGCCATACATGCGGTGACGGAGTGCCGCGATCCCATGGGGCGAACCGGCGATGGATACCGTTCGGCGTCCCCAAGGATCGCTCTTACATCGTCCTCCGTGCTGGGTCGCTCCGGCGTGCCGTCGTAACACTGGATATCTCCGTACCAATTGTATTGATCGCTGCTGGTCATGGTCCCTCCTGGATGAGCTGATGCATCGCGGTTCGCAGCCGCTCGGGCATCACCGGCTTGTGCAACAGGGGATAGCCGCTTTCCTGCGCCTCGCGCAGACGGTCCGGCGCGGTGTCGCCGGTGACCACGAGCGCGGGGATCGGCGCGCCAGCCAGCTCGCGCAGCCGTGCGATGGTCTCGATGCCGGAGGCGTGTCGGCGCAGCCTGTAGTCGACGATCAGAAGATCCGGCAGCGTCGATGCCGAAGCCAGGTGCGCTTCTGCTTCTTCCGGAGAAGCCGTCGTGATCACCTTGCAACCCCAGCCCTCGAGCAGGAGACGCATAGCGTCGAGCACCGAGATCTCGTCGTCCAGCACGAGCACTTGCCGGCCCCGCAAGTCGGCTCCGGGCAGCGAGACCGCGCCGCGCTGCTCCGCAGCGTCTCGTCGCGCGGAAAACCGCGGCAAGGTGATCGAGAAACGCGAGCCGCGCCCGACTGAGGATTGCAGCTCGATCGAATGCCCGAGCAGGCCGGCGAGCCGCTTGACGATCGCGAGGCCGAGGCCAAGGCCTCGCCGCCGGTCGCGTTCCGGGTTACCGAGCTGGTGGAACTCGAGGAAGATGTCCTCCTGCGACCCGGCGGGGATGCCCGGGCCGGTATCGCAGACGTCGATGCGGATCGAATCGCCCTGCCTGCGCGCGCCGACGAGGACGCGGCCGCTGCTCGTGTATCGCAGCGCGTTGGAAATCAAGTTCGCGAGGATTCGGTGCAGCATCGCCGCATCGGAGAGCGTGATGGCGCTCACCGGACGCACGCGCAGCCGGTTGCCCGTCAGCCGCGCGACCGGCTGCTGTTCGCTGTTCAACCGCTGCAGCAGCGCGCCCAGGTCTACCGGCGTGATGCTCGGCCGCACGACGCCGGCGTCCAGCTTGGAAATGTCGAGCAGACTGTTCAACATCGAGTCGACCGCTTCCACCGCCGCGTCGATCTGCTCGAGCAGCGGCGCGGTCTGCTCGTCGCGCACGTGATCGGCCAGCGTCGCGAACAGCAGCCCCAGGGCGTGGATCGGCTGCCGCAGGTCGTGGCTGGCCGCGGCAAGGAAGCGCGTCTTCGCCGCATTGGCCTGCTCGGCGTTGCGGCGCGCCGCATCGAGCGAGGCGGTCCTTTCCTCGGCCTCGCGGCGCAAAGCCACGTTCTCGAAGCTGAGCTGAAGGGATTCGGCAAGCAGACGATGCACGTTGCGCGCACCGACGAAGTATGCGATGCAGGCGACGGCGGCGAGCAAAGCGACCGTGTTGCTCACCACCTGCCCGTGCCAAAGCAGCACCGCGATCAGCGCGCCCATGGACGGACCGACCACGACCCAGAAGGAAGGCAGATAGGAGGCCAGGTTGACGACCGAGCCCGCGCATATACCCATCAGAATCACCGTAATCGTGATCAGGCTGATGGGCTGCGCCGGATCGAGGAACAGAAACGACGCCAGCGCCCATACGGTGCCGATCAGCGCCGAGCCCACCGCCGAGGCGACGGCCCAGCGCGCAATCTGAGTCTTCGGCGGAGCGCGCCGGAAAAACACCCTGATCTGCGCAAACCGCAACGCGCAGACGGCGATCAGCGCCAGCAGCCAGCCGAGCAGCAGCTCGTGGGCGACGATATTCCAGAGCGCGTAAGCCAAGATACCGGACACGACGAGGTTCGCCACCATCGAGCCTGGCGCTTGCCGGTAGAGATAGCGCACCAGCTCCGCCTTGACATCGTCGCGGAACGCGTTCGCGCCAGTCGCTGAGGCGACTGCAGTCAAGCCTTGCGTAGACATGATTCCTCCCGTCCTGAGGCCGTCGCCTCGCCTGAACATCAGCGCACACTAGACGCTCGCGCAGCTCTAGGCAATAGAAGGGCGCTAGTACGTTCGTAGTACCGCACTAATACATTCGGGTAGCGCTTCTGCGTGATCCGTGCCGCCGGCGCTAGCACCTCTGCTTGATATGCAGACGCAATTGCCCTCTAGATACTTCGAGTCGCGGTCGCATTGCTTCCGCCGTGTCGCGCCGGCGCGTGTCCCCCGGCGCTTTCACAAGGAGCCAGCACATGAACTACGACGTCCGATTTGCCACAGTGGGCGAGAGCGCCCTCAGGCAGCGCCGCACCGGCGCACTCGCTGCAATCCTCGCCCTCGCCGCTCTTCTCGGCACACTCGCCCTGATGTCGCCCGACGCTGGGGCGCCGGAGCCCGCTGCAGTTGAAAGCGCCGCGGCGGCGACCGTAATCCAGACCGATCAAGCGGTCGCGACGGCGGAGGCCGCGCATCCTCCGCTCGACTGCAGCCTGGAGCCGGCGCATCCCCGCGACTGCACCTACTACTGAGGCGCGATGCCGGCCTCGTGCGCGAGCTTCGGCCAGCGCGCGAGGTCGGTGCGGTTCAGCGCCTCGAATTCCTTCGGTGTAGCGGCGAACAGTTGGTGGTGTCGCCATGCTGACAGGATCAACCGATAGGCAAAGGAGACCGAGATGAGCACACGTAAAGTTCTGACACTCGCATCGATGGTGGCAATATTGTTCGCGCCCGTGGCATTCGGCGAGGAACCGCTTATAGGCGAAAAGCTCGACAGCGGGCTGGGCGAGCTTTCACCCGGCTACGCAGCCGAGGAATTCCAGCGGCACGTGATCGGCGAGAAACTGGATAGCGGCCTGGGCGATCTGCCGGCCAGCTATACGGCCGCGGAGTTTCAACGGCACGTGATCGGCGAGAAACTGGACAGCGGGCTGGGCGATCTGCCGGCCAGCTCCACGGCCGCGGAATTTCTAGTGACTACGGATCGATAGGGGAAATTCAGTCCAGCGGATGATCCGCAGAACCCGAGGGTAGCCGCGCAGGGGCCGGGGATTGTTATCCGCGCGCACGACCTCAGGCGGGTGTTGTGTATGATGGGCGCCGTTCGTCGCGAGCCAACCCTGTGCCGCTTTCCAAGTATCACTATGTCGTCGTCGAGGGACCGATCGGCGTCGGCAAGACCAGCCTCGCCAGGCGCCTCGCCGGGCGGCTGCACGCGACCGTGGTCCTGGAGCGTCCCGAGCAGAATCCGTTCCTGCCGCGTTTTTATGAGGACACGACTCGATTTGCGCTGCCAACGCAGCTCTTTTTCCTGTTCCAGCGGATCGGCCAGTTGCGCGAACTCGCGCAGATGGATCTCTTCAACCGGGTCACCGTGTGCGACTTCCTCCTGGAGAAAGACCCGCTGTTCGCGCGCCTGACGCTTTCGGGCGACGAGCTGCACCTGTACCAGCAGATCTTCGACTCGCTCAAGCCTCAGGCGCCCCGTCCCGACCTCGTCATCTATCTGCAGGCGCAGCCGGCAACGCTCTACGAACGCGTGCGCCGTCGCGGCGTAGAATTCGAAAGGTTGATCAGCGCGGAGTATCTCGCCTTGCTCGCGGACAGTTACACCCGGTTTTTCCATCATTTCAGCGCGAGCCCCGTCCTGGTCGTGAATTCCGAGAAGCTCAACTTCGTGAGCGAAGAACACGATCTCGACCTGCTCATCGAACGCATCGGTTCGATGCGCGGCAACCGCGAGTTCTTCAACTGGGGAGAATAGGATGACCCGACTGACCATCAAGGCGTTGCAGAAGCTGCGCGACGATGGCGTGAAAATCGCCGTGCTCACCTGCTACGACGCGAGCTTCGCCGCGATGCTCGATGCCGCGGGCCTCGACAGCCTTCTGGTGGGCGACTCCCTCGGCATGGTGCTCCAGGGGCACGACACCACGCTGCCGGTGACACTTGCCGATATGGCCTACCACACGCGCTGTGTGGCGCACGGCAGCAAGCGCGCCTTTCTCATCACCGATATGCCCTTCGGCAGCTATCAGGAATCCCCGCAGCAGGCCTTCCGCAGCGCGGCCGAACTGATGGCGGCCGGCGCGCAGATGGTCAAGCTCGAAGGCGGCACGGAGCTCGCCGAGACGGTGCGCTTTCTCACCCAGCGCGGCGTGCCGGTGTGTGGCCATCTGGGCCTCACGCCGCAGTCGGTGCACCAGTTCGGCGGCTACCGCGTGCAGGGCAAGGGCGAGGACGCCGAGCAGAAGCTGCTGGAGGACGCCGTCGAGCTCGAAGCGGCCGGCGCAGGGCTGCTGGTGCTCGAGGCCATACCCGCGAAGCTCGGCGAGCAGGCCACGCAACGCCTGCGCATTCCGACGATCGGCATCGGCGCAGGCGCCGGCTGCTCGGGCCAGGTGCTGGTGCTGCACGACATGCTCGACGTATTTCCGGGGAAGAAGGCGCGCTTCGTGAGGAACTTCATGAAGGGAGCTTCCAGCATCTCCGACGCGGCCGAGCGCTACGTGCGCGCAGTCAGGGACGGCAGTTTCCCCTCCGAAGAACACAGCTTCTAGGGCAGCCGGTGGACATCATCACTTCGGTGAGGGACTTGCGCGAGCGGCTGCGGCGCGAACCCGACAATGTTTTCGTCCCGACCATGGGCAACCTCCATGCGGGCCACATCCAGCTCATGCGGCTCGCGAAACAGCGCGCCGCGTGCACCGTCGTGAGCATCTTCGTCAACCGGCTCCAGTTCGGACCGAAAGAGGACTTCGATCGCTATCCGCGCACGCTGCAGGCCGATTCCGACATGATGAAGGAAATCGGCGTCGACGTCGTGTTCGCGCCGCGCGAAACCGAGATCTACCCGGGGCCGCAAACTTTCGTGGTCGAGCCTTCGGATCTGCAGCACATCCTCGAAGGCGCATACCGGCCGGGCCATTTTCGCGGCGTCGCAACCGTAGTGCTCAAGCTATTCAACATGGTCGCCCCGCACACCGCGATCTTCGGCAAAAAAGACTATCAGCAATACGTAGTGCTGCGCGACATGGTGAATCAGCTTGCGTTGCCCGTGGAGATCATTCCCGCCGAGACGGTCCGCGCCGAGGATGGGCTCGCGCTCAGCTCGAGGAACGCATATCTTTCTCCGACGGAGCGGAGCGAAGCCCCGCGGCTCCACCGGGTGTTGTGCGAGGTCCGCGAAGCCCTGCTCGCGGGCCGGCGCGACTACGCAAGGCTCGAAACAGAGGCGCTGGCGAAGTTCGGCGGGAAGTGGGTTCCGGACTACGTCGCGATCAGGAAACAGTCCGACCTGCAGTCGCCCTCATCCGCCGATCGGGAGCTCGTCGTTCTCGGCGCCGCAAAACTCGGAAGACCCCGTTTGATCGATAACGTCGAGCTCTCGCTCTAGGACGGGTACGGCTCCACCATGAGTTTCTCGACCGGACAACCGAGCGCCTTGGCCAGTTTCTCCATGGCCTGTTCGTTCACCGCGATGGTCTGGAATTCGGCGGCGCCGCCCTTGCTGTCGATGAAGGCTTTGGCGGCGCTTTCCGAGTTCCACACGACGACCGGGTCGGGCGAGATCCCGGCAACCTGGACGCAGATCGGAACGCCGTCCGACTTGTACACGATTGCAAACATGTCCAGCCTCCTCATGCGGGTAATGCCGCAGGGGCAGTCCGGGGGGCCTGCTTCAAGCGCTGCGCCCCTTCCACCCGCGTTACTTTAACCCATGTTCCGCGGGCCATCCAGTGCGAAATCCGCTGACGCATCTCCGGCGCCCGCGACGCAGACGTCAACACGCAACTTCGACGTCGCCGTCTGGCTGCTTGTTTGCTGCACGCTCGTTTTCGCGATAGTCGTGGTCGGAGGCATCACGCGCCTTACCCGTTCGGGTCTGTCGATCGTCGAATGGCAGCCGATCGTCGGCGTGCTGCCCCCGCTCGACGACACCGCGTGGCAGGAAGCCTTCCAGAAGTACCGGCAGACCCCCGAGTACCGGCTCGTCAATCCGGACATGGGCCTTGCAGGATTCAAGCGCATCTTCTGGTGGGAATATCTCCATCGGCTCCTGGGAAGGCTGATCGGCCTGGCGTTCTTCGTGCCTTTGCTGTGGTTTGCGTTGCGCGGAAGGATCGCGCGCGCCTTGACGTGGAAATTCGCCGGAATATTTGCGCTTGGCGCGCTGCAGGGGGCGATGGGCTGGACCATGGTGCAATCGGGTCTTGTCGATGATCCGCGCGTCTCGCAATACCGCCTCGCGGCCCACCTCGGGATCGCCTTCCTGATCTACGCCGCGATGCTGTGGATCGCTCTCGATCTTTTTTTCCCGCGGGCTCCCCGGACGAACGCCGCCCCCGAGGGACTGCGCCGGTTCGCCGTCGCGCTCGCCGTACTGATCTTCCTGATGGTGCTCTCGGGCGGCTTCGTCGCGGGCATCCGGGCGGGACTCGCCTACAACACCTTCCCGCTCATGAACGGTCACGTTGTGCCGCCGGAAATCTTCGCGATCGAACCCTGGTATCTCAACTTCTTCAGCAACATGGCGACCGTGCAGTTCGACCACCGACTGCTGGCCTGGCTGCTCGCGTTTCTCGTGCCCTGGTTCTGGCTGCGCGTCCGCCGCGAGGCGGTGCCCCGGCGTGCCGGTTTGGCGGCCGACCTGCTCCTCGCAACGCTTGCGCTGCAGATCGCCCTGGGCATCGCGACTCTGCTGCTGGCGGTCCCGGTTCCGCTTGCCGCCGCGCATCAGGCCGGCGCGCTGCTGGTCTTCAGCGCGGCGCTGCTCGCCGCGCATGCGCTTCGCTGAACTACCGCCGGGCGAGAATGCGGCGTTTGAGCCGCACGTAAGGCCGCTTGATCGCGCGCGCAACGATTTCTACTACCGTGCGCCGGTAGTACGGGCGGTCCTCCGGTGTGAGTTCCTCCATCCGGCCCTGGTACTTGATCTTGGCCCAGGCATTGAAGTCGAAGCGACGGGCGAGTTCGTAGAGCCAGTGATTGAACGGCGCGAATCCGGGCTTGCGCACGATAGCCGCGCCGAAGTCCACCAGGCAGGGCAGGCGACCGCCGATGACGAGGAGATTGTCCCTGCGCTTGAGATCCGCGTGCGCCACTCCGCGACGGTGCAGCTCTACGATATGCGCGAAAAGGGTGTCGAAGTATGTGCGCCTGTCGTCGATCCGTCCGTTCCGGAGCGAGACACCGTCGATATACTCGAGCACCAGGTAGCGACCGTCGATCAATCCGTAACATCGCGGGCTGCCGGCGAAATCGGTGAGCCGCTGATACGCGTCGAACTCCCGGCGCAGCATCCAGCGCCGCAGCCGGCCCGCGACACCGCCGCCCGCCGCCGCCTTTACGACAAGACGACGGCCATTGCTTTCGTAGAGATAGACCGCGCCCTGGTAGCCGCTCGCGTGCGCCGGATCACCGGCACGGGTTCGGGCTTCGATCCACTCGATCAGCGCGCGCTCGGTCGGACTGTCGAGCGGGACGGGCATCCCGGGATGCGTTACGAGAGCGGCCCGTACAGAATGTACAAGCCGAGAAACAGCAGGGCCGCGATGATCGGCTCGCCGTTCTGGCGCAGACTCTGCCTGAACGACCACTCCGAGCTCTGGCCGGAACGATACGGCCTGAGCCGCGGGATCAGCGCACGCGTTTCCTTGCTCCAGGCCTCCCACTCGCCCGGAAAGAGCCGGGCGAGCAGTCTGTCCTCGTGGGCGATGGTCTGGGGATAGTAGAAGAACCCGAGCACGATCCATACGAGGAAGCTCCACCACAGACCCGAGGCCAGGCAGAAGCCGAAAGTGATAAGGTGATTGCCGACATAGAGCGGATGACGCACATAAGCGTACGGTCCGGTCGTCGCGAGCACCTTGTCCTTCTTCACGTGTCCGGATGCCCACATCCGCACGGCGATTCCGAGCGTCGCGGACACGACACCGAGGAAATAGAGATCGGCGTTCGTCGGCGCGCCGATAATCACGAGCAAGATAACGAACGCAATACCGACGAGCTGGCGCGTGCGATGGCGGTTGTGCCTGATATCACGGATGAAACGCGCAAGGCCGATGCGCTCGTACAGGTTTTTTCCCTCGAATTGCATCAAGGATTCTCGTTCAATAGGCGCAACATCTTAACACGGCGTCAGATGTGCTTCGCCCGCTCGGCGATGAGCGCATAGACCGCGTCGATCATCGGCGTCGCGATCCCCGCCTTGCGGGCGAGCTCCACGACGGCCCCGACGATCGCGTCGGTTTCCAGCGGGCGTCCCCGCTCGATATCCTGGTGCATGGAGACCGTCGCGCCCGCGAGCTTTTTCGCGATCCCAATGCGTTCCTCGACCGTGACCGGCACGCGCTTGCCGTAGGCCGCCCCAACCCGCATCGTCTCCTCCATCAGCACGCGCATCAGGGCGAGCAGGGGGTCGCTCGCGTGGATGTCGTTCATGCGTGCGAGCGTGAGCGCCGCAACTGGATTGTAGGAGAGGTTGCCGACGAGCTTGGTCCAGATCTCAAGGCGGATGTCGCGGGCAAGCTTCGCCTCGAATCCCGCCGCGTTCATCGCGGCCGTCAGACGTTCCGCGCGAGCCGACATCGTTCGATCGGGCTCGCCGAGGATGAAATGCCGGCCGGCGGTGTGCTTCACCACGCCCGGCTCCCTGACTTCCGCCGCCGCATGCACCACGCAGCCGAGGATGTGCCGAGGATCGAGCGCCGCAAGCATGCGTCCATCGGGATCGAGGCAATCGATCGGCCGGCCGTCGAGCTTTCCGCCCTCCCTGTAGAAATACCACCAGGGCAGGCCGTTGATCGCGGGAACGACCATGGTGTCCGGACCGACCAGCGTTCTCAACCGCGGCAGCATCGCGGCGATCGAATAGGTCTTGAGGCAGATGAAGACCGCGTCCTGGACGCCGAAATCGGCGGGCTCGTCCGACGCGCGCAGCCTGAGGGTCGTTCGCTCTTCCCCTTCGATGAGCGCAAGGCCGTTTCTCCGGAGCGTGTCGAGATGGGCGCCTCGGGCGATGAGGCATACGTCGTGTCCGCCGCGGGCGAACCAAGCCCCGGTGAGGCCCCCTATCGCGCCGGCGCCGACAATACAGATTCTCACTTCGTTATCCTTTGTCGGGACGGCGCGATCGTAAAAGCGAATCGCCGGCGCCGACAATACAGATTTTCACGTCGTCATCCTCTGTCGGGACGGCGCGATCGTAAAAGCGAATCGCCGGCGCCGACAATACAGATTTTCACTTCGTCATCCTCTGTCGGGACGGCGCGATCGTAAAAGCAAATCGCCGGCGCCGACGATACAAACCTTCATATCGCCTTCGCGGGTTCCGCTTCGAGAATGAAATCGCGCACCACCCCGATCTGGTCTTCGCTCATCAGCCACGGCGCGTGGCCGATCCCGGCGAACTCGACGAGCTTGACGTGCGGCCCGCGCTCCCGCATCCGCCTGACGGTCGATTCGAGGAGGAGATCCGACTCCGCTCCCCGCAGCACCAGGGTCGGACATTCGACTGCGTCCCAGGTCGGCCAGAGGTCGATGCCGAACAGGTAGTCGTTGCCGAATTCGACCCCCGCATTGCCTCCGCGGCGCATCGTGTTCACGATCGCCGGGTCGCACGCCAGCGTGTACGCCCCGTTTTTTCCGCGACGCGAGCCGTGCACGGCGAGGCGGTGCCATTGCTCGTCCTTCAGCGGCCCGAACGGCGCACAGCTTTCCCGCAGATAGCGCTCGACCTCATCCAGGCTTGCGAATCGCGTCCCGGCGCTGGCGGAGGCGAACTTCAGCCGCGCGAGCGCATTCCACGGCACCATGGGCCCGACATCGTTCAGCACCAGGCGCCGGATCGGAGAATTGGACCTCGCCGCAAGCATCATCCCGATCAGGCCGCCCATCGAGGTTCCGACCCAGTCGATTCGCGACCCCTCGCTCGCGCCTTGAAGCCGGCGCAGCAAAGAGACGCGCTGAGGCGGGGCCGTAAGCCTCGCGAGCAGCGCCGCAGCGTCCGAAAGATACTGCGAAAAGCCGTAGTCCTGCTTGTGTTCCAGCCAGTCGCTGTCGCCGCGGCCGACGACATCCATGCACACGACGCGGCAGCCCCGGGCGGCGAGACTTGATGCGAGCTCGTCGAAGTCGCGGCTGTTGCGGGTCAGGCCGTGCACGCATACGACAAGGTGCCGGCCCTCGGGATTTCCCCATTCGGCATAGGCGACGCGGTGGAACCCGGCGGGTCCGAGAGCGAGAAAATGATTGAGGCGCGGTTCCGTGGGCATTCGGATGTTTCATGGTGCCGGGAGAGGGAATCGAACCCACATGATGTTGCCACCGGCGGATTTTGAGTCCGCTGCGTCTACCAGTTCCGCCATCCCGGCTGGATGCTGCGCGATAGGGCGTGCATTATAGCGCCCTCGCCGCGATGAATCCTTCCATAGACGACTTCGACTACGAGCTGCCGCCGGAGCTGATCGCTCAGCACCCGGGGCAAACGCGTTCGGGAAGCCGCCTGCTCTGCGTCAGCGCCGGCTCGATCTCCGACTCACGATTCTCCGAGCTGCCTGAGCTGCTTTCGCCCGGCGACCTGCTGGTATTCAACGACACCAAGGTGATCAAGGCGCGCCTGTTCGGGAAGAAGGAGACCGGCGGCCATATCGAGGTGTTGATCGAGCGCGTGCTTTCGGAGCACGAAGCGCTTGCGCAAGTCCACGCGGGCCGGGCGGCGAAGCCCGGCAGCATGCTGCGCCTCGCGGGCGGCCTCGACGTGCGCGTGCTCGGCCGCGCGGGGGAGTTTTATCATCTGCGCTTTTCCGAGGGCACCTCGGTCCTGGAGCAGCTCGAGCGCCACGGCAGTGTCCCGCTCCCGCCTTACATCACGCACACGCCCGACGCGGGCGACGAGCGCCGCTACCAGACGGTATACGCGCGCTCGGCCGGCGCAGTCGCGGCGCCGACCGCGGGCCTGCATTTCGACGAGCCGCTGCTCGCGGCGCTCGCGCAGCGCGGCGTCGAGTTCGCTTATGTAACGCTGCACGTCGGCGCGGGGACATTCCAGCCGGTCCGAACGAAGACCCTCGCCGAGCACTGCATGCACGCCGAGCGGTACGAAATTCCGGCCGCGACAGCGGCGGCGATCGAGAGAACGCGCGGGCGCGGCGGGAGGATCGTCGCCGTGGGAACGACCACGGTGCGCTGCCTCGAAGCTTCAGCCGCCGCCCATGGAGCGCCGCTCGCGGGCGCAGCCGAAACAGATCTCTTCATCACTCCCGGCTTCGAGTTTCGGGCGGTCGACCGCCTCATCACCAACTTTCACCTGCCGAAATCGACTTTGCTCGTGCTGGTCTCGGCATTCGCCGGGATCGAGCCGATCCGGCGCGCCTACCGCCACGCGGTCGAGCAGCGCTATCGCTTCTATTCCTACGGCGACGCGATGCTGGTTGATAAAATGCTCCGATGAAATTCACCGTCCACGCGACCGACGGCGCGGCGCGCGCGGCGACGCTGGAGCTGGCGCGCGGCAACGTCGAGACGCCGGTGTTCATGCCGGTCGGCACCTACGGCGCGGTCAAGGCCGTGAGCCCCGCGGAGCTCGTCGAGAACGGCACGCGCATCATTCTCGGCAACACGTTTCACCTGTGGCTGCGCCCCGGGCTCGAGGTCATCGCGGCGCACGGCGGGCTGCACCGCTTCATCGGCTGGAAGGGGCCGATCCTCACCGACTCGGGCGGCTATCAGGTCTTCAGCCTCGGCGATCTGCGGAAAGTCACGGAGGAAGGCGCGCGCTTTGCCTCGCCGGTGAACGGCGACCGGCTGCTGCTCACGCCGGAAGAATCGATGCGCATCCAGCGCGTGCTCGACGCCGACATCGTGATGGTGCTCGACGAGTGCACGCCCTACCCCGCGAGCGAGAGCGAAACCGCGGACTCGATGCGCCTCTCTCTGCGCTGGGCGGAGCGCTCGAAGCGCGCCCACGAGGGCAACCCCAATGCGCTCTTCGGCATCGTCCAGGGCGGGATGGTCGAGCGCCTGCGCGACGAATCGCTCGCGGGGCTCGCGAGCGTCGGTTTCGAAGGCTACGCCATCGGGGGGCTCTCGGTAGGGGAGCCCAAGCGCGAGAAAAGCAGGGTCCTCGCCCACACTGCGCCGCAGCTCCCGGCGGCCAGCCCGCGTTATCTCATGGGCGTCGGCACCCCCGAAGACATCGTGGAGGCCGTCGCTGCCGGGATCGACATGTTCGACTGCGTGCTCCCCACCCGAAACGCCCGCAACGGCTGGCTCTTCACCCGTTACGGCGACATCAAGATCCGCAATGCCCGCTATCGTGACGACACGCACCCGCTCGACGCAAGCTGCCCCTGCTACGCCTGCGCGCATTTTTCGCGCAGCTACCTGCATCACCTGCAGAAGGTCAACGAGATCCTCGGGGCCCGGCTCAACACCCTGCACAACCTGCACTACTACCAGACGCTGATGCGGGAGCTGCGCGAGGCCATCGTGAAGCGGAAACTCGCCGACACCGTCGCCCGATTCCGCGAAGACCGCCGAAAACTCACGAAGAGCGCGTGAACGGCGGTTCTCCGATGGTATACTTTCGCGCTTCCTGAAACCGCATTGGAGACCGAAGTGTTCATTTCCTCCGCATTCGCGCAGGCCGCCCCGGCCGGCGGCTCCGGCCCCGGCTACGAGCAGTTCATCATCATCATCGGCATGTTCGCCCTGCTGTATTTCCTCATGATCCGGCCGCAGATGAAGCGGGCGAAGGAACACAAGCAAATGACCGAAGCGCTGGCAAAGGGCGATGAAGTCGTGACCTCGGGCGGGGTGCTCGGGAAAATCACCCACATCGGCGAGGCCTATGTCTCGCTCCAGATCGCGCCCAACACCGAAGTGCAGGTGCAAAGGACGGCGGTCCAGACGCTCCTGCCCAAGGGCACGATCAAGTCGATCTAGATGAACCGTTACCCGCTCTGGGTCTACGTCACCATCGCGGTGGCGCTCGCGCTCGGGCTTCTCTATACCCTGCCCAATTTTTTTGGCGAGGCGCCCGCCGTACAGGTGTCGTCGGCGCGCGCGACGCTGAAAGTCGACAACGCGGTTCTGGGGCGCGTCGAGGAAACGCTCAAGAAGGGCGGGATCCAGCCCACCGGGGTCTTCCTCGACCTCGCGAGCATCAGGGTGCGGCTCGCCGACACCGACACCCAGCTCAAGGCGAAAGACCTGATCGACCGGGCGCTTAACCCCGACGCCGCGAATCCCTCCTATACCGTCGCGCTCAACCTCTTGCCGAACTCTCCGCGATGGCTTGCGGCCGTCGCGCTGCCCATGTACCTCGGTCTGGATTTGCGCGGCGGAGTGCACTTCCTGCTTCAAGTGGACATGCCCGCGGCTCTCGCCAAGCGCGCCGAGAGCCTCGCCGGCGATGTGCGCTCGCAGCTTCGCGACAAGAACGTGCGCCACGCCGGCATCTCGCGCGAGGTCAACAACGTCATCATCCGGTTTCGCGACGCCGAGACCCGCGAAAAGGCGCGCACGATCATCGCGGAGCAGCTCCCCGATCTCCAGCTCGCCGATGCCGGCTCAGGGAACGAGCTGCGCCTCGTCGCCGCTATCCGTCCCGAGGCGCAGAAGCGTACCCAGGAGCTCGCGCTCAAGCAGAACATCCAGACGCTGCACAACCGCATCAACGAGCTGGGCGTCGCCGAGCCCGTGATCCAGCAGCAGGGCGCGGACCGCGTCGTGGTGCAGCTTCCCGGCGTTCAGGACACCGCCAAGGCCAAGGAGATCCTCGGCCGGACCGCCACGCTCGAAGTGCGGATGGTGGACGAGGACAACATGAACGGCGCGGCACTTGCGGCGGCGCAGGCCGGGCAGGTGCCCTTCGGCGACGAGTTCTACGTCGAGAGGAACGGCCAGCCGTTGCTGGTGCGCAAGCAGGTCGTTCTGACCGGCGACCGGCTCACCGACGCACAGCCGGGCTTCGACAACCAGACCCAGGAGCCGGCGGTGCACCTGACGCTCGACGCCACCGGCGCGCGCATCTTCAAGGAAGTGACGCGCGAGAACGTCGGCAAGCGCATGGCGATCCTGCTGATCGAGAAGGGCAAGGGCGAGGTCGTCACCGCGCCCGTGATCCGCTCCGAGATCGGCGGCGGACGCGTGCAGATCAGCGGCCGCATGACCACGGTCGAGGCGCACGACACGGCGCTGCTTCTGCGCGCGGGAGCGCTCGCGGCGCCCATGGAAATCGTCGAGGAGCGCACCGTGGGCCCCTCCCTTGGCGCCGAAAACATCAAGAAGGGCTTCGATTCGACGATCTACGGCTTCGCCGCGCTGTCGCTTTTCATCATCGCTTACTACTCCCTCTTCGGAGTGTTCTCCACGCTCGCGCTGTGCGCCAACCTGCTCTTTCTCATCGCGCTCCTTTCGATGCTCCAAGCCACGCTTACCCTGCCCGGCATCGCGGCGATCGCATTGACGCTCGGGATGGCGATCGACGCCAACGTCCTGATCAACGAGCGCGTGCGCGAAGAGCTGCGCAGCGGAGTCACTCCCCAGGCGGCGATCCATGCCGGCTACGAGCGTGCCTTCGGCACCATCCTCGATTCCAACGTCACTACCCTGATCGCGGGCCTCGCGCTCCTTCTCTTCGGGTCGGGACCGGTGCGCGGCTTCGCCGTCGTGCACTGCCTGGGCATCCTCACTTCGATCTTCTCCTCGGTCGTGGTGAGCCGCAGCCTGGTCAACCTCGCTTACGGCTCGCGCAGGAAGCTCGAGGGCGTGGCGATCGGCAACACTTCCTGGAAATAGCGCATGGAATTCTTCAAAATCCGCCGCGACATCCCCTTCATGCGCCACGCGCTGGCGTTCAACGTGGTGTCGCTCGTCACCTTTCTGCTGGCGGTGTTTTTCCTGGCCACCAAGGGCCTGAATTTCTCGATCGAGTTCACCGGCGGCACGGTGATGGAGATCAACTACGAGCATGCCGCCGAGGTCGACAAGATCCGCAAGACGCTCGACGCGGGCGGTTACCACGATTATTCGGTGCAGAATTTCGGTTCCTCGCGCGACGTGCTGATCCGGATGCCGCTCAAGCCCGGCCAGAACAGCGCGGAGCTGTCGAAGGCCGTCCTGGAGGGACTGGCCGCCGACGACAAGACGGCGAAGCTGCAGCGCGTCGAATTCGTGGGCCCGCAGGTCGGACGCGAGCTCGCGGAGAACGGGGCGCTCGCGCTGCTCATTACCTCGATCGGCATCGTCCTCTATCTCGCGCTGCGCTTCGAGTGGAAATTCGGCGTGGCGGCGATCATCGCCAACCTGCACGACGTCGTGATCATCCTGGGCTTCTTCGCCTTCTTCCAGTGGGAGTTCTCGCTTCCTGTGCTGGCCGCGGTGCTCGCGGTGCTGGGATACTCGGTCAACGAGTCGGTGGTCATCGCCGACCGGATCCGCGAGAACTTCAGGAAGATGAGGAAAGCCTCCGTCACGGAGATCATCGACAACGCCATCACACGGACCACCTCCCGCACCATCATCACCCACGGCTGCACCCAGACGATGGTCACGTCCATGCTCGTATTCGGGGGACCCGCCCTGCACTACTTCGCGCTCGCCCTCACCATAGGGATCTGCTTCGGGATCTATTCGTCGGTGCTGGTGATGGCGCCGCTGGTGCGCTGGCTGGGCATCCGGTCCGACGACATGGTGAGGCCGCCGAGGAAGGAAAAGCAGGAGGCCGTGGTCTAGGGGACCTCCGACGTTCGCGGCGGAAATCCCTCTGGAATAAACCGCCGCCGGAAACTGTTATTCCACCCAGGCGGCGGATGCCGCTACAATAACGCTCGAACCCAACCCCAAGTGAGGAGATATCGAATGAAAATGAAACTGCTTCTGTCAGGGCTGGCCCTGGCGCTGAGCTCGGGATACACGCTCACCGCTTTCTCTCAGGTCAAGCCCGACGTATTGGTCAAGCAGCGCCAGGCGGCGATGACCCTGCAGGGGAAGTATTACGGCCCGATGGCCGGCATGGCTCAGGGCAAGGTCCCGTATCGCGCGGACGTGGTCACCTATAACGCGTCCCTGCTCGACGCCCTCTCCAGGATGCCTTGGGACGGCTTCACCGATGCCACCAAGGACGTGAAGAGCGCCACCCTTCCCTCGGCCTGGAGCGAAGCGGCCAAATTCAAGCAAGCCCAGGACAACTTCCAGAACGCGGTACAGGGGCTGGTCAGGGCAAGCAAGGGCGGCGACGAAGCAGCGACCAAGGCCGCGATCGGCGCAGTCGGCAAGCAATGCGGCGCCTGCCACCAGGATTTCCGTCAAAAGAACTGATCGACCGACCTCCGAAAAGCCCCGCCGAGGCGGGGCTTTTTTCTTGCCGACATTGCGCTATGCTTGGCGCCGTGACCGATCCCGCCCCTCTCCAGAATCGCATGCTGCAGGCGGGAATCCTCTCGCTCGCTCTGGCCGCATCGACAGGTGTTACGGCGCAAGGCGACGCGAAGCGCGGGGAATATCTCGCCAAGGCCGGGGGCTGCGTCGGCTGCCATACCGAGGAGAAGGAGAAAGCCGTCGCCTTCGCCGGAGGCCGCGAGCTCAAGACCCCGTTTGGCGCCTTCTACGGCCCGAACATCACCCCGCACCCGCAGGCCGGAATCGGGCGCTGGACCGAGGCCGATTTCATCCGCGCGATGCGGCTGGGTGACCGCCCCGACGGCAAGAACTATTTCCCGGCTTTTCCGTATCCGTCGTTCACCAAGATTTCAGACCCCGATCTGCACGATATCTGGGCTTACCTGCGCTCGCTCCCGCCCAGCGCCCGGGCGAACCAGGAGCACGATCTCACGTTTCCCTTCGGCTGGCGTTTTCTCGTGACCTTCTGGAAGTGGCTTTACTTCACGCCCGGCGCTCTCATGAAAATTCCGGAGCTCAGCGGTATCGCCAACCGCGGCGCTTACCTCGTCCAGGCGCTGGGGCACTGCGGCGAGTGCCACACCCCGCGCAACTTCCTCGGCGGACCGAAGCGCGATCGCTTTCTCGGCGGCGGCAAGGGACCCGAGGGCAAGAACATTCCGAACCTCACGCCGACGCGGCTCAACAAGATGAGCGACCAGGATCTCCTCGACTTCCTCACAACCGGCCTTTATGCGGACGGCGATGTTCCCGCCGAGGCGATGGCTGAGGTCATTCGCAATACGACCAGCCAATTCGCGCGCGACGACCTCGGCGCGTTGATCGCCTATCTACGCTTGCTCCCGCTGGTCCCGGAAGAAAAGTAGACTTTCCTCTCAGGCACGGCCGATGCTTTCGCGCCGGATGCTGTAGTAGGTCCCGGCGAAAATCACCGCCGCCCCGAGCAGGATCTGCGCCTCGAGCGGCTCGCCGTACATGAGCATCCCCACCACCGCGATCAGGGGCAGCCTCAGGAAATCTATCGGGACGACCAGCATCGCGTCAGCGATATGCAAGGCACGCGTGATGCAGTAATGCGCAACCAGGCCCGCCACGCCGATCGCGATGATCCAGGGCAGCTCGGCGATCCCCGGAGCGACCCACTGAGGCAGAGCCGGAAACAGGCCGAGCGGCAACTGGATCGCCGACATGTAGAACAGGATGGCGAACGCCGAATCATTCTTGACGAGGCGCTTCGTGGAAATGTTCACCGAGGCGTAGGCGAATGCGCCGGCGAGCATCGCGAGCGCCGCGGGCTGCACCACTGCGAAACCGGGCCTGAGGATTATGAGGACTCCCACCACGCCCAGCGCGAGCATCACGGCCCGGCCGCGATTCAAGCGTTCGCCCAGGATCAGCATGGCGAGCAGCGCGGTCCATACGGGCATGGTGAATTCGATCGCGAACACGGTCGCGAGCGGCAGCATCGCGATCGCATACACCCACGCGTACTGGCCGCCGAAGTGCAGCACGTTGCGCAACACGTGAAGGCCGAACAGCTGCGTGCGCAGCGCCCCTAGCCCGAAGCGCGGGAGGATGGCGAGCATCAGCACGAAGGACACGAGGCTCCGCAGAAACAGTATCTCGAAGCTCCCCATGCTGCGAAGCAGCTCGCGCGCCGCTACGGCCATCAGGGAGAACGACAGCAGCGCGCCGCACATCCACAGCGCGCCGCGCACCGCGACGGGCACGATGCGGCTCATGTCAGCCGCGCGCCGGGAAGTCGCCGCGCTCGAGGACGCGCGAAACGGCGTAGCCGAAGACGAGCCCCCAGAACGGCGCGCCTATATTGAGTATGGGAACGTCGGCAACGGTCACGAGAAAGGTCACGAGGGCTCCAAGCGCGAAGCGATCCTTGAAGCTCACCGTGAACGCGGTTTGGAGCACGCGAAGCATCGCCAGGCCGGCGAGCGCGGCGATGAAAGCCTTGGGCGTGGCGAGCATGAGGCTCGTGAAAAAGGGCGCGAACAGGCCGAAGGCAAGCGCGAGCAGGCCGACGAAAATCCCCGCGGTGTAATGCCGGCGCTTGTCTCCGGAAGACGAGATGATCGCGTTCACCGGGCCCGTGAGGCAGGTCGAGACCGCGCCGACGAAGGCCGTGACGATGGCTCCCGCCCCGCACGCGGCGGCCACTGCATTCACGGGCGGCGAGTGGCCGGCCGAGCGCAGCACCGTGACGCCCTGCCCGTTCTGCACGACGAGCACGGTGATCGCCAGCGGCACCACCAGCTCGACCAGCGCGCGCCACGAGAAGGCGGGCGCGTAGAGATTCGGATGGGCAAGGACGGCGGCCTGCGGCGCGGCGTCGAACTTGCCGTGCGCAGCTATCATGACGACCCCGACCGCGAGCGCGCCGATGAGCGGCGGAAAGAGCCGCGCGAGCCGCTGCGAAGCGCCGAGCGCAAGGAACGCGGCGACCATGGGCGCGGCGATCCAGAAGTCGTCGCGGATCGCGAACACGAGATCGAGACCGAATCGCAGGAAAACGCCTGCCACCATGCCCATCACGATCGGCATGGGCACGGCCTCCATCGCGCGGCGCACCCAGCCAGAAAATCCGAGCGCGAGCATGAGGACGCCGGTGGCGATGAACGCCCCGATCACCTCCGCCCAGCTCAGGTGTCCGAGGGCGGGTCCGACGAGCACGGCGCCGGGGATCGTCCAGAAGAAAACGAGCGGCTGCCGGTACACCCAGCAGAAGGCGATGCTGATGAGGCCGTTTACGAAAAATGCGCCGAAGATCCACGACGACAGATCCGACGGGGTGAGTCCTCCGCGCGTGCCCACGGCGAGGATGATCGCCACCGGCCCGGAGGCCGCGAAGAGGAACGCAACCACCGCGTTGACGAAGTACACGCCGCCGAAGTCGGCGAGCACTCTGCGCAGACCGGGAGGATTCGAAGGCGGTTTTTCTAAAGGCATCAGGGGCGGACAAAACCGTGGTCTGTCCCCGGTTTCAGATCTTGCGCGCGAGTTCGGCCGCCTTGCCGATGTACAGCGCCGGGGTGAGCTTGAGCAACCTCGCCTTGTCGGCGTCGGGAAGCGCAAGGTCGCGGATGAAAGCGCGCATCGCCTCGCCGTCCACGCGCTTGCCGCGCGTGAATGTCTTGAGCTGCTCGTAGGGATCGGGAAGGCCGTGCCGGCGCATCACCGTCTGCACGGCTTCGGCGATCACTTCCCAGTTTGCCTCCAGGTCCTCGAGCATGCGCGCCGGATCGGCCTCGAGCTTGCCGAGCCCCTTCAGGCAGGACTCGTAGGCGAGCAGGCTGTGGCCGAGAGCGACGCCTATGTTCCTGAGTACGGTCGAATCCGACAGGTCGCGCTGCCAGCGCGACACCGGCAGCTTCTCCGAGAGATGCCTCAGCAGGGCGTTGGCGACGCCGAGATTGCCTTCGGAGTTCTCGAAATCGATGGGGTTGACCTTGTGCGGCATCGTCGAGGAACCCACTTCGCCGGCTTTCGTTTTCTGCTTGAAGTAGCCGAGCGAGATGTAGCCCCAAAGGTCGCGGTCCAGATCGAGGAGCACGGTGTTCGCGCGCGCGATCGCGTCGAATTGCTCGGCGAAGCCGTCGTGCGGTTCGATCTGGGTGGTGTAGGGATTGAACTCGAAGCCGAGCGACTCGACGAAGCGCTTCGCGAATTGCTCCCAGTCGAACGCCGGATACGCGGCAAGGTGCGCGTTGTAGTTGCCCACCGCGCCGTTGATCTTTCCGGTAAGG
>Ga0208454_1000312_pt1 | contig 31744 bp, 47 predicted proteins | sample EasRivMeERMZT100_FD_187530 | JGI IMG/M metagenome (GOLD analysis project Ga0208454, IMG submission 187530) | Soil microbial communities from meander-bound floodplain in the East River, Colorado, USA - East River MetaG ERMZT100 (SPAdes) (version 2) | ecosystem: Environmental > Terrestrial > Soil...
GCCTCCCAGGCAGCGGTCCCGGCAGCCTCCCAGGCAGCGGCCCCGGCAGCGGCCCCGGCAGCCTCCCAGGCAGCGGCCCTGGCAGCGGCCCCGGCGGCGTCCCAGGCAGCGGCCCTGGCAGCGGCCCTGGCAGCGGCCCTGGCAGCCTCCCAGGCAGCCTCCCAGGCAACGGTTCCGGCGGCGTCCCAGGCAGCGGCCCTGGCAGCGTCCCTGGCAGCGGCCCAGGCAGCGTCCCCGGCAGCGTCCCAGGCAACGATCCCGGCAGCCTCCCAGGCAACGGTCCCGGCAGCGTCCCTGGCAGCGGTCCCGGCAGCGGTCGCAGCAACGGCCGCATCTCTGCGAATTGCTTCAAGAATCGGCATTAAATCTGGGCAGTAGTGTGCAAAGTCAGTGATCTCCGGAAGGCTTTCGAGTGCATCCGCCTGCTTATTCATTTTTGCCAATCGAAGCCATGCCGGAACATGGACGCGGACCAACCAATCCGCCGCCATCATTGCTCTGCGCTGCTCAAGTGCCGTGCTATCTTTGGTGTTGATGAGTGCAGGAATAAACTGCCTCAAAAGACGAGTACGCGTCTCATCGTCGGGCAAGCCATCGTTCCACAAACGCATGAAGGTGCTTAACACCGGACATACACACGGCGGATGATCGGACCATTCCTTGTGCGTCACCCAAGCAACGGCTTCCATAATGCACATTTCACCATCATCGTTTTCCAGATGACAACCGTGGTGCAACGCCACGATCTGCTCAAAACGTTCTTGATCGATAGCAATCATGCTGCCTTCTCCATCTTCGGCATTTCGCGAATGGCGCGATCCATGGCAACGAGATGAGACCACACGCGCCGGGCACTTACTGTTTCGTCGGGCTCTCTTCGGTACGTCCGACACTCGCCTGTGGTCTTGCTGAGATGCACGATCCAATGCGTCAGAGGGGGCGTGGCGGGCAGTTCTTCGATCAGCGCTCGCTCATATCCAGAGAGCTGATACCAAGCTTCGTCGTAGACCCCGTTGCCGGTCTTGAAATCTAGGACCGATAAATCTCCGTCGATCCGGCCGAAGAAGTCACAGGTCCCCGCATACAGCATCTCGGCTGAAAAGATGCGCCGCTCTAGCGCAACAGGAACAATCGTGTGCTGATCGCGCCATGACTCAAAAGCTTTGAGCGCTTGCTGTACTTGCTCGGACAGATGCCCAGAAATCCACCACCCCTGTTCGCCCAATAGGATTCGGCGGGCAATTTCGTGCACCATCGTCCCGACATCGCCGGCAGCGTCGCGAATAGTGGCATGCGCGGCGCGGGCTTCCTGACAAATGAAACCCATGTCTTCTGAGCCGTTAGCCAGTGCGCGCTCTATGTGATCCACCGCACAATTTGCAGCCCACTGGATTAGCATGGGCTTGGCTAGACGCCCGAGAATCGTCGTTACGCTCGGCACATACTCGCCGCCCCAGTAGTACCGATGGTTGCAGGAACTGAACCGGAGCGGCTTGCCGTAAAAGATGATCTCGCGAGACATCAGAAAGGCACTCCATCATCATCAGTGTTGGGCGGCTGCTGGCGTGCCGGTGCGCGCTGTGGGGTAGCTTTGACTACCGGCTTGCGAGCAAGCCGAACACGAATTGCCGGAACCGACTTACCCTGAAATTCAACCATCGCCTCATAGAGCGTGATGCGCTGACCAGTCCAATCATCGGTCTCGGGGCCGAACGCATCCGATATTGTGCGCGAGTTGGTCTTGTTGAGTATCAGGCCCTTCTCGCAATCATCGAAGCACAAAACTGGCCGTTCTTCCTTTTGCTGACCGACAGCTTCTATTTTGACCGAGGAAATGGTGTAGGTGACCTGGTTGCCTTCAAGATCGGCTGCCTTGAGATAATCGGAGGGGAACGCTGCATCGATACGCATGGGTATGGTCCTTGGTGGGTGTGAGTAGGTTTGGGCCTTTTACTCCGCCGCTTCCTGCTTCTCTGCGCGATCAGTCTCTCGCTGCTTTTCCTCTTCGCAGATCGGCGCCAGCTGCTCGCACAGCTGCGCTGCAGTGGCATGCAGCTCAGATGCTCGGTAAGCGAACTGCCGCCAGTCGTCTGGGCTCAGCTCGCGAGTTGCCTTCAGGGCAAAGTTGAGCGTCGATTGGGCGCCCGTCAGCAGCGCCATCAGCGCCAGCAAGTAGCGCAGCCGCTCGTCGCGCGAGCGCTGAATGCCAGCCATCAGATCGTCTTCGAAGGCAGCTGGGGCAACTGGCTTTGCAGCAACGATTCCGCAAGGGGGCATATTTGGCTGCCAGTCAAAGCCGCGCTCGACGCTATCAGGCCCGCCAAGCTCGTAGTCGGGTATGGGGTTGATAGTCATGGGTACTCCCTTACGAAGGTGGGAAGGGGCCCCAGACAATGCGGTGCGGTAGCAAGCCTGGGGCCGTGACCGCCCCGGCCCGTGGGAGGCGTATTGGGGGGCGGTCACGACGTAATACTAAATTGCGCGGCACCGCGATGTCAAGAGGTAATGTAAGATAAAATTACGCGGGAATATTGCCGATCATGAACGCCCAGCGCGAATCAACGCGCGGGCGCGTCATCTATCGTGCATCCAACAGAGGGGTCAGTCTGCCCGCTCTAGCTCTGGCGTGGGCGCAGAGCCGTTCCGAGAACCGGCCGATTTCTTGCGTCTGGCCAGCGGCAGCAGGTCGTTTGGCTCGATGTCGAGCATCTTACAAATGCGAGTGAGCATTACCAAATCCGGCGACGCCTGCCCGCGCTCCCACTGCCGGTAGGTGGGCGCTTCGACGTTCAGCGCATCTGCGAAATCTTTCGCAAATTCGTATCCCGCCCCCAGGCGGGCTCGCTTCAGGCGTCGGTGGAATGTCTGCATCACGTCCGTTGCGAGCGTGCTCATGCCGCGGAATCTGCTCGCCTGGTGCGGCTGAGGCACGCCAGAAGATATTGCGTGGGCGAGGGTGTTGACCATAGACGCGTGAGCACGTAATGTCAAATTGCGTAAAGACAAGTTGCGTAGTTCAAGATGATGGTGACAGTCGGCTCCTGCCGCATCTGCAGCACCGCCGTGCAGCGGCCAGCCGAGCTGTGCTCTACACACGCCAACAGCAGGCTGCCTTTTCCCCCACAAGAGCCCATCGTCATTGAGCTGCCAGGCGAGCCCAAGGGCAAAGGCCGCCCTCGCTTCTCCCGCAAGACCGGCACGGCCTACACGCCCCCGGAAACCCGCTCCTACGAAGCCCAGCTCAAATGGATGGCTAAGCTGGCCATGAAGGGCCGCGACCCCATCATCGGCCCCGTGGAAGTGTTCGTCGCGGCCGTCATGTCGGTCCCCGCGTCCTGGTCCGGCGTCCGGCGTCGCCTTGCCCTGTACTGCGGTCTGCGGCCTGTGGTGCGGCCAGACGCGGACAACCTCAGCAAAATGCTCGACGCATTTAACGGGCTGGTCTGGCGCGACGACAACCAGATCGTCGATCTGCACATATCCAAGCACTACGGAGCAAAGCCGTGCCTGACCATCAAGGTGGTCCCGCTGTGAAACGGAAGCGCAAGCCGAAGCTGACCGTCCACGAAGAAAAGACGTTGCAGCGTTTGAAGCGCGACGGTTGCCGCCTGGTCAGGCCTAAATTCAGGCCGACTTCGGCGCTGCGCAGTCTGATTGAAAAGGGTTATGTGCGCGAGCTGCCGGGGTTGTTCAATGACACGCCGCAAGGCTACGCGCCGGTCTAACCGTCTGGCTTCTGCCGAAGATCTGCTGGCGCACTGCTCCACATGCCAGCAGTGGCTTCGAAGGCGGGACGGTGGATGGGTAATTCTGGTTTCGGGCCAAGCACTTTGCTCGGGCTGCTACGAAGGAAAGTTCAACAAGCCGGATCAACCGGCGTCGATCTAAACCGACAGGAGGGAAAGATGGGGGCTGTAGGTGTCTTTCAAAGAGTGGCCGCGCATCGCGCTCGGCTGGTTTCTGATGATCGCATGCTTGGGGTTCTCGGCGGCCAATGCGGTCATCCTGTCGCGCGGGGCCGCCCGCTGGGCTGACTCGGGGTGGGAAAAGGCCATGTACGGCGGCATCGCAGGTATCGTGCCGTTTCTGATCGCGATCATACCGTTGGTGGTGTGGTACTCCTGGCGCGTCAAACGTCGCGGCTGGGCCATTGCCGCCTCCTGCGTCTATGTGGTCTTTCTCGCTTACAATCTGATCGGCGCCGGCGGTGCCATCGCCATGGTGCGCGCCGATGCAGTGTCCGCCCGCAAGTTCGATGCCTCCCGCGACCGCGACCGCTCCACAGAGCGCACCGCGCTTGCCAAGCAGCGCAATGACATTCCGGCCGGCACCAGACCGCCGGACGTGCTCAGGGGGTTGATCAAAGGCGAGCAGACCAAGCCGTTGTGGGGGTTCTCGGACGGCTGCCGCGATCTGCGCAACAACCAGGTCCGCCGCTTCTGTGCCGGCTATTCCAAGCTGCAGGCCGAGCTGGGTGCCGGCAAGGCGCTGGAAGCGCTCACGGCCCGCATCGAGACTCTCGACAAGCAGGCAGAAGTTGCCGGCTGGGTCGTGCAGATCGCCGACCCGGCATCCGATACGATTGCTGCCGCCCTCGGTCTTGTGGGCGTCCCGACCGACACCGACAAGGTGCAGCGGCTTTTGCCGCTCGCCACGCCGCTCATGATTGAGCTGGGCTCCATGGTGCTTGGCGGACTCGCCTTTGTGGTGCTCGGATTTGGTTCCCACAAAGAGATGGTTTTTGGCCGGACCGTTACGCCCTCAACGCCGGCCATGGCGACGGGAGGGCAACACCCCGCACCTCCCGTCGCCCCTATAGCTCTGACAGCGCTCCGCTCCCGCCAGACACAGCTGGCGGATTGGTTCTTTTCGGAATGCACCAGGCCGGTGAGCAGTGGCGGACTGCCGGAGGACCAGTGGTATGCGCTCTATTGCGAGGTGTGCGCCCGGTCCAAGGATGCTCCGTTGGATGTGGAAGCGTTTCGCAGCATTGCGCACAAGCATGGAGCTGCGATCAGCGAGGTAGACGGCAAGACCTACTACAGCCGTGTGCTGCCGCTTATCCCACAGGAGAGCGCCGCATAAACCAGAAGGCCCGGCACCCGCCGCGGTGCCGAGCCTTCAAGTATCCAGGAAACGCTACCCCCGCAACCGCCAAGTCGTCAGGAGTAACTTCCAGTGCGCGTACTTATAAACTCCAATGATGTCAATAGTGTTGCATCCCTTGGTGCTCGAATTCGAGCCCTGCTGAGCCAAGGATTATCCAACGCAGCCATTACTCAGCTGACCGGCGCACGAGCTCCATACGTTCGATCGCTGCGCAGCCAGACTAGCCGGCGCCGTGCTCGGCCGCAGACCCAGGGCGAGCTGCGCGAGCTTGCCATCACCCTCTATGACTGGCGCCAAGCCGGAAGGTACGCCACATGACCGCCAACCCGGTCCTAGCTGAGCATGCTGTGGCACTCGCCAAACGAGGCATCGCTGTCTTTCCTCTGAGAGCCAAGGAAAAGATTCCCGCCACGGCGCACGGCTTCAAAGACGCGACCACAGACATCGGGACCGTCAAGGGATGGTGGGATGGCTGGCCGGAGCAGAACATCGGCATTGCCACAGGAGAACGATCCGGCATTTTCGTGATCGATATCGACGGCGAGAACGGAGAGACCACGATCCGGGGCTGGGAAGCCAAGCACGAACCGCTGCCGAAGACTGTGGAGGTGATCACCGGCAAGGGCCGGCATCTCTATTTCCGATGGGTTGCCGGGCTCAAGTGCACAGCCAAGCGGATAGGGGCTGGAGTCGATACCAGGGGAGATGGCGGGTATGTGGTCGCCGCCCCATCGATGCACCCGAATGGACGCAGATACGAATACTCGGTCGATTGCGCGTCGGAGTTTGCAGAGCCGCCGGAATGGCTGGTGGATTTGCTGTCCAAGCCGCTGGCAAATGGTGTCCATGCCAATGGACACGGGAGCGCTCACAAGGACCACATCCTCAAGCAGCTCGGGTCCTACATCGTTCGGCAAGTCCACATCGCTGTCCCGCAAGGCGACCGTTCCGACCACAGCTATCACGTCATGTGCCGGCTGTTTGAGAAAGGGCTGAGCGATTGGGATGTGCAGATCGTGGCGGATGGGGCGCCGTTCGCAGAGAAGTTTTGGGCCCGTGGCGATCTGCTGGAGGAAATCACGCGGGCACGAGGCCGCTGGCAGAGCCATGGCGGCAAGTCCAAGACCGCGATTGTCAAGCACTGGCGGGAAAGCGCGTTCACAGCCGCCGAGCTGCAGAAGCGTGAATTCCCGCCAGTGTCCTGGATTGTGCCGGCGCTGATCCCGGAGGGTCTCACCCTGATCGCGGGGCGGCCGAAGATCGGCAAGTCGTGGCTGGCGCTCGATCTTGCTGTGGGTGTTGCAAGCGGAGAGTTTGTGCTGGGGGCCACACGGCCGGAGCACGGGGCGGTGCTCTACTGCGCCATGGAGGACAACCCCAGACGTCTGCAGAAGCGCATGGCCAAGCTCAGCACCGCATGGCCTGAACGGCTGACACTCGCCACCTCGTGGCGCCGGCTGGACCAAGGCGGTGTGGAAGACATTGCCGAGTGGGCGGAAGGTGTGGACCGGCCCAAGCTGGTGATTCTGGACACGCTGGCCGCTTGCCGGCCGGTCAAAGCCAATGGCACCGGTGCCTATACCGATGACTACGAGGCGCTGGCCGCGGTCCACAAGCTCGCCAATGAGCGGGGCTTGGGAGTGCTGGCGCTGCATCACGTGCGCAAGATGGAGGCAGAGGACCCGATTGACCAAGTATCAGGCACGTTGGGGCTGAGTGGCGCGGCAGACACAGTAATGGTGTTCAAGCGCAGCGGGACAGGAACGACGCTCTATGCCAGGGGGAGGGACATTGAGGAATTTGAGAAGGCGGTGGAGTTCCGGCCGGAAGCGTGCCGGTGGCGCATCCTTGGGGACGCGGCAGAGGTTCGTAAGTCCGATACCCGCAAGAGCATCCTTGAAGCGCTGGAGGCGAGTGCTGAGCCCATGACTCCAACTGACATCGCCATTGCATGTGAAATGGACGCGAATCTGGCCAAGGTCACCCTGTTCCGCATGCACAAAAACGGAGAGGTGAACAAGGCCGAAAAGGGCAAGTACCAGTTACACCCCACACCAGGTGTAACCCGTGTAACCTGTAACCGGCTGGACAATCCATGAAAGATACCAATGACTTAGACCAGCCGGTTACACGGTTACACGGGTTACACGGGTTACAGTGTAGGCTTTGGACCGATGAGGAAGATGCGGTCTTGAGGGCCAACTGGCTGGTCATTTCGGCGGCCAAGATCGGGAGGCTTGTGGGTCGTTCTCGCAATGCTGTGATCGGCCGGGCGCACCGGATCGACAAATCCAATCACCACAAAGGACCGCGGCCTCTCAAGCCCGTGCGGCATTGTGTGGTGTGCAGCGTCTTGCTCGTTAGGAAGCAACGCACTGTTTGCGGTCGGCGGTGCGTTGGCGCCGCGTTGCGTGGCAATGCTGTCACATTGGATCAGCCGGCGGCATGCGCCCGCTGCGGGCGGGCTTTCATGCGGAATCGCTGGGGAACCGGCATGTACTGCGGTCCCATATGTCGCAAGGCCAGCAGGGAAGACTACGACAAGCTGCCAGAGACCAAGGTGCGCAAACGGCTTTGCGCGCTTGCGGGAGAGGAAGCTGCGGAGCGGGGGATTTCCTGCCATCAACAGCTGATCGAATGGGGTGCTGATCCAGGCCGCGCCAGCAAGGCCGTAAAAACGCGCCCAGCAGCCCCAGGAACATGCTCTGGCAACCCAGAGCCCCACAAGCACGGGATGGCTGCTGGCGAGCATCCTACGCAGATTTTGAGGCATGTATCACAACAGCAACAGGAGAAACCCACAAGCTGATGTAGAAGCCTCACAAGCATGAGGCTAAGAAAGGAGAGGACCCATGCTCTGATCCACACAGGGGCTGGGCATGTCCAATCGCAAGCGTCTGAGGCGGTGCAGTTTAAATGCGCCGGGTGGCGGGTTCGGCGATCTTCTAGATGATTTGAAAAGTGAAGGGCATTTGAGTGACCGGCAATACCTAGCTGGGTGCCTTCTGCTGTCTATGCTACGGGCTTGTCATGGCAGGTCCACAGGCTTGGTAGTCAGTCTTTCGGACAAGGTAGACAGCTCCCGCAAGCATCCTTTGTGGCCTGTGGGTGGGGGTGCATCCATTTCCGCTCTGGACGGCTTACTCAAGGGATTGCGCCAGCATGAGAGAATGCTGCTCAAGTTTCTGATTGTGCATCTACCGCTGGGGCATTTGGCGGACTGGGGCCGGACGGGGTCGGCATACAAGGCCGACAAGACCATGCGAGCGGTAACGGTGGGGCGGGTTACGGGTTTTTTGGATAGTGTGGCTGAGCTATTAGCGCCCTCTTGCGACGCTCAGCAAAGCCAAACTCACGCATGAGGGCCTGCCACTCCGCCTCGCCGCGCGCCAGCTGCTTGCGGTTGTGCCAGCGGCGGGCGCGTCCACTGAGGGCGTGTAGCCAGTCGGCTATGCGGTCCAGCCAGCGCATGACGCTCCCTTCGGTTACACGCCCAATAGGTTCCGCAGCGACCGCTGCAGTTCGCTCTCGCCATCGAGCCGGCCAATCGTATACCCTTGGCCGTAGGCTTCCTCTATTGCCTTCGCGATGGCTTCGCGGAGCGCCTTGTCCACGCCGTTGTCGACAAGCGACTTCGGCAAGCAAGCGTTGTCCATGATGTTGGCGGCGATACCGCGCGGCGTTGTGTAGGTCATGGCTCCTATTCCGCTTTCTCAAACTTGGCGCACGCGTAGGTCTCGTCCATCACGTAGGCTTGCCACACCTTGCCGCCTGGAAGTCGGCGATCTGTGAGCTGCCGATCCGGCTTAAGGGCGCACGGCGCGAAGCGTGTGCCGCGTTCCTCGAACGCCTCACGTCGGTTCCAGTGCTGGCAGTCGCGGCACACCATGTGCCTCCCTTATCTCACGCTGCTATTTCGACGAACCGGCGCCGCTTCTCATCCACTGGCGTCATCATGCCGCCCTGCACTGGGATGTGAACGTTGCAGCTAGTCTCGCCGTTGCAGCAGTAGAGATGCGCCTTACTCCAATCGACGTATTCGTTCCAGTTGCCCTCTGCGTACAGCTTGTAGCCTCTCTCGGTCCCCACAAGCCCGTCGTGTGGCGGCGAGAACATCACCAGGGTATTGCACAAGCACTCGGGACAGATTGGGTAGCGCTTCGTAGCCGGTAGCTCTGGCTGCTTGGCGTCCGCTGACGGCGGGCCGTCAATCGCGGGGTCGTAGTCTCTGCTCATTTCAACGCTCCCTTACCTCGTTTTTGCTTCGACTTTGCGAGCTGCCTCGTAGAGATCGGCGGCGAGTTCGCGCGCTTCGGCTGGCGTGAGGTGTGCCCACGCATCTTCATCGAAACAACCGACTGGTCGACAGCGCCCGACGGCAACACACACGGCGGGCCCGTCCTCGCAATTCAGGTCAGCCGACGCTCGCGCTTCCGTCTTCACGCTGCCTCTCCTTAGCTTTGTGCGTCGCGCCCAAACGGTCGCGGGCAATCTGCTGCATCTGGTCACAGATTTGCGCGAAGGCATTGGCGCTCGCGCTGTCAATCGTGAACGTCGAGACCTCGCTCCTTTTTCAGTGCAGCTCGCGCCCGCCGAGCAGACGTTGCGCGCGGTTGATGATGTCTTTGTGCGCAGGGTGATAGTCCTTGAGCCCATGGCTCACCATGTAGCTGCCGACATGAGCCGCAGCGAGAGCGACGCAACTTTGCAACGCTGCCTCAAGCTCCATAATGCGCTTGATGCCCGCCAGCATCGCGTCCTCTTCCTCGTTGGCTATGCCGACCGCGGCCTTCTGCATGCGCTCAATGACCGGCCTCGTTTCGTCCGCCATCTAGCGCTCCTTTTTATTTCCATTGCCAGAAACCTACGCGCCACCCCACGTCCGGGTGGCCATAGCGAGCGAAGTAGAGCGCGGCCGGCAACATCCAGCAGGTATGCCACGTCAAACGGAACCCCATTCGGTAGTCTTGCATGTGAGCCGCCACGGCTCGCCAGTACGCCATGAGATTTGCTCCTCACTTAGCGCTTGCAATCAGCTGGCCGATGATGGCGTCGCGCCGCGCGTCGACCAGTTCGCAAAATTTCTTGTCGAGATCGCTGGCTGCGATGCGATACCGAGACAGGTGGTCCGTCACGCGGTTGTCAGCGTAGTGGTAGGTGCGGATCGTTTCGGTCACCTTGTTTCGTTCGGGCGCGTCCTTCAAGAGCTGTGCCTCGATCCATGGTTTGAGCTTGAGGCCGAGGTCGTTAAACGCATTGCGGAAGTTGGTCGCCCTACTTCGGTCGCGCTGGCCAGTCGCAGTGATGCCAGACAGAATGTGCGTAATCCGAACGCAGGCCTGCACCTTGTTCCGGTTCTGTCCTCCCGGCCCCGTGCCGGAGAACCATTCAATCTTGAAGTCCTTTTTGGTGTAGCAGAACCGCTCAATCCGCATGCCCATCTGCCCCTCCATTCAGTTAGGCATCATGGGTCGCCATTCGTCAGTGTCGAGCATCGCCACCGGCTCATGCTCTTGCCCTGACATGTCCATAGGCACCCACAAGGGTTGTGCAGTCCATAGCAGGGCGTCGCGGTGTGAACGGACCCATCGCGCCGAACGATGTATCTCGCGTGCTTCGGCGGGTGACGCTCAGATACGCGGGTCCATTCTTCCACGGTGCCTCTCCTCATGATTTAGGCCGCCACCGATCCAGCTTGCGCTTGGTGTAACGGCTGTAGACGATTTGGGGTGACTTGCCCCAGGTTTCCACGATTTGCCGCACGCTCTCGCCAGCCCTGAAGCGGCGTTCGAACTCCTTGGCCCGCTCTTTGGTAAAAAACAGCGGCGCTCCCAAGCGAATGCCGCGCGCCCGCGCCTCTGCCATCCCGTCCCGCGTGCGCTCGGCTATCAGGCCTCGCTCGAACTCCGCCATCGCGCCCAGCATGTGGAACAGGAACTTGCCGGCCGGCGTGGTCGTGTCGAAACCCTCGGTAATGCTGCGAAACCCGACGCCGCGCGCCTCCAGATCGCTTACGATCTTCAGCAGCTCGACGAACGAGCGGCCCAAGCGGTCCAGCTTGTAGACGACCAGGGTATCGCCGCGCCGACAGTCGATCAGCGCCATATCGCGCTGGGGCCGCCTGGCTTTCACGCCACTGACGACCTCGCTCCATATTTGGTCCTTGTGGACGCCGGCACGCTCCAGTTGAGCGGTCTGCATCATCACGTCCTGGTCTGCAGTCGAGACGCGAGCGTAGCCAACCAGCCGGCCGGTGTACGCGGCTGGCGCCTTGGCGTTCTTCTTGTGGACAACCCGCATTCATGACCGTTGCGCAAATCGTTTTTCAAGGTAATCCTGGATACCATTACCTTGACACTGCCGTCAAGAGCTGCCATATGATTTGCACACAAGGAGAGACGCCATGTTCGCTCACATCCACTCCAAGCCCGGCATGTGCTCCGACGACGGGCGGGCGCTGACTTTGTGCTGGTATGTCCAGACGGCCAAGCGCCGCGATCAGCATCTCTGGAGCAACGCCCAATTCTTCCCGACCGAGGAAGCGGCGCGCGAATACTGCGCCAAGATCGGCGCTGAAATCATCGGTACGGCTTGGTTGTAACGGAGAGATGCTATGGACCGCTTCACCAACCTGACCACCTGGAACAGCCACGGGAAATACTACTGGGCAGACCTTGATGCGGGCCAGAAACACGGGCCGTTCGCGTCGCCTCATCTGGCGCAACAGGACGCCCGCCAGCAATCTGGCAAGGCCGATCTGCTGCTCTATGGCTCCTGCCCTGATCGCTTCTGCGTGCCGTATGTGCCAGGGCCGGTCTGCTTCACGCAGGAGATGGCCGAGACCTACGGCGACAATCGATCCGAGATCAGGGCAATTGCGAAGGAGCTTGGCCCTGTAGACCGAGACCTCTGCGAGGCGGCAGCCGATCGCCTAGACGGACTGGCAAAGTTAGAGGCCGCGTTGCGGCCATGGATCGAGATGCAGAGTGGCGAGAACGCCCGCATTTTGTATGGGGTCGTTCTGGCGCATTTTGGCATTGATCCGGTGATACCGGACTAGGGAACGGAAAAGGCCGGATATGAGCAAAGCCGAGCATGGATGGCTGATCGAAACAGACGGCCCGCACTACCTCTACCTCGACGCGGTAGCGCAACTAAACTTGTTCCGATGGACCCGAGATGCGGGCAGGGCCATTCGCTTTGCTCGTGCAGCAGATGCCGATGCGGTCCTGACCGGCCTACGCAGGATCGAGTCCGACCTGTTCAAGTTCCCCACACTCCAGGCCGTCAAAGCAGTCGAGCATGGGTGGGGCGGAGAGGTCAGCAAGGATGATTGCCCGCACTGTCAGGGCACTGGTTTTTCGCGCGAGCTGCTGGCCTATGCCGAGCAGAACGCTGAGTGAGGAAATCCCCGCCCACTATGGAACACTGCAGCGGCTACCGCCCGCCGACGAAACCGAGCGACCCAAACGATCCCATCCGGGCTCGCCATTCGATCATGGGGACGTGCGCCCATGGGTTCTTCGTGACGCCTGCATGCTACAGCGCCAGAATTGCTGCCATCCGCGCTCCGGTGTGCTGCAATGAGAATTGGTCAGCGCGGCTGATCGGATCGTTCTTGGATGAGAGCGGCAAACCACGCCGCGTTGAGGAATGACGGAAAGCCCGGCCATGAAGACCGACAAGCAGGTTGACATCCGCACCGCATCGTTCCGCGTCATGCATGAGACACCCGGCCACGTCACCTATGGTGTGTGGGCCAACGGCGCCAAGTGCGGCGATCTTGTCGTGAGGCAGGAGGAGCGAGTCGCATTCCAAGCAATGATGGAGCGCGGCGGATTCGAGCTTCGCTCGCTCGATGTGAGGTAAGGGCCCGATATGGAACCGATGCCAGAGAAGATGTCGATTGGCGAGAAGTACGGTCCGGCCATGGAGATCGCCGACCAAGCCGAGGCCGATGCCTACTTCCAGCGCTGCGTTGATCACGTGATCACCTATCATCGGATGACGCGGCAGGCGGCGGAAGAAATCGAGCGCATCAACCTCGGGTGCTATGCGGGCTACTACAGCAACGAGACTCGCGAGCGCGTTGAGCGCCTGTTCAGGTGCTCTCATCCTCTCTTCGGCTCTATCGCAACGGTTGGTGCGCCTACGCCGGAAGAAGCATTCCAGATGGGCCAGGCCCTGGCCGCTGGCAAGTTGTTACTTTGAGGCCCCACAATGAGTGCAGGACCAAACGTGCCCGACTACACTGCAATGACAGGCCCGGACTTACTGAGCGCGCTCGGTGACGATGCGGCAAAGTGGGCCTCTGCGTTCAATCAGTGCGCCGTCAAGCTTGGTCACACCGGAATGGATGAGGGATGGCTGATCGGCTGGTTCGCCAACGCCATCGAGCATTCATCAGACGTGCGACAGTGGCGCGGCAAACCGCAGACGCAACCTCTTGCCGAAAACTTTCCACGTTGAGGCCGCATGGATTACGACGACCGACAGAAGCAACCCGTTGTGCTCACGCCTGATCTTGCCCGCGATCTGTGGGCGGCGGTTAAGGCGACTCGGGATGAGGCTGCGAACTTGGCGCGTGCGGCGGCTGAGCAAGAAGCGCGGTGGAACGATCTGTTGTCGCGCATGAAAGACAACGGCGCCGCCGACCATCTGCCGACCATCGACGAAGTGCGGCGCGCGTGGCGCGGCGAGTAAGGGGAAAGGCCGGCCATGCTCACCAAGGAACAGGGATGCTTCTTGACTTAGGGCCCGAAAAAGGCCTAAATATCGCCATCGTTGGAACATGCGCCCTTCCCCGGATCAAGTCCGGGGCGGGGCGTTTGCGTTTGGGGCAAGACCGAGGACAAGAATGTGTTGAGCAATGGACGAGCTGGAGCGTCGAATCATCTATCTGGAGGCCCAGCTCAGTACAGACCGGCAGCTCAATCAGCGCGACCTGGAAACGATCTACCACAGACTCGCCCTTCTCGAATCCTCCCCCATGCAGACCATGGGCGTGGTCGCGTGGCTCAAGATTATCCTCGCTATCTCCCTCCCCCTCTTGGTGCTGCTGGCAACGGGCGACCTCCGGGCCGCCCTCACAGCGCTCCGTCTCGGAGCTGGCTAGACGATCTGCTCTCCGGCCACACTTTCGCAGACAAGCTGCTGCTCTACTCGCTGATGCTGAGCTTGGCGCTGATCGGTGCAGCCTTCCCACGCTGACAGCCTCAAATTTTCTCTAGAGCCGCGTCAGGACTGACCTCAGCCGTGTGGACTTGTCCACACCCCCACAAATCAAGATGTCTGCTGGCGGTGCCACAGCGGGCCGTAGACGCACTCACAATCACAAAGCGCACCAGATCATGAAAGGACAATCTATGCGTGCCAAGCTGCTTGGCGCGGTCTTGGCCGCGCTTGTCATTCCCACGGCCATGGCCGGCGATATCGGCAAGACCGGCAAAATCTCTGTATCCACCGTCGCCACGGCTGAAGAGCCCAAGTGGCACAAAGGCGGTGTCTATGTGGGCATATTGGCCGGCTACGATGTGCAGGTCCTCCAAACTGAGGGCGTAGATATCGCCAACGGCAAGCTCATGGCCGGCGGCTTCGTCGGCTACAACTGGCGCCTCGGCCAATTCATGCTTGGCGTCGAAGGCGATTGGATTTTCACCGGCATCAAAGGCAGCAGCGCCACCGAGGAACTCTCCATCAGCTCCAGCACCAACCATCTGATCAGCCTCAGAGCCCGCGCCGGCATTCCACTGGGACCAGCCCTGATCTATCTCACTGCCGGCCCCGCATGGCAAAGCATCAGAATCACCGCCAATGAAGCCTCAGAGCGCACCTGGCAAATCGGAGCCGCAATCGGCGGCGGTGCCGAAGTGGAGCTGTCCCGCAGCCTGGCCGTGAGGCTGGAAGCCATCCATTACATTTTTCCCAACGACGGCGCCCCGCTGTCTCAGCTCCTGGACAGCGAAAACCAGCACACGACAGTGCGTGTCGGCGTGGTCTTCAAGCTCAATTGAGCACCGTTTCCAGCAACCATCCCGGTTGCTGGCTTGACCCAGCCAATGGCTTCCCTCCGGGCCGGGTCAACTGCCTTGGGGGCACGGCGATCACCCCACGACCCTGGGGCTTCTCCTGATCGGCTTTCGCAAATACCGTGCCCCCATCTTTTCCCCAATTCTGACCGGAGCATGCCCATGCTATGGTGTTTCATAGCCCTTGCTGTGGCAGGACTCGCAGCCAGCTACATCCCAACAGCCGAGCAGGTCGACACCATAGGTGAGCTGTGGGAAGCTATGTGGAACCCAATAGAGCCGCTGCCCCCAAAGAACGAGCACCCATGGCCATGGGAAAAGAATAGTCGTAGCCAATACTAGCGTCAGCTTTCCGGTTGCAGTACAACCCTGGCAACACCCACCAGGAAAGCTAAATACCCCATGAATGCCGCCTTGGCTCTCGTCCCAAGCAATCCAAAACCAAAGTCAGACGAGCAACTCGTTCACGATGAACTCGGTCAAGACGCAGAATACGCCCTCGTTATCTGTGATCGCTTAGCCGCAGACGTCCAAGGCCTCGAGACTGTCGCAGAGCAAGTCACCAATACCAATGGACACGCAGCCGCTTGCAGGTTCTATAGGTGGCGTATTCGCTCCGCAGCACTTGCGAGGATCTACGCACGCGCCATGCAGAGCAGATCGCATGTAATAGCTAATAGACTGCTTGACGAGGTCAACAACGAGCCTGACCCTCACAAGGCTAGGGTCAAGATGGATGCTATGAAGTGGTTGGCTGCCAAGTTCAACCGCGCTGACTTTGGTGACGATCCTCATCAGTCAGGTGTTAATGTGGTAATCAACAACAACGATGGTGCATCTGCTCTTGATGAGATCAGATCAAGACTGGCCAGGAAACGTCAGGCACTTACAATCGACTCTCCAGGAATAAGCATGCTTTCTCAGACCGGGGGTAGGGTTGAGGAAGGGGTGGTGGTAGAGGGCGGGGAAGACACCCAACCTCCCGTCCGACTTCAGGCTTCTCGGGAAGCGCCTCGTAAGCGTCCATCCAAGCCCAGCAGCGGGGCTGGGTGGAAGGACTGGGTACGGGACTGAGGCGGGTAAGTGAGGGGCGCGGGTATTGAGGTTGCGCTGCAAGCATTATAGCGCTGCAAGCGCTGCTTGTGGACGCGAGAACACATTCGTGTCAATTGGGTTGTTCGATATGCGAACAAAGTCACGCAGATGTGAGAGGGGGAGGATTAAGTGGCTAATCTGCTGTGGGTAACGGAGTACAATTCTCCTGCTGATCATTCGGCTGTAAAGGAGCCTGCGATTCGGTCGCAGCGGATTGATTTTGCGGCGGGGTCTACGCAGAGTTTGGTATTTGGGGATGACACGCGGTGTGTGCGGTTGTGTGCGGACACGGCTTGCTGTGTTCTTTTTGGGCTTGATCCGACTGCGACGACTGCGCATCAGCGGGTGGCGGCGAACATACCGGAGTTGCGGCAGGTAAAGTCTGGCGACCGGCTGGCGGCGATACTGGCGGCGTGATGACACTTGCCAAGGACCTGGCTGGTTTGAGCGAGGCGGATCAGAACGAGGTTCTGTCTGGATTGACGGCGGAGCAGATTGAGGAATTGGCGTTCAGCTGGGGGGTGTGGGCAAGGCCCGAGCAATTGGCTCCCGAGGTTGGCAACGACGGCGCTCCATGGAACACGTGGATATATCTGGCTGGTAGAGGGACGGGCAAGACGCGATCTGGCGTCGAGTGGCTGAGGGGTGAGGTATGTGGGTCTACTCCGCTGGCTGTGGGAAAGCGCAAGCGCATTGCGATCATTGGGGAGACCAGCAAGGACGTTCGCGACGTATTGATTGAGGGCGAGTCTGGTCTTCTGGCGGTGCATCCCAAGGCCTACCGGCCGCATTACGAGCCTTCCAAGGCAAGGGTGACCTGGCCGAACGGTGCTGTGGCTACTCTTTATAATGGAACGGAGCCGGATCAGCTTCGGGGGCCCCAGTTCGATGGGGCTCTTGTGGATGAGCTAGCGAAGTACCGTTATGCGCAAGACACGTGGGACATGCTGCAGTTCGGGTTGCGGCTGGGGTCCCATCCCCGAGCGATGGTGACCACAACACCAAGGCCGATCGTTCTTCTCAAGCAGTTGATCCTTGACGGTAAGACGGCGGTAACGCGTGGGAAGACCTACGACAACGCGGAGAATCTGGCGGCATCGTTTCTGCTTGCGGTCAAGGCGCGGTATGCGGGCACTCGGCTGGGTCGGCAGGAGCTTGATGCGGAGCTGCTGGAGGACGTGCCGGGTGCCTTGTGGCGCCGAGCCTTGTTCGATGAGCACAGAAAGAAACCTGCCCAGCTTCCGGACATGCGCCGCGTGATTGTTGCGGTCGATCCGGCTGCCAAGGCGAAAGCTAACCAGCGCGGGGAGGATGGGGCGGAAACGGGCATTGTAGTATGCGGCCTTGGCGTTGACGGGCGCGGGTATGTTTTGGACGACGCGACTACGACGGAGGGGCCGGACAAGTGGGGGCGGCTGGCGATAGCGGCCTACGACAGGCATTCCGCGGATGCGGTTGTGGCTGAGATCAACAACGGCGGCGACATGGTGCCGTTCGTGATTCGCTCGGTACGGGAGAGCGTGAAAGTCGTCGTGGTGACGGCGTCGCGTGGCAAGGTTCCGCGTGCGGAGCCGGTTTCGGCGCTATATGAGCAAGGACGGATAAGTCACGTGGGCTCATTCGCGGCGTTAGAGGATCAAATGTGCGCCTTTACCAACACGGATGCTGAGGACAAGGCGTTGAAGGACCGGGTGGACGCTTTGGTGTGGGGGTTTACCGAGCTGTTTCCGGCGCTGGTGAAAGTGGTAAAGAAAAAGTGGACCGATAAATGGGTAGGGCGGGGCGGTGGCACTTGGATGCGGTCATGAGGTCATAGGCTGTGGCCTACGCTGCTGTTTCACGCGAAGCGCTGAGCGGCGCCGATGCTCTGGTCAAGGAAGCGGTCGAGGCTGCGGAAGCCAACTACAACTACGATCGTGAGAACCGTGTCGAGGGCATCCGCGATCTGCAATTTCTGGCCAACGACCAGTGGGACGCGCGCGACAAGCGCGACCGGGAGGTCGACGGGCGGCCGGTGCTGACGGTCAACCGGCTGATTCAGCCGGTGAAGCTGGTAGCTAATTCCATCCGCTTTGCTGTCCCTTCCGTCAAGACAACCCCAGTCGATCGGGAAGATGATGCCGGCAAGGCTTGGGTGCTGGGCGCGCTTATTCGCCAGATTCAACGCCAATCAATGGCGACATGGGTCTACTCGGTCGCGACCGGCCACGCAGCGGCGTGTGGGATTGGGCACTTCCGCATCCTGACCGACTACGTCGACGACGACGTTTTCGAGCAGGAGATCAAAATCAAGCTGATCCACCATCCCTTTGCGGTGCTGTGGGATGCGGGCGCAGAAGAGCCGGACCGTTCTGACGCCATGAACTGTCTGGTATTGGAGTTCGTGCCGCAAGCGGACTTCAAGCGGCGTTTTCCCGGTGCTGCGGTCAGCGATTTCCAGGCTTCGCAATCTTTCAACCCCGGCGGCAATTTTCAGTGGTTCCGGCCTGACTTCGTGGTGCTGGCCGAGTTCTGGAAAAAGGTGCCCTACGAGCGCAAGTTGGGGCAGCTCGCCGATGGCCGGGTCATCGACCTGACTAACATCAAGATGCTGCCGCATGGCCTGCAGATTGTGCGGGAGCGGACGGCAAAGAGCTACTGCGTGGAGCAGACGCTGCTGTCGGGACGGGAGGTCCTGATGGGTCCGCACAAGTGGGCTGGAAAGTACATTCCGATCGTGCCGGTGCTGGGCAACGAAATTCCACAAGAGAGCACCGTGGTGCGGCACGGGATAGTGCGTTTCGCACGTGATCCGCAGCGGATGTACAATTACTGGAGGTCGTCATCGGCGGAATGGATTGGCATGGGCGGCAAGGCGCCGTGGCTTGTGGACCTGGAGCAGATCGAGGACTTCAAGGAAATCTGGGATACGGCGAATACCACGCCGCGACCGTATCTTCCTTACAAGCGTATCGAGGGCCAGCCGGGATTGAAGCCGGAACGCATGCGTCCTCCGGAGCCGCCATCGGCGATCTGGCAGGAAGGCAATATTGCGTCGGACGAGATTAAGGCGACCACGGGCATGCAGGACGCGAGCTTGGGGGCGCAGGGCAACGAGGTCAGTGGCCGGGGCATCCAGGCACGGCAGCGGCAGGGCGAGCTGGGCAATTTCGAGTTCACCCACAATCTCGGAATCAGCCTGAACCACACTGGCCGCATCTTGCTCGACCTTGCGCCCAAGGTCTATGACACCAGCCGGACCGTGCGTGTGCTCGACGAATTCGAGAAAGAGCACTTTGTGCCGATCAATCAGGTGGCTTATCAGGAAGACGGGCAAGCGGTTCTGGTACACGATTTGACGACGGGCAAGTATGACGTGACGATCAAGCTCGGGCCCAGCTATCATACCAGGCGCGAGGAAAGCGCGGCACAGATGGTCGAGTTCCTGAAGCTCAATCCGGAGGCCTTCAGCGCGGTTGGCGATATCGTCGCGGAAGAGCAGGACTGGCCCGGCTCGGCGAAGATGGCCAAGCGCCTCAAGAAAATGGTGCCGTCGGAGATTATCGGCGACGACGCGGACGAGCCGCCTCCCCCGCCCGACCCGCTCATGGTCGAGGGCGCCAAGCAGGAGGTGCGCGAGAAGAAAGCGTCCGCCGACAAGAAAGGGGCTGAGGCCAGAGAGGCCGATGCCAATGCGCGGCTGGCAGAGGCAAATGCCAAGCTGGCAGTGTCGAAAGCGATGAGCGAGCTGAAGGATATGCACCACACGGGGAACGACCCGCGCGAAAGCGCCCGGTCAGAAGAAATGCATGCGGCCGATCTTGGCAAGCGGGCTGCGGAAACGGAATTGGTTAACACCAAAACCATGCGCGAGCGGGTGGGCACCCGTGTCGACGTGCACAAAGCGACGAAGCCAGATCCCAAGGGAAGTGGCCAATGAACAGACTGATGACGGGTGCTGCCTTGCGCGGCGCAGGAGGTCCAGGAGGACCGGCACCCCCTACCGGCCAACCCACAGGGCAAGACCTTATGGGTGGCGGTCCGCCACCCCCGGAAGGTGGTCCGGAAGGCGGGGGTGATGAGCTTGGCCAAGCGATTGGGGCTGTGATCGAAGCGGCACGAAGTGTCGGTTTCGAGTTGCCGCAGAACGTGCCGCCTGATCAGCTGCCGCAAGTTTACCAGCAGCTTCTGGGTGCCGCGGCCAAGAGCCAGTTCGGTTCGACCCCCATGGGGATGGCCGTGATTGGTCATCTGGCCCAGCAGCTTGGAGTTCCGTCTCCGCTCGGCGATCAGCAGCAGGAAGGGCAGGATATGCCGCCTGGACCGGATCAGATGCAGGGTGGCGGAATGCCTGGTGGAATGCCCCCGCCGGGCGGACCACAGTACTGATGGAGTAGACGTTGCTAGTAAATGCCCCCGCCGCGCCGGCCGACGCAATTGCCGGCACTCCGCAGCCTCCCAGCAATCCCGGTGCTGAAGGCGATGCGCCCATTCGTGATGGGGAAACGACGACACCGGAGCAGGACCCAGCTCTCAAGCCAAAGGATGGTGAAGGGAAAGAGGCTCCTGACGGCGAGTCCGCGGCCGAAACCGCGGAAAAGATTGAAGCGAAGCAGCCAAAGCCCAAATCGCGTCAGCAGCGGCGTGTCGAGACGCTGATCGACGAGAAGAAAAGCCTGGAACGGCAACTCGATCTTGCTCAACGCAAGCTGGAAAGGCAGGGCCAGCCCAGACGGCTCGACCCGCTGGCGTTCAACAGCGACGCCGACTACCAGCGTGCTCTTATTCGAGAAACAGCACGCGAGTCGTCGGCCGAGTTCGCCCGTTCGCAAGCTCAGTCTGCCGTCGAGCAGACTGAGGTTGTCGAGCAGCAAATCTGGGAAACGCGTGTGTCCGGCTACAAGGAGGCGGTGCCTGACTTCGAGGCCATCGCCTACTCGACTGGAGTGACCTACTCCAAGCACGGTCTGCAGATGGTCCGGCAGCACGACGAAGGCCCGCGCATTGCCTACTACCTTGGCAAGAACACGGCTGAAGCACTTCGCATCTCGCAACTCTCCCCTCTGGACACTGCTTTTGCGCTTGGAGGTCTGGCGGAACGCCTGACAGGTCCGCCAAAGAAAGTAGTATCCGGTGCCCCCAACCCCGTCCCGACAGTGCGAGGCCGAGCGGCTGCAACCGGCTTCAAGCCGGACAGCGACGATTCGGACGGCTATCGCAAGTGGCGGGATAGCTTGAGCGACTAGGAACCCTTGCAATGACGAACGCTTTCAACGTCAACTCGATCGTGGCGAATGAGGCCCTGTATTGGTTCGAGAACGAGCTGGTGCTGGGCAATTTGTGCTGGCGCGGCTTTGAGAGTGAGTGGCGCACAATCAACGGCCACAAGGTCGGAGACACAGTGTCGATCGAACGACCGGCCCGGCTGGTTTCGGTCGCCGGTCCGGATATCACTGGTCTGGTCCAGGACGTGGTCTACGGCAAGAAGGATATCAAGCTCAACGTTCAGCGAACGGTGCCCTTCAAATTCGACGCTCGTGGCCTCACCACGGAAGCCGATATTCGGCGAGTGGGAGAGGAGTCGATCAGGGCAGCGTCATCGCGGCTGGCACAGGATGTGGAATCGGCCATCTCCGGCATTTACTGGCAGTTTGCCAATATTTACGGAACGCCCGGCTCGCCGGCCACGACTACCAAGGTTCTCGGACAGGGCGGTGCCATACTCACCAATCTTGCGGTTGAAATGCCGGGCCGCAACGCGGTCATCGACCCCGACATGAAAGTAGAGTTCGCCGATCAGATCAAGAGCCTCTCCAACACCGGCAAGGAACGGGCGGCTTTGGAGCGGACCAAGATCGGTCCGCTGCACAACTTCGATACGTTCGAATCCGCCTCGCTCACGGTGCACGTTGCGGGTGACTGGGCGGGTACGGTGCTGGTCAATGGCGCTTCTCAGGCGACGACGTTTGCGGCCGTCAAGGCGACATGGGTGCAGAACCTCATTATCGACGGTCTCACCAACTCGGGCGCTGCACAGCTCAAGAAGGGCGACGTGTTTACGTTGGCTGGCTGTTTCGAGGTTAATCCCAGCACGATGCAGTCGACAGGCCGCTTGCGCCGGTTTGCACTGACGGCGGATGCAACTGTTACGGCTGGCGGGGCAACGGTTATCATTACGCCCCCGATCATTCCGCTCACCTCTGGCACCGCAGCGGACAAGGCGAATGCGACGGTGACGGCTGGCCCGGCGGACAACGCCGCGGTGACGCCGATCTTCACGACGGCTGGCGGCAGCTATCGGCAGAACCTGCTGTTCCACAAGAAAGCGGTCTCCCTGGTCATGAAGCCGCTCCAGAAGCTGGAAAGCTTCGGTGTGTGGGAAACACGCAACCGAAAAGGACTTTCGCTCACCCTCAGCAAGGGTGGCGACATCTACAAGCACGAAGAGGTGTGGCGGCTAGACATCCTGTTCGGGGTGGATGTGCTGCACACCGATCTTGGCATCAGGCTCACGAACTGAGGGGAGGCGGCAATGGCAGAATTGACCAGATTCAACGTCAACAACGACCCGATCGGGGTAGGCTACGATCTTGGTGGCGGCTCTGTGACTCAGGCCACCAGCAAAGCGACTGCGGTGGCGCTCGACGCTGTTTGCGGCCAGATCACCATGCATGCAGCGAACCTGGCCACAGTGACAGTGGTGGCCTTCACCCTCACCAACAGCCTGATCGAGGCCCATGACATCGTCGTGGCGCAGCACAAGTCCGGCGGCACGGCGGGGGCCTATGATGTCACGGTCAGGACGATCGCGGCGGGCTCGTGCGTGATCGAGCTGTACAATCGGACTGGCGGCACCTTGGGTGAGGCCGTGGTGGTCGGCTTCATGGTGCTGAAGGGTTCCATTGCATGAGCGGTCTTTTTGAGACGTGGGGCTATCGCCGGGGGGAGGCTCGTCTCTTCGAACTTTCTGCCGGAGCCCAGCTGCCGCGCGGCTGGTATGATAGTCCTGCTAGGGTGCCGAGCGATGACTTGGGCCCAAAGGGAGAGGCGCAGACGGCAGTAGTCCCGACGTTTGCCGCTTCTCCCCCTTCGCTTCCATCCATTGAGCAACAGGAAGCCGTCGCTTACGCCGAATTGGTTGCAGAAAACGTGGCCTTAAAAGCGCGTGTGGCTTCTCTTGAGGAAAGCCAATCGTCCCCGGTGCCACCGACAGCACAAGATTTAGCCGTCGGGGACGCACGCCCCATGACCCCTATTGAGAAGGCGCGGGCTGCAAAGGCGGCCAAGCGGGAGAGGGACAAGCTGTGAGCAAAGGCAACACGTTCGAGAACGATCTGCTCAAGCTCATCTTCAACGCCACGGCCATCGCCAACATCGCCGACAACGCGGCCTCAAGCCCACTGACCAATCTCTATGTGTCGCTGCACACAGGCGACCCTGGCGAGACTGGCGATCAGACCACGAACGAGGCCACCTACACGAGCTATGCGCGTGTGGCTGTGGCGCGAACCAGCGGCGGCTTTACGGTTACCGCCAACAGTGTGAGTCCGGCAGCGGCAATCGAGTTCCCACAAGCTACTGGCGGGTCTAATACGATCACGCATTTCGGGGTAGGCACGGCGTCCAGTGGGGCCGGCAAGCTGCTCTATAAGGGCACGGTGACGCCCAACATCTCGGTAACGAGCGGAGTGACGCCGCGGCTGACGACGGCTACGGCAATAACGGAGGATTGAACAGGGCGTAATCCGTGCCAATTACTTCGGTTGTTGCACAAGCCTCTGCCACGAGCACCGGGAGCACGATCACTGCCCCGGCCGACATTGTGGCTGGCGATCTGCTTGTTTTGTGGGATGTGTCCAGCAACGGCTCTGGCGCCGCTGCCGCCGACGTGGTGCCGACTGGTTTCACGCGCATTTCTGCCGATACGCTGACCGTCAATTTCATGCGTGGCGTGCTCAGCTACAAGATTTCAGACGGCTCGGAAGCCAGTGCGACTATCACCGGTATGGACGGCACCGCGTCGGACCAAAAACAAATGTATGTGTTCCGGGGCAATGTCCCCATTACGGATCATGTCGTCTCGACACCCAATCAGCAAGCAACGACCGGCAATCCGACAGCGCAAACGGTCGCGGCCTCTGCAGGTGTAGCGCCGCTGGTCGTGTTGGGGAGCTACGGATCGTCTGGGGCTGTCGATCCAAGAAATTTCACTGTTGCCGCCGTTGAGGCCAAGGATGGCGAGATCAACGCCTCAACGTTGGCCTACTTAGCCTACAAAATCTACAACACGTCCCCTGCTGACGTGGTTGTCGATATGGCCGACGAAGGCTCCAATCTTCTGGCGTCGTGCTATATCGAGGTTCAAGCAGACCCTGTCTCGCGACCTGTATTCCACCGCCCCGCTCGCTACTTCTCTCGGAGGTTCTGATCGTATGGGCCGCATCTATGCCGTTCCCTTCAACGGGACGCTGACCAATGCCGGCGGCAACAGTGACCTGCTGGAGGTGCTGCCGGCCGATGACAAGCCGGTCAAGCTGCGCGGCTTTACGTTGGGGCAGACCTCGGAGCTGGGTGACGCGGCAGAGGAAAGTTTGCGCATTACTGTGCAGCGGTTCGCAGCAACCGTGACCGGCGGCTCTGGCGGCAGTGCCGTGACACCAGTGCCAATGGATTCGGCAGATGCTGCCGCGGGAGCGGCTTGTGAGTGCAACAACACGACGGTGGCCACAACATCCGGCGCGGCAACTGTAATCGAGGAACTAGGTTGGAATATCCGTGGCTCGCCATTCGAGCATTGGTATCCTGACGAGCGGTTTTGCCCGAAGGCCAAGCAGGGAGAAGCGATCATCGTGCGCATGGAGAGCACACCAACGGATGACATCTCGGCGCAGTTGACGTTTTTTCTAGAAGAAGAGTGAGTTAGCGGGCCATGCCCGTCTTTTTCCAGACTCGCAGGTTTCGTCCCCGCCGTCCCCGCTATTTGCCTCTCGGGGTAGTTCTGGGCGGCGAAGGCGCTGGCCTGGCTGAAGGCGCTGCGACTGTCAGCGCAGTCGGACAACAGCTGCACAACGGTGCCGGCGCTGCCGATGGCGTAGCGGCAGCCAGCGCTACTGGGCAAGCCCTTATCGATGCAGCAGGGACCGCTGCTGGACTTGCAGCGGGGAGCGCTGCTGGACAAGGCGTAGTCGATGCAGCCGGCAGCTCAGCCGGAGCTGCGGCGGTCTCAGGTATTTCTGACCCCAGCGGAATTGGGCAATCCGCCGGGGCTGCAAGCGTTGTTGGTGTTGGGGCTTCCAAAGCGGACGCAGTCGGCCTTTCGCAAGGCGCTGCGACAGCACAAGGCTTTACTGTTGCCAGCCTGGATACGATCGGCAGCTCCGCCGGCATTGCGATTGTTCTGGCGACTGGGGAAGCGGCAACCATGCTGTCCCGTCCGATCACAGCACCGGGGCTTGCGCTCGTGCGTGGCGATACGATAATCGACGAAGCGGAGTTTGCGCAGATGCAGCAGATAACAGCCACAATGCCCACAATCGTACCGTCAACTCCGATGTTCCAGTAATGGCAACCGCACAGCAAATCGTCACCAGCGCCTTTCGGGCCCTGCAGGCCATCGATATCAATGAGCAGCCATCGCCCAATGAAGCGCAGGTTGGACTCGACCTGCTGAACACCATGATCGCGGCTTGGGCGCTCAAGAATCTGAACGTCGTCGATCAAACGCTGACAGGCACGACGGCACTGAGCGCGCCGGATGTGACCGATATCGAGACAGCATTGCTGGCTGTGGGGATGAATGTGGCAGGCACGGGCATTGCGGCTGCCACTCGCATCAAGACGATAGATCATCGCAGCGGCGCCATTGTGCTGACTGCGAATGCGACGGCTTCCGGCACCGTCTCGCTCGCCTTCACGGTGCTGCCATTTGAGGCGAAGCACGAGCAGGGCGTTATTGCGCTGCTTGCTCTGCAGCTGGCGCCCGTTCTCGGTATCGACAAGATACCCGGCATGGTGGGCAGAAATGCCGACCAGGGCTGGAGCGGAATCAAGGGGGTGTTCTTCCGTGTGCCGGGCGCCGTTTTCGATCTGCCTCGCGATGAGAGACGGGTAGTAGATGCCTGAACCCACGCCCGTCTCTTTTGGCAAGGGCTCCAACAAGGGGCGCACTGGACAAGAGGGCTTGGCTGAGTTCGTCAATGCCTACCTGGAAAAGCGCGGCGAGACGGGCAAGGCTCCGTTTGTTGCCTACGCCCGTCCCGGTCTTGTCAACTTCGCCACCTTGGGCACTGACAGCGCGGACGCTGTACGCGCGGTGTTCGACCTCGACACTATTCTGCTGACGGTCGCGGGGCGGCGTTTGTACTCCCTGACGGCCGCCGGTGGCGCCGCGGCATTCGTGGGCGGCATTCCGGCGGACGGCCTGGTGACGATGGCGGCCAACCGGGCGGCTCCCCACCGGCAGGTGGTGATCGTCTGCGACGGGTTGTATTTCACTTATCAGAACGGTGTGCTGACAGTTGGTTCCGACCCCGATCTGCCGCCACCGATAGCGGTGATCGAAAAGGGCGGGTTTTTCATTTTTCTTATTGCGGACGGGCGCGTGTTTTTCACCGATGTGAACGACATTACGGTGGACCCGCTCGATCTGCTGGAGGCCAACGCCAACGCCGACGGACTGATCATGGGCGTGGTGCGCGGGCCGGACGCGATTTTCGCCGGTCCGAAGAGTTTGGAATTCTGGCAGCTTGCCGCTGGCGGGGCGGTGCCGTTCAGCCGAGGCATGTCGATCGATATGGGTTGCTGGGCCGCCGGGTCGATGCAGAAGGTCACGGTGCAGGTCAACGACAAGCTGGTCGATTCCATCATCTGGGCCGCGACCGATCACAAGGGGCAGCTCGCCGGCATGTACGTGCTGGACGGCTTCACCCCGATCAAAATTTCGACTTCCGAGGTGGACCGGCTGTTGCGCGGTGAAGCCGACCCAAAGCTCATTCGCTCCGCGGCATGGACGGAGGAAGGCAAGGCCTTCTACGTCATTTCTGGGGCGAATTGGACGCGCACCTACGATACCGGCGTTGGGGAGTGGTACAATTGGCGCAGCGCCGACAGCAGCAAGTGGAAGTGTGGGGTGCACGCCCATTTTTCCGGTCTTGCCGTTTTCGGCGACCAGGCCACCAACAAGCTCTATGTTGCGCGGCCGGACGTGCTGGACGACATGGGCGGGCCCATTCAATGGCAGATCATCACGCCACCCGTTCACATGTGGCCGAAAGGGTTCAAGGTGCCTGCCGTGTATGTCGATGCATTGACGGGCGTTGGCATCAACAGTGCGGATGAGGACCAGGCCAATCCGATTCTTTTCATCGACTACACGCGGGATGGCGGTCAGTCGTGGGCGGCACAAAGGCAGACCCGTCTAGGGCCGCAAGGGCAGCGTTGGGTACGGATCAAGGAACGCGGGTTTGGGAAATTCGATCACAACGGCATGACGCTGCGCTTGTCTGCGTTCGCGAGCGCGGTGAAGGGCATTCAAGGCATGGCCGTCACCGTTGAGCCGCTCGGGTCTTGAGGAAGAATGGCCAATCCTGTTCCGACCCCGCTTGCGTCAGAGGCCCTGGTCGATGCTGAGAGAAAACCAACGGCGTCGTGGTATCGGGTGCTGACGCGGCTGATTGGGCAGTTCAACCTTGCGGCGAGCGATGTTGAGGGCAAGCCGATCAAGGAGCAGGACTGGTCGGAATCGGTCATCATCGAATCGGCCGACAACAAGGACTACCGCTTCGTCGACTTGGCCTTCGGGTGGACGATCACGAGTGTGGTGACACGCTCGCTGGCTGGGACTTGCACGCTGACTGTAAAGATCAACTCGACGGCTTTGGGCGGCTCAGCCAACAGCGTCTCGACCACGGAGCAGACGCAGGTCCACACAACCGCCAATGTCGTAGCGCCAGGAGATGACTTGGTGCTGACGGTATCCTCTGCCAGCGCTGCGGAAGGCGTTTCCGTAACGCTGAAGGGCAAGCGGACTTTCGTCTGATGGGCTTGCGCATCATTGGTGCTGTTCTGCCGAGTGTCGAGGAGTTCGCCATTCAAGAGGATGGCGCCTCGCAAGCGAGCTACACGTTCGGCGCCGTCACGCTCAGCGAGGCTGGGCTTTTTGTCGTGCGGTTTCTGCTGGGCGGCGTGTTCGCTGCCACACGCACGGTCAGCAGCGTGACGGTCGGCGGGAATGCGGCGACGATTATCCAGCAGAACGACGGCTTTGTGACCCTCAACAGCGTTGCTGTTGGGCTGGCCGTCATCGCTCTGGCGGCCGGGTCGAGCGGTAGCATTGTGGTGACTGTGGCTGGAGGATTGAACGGGGCTTGTTGTGTCGTACAGCCGGTGGCACTCTACGATCTTAAGAGTGCCACCGAGCACGCTAAGAACGGGGCTGGGGTCGGCAATGCGACAAGCGTATCCACCACACTCGACATACCGTCCGGCGGACTGGAAATCGTTGCCGCCGGGTCCATCAACGGCTCCGCTGTGCACACGCCGACTGGTTATATCGATACTCCTGCCGGCGGCCAGCAGATCGACACATCGTGGCGAGTTCACAGCGGGGTTGATCTTGGCATGGTCTCAGAAACCGGGCGCACTCTTATCAGTGACAGCTCACTGAGCACTAAGCGCGCGATCGCGGCGGCAAGCTGGCGCTAGGAGCAAAGCATGGGCTTTCTGCAAGATTTCATGGGGACAACCCAGGCACGAGACATCGACCGGGGCCGCGTCCGGTCCAGGAGCGAGCTTCTGAGCGGGCGCGACCTGGCTATGGGCCAGTACGATCAGGCGGAAGGCTACTTCCGGCCTTATGCCGCCACTGGCGGGGCGGCCAATCAGACATGGGCCGATCTGATGGGTCTTAGTGGTGCGGATGCCAGAACGCGGGCGCAGGCCATGTACACGTCCGACCCTATCTTTACCGAGATGGGCAATCGGGCTCTGCGAGGGGTGTCGCGCACAGTCGCAGCGACGGGGCAGACGGGAGCCGGCGTCGAAGCCGGATCACGATTGCTTCACGGCGGCTACACCGCCCATCTGGACCGGCTGCTGGCGGGGAGCGGAGAGGGCCTCAAGGCGACGGGCGCCATGGCTGGCGTGCGCCAGCATAGAGGGGACACCGAATTCGGCACCGGCCAGCAGCTGGCTGGAATAGAGACCAATGCGGCGAACGCCAGGGCTGCCGCGCGATCGACTGGCATCAACAATCTATTGGGCCTGGGGAGCCTTGCTGTGGGGGCTTACACGGGCATGCGGTTTCCGCGGGTAGGCGGTGGCGGGGCTCCGCCTGGCTTTGGGCATGGACAGCCATACTCAACCGTTCCGTGGGGAGCTGGACCGTAACGTGGGTGTAGGAGCTTGATGTTCAATGCCGACCGGCGTCAACCTCATGCGGCTGCCAAGCCTCGAATATCCCGGCAGTGCCAAGCTCGACTTCAGCCCCATGGAAAGGGCGCTGCGGTTTCACGTCGAGGCCGGGTTCAGACAGTCACAGTTGGAGCGGGATGACGCCCGACTTGCGCTCGACCGCGACAGGTTCGGACTTGAAACAAACAGGTTCGGGCTGGAGACCAGCAGGGCTGGGCTTGAGAGGGAAAGATTCGGAGAAGAGCGGCGGCAGTTCGGCTTGCGACATGGACTGAGCGAATCGGAGCTCGGGTTGCGACAGGCGCAAGACCGCCGGACTGAGGAAGATCGCAGGGCTACGCTGCTGGCAAACGAAGCCGGGAGAATCCATGCCCTTACCGATGAGCCGCAGCGTGCCGATGCGTGGATGAGGTTTCTGCAAAGGCCGGGCGTGGGAGATACTCTGCGCCGCGGTGGTCAAGACCCTTCGAACTACCGCACCGGCCCGCAGTTTCTTATGGGCCAGGCACAAGATGCCCAAGCCAGAGAGCTGCAGCGGCTTCAGGCCGAAGCGCTGACGCATGGCCCGAGGTTTACGGATCAAGCACCGGGCCATGTTGGGTCTATACGTGAGCCCGACCCCGACCGGCCGGGCCATTTCCGATATCGACCGGTGACTGTTGTTCCGCCACGCGGGCGGGACCTGTCGGTAGGCGATGTCAACACGCTGACTACACAGGGCACGCAGTTCGCTGACATTCAGCGGTTTTATGAGACGTGGCGGCCGGAATTCTCGCGTCCTGGGACGTTCTCCGGCGGGGACGTAAGGAATTGGATCACACGCAATCTCGGCAGTCGCGACGAAGACGTTCGGCGGATGGCGCAGTGGTGGCAAGACTACCAGGGCAACTACGAGCTTGGTAGACGGAACCAGATGTTCGGCGCGACCTTGACGCCGGGCGAGCTTCGGCTTTGGGAAGCGGCGGCCATCACTCCGAACATGGACCCCGGCTTGATCCAAGCTAATCTGCAGCGTCAGCGCGAGCTGATCATGGGTGCTGCCGAGCGCCGCGTACGGTCTCTTGTGACGGCCGGATATGACTCGCGTGCGATCCTGGAAGCCTATGGCCTGCAGCCGGGCACGTTTGGCGTTGGCGCTGATCGGCTTGGTCCTCGTAGCGGCCCGCCACCAGGCGGTGGAACGGTGCAGCCACCTGGTGGTGGAACCATACGGGAGGTGCCGACTCGCCGTATCGGCGAGCAAACACGGGAGGGCGCGCGTCGGCAGCTCAACGGTGCTGGTCCCTGGTACGTTTATCGCAATGGGCGATGGGAAACTGAGTAATGGGCGCGCCAGTTACCGACCCAGCCATTCTTGAGCAACTCAACGGGCCGTCTCCGCCAGAGCCACCGTCGCCGCATGTTCGTGGGGTTCCTGTTACCGATCCTGCTATTCTAGAGCAGCTCAATCGCCGCGAGCTTGGCATCGATTTCTCGCGCCCCATTCGGGATGTGCGGACTGCGATTGCCCGCTTGCCACAAGCAGACAGGCAGGACGCACTGCGTCAGTGGGCGGACGCCTATGTTGCGAGGGAGCGGGAGGAAGCGCGGCAGCCGCGCGGTGTTCTGAGCACGCTGGCATTCGGAGGCGATCGGCAGCATCTAGACGATTCTGTTCGGGCCGTTGCCCGCGGCACGTTTGTCGGGCCATTGCTTGATGAGGCCAATGCGCTCACCAGCGCGGGCTTGCACAGGCTAACAGGCGGTGCGGCAGGCTCTCCGTATGATGAGGCGTTGGCCTATCAGCGCGCTCTCGACCGGGCCATTGATCGCGATCGTCCGTGGGAAGCGGGAACGCTGCAGGTCGTTGGCGCTGTAGCGCCGGTTGCCGGTGCCGGCCGGGCTGTGGGGACAGTCCTTGGCGGACCACAGCTCACGGCAAGAACGCTGCCGCGCAACATGGCGCTTGGCGCCACGGTGGTTGGCCCGACTGCGGCCTATGTGCATGGCTTCGGCAATTCGGAAGCCGACACATTAGAAGCCCGGCACGAAGCCGGCATGGGAGCGGTACCGATTGGTGTGGTTGCGGGCGCCGCAGCGCCTGCTGTCATCCGCGGTGGTGGAGCGGCGTTGACAGCGCTGCG
>Ga0208454_1000313_pt1 | contig 31742 bp, 26 predicted proteins | sample EasRivMeERMZT100_FD_187530 | JGI IMG/M metagenome (GOLD analysis project Ga0208454, IMG submission 187530) | Soil microbial communities from meander-bound floodplain in the East River, Colorado, USA - East River MetaG ERMZT100 (SPAdes) (version 2) | ecosystem: Environmental > Terrestrial > Soil...
CTCGGGACCACTACCGGGGCTCAGCGCCGGGACTGTAACGGTTCAAGTGTACAATCAAACCGGTTCAAGCAGTTGGAGCCTTGTCGGTAGCACTTCGCTCACGGTTAACGATACACGCTAGCGTGCAAACACTCGGAACGACGGAGAATACAACCCTTTGGAGGGCTATGTTTGAATGACTGCTAACAACCACCCCCTTTAATATCCATCATATCCGCTGTAAGTGCGGAGCAAACGAATTGCTCCGCTTTCGATACTCTCTGAGACGCCACTGTTTGTGTGGGAGGGGACGACTACGGAGAAGTTAGGATTCGCCGCAAACGGATTCTAATCGTCCTATACGTCACATCATTTTCATGTCAATTGTCCGTCGAACTAACTCCTCGTGGAGTTGGTTCGGTGGGTAATACTAGGGCCGGCTCAAAAGAAATAAAGCCCGCTGTCGTAAGTTTCGGGTATCGCTCCAAGTGCCGTCTTAGCGTTGAGAAAGCGAGCCCCCGGTCAACTCATTATGGAATTTAACCTATGGGCGAGTTTCCGTTTACAGCTAGTTGGGGTAAACTATAATTTATGGCGGTTTCCACGGAGAAACGTCAACTCAAGGCCACAAGATAAATAGCAGGGAGTAAACGATGCCCCAACCTTGGACAGCTCGAACTAATGGTTTGATTATCGTAATTGTCATACTTGTTGGATTTATCATTATTGAACGCTTCGGGCATGAGCCCGCGTCACCCGTCAGCCCAGGTAGTCGCCCCCAATCAAAGCAGGAAATCATCGATAATTTTCACAAGCTCTATTACGAAAGCGTCGTATGGGACACCACCCGTTGGCTTGGAGTTCTAAGCCAGCAGAATCCAAATGATGCGTGGATTCATCAAGAGATTATTGTTGATGTGAAGCCCGATATTATCGTCGAAGCGGGGACCTTGCATGGGGGAAGTGCCGCACTATGGGCCACCATTTTGCAACAAGTGAACCCAAACGGTCGGGTCATTACCATTGATATCGAAGACAAAGCTGCGGAAGCGAAGAAGTTGCCAATCGTGAGACAATATGTCGATTTCCTGATCGGTAGCTCGACGGACCCCGCGATCGTCGCCGAGGTAAAAAAACGCGTCGAGGGCCGCAAAGTCTTGGTGATTCTCGATTCAGACCATAGCAAAGGGCATGTACTGGCGGAAATGAAAGCATATGCGCCTTTTGTATCGGTGGGAAGCTATATGATCGTGCAAGACACCAACATCAACGGCCATCCGGTTTTGGCCAATTTCGGTCCTGGTCCGATGGAAGCTGTTCAAGAATTCTTGGCTTCTAACCAGCAGTTCAAGCCTGACGAGAAGGCCGAACGCCTGATGTTTACGCTACATCCAAAAGGGTATCTCAAACGCAATTCTTAGGATCCCTTCGCGAGCGCAGAATTGTCCCCACCTCTGATCGAAATATCCTAAATGGGACGTTGTCCCTTTTTGAGATCCCAGAATAAGTTCCCTCGCTGCTCGCAGCGTGGCCGACGCGAGATTTCACTACTCACTGAAGCCGCAGCTTTTACGACATAAGCGAGACTTGCCTTGAAGTTTCGCCGGGCGCGCATTATAGAATCGGATTGCCGCTGACGCCCATATGAAAAAAGGAGTGACTATTTAATGCGACTACCCCACCGCGACCCGATCCGTTTGGGGCCCACAGCCTATGAGGTTTTTCAGGAGAAAGAGGGGATTCCTTCCGTCACGGGATTTTTTGTTGAAGATCTGATGGACGTCGAAGTTAAGCCTTGGGCGCGCATGGGGGCACTGGGTTCTTATCTTAATCTTGGCGAGCAGCAGGAGACCGACGCTTATATATGCGAGATTCCCGCCGGCAAACAGGCCGAGCCGCAGCATCATATGTTCGAGACGCTGATCTATATTCACAAAGGACGCGGTGCGACGACGGTCTGGTTCGAAGGCGACACCAAGCAGACGTTCGAATGGGCCACTGGGGCGATATTCGCGATTCCATTGAACGTTTCCTACCAGCACTTCAATGTTTCTAACCAGCCGGTGCGCTTTCTCGCGGGAACCAATGCGCCCCATGTGATCAATCTATTTCACAACGAAGAATTTATTTTTCGCAATCCGTTTCAGTTTCGCGACCGTTTTCGTCCCGACCGGGAGTATTTCAATGAGAACAAAAAGCTGACGGTGCGCTCGTGGGAGTCTAATCTGGTTCCTGATGTGAATGAATTCCCGCTCGACGATTATCCGATGAAGGGCAAAGGCGTGAAGATTATGCGTTTCGGCCTCGCCGGCACGACCTACGGTTGTCATGTGCAGGAATTCCCCGCGGGAAGCCGCAGCCTGTTCCATCGCCATGGTCCCGGCGCAATCGTTTGCGTGACCCAAGGCACCGGCTTCGCGATGGTCTGGCGCGAGGGCGAGGAACGCACGCGCTTCGAGATTAAACCTGGTTCGATCTATTCGCCTGGCGATTTGATGTACCACGGCCATTTCAACACGGGGCATACCACTCTGCGCCATTTTGCCATGCGTGGGCGCAGTCCCAAGTTCAGTCAGGATCGTTTTCGCACCAAGCTGCACGAGATGATTCCGTTGGACGAGGAACCGCCGGAAATTCATCCGATGTATTTGGATGAGTTGAAGAGAAATGGCGTGAAGTCGGGAATCTCGGTGGTTGAAGAGTGAAGAGGGGCTACCACAAAGGGCACAAAGGTCACATAGAAAGAAGATTAGGACTCGGAGAATTAGCCGCATAGAGCGCAAAAGGCGCAAAAGAAGAATCGGATTTGTAGGGGCAACCCCTGTGGTTCCCTATCCGATTCTTCAGTCGAAATGACAGCTGATTAGGAGAACCAAGATGAGTGAACTTGCTTATTATGATTTTCGTAGCTTCATTGAAGAAGCGAAAAAGATTAGCGACTACCGCGTGATCGAAGGGGCGGATTGGGATGCTGAAATTGGCGCTTTGGTGGAGTCAACCGCCGAGCTGGTGCCGCAGCCGCCGATGTTGCTCTTCGATAAGGTTAAGGGGTATCCGGCCGGCTACCGAGTCTGCGCTTTGCCCTACGCTGCTTATCGGCGCGTCGCGCTTGCGCTTGGATTGCCGACGGACAAGCCGAAGTTAGAGATTCTTCGGCTCGCCGCGCGCAAGATCAAAAGCGTCCAACCGATCGCGCCGAAGGAAGTGAGCACGTCGCCGTTGTTTGAAAACAAGCTCACCGGCAACGATGTTAATCTGCTCAAGTTTCCCGCGCTGCGTTTTCATGAAAATGACGGCGGCCGTTACTTTGGCCCCGGCGGCGGTTTGATCAATCAAGACCCCGACAACGGCTACGTCAACACCGGAACCTATCGTATGCAATTGCACGACAAAAACACGCTAGGTCTTTGGATGAGCCCCGGACAGAACGGCCGGCAGATTTGCGCGAAGTATTGGGAGAAGGGTAAAAGTTGCCCCGTAGTGGCGAGTTACGGCCAGCACCCGATGGTGTTCATGCCGTCGTACACGAAATTTCCCTATGGCCGCTCCGAGATGGAAATCTCCGGTGGATTGATGGGCCGGCCGCTTGAAGTGTTGCGCGGGCCGATTACCGGCTTGCCGATTCCCGCTTCTTCCGAGATCGCCATTGAAGGCGAGATTCCGCCGCCGTCGGAGGAGTCGCGCGCGGAAGGACCATTCGGCGAGTGGCCGGGTTATTACTCCGGTGGTACCACCGGCACCGGCGAGAACCAACCGATCATACGGATCAAAGCGATCTATCACCGCGACGATCCGATCCTCGAAGACGAGGCGCCACTGTGGCCCGGCGCGGTGAAGATGGATCTGCATATTTCCGCCGGCGTGCTGTGGGATCAGCTGGAGAGCGCGGGCATTCAAGACATCGTCGGCGTCTACAACCACACGTCGTATATGACGGTGGTCTCGATCAAGCAAAAATATGCCGGCCACGCCAAGCAAGCTGGACAGGCGGCGCTCAGCTGCGCGGCGGCCAATCGCAACGGACGCTACGTGGTCGTGGTCGACGAAGATATCGACCCGACCAATATGAAGGAAGTGCTGTGGGCGATGATGACGCGGGTCGATCCGCCGACCAATATCGACATCATCGACGGCTGCTGGAGCACGCCGCTCGATCCGCGCATGCCGCCGGAGAAGCGACAAAATAAAGATCACACCAATGGGCGGGCGATCTTCTACGCCGTGCGGCCGTTCCCGTGGATAGATAAGTTTCCCAAGGTTAGTCGTTCGAGCCGCGAGCTGCGCGAGAAAACAATCGCGAAATTTAAAGGCGTGATTCCGTTTCCGGGTGCGTGAGTCGAGAGAAGAATATTACGGATGCAATTTTCACGGGCCGATTCCTTTCCCCTTGGCGGGGAAAGGTTAGGATAGGGGTGAAGTGCATTCAGCGCGCAGAGTTCACCCTCACTCTAACTCTCCCCTGTCGAGGGGGGAGAGAATCGGAAAATGCGAATAATGCGAAGTTTGCTCAGTCAATCAAGGAACCAGCGGTATGATGTCGCGAGAGGAAAACGATTTACTAACTCAAACCAGCGCGGGCACGCCTTGCGGTGAGCTGTTGCGGCGCTACTGGCAACCGGTGGCGTTGTCCGAGGAATTGAAATCAGATGCCGCGCCCGTGGCGGTGACGTTGATGGGCGAGGAGTTAGTGATCTTTCGCGAAGAGCGGGGGCGAGTCGGCGTGCTCGATGCGCATTGCTGTCACCGCGGCGCGGACTTGAGTTATGGACGGCTGGAAGAGGGCGGGCTGCGCTGCATTTATCACGGCTGGCTCTACGATGTGAACGGCAAGATTCTCGACCAACCTGGAGAGCCCAACGGCGGCGAGCAGCGCGACGCCTATTGCCAACCGTCTTTTCCGTGCCGGGAAATCGGCGGTATCGTGCTCGCGTACATTGGCCCAGGCGAGCCACCGCTTTTGCCCGATTATGAATTCTTTCAGGTGCCCGACGACCAACGCTTCGTTTCGAAAATCCATCACTCGTGCAATTTTTTGCAATCCAACGAGGGCAACATCGATCCGGTGCACCTATCTTTTCTGCACCGCAATCTAGAGCTTACCGAGACCGAAAAGAAACGGCGCGCGACCGGCAGCGAGAGTTCGCCAAACTCGCTGTTCGGCGCCGACCTGGCGCCAAAAATTGACGTCGAAATCACCGATTTCGGCGTGCGCATCTTTTCGATTCGCAGCATCGAGGACGACAAGATTTATTTTCGGACGTCCAATTTTATCATGCCCAACTTCAGCACTTTTCCGGGCCAAACGGCGGCGGATGGTTATTCGGTCAATTGGCACGTGCCGATCGACGATCATAGCCATTGGAAGTTCGTGATCGTTTTCAGCCGCAAGCGGCCGTTGGATCGCGCGCTGATGTTGCACGGGCGCGATGAGTTGCAGCCCGATTATCAGATGATCCGAAACAAGGCGAACCGCTATTTGCAAGACCGCGAGTCGATGAAAAATAAATCCTTCAGCGGCATCGGTTATAACTTTCAAGCACAGGATGCTTGCGTCATCGAGGGCGCCGGCAAGATTCAAGACCGCACCAAAGAGCATCTGGTCACTTCGGACAAGGCGATCGTCGCGGCGCGCAAGCTTTTACTTAAAGGCATTCAAGACGTCAAAGAGGGGCGCGATCCGCTGCACGTGGTTCGCGATGCGAGCGCGAATAAGTTCTCGCATATCGCGGTGATTTCCGAAGTGGCGCCGAAAGCTGCGGATATTCGGTCCATTGTGCAGCAAAAAATTGCCGAACAGAATTCGTCGATGTCCCTCTCATCCTAACCTTCTGCCGTGAGTGGAGAAGGGACCGGAGAGCGACGCAGACTGTTCAGCGAGGATTGAATCTAATAATTCCCCGCAGCTTGCTGCGGGCACCCTATTGATGGGGAATCCAAAGGGGGCGAGCATCCCCTTTGGTCGCGTGCGGGGTTAATACCCCGTACGCGAAATGCTCCGTTTATTTGGAGTTGACCGTGAGTGAAGTCTTACGATTAGGCATGGCTGGACTCGGCGTCGCGAGCACGCAGATACTTCCGCCGATTTCCAAATTGCCATTCATCAAGATCACTGCCGCGGCGGACACACGCGCGGATGCGGTGGCGAAGTTTCGCGAGCAGTATCGGGCCGAGGGCTACACCAGCGTTGAAGAGCTTTGCGCCAGTGCAAACGTCGATGCGGTCTATATCGCCACGCCGAATTCACTCCACGCCGAGCACGCCATCACGGCGGCGAAGCTCAAAAAGCATATCATCGTCGAAAAGCCGATGGCGATGACACTGGCGGAGTGCGACGCGATGAATGAAGAGGCCGACAAATATGGCGTCAAATTGTTATGCGGCCACACCCATAGCTTCGATCCGCCGATTCGCAAGATGCGCGAGATCGTCAGAAGTGGCGAACTGGGAAAGCTCTGCATGATCAATACTTGGAACTATAACGAGTTCATGTATCGGCCGCGCATGAAACATGAGTTGGCGATGACCCGCGGCGTGGTGCTCAATCAGGGGCCGCACCACGTCGACATCGTGCGCTTGATCGGCGGCGGCATGGTGCGCAGCGTGCGCGCGATGACGGGAGTGTGGGACCCGGCGCGCGAGTGGGAAGGCAGCTACTCTTGCTATCTTGAATTTGCCGACGGCACGCCGGCGACGTTGATTTACAGCGGCTATGGCTTCTTCGACACAGCGGAATTATTCAGCTGGGTCGGCGAAGGTGGCCAGCATCGCGCGCCAGACACGAATTTGAATGTCCGGAGAAAGTTACGGGAGGTGCGCAGCGCGGCAGAAGAAGAGCAGTTGAAAGAGGGCATGCGCTTCGGCGGCCAGCGCGAGGGCGAGTACAGCCATGTCTGGAGCGGTGAGCGCAAGCAGCCGTTCTTCGGTCATACGGTGGTGAGTTGCCAGAAAGGCGACATTCGCCAGACGCCGGACGGGCTGAAGATCTACGGCGAATCCGAGCAGCGCGAGATTTCATTATCCACGGGCAGCCGAGGGCGCGAAGCCGAGGTCGAAGAATTATACGAAGCCGTCGTGAAAGGCCGGCCGGTGTTTCACGGCGGGCGCTGGGGCGCGGCAACATTGGAAGTTTGCTTGGCGATGCTCGAGTCGGCAAAGGAGCGGAAGGAAATTTATCTCTCGCACCAGGTGCCGAGTCCGGAATAGATTCGGAACTGGTTCAAGGTTCCCTTCGGCTAGCTCAGGGCCTGAGTTTATCGAAGGCACGGGTTCAAAGTTCAACGTCGGAATCGGAGAAAATTCACATGCGACATCGGTTGGCGTTGTATGGGCTTATTCTATGTTTGTGGACGAGAGCCTTCGCACATGCCGCGGATGCCAAGCCGGCTTGGCAAACGGAATGGGAGCGGACGGTCAAGGCGGCGGAGGAAGAAGGGCAGTTGACGGTTTACATAGCGGGCTACGGCGCGCTGATCGATTCGGGTGTGTTTCAAAAAGCCTACCCGAAGATCAAAGTCACCAGCGTCACCGGCTCGGGCACGCAGCTCGCGCCGCGCATCGTCGCCGAGCGGCGCGGCGAAAAGTATCTCGCCGACGTTTACAGCGGCGGCGGCACGTCGCTCTATCAAAATCTTTATCTCGGCAAAATGTTGGACCCGATCAAGCCCGCGCTGATCTTGCCCGAAGTCATCGATCCAACCAGGTGGTGGGAGGGCAAACACAAATACGTCGACCGCGAGGGGCGCTATATTTTCGTATTCGAAGGCGATGTGGCGGCAGGTGCGAGTCCGGCTTACAACACCAATCTGATCAATCCCAAAGACTACAAATCCTTATGGGACTTTCTGAATCCAAAGTTGAAAGGCAAGATTGTTTCCCCTGACATTAGAAGAGTGCGCGGTTCCGGCTTGTCGGTGCAGTATCTTTATTATCATAAAGATCTCGGGCCTGAATTCATTCGGCGCTTCTACGGAGAAATGGACGTGACGTTGACCGCCGACGTGCGCCAGGCGGTGGATTGGCTCGCGGTGGGCAAGTTTGCGTTGTCGATGCCGACGCAGAGTTCTTATACGGCCAAAGCCAAGGCACAGGGATTACCGGTGGACGAATTCGATCCGCATCATATGAAAGAGGGCGCCAGCCTCGCGGTGGCGTTCGGTCAACTCGCGCTGATGAACCGCGCACCCCATCCCAACGCGTCCAAGGTGTTTGTCAATTGGCTGCTCTCGCGCGAAGGGCAAAGCGCCTTTCAGCGCGTCATCAGCACGCCGGGAGACGCGAAAAACTCGCGCCGCATCGACGTGCCGAAGGATCACATTCCGGCGTCCGAACGGCGCAGCGAAGGGGTGAAATATTTTGACGCCGAGGACCCGGATACCAAGGATATTACGCCGGCTACGAAATTGATGGACGAAATTTTTGCTGGGAAGAAGTGATGGGTTAGGGTTGAGGATCGATGATTGAGGATCGAGGATGGCAAGTCTGTTCGTCTATCGTAAAGGGGGAGTGAAAGATGTTGACCACGGAAGAAAATGAGTTGCTGACGCGGGTGGGGCCCGGCACACCGGCGGGAGAACTGCTACGCCGTTATTGGCATCCGGTTGCCATCGCGGCGGATTTGACCCCGGACAGTCCAACCAAGTTTGTCCGAATCCTAGGCGAGGATTTGGTGCTCTTTAAGACGACGAAGGGTGAAGTCGGATTGCTTAACGATCGCTGTTCGCACCGCGGCGTGTCACTTTCATACGGTCGAGTCGAAGAGCGCGGCATCGCCTGCGCGTATCATGGCTGGCTCTACGATACCAAAGGCACCTGTTTGGAAACACCGGCAGAGCCGGCGGACAGTAATTTCTGCCGGACGGTAAAACATAAGGCTTACTCAGTGCAGAAACTCGCTGGCCTGTACTGGGCATATCTCGGACCGCAACCGGCGCCAGTGATTCCGAAATACGATGTCTGGGCACGCACGGATGGCTGGCATTGGCTGCGCGCGTTGCCGCAGCTCGACTGCAACTGGCTGCAGGCGATGGAAAATTCCGTCGATACGGCCCATCTGCATATTCTCCATCAAGAATTGGTCACCGACGGATTCAAAGTCGAGAGCACCACGCGGGGAACGATCGACAATCTGGAAAAGTTCGAGGTCGAGGAGTTTGTTCACGGTATTATCAAGCGGCGGGTTTTTAAGGACGGCAAGGTGGAAGAACACCCGCTGCTCTTTCCGACCGTGCTCAGACAAGCCAATCGCACGCAGATCCGCGTGCCTATCGACGATACGCACACTTGGATCGTTTACGTGCACTTCGTGCCGGACTCGGCGGAGCCGCGGGCAAACAAGGATGAGGTGCCGGTCAATTACCGTAAGCCGTTCAAAAATCCGCCGGACGCGCGCCATCCATTCACCAAGCATCGACTCGATGAAGTGGATGCTCAAGATTTCATGGCGTGGGAAACTCAGGGGCCGATCCTCGATCGCACTCGCGAGCGGCTGGCGGCTTCTGATCGGGGCGTCGTCATGTATCGGGAAATGCTCAGGCGCGAAATCGACAAGGTTGCGCGCAACTTAGATCCGATGAATGTGATGCGTGATCCGGATCACTCGATCATCGATACCAAAATGGACGAGTCTCTGGACGCCGGTAGAGCAGGTTCCGTGAGATATCACGTGCCGCCGCCCGATCCGCGCGCGGCGCGAGGTTAAAACCGTGAACAAACTCGGAGGTGTGAGGTGATGGCCGGATCGAGTTTTTTTGGTTTCGCAATGAATATGAATTTTCTTGCACGAGTCTTAAGCGTCCTCGTCGTGGCATTTTGGAACACGGCTTCCGATGCGGCCGAATCCAAATCTAGCTGGCAAACCGAATGGGAGCGGACGGTGCAGGCGGCGAAAAAAGAAGGCTCGCTGTCGCTCTATCTCTTCCAGGGCGACGGCGAACTCGGCGCCTTGGTGCAGTTGTTTCAGAAAAAATATCCCGAGATCAACGTGGTTACGACCCCCGGCCGGGGTAACACGCTCGCGCCGCGCATCATGGCGGAGCGGCGCGCGGGCAAGTATCTCGTCGATGTTTATATCAGCGGAGTGACGACGGCCTATGAAGTCTTCTATCGCGCCAAAATCTTGGACAGCGTGCGCGCGGCGCTGATACTTCCCGAGGTCGTCGATGAGTCCAAGTGGTGGCTCGGCCAGCATCAATATGTCGACCCGGAGAACCGATATATCCTCCTCTATCTCGGCAACGTCGGCGAGTATGTTTCGTACAATACCAAGGCGGTGGAGGCGGGTGAGATTCGTTCCTACTGGGATTTTCTCCAACCCAAGTGGAAAGGAAAAATTCTCTCGCGCGATCCGAAGATTTCAGGCAGCCAACGAATCGGTTTGCGGATGTATTACCACACGCCGGAGTTGGGCGCCGAGTTCATTCGGCGCCTCTATGGAGAGATGGATGTGACGTTAACTCAAGAAATCCGTCAAGCGACGGATTGGCTGGCGAACGGGAAGTTTGCCATCTGCTTTTTTTGCTCCGAAATCCTGAAAGTCAAAGCTCAAGGGCTGCCCGTTGATGAATTTCGCACGGCGAAGTGGAAAGAGAGCGGGGCGATTTCCGCGGGTAACATGGGTTCTATAGTATTACCGAGCCAGCCGCCGCACCCCAACGCCGCGCGGGTGTTCGTCAACTGGTTGCTCTCGCGGGAAGGTCAGACGGCGCTTCAGCGTGTCGCCAACACGCCTAATAATTCCGAGGAGTCGCTGCGCACCGATATCCCAAAGGACATGGTGCGCAGCGAAGTGCGACGCGTCGACGGCGTCAAATATATACTGGTGGATAAGCCGGAGTATATGGACATGGCGCCGATCCAAGACATTGTCGAGAAGGCTTTGGCGCAGGGGAAGAAGAAGTAAGGCGTCAGGGGTAAGTAGTTAGGGGTGGGGGAATCGGAGGAGTCTCGCGCAAAGAGCGCAAAGCATGCCCTGAGCCATGTCGAAGGGGACGCCAAGTTCGGATCGGGACATTAGACGGAGGAAGTAAATGGCTAGATCGACGGCGAATTTTTGGGACAAGAAGACGCCTTATGAATATTGGATCGAGTCGACCGGCGCGCCGATTCATCGCGGTTACTACATCGAAGACTGCCGCACGGTGGAGCTTGGCTACTGGGCGGAGCGGGAATGCGACGCGGCGTTTATCCAGCTCGCCGGCCAGGAAGGCGTCACCGGCGCTTACGTCACCGAGATTCCACCGAGAAAGACCCTGCCATCGGTTCGCGTCGCCGTGGATGAAGTCGTCTACGTGCTGCAAGGCCGCGGCGTGGCGAGCATCTGGGCCGGCGATCGCGCCAAGAAAATATTCGAGTGGCAAAGCCACGCGATGTTTCTGATTCCGGGGAACTACCATTGCCAGTTGAGCAACATGCAAGGAGACCAGTCGGTGAAGCTACTGCATTGCAGCTACTTGCCGTTGGCGATGTCGGTACTGCCCGATCCGGATTATTTCTTCAACAACCCGCTGGTCGATTACGATTTGCTTTACGGCCAGGGCGCGCGTGAGGTTTACTCCGAAGCCAAAGTCGTGACGCTGAACGAGCCGGGCACCGCGCGCGACGGGCGAAACATTTGGTTCGGCAACTTCTTTGCCGACATGAGAGCGTGGGACCGGCTCGATCATTTCGAGCGGCGCGGCGCCGGCGGCCACGTCGTGTGGGTCGGTTTCCCCGGCTCGCCGCTCTCGGCGCATATGTCGGTCTTTCCGGCGCGCACGTACAAGAAAGGCCATCGTCACGGCCCAGGTTATCTGATCGTCATCCCCGCCGGCGAAGGCTACTCGATCATGTGGCCTGAGGGCGGCGATAAAATTATCATCCCGTGGCACGAAGCGAGTTTGTTCGTGCCGCCCAATCGCTGGTTTCATCAACACTTCAACATCGGCGGCGCGCCGGCGCGCTACCTGGCGATCCATCCGCCGCGCGGGCTTAACGGCATCAGCGAAAAAGTTGAAGATCGCGCCCGCGACCAGATCGAGTACACCGACGAGGACCCGATGATTCGCCAGAAATTCGAGTCAGAGCTTGCGCGCAAAGGTTTGCAATCCGTGATGCCTGACGAGGCTTATCGCAATCGGGATTACGAATGGAGCTACACGCAGAAAAAAGCCAGCTGAGGTGAACGATTCATGAAGCGACGGTTTCAGAAATTACCAACGAATCGCGTCATAATACTTGTTATCGCTATTCTCACGGTTTCTCACGGGGCATTGGCCGCCGACGCCAAACCGGCATGGCAAACCGAGTGGGAAAGGGTTTTGGCCGCGGCGAAAAAAGAAGGCCAAGTTTCAGTCTACATCAGCGGCTACGAAGAGATTCTGCCGGATTTTCAGAAAGAATACCCGGAGATCAAAGTCACGGCCGTGACCGGCCGTGGTTCGCAGGTCGCCCAGCGTATGCTCGCGGAAAGGCGCGCCGACAAATTCTTGGCCGATGTTTTCAACTCCGGCGGAGTCACGACTTATGGACAATTATACGTGGCGAAGGCGCTCGATCCGATCAAGCCGGCTTTGATTCTGCCCGAGATTATCGACGTGACGAAATGGTATCAGGGTAAGCACCATTACAACGACCCGGAAAACCAGTATGTCTTCAGCTACGTCGGTTCGGCGACCTACGGCTCGGTGAGCTACAACACCAAACTCGTCGACGTAAAGGATTTCAAATCCTATTGGGACCTGCTCAATGCGAAATGGAAGGGAAAAATCATTTCGCGCGATATCCGCGTCCCCGGACCTGGATCGGGCAACGCGCGGCTGTTTTACCACCTTCCTGACGTCGGGCCGTCGTTCATCAGGAAACTATATGGCGAAATGGATACGACTCTGTTCCGTGACTACCGCCAGGGAACCGACTGGCTCGCGGTCGGCAAGGCTGCGATCTGTTTTTTTTGCGAGGCTGACGTATCGAAGCAGCAAGGGCTGCCGGTGGATTCATTTGGGCCGGGAGTCTTCAAAGAGGGTGCCGGTTTAGTCCAGCAGTTCGGCACGTTGACATTGGTCAATCGCGCGCCGCATCCGAACGCGGCGAAAGTCTTTATTAATTGGCTGTTGTCGCGCAAAGGTCAAATCGCTTTGCAGAAAAATATGCTCAATACGGAAAATCCCGTCGATTCACTACGCATCGATATTCCTAAAGATGACTTGCCGATCTTGAGCCGGCGTTTCGACGGCGTGAAATATTTGGACACCAGCCGGCCGGAATGGCAGGAGATGAAACCGATCCTCGACGTGATGAACGAGGCGCTCAAGGCAGCGGGAAAAAATTAGTCCGAAACCTTGGCGCACCTTCGACATGGCTCAGGGCATGCTTTGCGTGTTGGCGGGAGAAAAATCCGGATTCGGATCGGAATGATTTCCCGCAAAGGCGCAAAGACGCCAAGTTCAGGAACAAGAGCTTTAGTTATGTTGAGAAAATTATTCGCGTTCCTATGTCTTGGTCTTTTGATCACGATCAACACTGCCTTTCCTGCCCAGAGCAAGCCCGCCTGGCAATCGGAGTGGGAGAAAACTCTCGAGGCAGCTAAGAAAGAAGGACAGGTCGTTATTTATATCAGCGGCTATGACGCGATCCTGCCGGACTTCGAGAAGGAATTTCCTGAGATCAAAATTGTCGCGGTAACCGGCCGCGGCAATCAGCTCGGGCCGCGGCTGCTCGCCGAGCGGCGCGCGGAGAAGTTTCTCGCTGACGTGTCGAGCACGGGCGCCAATCCGAACTATCAGCAATTTCATGTCGCCAAAGCTCTCGATCCGATCAAGCCCGCGCTGATCCTGCCTGAAGTCACCGACCAGGCGAAATGGTATCTGAAGAAGCATCAGTATTCCGATCCGGGAGGCCAGTATGTTTTTAACTACGTCGGCTCGGCGACCTACGGATCGATCAGTTACAACACCAAGTTAGTCGACGTGAAGGAGTTCAAGTCCTATTGGGATTTGCTGCATCCGAAATGGAAAGGGAAAATCACCATCCGCGATATCCGCGAGGCCGGCCCCGGCGCTGGCAACACACGTTTTTTTTACTATCACGCCGACCTCGGCGCGGCCTTCATCAAAAAATTATTCGGCGAAATGGACGCGACTTTGTTTCGCGATTTTCGCCAGGGGCCGGATTGGCTGGCGACCGGGAAGCATGCGATCTGTTTTTTCTGCGACGCCGACACGTTGAAGCAGCAAGGCTTGCCGGTGGATACCTTCGGTCCGCGTGTGTTCAACGAAGGCGGCGGCTTGGTGCAGCAGTTCGGCACGGTCGCGTTGCTCAATCGCGCGCCCCATCCCAACGCGGCAAAAGTTTTTATCAACTGGCTGCTGTCGCGCAGTGGCCAGATGGCGCTGCAAAAACGCACCGCCAACGCCGAGAGCCCGGCGGATTCGCTGCGCACCGATATTCCCAAAGACGAGGTGCCAATGCTCGGCCGGCGCTTGGATGGCATCAAGTATCTCGACACTGGTAAACCGGAGTGGATCGAGATGAGGCCGATCATCGATGTCGTGAATGAGGCGCTCAGAGCCGCGGGGAAGAGTTAGTCGATTCGAGGATGGCGAGAGTCGGGAGGGATTCAATCTTATTATTGATCGCCATGGTTCGAGTCAGGGATATCGCCATGCAGAGCAAATTATTTTCGGTTGCACTCGTGCTTTTCGTCCTAGCCTCTGTCGAATTTGCATCGTCCCAACCGATTACGAAACCGACGCGCATCGGCGCGCTGATGAGCGGCTCTGCTGCCACGGCGGGACACTACGTCGATGCATTTCGTAGCGGACTGCGCGATTTGGGTCAAACGGAGGGGCAAACGATCATTGTCGATTACCGTTGGGCCGAAGGGCGGTCCGATCGATTCGCCGAGTTTGCCGTAGAATTGGTCCGTTCCAAGGTTGACCTCCTCCTGGTCTGGGGATCGACAGCGGTTCATGCTGCAAAGCAAGCAACGAGCACCATTCCGATCGTTTTTGTCGCGGTCGGTGATCCCATTGGCAGTGGATTCGTCGCCAGCCTCGCCCATCCTGGCGGCAACGTGACCGGGTTGAGCACTCTCGGCACCGAGCTCGCCGGGAAACGGGTTGAGATCCTCAAGGAAGTTGTTCCCAAAGTATCTCGGGTCGCGGTACTGCGGAATCCGAGCAATCCAAGTTCCGCGTTGCAGCTGAACGAAACGCAAGTGGCGGCTCAGCTGTTGAAAATCCAGCTCCAGTCGGTCGACGTTCGCGAGCCCAGCGATCTCGACGGCGCATTCTCGGCAGTGCGCCGCGACCGTGCGGGCGCATTCATCCCGTTGGGCGATCCCGTATTCCTAAGTTACCGAACCAAAATCGCCGAGCTCGCGGCGAAGCACCGGCTACCGGCGATCTATTGGGACAGTCAGTTTGTCGAGGCTCAAGGCCTGATGTCCTATGGCGTAAGTATTGCCGATCTATTCCGGCGCGCCGCCACGTATGTAGATAAGATTCTGAAAGGAAGGGCTCCCGCCGATCTGCCCGTGGAGCAGCCGATGAAGTTTGAATTCGTCGTCAGTCTTAAGGCGGCGAAGCAGATCGGTCTATCGGTTCCACCAAACGTGCTGGTGCGAGCGGACAAGGTGATTAAATAGGCAACAGGCATGAGGCGTGAGGCAATTGGAAGAATCTTGGAATACGGAAAAAGCACATGAACAAATCATTGCTGAATATGTTTTTGAATTCTTGCTCCGGCAATCGAAAATCTAAAATCCGTCCCTTCGATAAACTCAGGGCAGGCTCTGAGCTTTGTCGAAGGATCCAAAATCCAAAATGGGCGCGGATCGTTGTTCTCGGTGCCGCATTCGCAATGTGCGGGGCTGTGGCTCAGGCGCAGCAGCCGAAGAATATCTCTCGCATCGGCTTTCTCAGCGCGGCTACCCGCACCGGCCACGCCCATCTCATCGAAGCATTCCTAAAGGGATTGCACGAGCTTGGCTACGTGGAGGGGCAGAACATCGCGATCGAAAGTCGATGGGCGGATGGGAAGTTCGAACGACTCCCTGACCTTGCGGCGGATTTAGTCCGTCTCAAGGTCGATGTGATTGTTGCGGTGGTGACGCAAGCGTCGCTGGCAGCGAAGGCCGCGACCGCGACGATCCCGGTCGTCATGGTGGCGGTTTCCGATCCGGTGGCCTCGGGCCTTGTCGCTAGCCTCGCGCGACCGGGCGCAAATATTACCGGCACATCCGCCATGGCCGCAGAGATCGTCGGCAAACAGCTGGGCCTACTCAAGGAGACCCTTCCGAAAATTTCCCGGGTCGCTACGCTTTGGAATCCGGCAAATCCGGTTTTCCAGGCCCACATGCTAAGAGAGACCGAGGCGACGGCCAAGGCCTTAAATGTGAAGCTTCAAAGTCTGGAAGCGCGCGGTCCTGAGGAAATCGACCGTGCGTTCGCACGAATTTCGAAAGAGCGTACGAGGGGGCCTCCTTGTTCTATCTGATCCAGTGTTCACGACTCACCGCGGAATGATTGCCGCGCTCGCGATAAAGCATCGCCTCCCGGCGGTAAGCGGCGCAATAGAGTATGCGGAGGCTGGATTCCTAATGACCTACGGGGCCAGCTATCCTGAATCTGCCCGGCGCGCGGCCACCTATGTGGACAAGATTCTCAAAGGCGCCAAGCCCACCGACATTCCCGTCGAGCGGCCGGTAAAGTTTGAGTTTGTGATCAATCTCAACACCGCGAAGCAGATTGGGTTAAACGTGCCGCAGTCGGTGCTGTTCCGGGCGGATAAGGTTATCAAATACGGCAAAAGTAAAAATTGAAAAGGCAAAATGAAGATTTTGTCGGAATAATCCGGTCGAGGACTAGTGCGATGGAGAATTAAGGTGGCTAAAGACACTTCCATAGCTTACAAAGACCTGCGAGGTTATCTCGACGCGGCTGACAAGCTTGGCGAGCTGCGTGTCGTCAACGGCGCGGATTGGGATTTAGAGCTGGGCGCGATTACTGAAGTTGCGGCGCGTGCGAATAATCCGAAAGTTGTTTTGTTCGACAACATTAAAGGTTATCCGAATGGCTTTCGCGTCGTGACCAATCCGGTTTGCTCGGCGGCGACCACGGCGTTGGCTTTCGGTCTCGATCCGAAGCTTACCGGTCTCGACATCATTCGCCAGTGGAAAGATCGACTCGGCAAGCAGACGCCGATCAAGCCCGTGGAAGTTTCAAACGGCCCGATCACGGAGAACTGCGACAGTGGCGACAAGGTCGATCTGCTGAAATTTCCGACGCCGCGGTGGCATGAGGAAGACGGCGGGCGTTACATCGGCACGGGCTGCATGGTGATCATGGAAGATCCCGACGGCAAGTGGACCAACGTCGGCACTTACCGTGTCTGCGTGCATGATAAAAACACGCTGGGCATTTGGATTTCGCCGGGCAAGCACGGACGGCTGATTCGCGAGAAATATTGGGCGCAAGGGAAAGGTTGTCCCGTTGTCATCAGCTTCGGACAAGATCCAGTGCTGCAAAAAGTCGCCAGCTGGTACGAACCTTGGGGCGTGTCTGAATTGGAAATCGCCGGATGGCTGTTCGGTGAGCCCGTGAAATACATTCGCGGCAAAGAAACCGGCTTGCCTATTCCCGCGACTTCCGAGTTGTGTGTGGAAGGTTTCATCGTGCCGCCGGCGGAAGACAGCCGGCCCGAAGGGCCGTTTGGCGAATGGACGGGTTACTACGCTTCCGGCACGCGCAACGAGCCGGTGGTCAAAGTGAAGAATGTTTTATACCGCAAGGATCCGATCATCTTCGGCATGCCGCCGGGCATCTCCGGCAAGTCGGTGCCGCTGAGCGCCGCCAATGTTTGGCTGGCGTTGGAAAAAACCGGCGTAACCGACGTGCAGGGCGTGTGGGAATACCAGACGCGCTACATCACGGCGATTTCTATCAAACAGAAATACGGCGGCCACGCCAAGCGCGCGGCGATGGCGATGCTCGGCTCGACCTACGGTTATCATCGCCGCTTCGTGATCATCGTCGATGATGATATTGACCCGTCGAACATCGACGATGTCTTGTGGGCGTTGGCGACGCGCTGCGATCCGGCGACGGCGATCAACGTCATCAGCGAAGCCTGGAGCACGCCGCTCGATCCGCGCATCACGCCCGACGCCCGCGCCGCGCGAAATTTTACCAATTCAGTCGCGATCATCAACGCCTGCCAGCCGTACCACTGGAAAGATCAGTATGCGAAGACTTGCTACTTTCCAGAGGAGACGAGAAGGAAGACGTTTGAGAAGTGGAAGGACGTGCTCAGGTTGGATTAGTGGAGTGAAGGAGTACCGCAGTGATGGAGTGGGACAATTTTGGATTTTCGATTTTGGACTGGAGACCTGAGGACATGAAAATATCGTGGCGCCGACTTCAAGATCTAAAATGGCTGGGATTGGTCGCTGGTATATTATTAGTCGTGGTGCCGCTGCATGCCGGCGAGGCGCCGAAGTGGCAAGCCGACTGGGAAAAAACCGTTGAAGCGGCAAAGAAAGAAGGGCAGCTTACGCTTTACGGCAGCCCGGACTTCGAAGCGTTGTTCGGCGAGTTTCACAAGAAATATCCCGAAATTAAAATCACCGGCGTCTTCAATCGCGGCGCCGATGTGGCGAAGCGGCTGATGGCGGAGCGGCGCGCGGAAAAATATCTTGCCGACCTTTATGTCAACGGCATGACCACCGGCTACAATGTTTTTTATAAAGCGAAGGCGCTTGACCCGATCCCGCCGCTGCTGGTGCTTCCTGAAGTGACCGACGCGTCGAAGTGGTGGCGTGGAAAGTTTCACTACGTCGACCCGGAGAACCAGTATCTGCTCAACATCAACGGCGAAAATCGCATGGTTGTCGCCTTCAATACCAAGCTGGTGAACCCGGCTGAAATTAAATCCTACTGGGATCTGCTCAATCCCAAGTGGAAGGGCAAGATTGTCGCCTACGATCCGACGCTGGGAGGTTCCGGCGACGCCATGCGCTTTTTCTATCACAGCAAAAGTCTCGGGCCGGAGTTCATCAGACGGATTCTCACGGAAACGGACATCGTGATAAGCACGGATACGCGACAAATGGGCGATTGGCTGGCTGGCGGTAAGTTTGCGTTCTCGATTTTCGGGCCGGTATCGCGCATGGATCTGGACTTGATGCAAATCCAGGGGCTGCCTGTGGGTTGGTTCAGGCCGGATCAGTTGAAAGAGGGCACCTATATCACAGGGGGATCAGGCGGCGTGGCCGTAATCAACAAGGCGCCGCATCCCAACGCGGCGAAAGTCGGTCTTAACTGGCTGCTTTCACGCGAAGGGCAAATCGCTTATCAAAGGCTCTTTACCCAGGGTAACGACGGCCCGGACTCGTTGCGCATCGATATTCCCAAAGACAAAGTGCCGCGCGGCAATCGCCGGCCAGACGGCGATGAAAACCGCTACCCCTCCGTCGATCGCGCCGAGTGGATGGACCAGGCACCGATCAGCAAGTTCGTCAAGGAAGTGTTGGAGCAGAGAAGAAAGTGATTTTGGATTACGGAACCGGAAAAACCGTGACTCGCGCAAAGCATGTCCTGAGCGAAGTCGAAGGAACGCAAAGGCCGCCAAGGTTCGGAGTTATAATTGAGGAATAGGGTCAGGAGCCTATTTCCCCATCAGCGAGCCAACCCTTCACGGAGAAGGAAAAAATGAACAGAAGAACCGCCATCCGGCGACTGGCAACTTTCTTTCTGACTACTGCCTCTTTTGCCGAGGCGCAGCAGCCGAAGAAAATCCCGCGGTTAGGGTATCTTTCGAATGCCGGCCCAGCTCGTGAGTCCGCCCGTGCCGAGCCAATTCGGCTGGCTCTGCGCGAGCGTGGCTACATCGAGGGACAGAACATCGCCACCGAGTACCGATATGCGGAGGGGAAGATCGATCGGTTCGCTGAGCTTGCCGCCGAGCTGGTGCGTCTCAAGGTTGATATCATTGTGGTAGCAGGCGGGCCTCTATGGGTCCGGGCAGCCATGAATGCGACCAAGACGATTCCCATCGTTATGATGGGCGGAGGGGCCGATCCTGTCGAGGCAGGCCTAATTGAAAGCCTTGCCCACCCCGGCGGCAACGTCACCGGCCTTACAAACCTTGCCAGAGAACTAGGCGGCAAGCGGCTGGAGCTGTTCAAAGAAGCCGTTGCCAAACTTGCCCGTGTCGCGGTTCTCTACGATCCGGCGATCACGGGCGTTGCACGCGAGGTGAAAGAAGATCTCCCAGTGGCGGCGCGTGCGCTGAAGTTGACTATTCAACCATGGGAGATACGAGACGCGAAGGGTTTCGAGAAGGTATTCGCTGCGCTAAACAAACAGCGCCCGGGTGGACTCTATCTACCCGGTGGTAACGCGGCAACAGGTTTTAATGAACGAATCGCGGACTTTGCATTAAAGAGCCGGTTCCCGTCGATGTACAACGGCAGAGCAGCAGTAGATGCCGGCGGCCTGATGTCCTACGGCGCGGACCAAGCGGAAATCTACCAGCGCGTCGCATATTTCGTGGACAGGATCTTGAAGGGAGCGAAGCCTGCCGATCTGCCGGTGGAGCGGCCCATGAAGTTCGAGCTGGTGGTTAATCTTAAGACGGCGAAGCAGATCGGCGTGACCGTCGATCCGAATCTGTTGGCACGGGCGAATAAGATTATTCGATAGGCGTGAGGTATGAGGCGAGAGCCTGGAAAAGAATGAATAGAAAAACTCTTATCCTTGTGATGGTCACCGCTGTTTTGGTGGTTGTGTCCGCTGCGTATGCGGGAGACGCGTCGCGGTGGAAAGAAGAATGGCAAAAGACCATCGAGGCGGCGAAGAAAGAGGGGCAGGTTTCGCTCTACGGTGGGCAGGAGATCACGCATCCGGACATTGTCGCGGCGTTCAACAAAGAGTTTCCTTTCATCAAAGTCCTCTCGGTGGCCGGGCGGGCGGCGGATTTGATGACGCGTATTGTTGCCGAGCGGCGCGCCGATAAGTATTTAGCCGACGTGATGGCGAGCGGACCCAACGGGCCGCGCATGTTGTATCTCGGTAAAGCGCTCGATCCGATTTCTTCTGCTTTAATCCTTCCGGAAGTTGCCGACGCGTCGAAGTGGTACGGCGGCAAGCATTGGTACGCCGATCCGGAGAATCAGCATATTTTTATGTTCGAAGGCACGATCAACAGCACGGGGCTTTCGTACAATACCAAGATACTGAGTCCCGGCGAGATCAAATCGTTTTGGGATTTGCTTCAGCCCAAGTGGAAAGGCAAGCTGCTCGGCATGGACCCGCGCAGCTCGGCGCCGCCGACGCCGGTGCTGATTCTTTACCATCGGCAAGACGTCGGGCCGGAGTTCGTGCGCCGATTGTATAAAGAGACCGAGATGACGCTGTTCCGCGATCGGGCGCAGGGAACGAACTGGCTGGCGAGCGGCAAGTTTCCACTCTGTCTTTTGTGCCGCGATATCGATAAGGCGGCGAAACAAGGATTACCTGTCGAAGACATCGCGCCGGATCAGCTAAAGGAAGGATTGACCGTGGGCGGTGGCGGTAGCAGTGTGATCGCGCTCGTCAACCGCGCGCCGCATCCGAATGCTGCAAAAGTTTTTATCAACTGGTACTTGTCGCGCCAGGGACAGATGGTGTGGCAGAACGTGATGAACAAGAAAGAGGTGGAGGCGTCGGACTCCATGCGCGTCGACATTCCCAAAGACGATGTGCTGCCGGAAGCGCGGCGGCTCGAAGGGAAGAGGTACAACGTCGTCGGGTTTCTCGATCCCGACCCGGTGCAGAAACTGTTGCAGGAGATTTTAAAATAGGAAAGTGAACTCACCGCAGAGGCGCAGAGGTCGCGGAGTAGGAAGATTCGGATTCGGAGGATTATCCGCAAAGAGCGCACAGTACGCAAAAAAGAAAACAATTCGATCGGAATATCTCCCGCTAAGGCGCTAAGGCGCAAAGGTTTTAACAATAAAATTCGTTCCCGAACTTGGCGTCTTGGCGCCTTTGCGGGAGAATCATCCGGTACTACTCGAGGAGGATACATGGCGGAGCAAAAGATCATGGAGATACGCGGGTTTTATCGGTCGCATTCACACTTGCCGATTTGGGAGGTGATGGAGAAGTCGGGGACGTGGGAGAAGAATGGACTTAGAGTCACCTTCGAATTCTGCGATAGCTCGGAGGCGGCGGAGAAGGCGTTGTTCGGCGGCGATGTCGATTTCGTCTCGGGCAATCACATTTCGCCATATTTGTTGGTCAAGCGCGGCAAGCCGATCGTCTGTCTCACTTCGCCGTCGAACACGACCAACGACCGCTTGGTGGCGAATTTTCCGATCAAGCAGGTCTCTGAGCTGCGCGGCAAAAAGATCGGCGACACGACCTTGGTCGATTCCATCGGCGGATATCATCACCCGCGCGGCAATCATATGCTCTACGTCATGCGCGGCGGTTTGAAATTGACCGAGGTCGAGTGGGTCGAGCTGTCGGAGTCGAACAACGAATTCAAAGCGATGCAGATGGACGCGCTTAAAACGAAAAAAGTCGACGCCATCTTCGTCACCGGCAACACCGACAAATTCGAGCAGGCGGGCATGCATGTGCTGGCATTGGACCGGTTACCGATGATCAATGGGCCGACGCTGACTTCGACGCTGACGACGTTGCAGAATAAGGAAGGCTTGGCTGAGCGCTTGGTCAAGGCCCAGGTGATGGGCATCCACTTTGCGCGTACGCGCCGTGGCGAGACCGAGGCGATTCTCGACGGCCTGCGCCAGCGCGAGCCGGAATGCAAAAACGTCCAGTACCGCGCGATTGCGAAGTTGTTACCGAAGCCGTATCCCGAGCATGAGGCGGTCGCGAATGCCTACAAGCTTTGCTGCTTGAAAAATCCCGAGGCCGAGGAGCAGAGCCCGCTGGCGCTGTGGGATTTGCACTATTTGCGAACGCTCGATAACTCAGGTTTCATCGATAACCTCTACGCTTAAGCAGAGTGAAATCACGCTGCGCTCAGGTGATTGCCATGATTATTCAACGTCAAAGAACGATCGGTTCAGTCGGGATTTTCATCTTGGCATTGGCGGTTGAAGTTTTCGGTGCTCAGACGGACTGGAAAAAAGATTGGGAACAGACCGTTGCCGCCGCCAAAAAGGAGGGGCAGGTCACCGTCTATATCTACCGTATGAAAGCGTGTTGCAGGATTTCAAACGGGAGTTTCCCGGCATCAACGTTGTATCGGTGGCCGGGCGAGGTAATGAGTTGACCACGCGGGTCATGTCGGAGCGGCGAGCCGGCAAGTATATCGCGGACGTTTATAGCGCCGGCACCGGCGGCAACTATAATGTGCTCTACAAAGGCAAGGCTCTCGACCCGATCAAGCCGATGTTGAGCCTACCCGAGGTCGTCGATGAGTCGAAGTGGTACGGCAAGGAGCACCGCTACGCGGACGCCGAGGGGAAATATGTCTTCGCCTATCTCGCCAGTCCGAGCGACGCGCAGTTAGCGTTTAACACGAGTCTAGTCAATCCGAAGGAATTCAAATCCTATTGGGATGTCACGCAGCCCAAGTGGAAAGGTAAGATTGTATCGCTCGATCCGAGAGACGGCGGATTGGGCGGCACCATGCAGTTTTTCTACTACAACCCGGAAATCGGACCGGATTTTATCAAAAAGTTTTTTAGCACGATGGATATCCAGTTCGCCAAAAATTTCCGGCAAATGACCGACTGGTTGTCCCAGGGCCGCTACGCTATTTGCTTTGGCTGCAAGGATTCCATGAGAGCCAAGAACCAGGGGCTTCCGGTGGACGACTTCGACACGACAAGGTGGAAAGAAGGATCGAGCTTCTCCTCGGGCGGTGGTTCGCTCAGCTTGCCGAATCAGGCGCCGCATCCCAACGCCGCCAAGGTTTTTATCAACTGGTTCCTGTCGCGGCGCGGCCAGATCGCGCTGCAGAAACTGGGCGACGTCGACGATCCGCCCAATTCGCGGCGCATCGACATTCCCAAGGACGATGTGCCGCCAACCAACCGCATGGTGGCGGACGGCAAGTATTTCGACGTGGTCAAGCCGGAATATGCCGATTTAAAGCCGATTGCCGATCTCGCGAAGGAAATCATGGCTGCAATCGAAGCGAAGAAGTAGTCGAATAGGTTTGCAAGTCGTTGCCGCGTCCTGCCCGGTGCGTGATGCCATGACATCGGGCCGACTGCTTGGTTGATATTAGGGTGCTTCTGGAGAAATATTCTACCGGTTAAAGGGTTGGGTTCGAAGTTCGATCGGAGCGGAGAAACATCGTGTATGATTGATCGTCAAATTGTGAATGTCGGATCGCTTTTGATTGCATTAGTACTTTTGTTGCTATCGACGCACACGCATGCGGCCCAAGCCGACTGGAAAAAAGATTGGGAGCAGACCGTCGCCGCCGCCAAGAAGGAAGGGCAGGTCGCCATCTATATTTATCGGTACGAGAGCGTGCTGCAGGAATTTAAGCGCGACTTTCCTGGTATTAACGTCGTTGCCGTCACGGGCAGGAGCACCGATCTGACCAATCGCGTCATGTCGGAGCGACGCGCCGGTAAGTTTATCGCGGATGTTTACAGCAGTGGACCCAGCGGCAACGTTAACGTTCTCTACAAAGGCAAGGCTCTCGACCCGATCAAGCCGCTATTGAGCCTGCCCGAAGTCGTCGATGAGTCGAAGTGGTATGGCAGGGAGCACCGCTACGCCGACCCTGAGGGGAAACATGTCTTTGCCTACCTAGCCAAGGGCAGCGATACGCAGCTATCTTTTAACTCGGGCCTGGTTAATCCCAAAGAAATCAAATCCTATTGGGATCTCACGCAATCGAAGTGGAAAGGAAAGATCGTAGCGCTCGATCCGCGAGACGGCGGATTGGGCGGCGCGATGCAGTTTTTCTACTTCAATCCGGATCTCGGCCCGGAATTCATCAAAAAGTTTTTTGGCACCATGGATACCCAGTTCTCAAGGAATTTCCGGCAAATCACCGACTGGCTGGCCCAGGGCCGCTACGCGGTTTGTTTTGGCTGCAAGGATTCCATGAAAGCTAAGAATCAGGGACTGCCGGTGGAGGATTTCGAGACGACCAAGTGGAAAGAGGGAGCGAGTTTTACCGCCGGCGGTGGCTCGTTGAGCTTTTTGAATCAGGCGCCGCACCCCAACGCGGCCAAGGTATTTATCAACTGGTTTCTCTCGCGGCGCGGGCAGATCGCGTTGCAGAAGCTGGGCGACGTGGACGAACCGCCAAATTCGCGGCGGATCGACATCCCAAAGGACGATGTCCCGCCAGCCAATCGCTTGGCGTCCGACGGAAAGTATTTCGATGTGATCAAACCGGAGTACTCGGAAGTGAAGCCGGTCGCCGATCTCATCAAGGAAATCATGACGGCGAACGAAGCGAAGAAGTAGTCGAATAGGCTCGCAGGTTATCGCAGCGTCCGGCGCTGTGCGTGATGCAGAAACCTCGTGTTGGCTGTCTGGTTGACATTGGAGTGCCCATGGGGAAATATTCTGCCGGTGAACGAGATTGGTTTGAAATTCGATCGGAGCGGAGAAAAGTCGTGAATAATCGTCGCGTGAATATAAGTTCGGTTTTGGCGTTGGCACTCTTCCTGTTGTCGACGCGCACGCAAGCGGCTCAATCCGACTGGAAAAAGGATTGGGAGCAAACGCTTGCGGCGGCGCGCAAGGAAGGCCAGGTCAACGTTTACATTTATCGCTACGAGGGATTACTGCAGGATTTCAAGCGCGAGTATCCGGGCATCAACATCGTCGCGGTCACCGGCCGAGGCAACGAGCTGACCAACCGCATCATGGCGGAGCGGCGCGCGGGGAGATTCATCGCCGACGTGTACAGCGGCGGGACCAACAGCCTTTACAATACGCTCTACAAAGGCAAAGCGCTCGATCCGCTCAAACCATTACTCATTCTGCCGGAAGTCATCGACGTGACCAAGTGGTGGGGTAAAGAACACCGCTACGCCGACCCGGAGGGACAATTTATTTTTTCCTTCATCGGCTCGCCGAGCAACGCGCAGTTGGCCTACAACACCAACCTGGTGAATCCCAAAGAGTTCAAGTCCTACGCCGACGTGATTAATCCTAAGTGGAAAGGCAAGATCGTCTCGCTCGATCCGCGCGATACCGGCCTCGGCGCGACCATGCAGTTCTATTACTACAGCCCGGAGCTTGGTCCTGAGTTCATGAAGAAATTCTTCGGCGGCATGGACATCACTTACGCAAAAAATTTCCGGCAGATGACCGACTGGCTGGCGGCGGGGAAGTTCGCGATCTGCATGGGCTGCAAAGACTCCGCGCGCGCCAAGAACCAGGGCTTGCCGGTGGGCGATTTCGACACGAATCATTGGAAAGAAGGTTCTAGCTTCTCGGCCGGCGGCGGCTCAATGAGCTACATGAATCAAGCGCCGCATCCGAACGCCGCGAAAGTTTTTCTCAACTGGTTTCTCTCACGCAAGGGGCAGATCGCGTTGCAAAAGCTCGGCGACGTGGACGACCCCGCCAACTCGCGGCGCATCGACATACCCAAGGATCAAATACCGCCGGACAACCGGTTGCAGCCTGGCGTGAAATATTTCGACGTGGTGAAACCGGAATACGGCGATATGAAACCGATCTTCGACTTGGCCAGGGACATTATGGCCGGAGTCGAGAAGGGCAAGTAAGATTGCTCAAATAGCAGTTTGCACAGCGAGGGGTTTATTGCAAAGAAAAATCACCCTCACCTCAGTCCTCTCCCGCAAGCGGGCGAGGAAGCAAGAAGCGATCGAGTTGATTGAGGCAGTAAATAGTGAATTTGTTGGGCGAGGTGCACAACAGAATTCCAAGCTTGGCACAAGGCAGGTGACGCGACATGCTCACACGTGAAGAGAACGAAACATTGACGCGCGTCGGCCGTGGCACGCCGGGCGGCGAGTTGCTGCGGCGCTATTGGATGCCAATCGCTTGCGCCGGCGAACTGACCGAGGAGAAGCCGATCAAAGCGTTTCGCCTGCTGGGGGAAAACCTGGTCGTCTATCGCGACAATAGCGGCCGCTATGGCGTCGTCGCCGAGCAGTGCCCGCACCGCAAGGCGTCCTTGGCTTTTGGCCGGGTCGATGAAGAAGGCATTCGTTGTCCCTATCACGGCTGGAAATTCGACAGCACCGGCAAGTGTCTCGAACAGCCCGCCGAGCCGGAATCCGGCGGCTTCAAAGACAAGATCAAACATACCGCTTATCCTTGTGAGCGCTTAGGCGGTTTGCTGTGGGCTTATCTCGGTCCGGAGCCGCGGCCGTTACTGCCACGCTGGGATGTGCTTTGCTGGGAGAATGGCAAGCGCTGGATTGAAAAGCATGAGCTCTACAATTGCAATTGGCTTCAGCCGATGGAAAATTCCGTCGATCCGTCGCATCTCTATTGGCTGCATGGTGACACGGCGCACTTAGCCCCGACCGTGGACCACTATGAAGAGGAGCATGAATTCACGCCGTTCGAACACGGTATCATGAAACGACGCGTCACTCCCGGAAAAAAGCCCGGCGACGCCCCCATCATCGATCAGCACCCGCTGTTGTTTCCGTTCACTTTGCGCCATGTGTTCAGAGAAAGGCTGCTCACGGGTAGGTTGCGCCACAATTTGCAATTGCGCGTACCCGTGGACGATGCCCATACGCAGGTGTTCGTGGTTTACTTTTCTCCCAACGAGGAAGATATCTCGCCGGCGGATGGCGACACACCTTGGGAATTTTTTCGGATTCGCGCCGAAAACGGCGAGTATCGTCTCGATCAGGTCTTGGTTCAAGACGCGATGGCCTGGGAAACTCAAGGCGCGCCCACCGACCGCACGCAGGAGCATCTCGGCGTCGGCGACGAGGGCATTATTCTTCTCAGAAAAATTTTGCGCGAGCAGATCGAGATCGTGCGCAACGGCGGCGAGCCGCTCGGCCTAGTGCGCGATGCGCGCCAGAATCGTTTAATCGAGTTCGATGTGGTCAATGAGCGAATCGGGTTGTTTGGCACGCAGCAGAAGGTGGCGTGAAGCTTTAGCCGTTTGCTCTGGCTTTCGGACGGAATCAGTCGAAAATCAGACGTAGTTAGGAATGCACCAGGAGGAAGCTATAATGGCGGAAATGAATCAACAACCGTCCGATCTCAAACCCGAGCGGCTCGACACTTACAAGGTTTGGCAAGCGGAGCAGGGGATTCCTTGCGTACGCGGATTCTTCGTCGAGGATTTGAATAAGGTCCCGGTGGAACCTTGGGACTTGAAAGGCGTGCCTTGTTCCTTCGTCGTGCTCGACGGCACCGGCGGCACCAACGACGGTTACGTCTGCGAGATTCCCGCCGGCGGCAAGACCAAACCACAAAAACATATGTACGAGGAAATGGTCTACGTCTCCAAGGGGTATGGCGCGACGACGGTTTGGCAGCGCGATGGCAAGAAAAAACATACCTTCGAGTGGGGACCGGGCAGCATGTTCGCGGTGCCGATCAACGCCGACTATCAGCACTTCAACGCCAGCGGCAGCGAGACGGCACGCTATTTTGCCGTGACCAACTGCTGTTTCATCATGAACCTGTTTCACAACGCGGACTATATTTTTAACAGCGACTACGTTTTCAGCGACCGCTTCGATCCGCATACCGAAGGTTACTTCAACGGCGAAGGGCAAATCACCGGGCGCTTCTTCATGACGACGAATTTCGTGCCCGACACGCATACGATCAAGCTGACCGACTACAGCGAGCGCGGCAAGGGCAGCACCAACATGAAGTTCGACTTGGCGCGCAACACCATGGGCGCGCATATCTCGGAGTTTCCCGTCGGCACTTACAAGAAGGGGCACAAGCATGGACCGGGTGCCCATGTGATCATTCTTTCCGGCCAGGGTTATTCCGTGCTGTGGCCGGCCGGCGAAGCGCCGCAGCGGGTCGATTGGAAGCCGGGCAGTGTGGTGGTGCCGCCGGATCAATGGTTTCATCAACATTTTAATTCCGGCGCGGCGCCGGCGCGCTATCTGGCGCTACGCTGGAATAACTGGCGCTACAAATTCATGCGCTCGCAGGATGGCGAAGGCGGGACGTTTACCAGCGTGAAACTTGGCGGCGGCCAGATCGAGTTCGAAGACGAAGACCCGCAGATTCACAAAGACTTCGAAGCGGCGATGAAAGCGGCGGGGGCGAAGTGCAACATGCCGTATCATCCCGGCTGCACCCAGAAGTAGGGGCGATTCATGAATCGCCCCTACCGGCGATAGTCAGTTTCCATCTTAGATAAAATTGCAGGAGGATATTCCAATGGCGGAAACTCGACAACAGCCGGCGGATCTCAAGCCGGAGCGCATCGACACTTACAAAGAATGGCAAGCGGCGCAACGGATTCCCGTGGTGCGCGGCTTTTTTGTCGAAGACTTAAACAAGGTCGAGGTCGAACCGTGGGATTTGAAGGGGGTGGCTTGTTCGTTCGTGGTGCTCGACGGCACCGGCGGTGTCAACGATGGCTACGTCTGCGAGATTCCCGCGGGCGGCAAGACCAAGCCGCAGAAACATCTCTATGAAGAGATGGTCTACGTCACCAAAGGCTACGGCGCGACATCGGTTTGGCAGAAGGACGGTAAGAAACATACTTTCGAGTGGGGACCGGGCAGTTTATTCGCGGTGCCGATCAACGCGCACTACCAGCACTTCAACGCCAGCGGCAGCGAGGCGGCGCGCTATTTCGCTGTGACCAACTCCTGCTTCATGATGAATCTGTTTCACAATGTTGATTTTATTTTCGGCGACGACTTCCCGTTTCTTGACCGCTTCGATCCGTCCACCGAGGGCTACTTCAGCGGCCAAGGCGAAGTGACCGGGCGCTTCTTCATGACGACCAACTTCGTGCCTGACACGCACACGATCAAGCTGACCGACTACAGCGAGCGCGGCAAGGGCAGCACGAACATGAAATTCAATCTCGCTGGCCAGACGATGTGCGCGCATATTTCGGAATTTCCCGTCGGCACTTACAAGAAGGGGCACAAACATGGCCCTGGCGCCCACGTGATCATCCTCGGCGGCCAGGGCTATTCTGTGTTATGGCAGGACGGGCGGCCGATGCAGCGGGTTGACTGGAAGCCGGGCAGCGTGGTGGTGCCGCCCGATCAGTGGTTTCACCAACACTTCAATTCAGGCGCCAACCCGGCGCGCTATCTGGCGCTGCGTTGGGGCAGCTGGAAGTTTCGCTTCATGCGCATGCAAGACGGCGAAGGCAGTACTTACACCAGCATCAAGCAAGGCGGCGGGCAGATCGAGTTCGAAGACGAAGATCCGCAGATCCACAGAGACTTTGAAGCGGCGATGAAAAAAGTCGGCGCTCACTGCAATATGCCCTATCATCCGGGTTGCACGGATAGGTAGACACAATTGGCTGTACGGGTATTTTGTTCGAGCTTGATCGAAGCTCCGTCATGCCGGTGAAAGCTTGCCCCGAACGCGATCCGGGGCCGGCATCCAGGTGACGGACCGTGTCCGTCATACCGTTGGAAAACGGTATCCAGGTTATGCGCATGGACCCCGGTTTTCCCCGGGGCGACGAAATACCCTGGATTCCCGTTTTGACGGGAATGACGGATGGGACGGATATCATCGCGCGCTTCTCGGTGCGTCGCGTTGAAATCAGCGTTTGTTCATTTACTATCCCTTCGCGAGACGTTCTCCGGCGACAGTCCCGCGGCCCAAGGGTAGCTTTTTATGCTATGGCTGCTTTTCCCAAGAACCATGGTTTCCGCTTGGCGAATGCCGACCAGCTTGGTGTTGATCACTGGCACTTTTAGCTCGGCTTCCAATTCCAAAGGCGTCACCACGTAGGGAACCAGCCGGCCGCCCAAGGGAATCAACGCGTGGGCGCCGTCGGCGATCAGTTCTTTGCCAATCGCTACCATACTCTCTAAGAGCATGTCGTGGTGCGCCGAGAGATCGCCGGTGTCGTAGGTATTGATCGCCTTGATACCTGAGACGAATTTCTTCATACCGTAATGCTCGATGATGTGGCCTGCGTAGAGCGCGTGGCTGTCAAGCGGTGCGATCAAGCCGAAACGATCACAAATCGACGCGGCAAAGTGGCAAGACGCCCGCAGCACGCCGATGACCGGGATGCGCACGGCGCAGCGCGCCACTTCGACGCCGGGGTCGAAAGTGTTGCTAAACACCACTGCGTCGAAGCCCGTCCGTTCAGCTTCGATGACCTTCTTGACTAATGCGGGAACCTCCAGGGCGTGATGCAATCCCGCCAACGCTTGGCTCTTGCGCAGATGATTGAGCACCTCCGTGCCGCCAAGATCTTCTGGGCGGTGGATTTCCACCGTGGTCCCCGGCGAAGCGTAGCTGTTCGCTAACGCGACGATGCGCGCTTCGTACTCCGGACTGCCCTCGCGCTTGGATGTATGGTTCAAGTACATGATCCGCATCTGTGTTCCTCCGCAATCTAATTGTTTTGCGCCTTGTATCACTTATCACTTTTTCGGAATTCCGAAAACATGAAATTAGGTTGGTTAAGAACGCGCCGGCCAACGCTTGACACTGGGCTGAAGCAATCTAAATTGGCTGCTACAGTCAAGGACACTTTAGTTGACATGACAGGAGCCTTTTCGATAACTTCCTAGTATTACTGTGTTATAAATAAAATGATTTTTTGTTATGGTAGTTTATGGGGGGAGAACGACCATGGCAAAGCTGGCCGATTACCAACGGTACATGAAGTATCTGTGCGAA
>Ga0208454_1000316_pt1 | contig 31654 bp, 42 predicted proteins | sample EasRivMeERMZT100_FD_187530 | JGI IMG/M metagenome (GOLD analysis project Ga0208454, IMG submission 187530) | Soil microbial communities from meander-bound floodplain in the East River, Colorado, USA - East River MetaG ERMZT100 (SPAdes) (version 2) | ecosystem: Environmental > Terrestrial > Soil...
CTCTACAGCCGCGGCGCCGCGAAGGAATTGACCCCACCCCGGTCAACGCTCAACTGGTCGTGACGCCCAGCTCTCGCTCATAGCGCTTTCACGTCCCTCGGTTTCGCCGGGTAATAGTCCCCGCAGTCCTTACAGAATCCGCTCGGGTAAGGTCCGGCCACGTTCACATACGCTGGGCACTTGCAGAGGCGCGGTGGCTCCTGCTTCCTCGGCTGGCTGGCCGCGAAAGCGGCGGCATACACGGGCAACAGCACGTCCACAGCAGACTTGACGCTGTAGAACACGTTCTCAGGCGTGCCGACTTCACCGGGCTTCGTGCTCTTATGCCGCACCCAATAGTCCATCAGCGCTCGCGTCAGCGTCTCTCGGTGCGCTTCGGTGAACGGGTCGGTCATCCAATCACCATCGGCTCGCGCAAGCGCTTGGAAAACTCGCGGATGATCGCCTCCTTCAACTCGCCTATCGACACTTCACCCAATGCCGACGATACCTGCTTCGCAATCTCAGTCACCTCTAGCGACACGGCCTCCACTTGCATTTCAAAGGCGGCTCGCGCCTTCGGCAGATGCTCCCGAATCTCGTTCAGTGAACCAGCATCGAATGGCATTCGACCTCCCAACGGTCAGGCTTGTTGACTGAGCATCCCGTCCTCATGGAACGTGTCGCAGACGCTGCAATACCGCTCGTCAATGTCCTTCGGATGAAACGACACCCGGCGACAGACATGGCAGCGAATGCCCAGCACCAGCCGACCACGTTCATCGATCAGCACAAGGTCGTAGCCGATGCCGTACTTGAGGAAGCGGTGCGCGTCGGTCCACTCGCTCATGGCTTCGGCTTCCCTTGCTGGTCATAGAGTCGCGTGACGCGGGCATGGCAGGACGCGCACAGCAGCTCGAGGTTGAGCGGGTCGTACAACAGCCGCGGATCGCCGTGGTGCGGCGCGATATGGTCCACGTGGTGACCAGCCACGACGAGCTGCTGCGCGGCACAGCGACTGCTCTGGGTGCGTCGCGCGCCATCGAGGCGCGCGCCACAGAGACCCGCTCGCTCGATGCCGGGGCGACAGACGGCGTGGATGAACCGCTGCCGAAACTTCTGCCAGCGTCGGCCATAGCCCATCGCCGGCGCCGAGCGGCGAGGCCCGCGGCCGCCGTGCGCTGGGCACGGTTTGGTCTGCCCGCAATGACACGCCTGCGCCATCGCCTCAGGCATTGACGTCCCCGTGCTCTCCGAGGAGCGCCTGCGCGTTGCGTAGCGCACGCTGGGCCGCCTGGTGTGTCTGGCTCGCGCCCACCGCATCGGCCTTGTCCTTCATGCGCTTGGCCGCGGCGAGCAGCGCCTTGCCGGCGGTATGGAGCTCGCGCGCGACGCCGTGCACCATCGCGAGGGCGGCCTGCTCGGTGTCCAGGCGCGGCCGCTCGCGGAATTCTCGATCGAGTTTCTCCTCGAGGTGGTGGATCGCGCGTGCGCGCCAGCGATCGCCGAGGCTCATGACTGGATCTGCGGAGAAATCCTTGAGGATGAGAATGGCCTCGACCAAGGGCCCCAGGCCGAACGGGATCACGCTCGTGAGGTCGATGCTCATCGCTCAGGCCTCGCATTCTTCGCTCCAGGTCGCCGTCGGCACGTACCGCTTCACGCTGGCGCACCGACGCTGCCCATCGTGGGTTCCACGAACGTCGACCACCGGCCCAACACTCATCGCTTCCTCGTGGCTGAGTCGACGCCGGAGATGAAACGCATAGCCGCTCCATTCTTCCCACTCGCCGAGTGACGCGTCTCCGACATCCGCCAACGCGCGCAGCGCCATCAGACGAAGCGCCGCGCGGCTGTATTGCGTTGGTCCGGCTGGCGCGATTGAAGCGTGCCAAACTGGCCCGCCAAAGTTTGCCTCCAGTCACTCGTAGCCGCTATTGACGGTCAACACGAGACTCGCTAGTTTCCCATTTAGCCACGAGCCGAAGCGTGGATGCGCTGTTTCGACGGCTAGCCGGCAGTGGTGCGTGAGCGCCGCCTGTTGCGCGTTTGTCATGGCTCGATCTCGAAGACGGCGATGATCGTCTCGTTCAAGCGGCCCGGCGCGGTAATCAGCCGATGAAATTGGAATTGCATCAGCCGATAGCCTCGGGCCCGGTTGTGGCTGATGACGCGCTCGAATTGTTGGGCGAGCAGTCCTGATCCCGGCGTCCATTCCTCGCCGTCGCACCAATTCTTCGAGATTTCCGCGACGATAAAGGGCTCCTTCGTTGCCGGCAGAGCTTGCATCACGGATCCGCTCATGTTGGATACACCGTTCCGCGTGATCCTTGTCGTAACTCGCGAAAATCAAGTAAGGCGCGACTCGCCTGCTCATCAGGTAAGCCGACACGCTGGGTTAGAAACGCGTAGATGATTTGATCAGACACCGCGGCTTCGATGGCCGACGAGAGCATCCCGAGCACGACGCGGGCCTTCGGCAGATCCAACTGCACTTGAATGTCATTCACGGCGAGTTCCACTTTTCCCTCTTTGGTCCGCGCGCTGAGGATCGACGCCAGTTCGATGCGCTGCTCCTCGCCCGGCGTCACCTTCACGTCGCGCATGTCGTACCGCAGAAAGCACTCCCGGCACGTGCGGACCTTTTCGTGCGTCTCTTTCTGCCATGGCCGGTCGATCTTGCACTGACAGAAACGACAGGGGCGCGGCGGCTCGGTCATCTGGGCGCCTGGCGAGACGCGCGCGGCGGGCGTCGAAGCATTGGGACGCGGTACCCGCAGGCGCAGGCGAAGTACCACACGCCATCGACGTGCACGCGGACGAGTTCACGGTGCCGGCACAAGCCGTAACGTAGGTGCCGGGAGAACGCCCGCCAGGTCCGCCCGAGGGTCAGCATTTCGGCACGTCCGGCCCCAGCGCGGCGAGCTCGGCGATCGTGTCCGTCGTGACATAGCACTCGTCGCCAGGTTCGGCGTGCACCATGAAGCACAGCAGACACACGAGGGACCGCGGTGTCGGCGCGTGCGGACGACACCGGACCGCCGCACCGCAGAGCGCGCAGGCGCCCGTGAGGCTATCGGTGAAAAACGATGGGAGCTCCGCCGTGGCGCAGACGACGACTTGGCCCGGCAACTCATCCATCCTGCGCATCCTGACCTCCCTCATCCACGCACCCGGCGGAGCTCATGTTCGGCGCGACTCGCGGCCTACGATTCAGCCGCCTGCAGGGACGTACACCATCGCCACCCCGGAGGCGCCCACCGTCCGGTACAGATAGCCGCCAGCGACGAGTAACCGTTGCGTCACGTCGGTGTCGTTTTGCTGGAGGGTTTCCCAATCGCGGAGCTCCTCAGGCTTGGCGCGCTCGGGTCGTGGCGGATCGTTCTCGGGTCGGTCGAGTCTCTTTTGGTCGGTCATGGGTCTCTTCCCTTTCTGGGTTACTTCCCTTTTTGCGCAACGTCTCGAGGGACGTCGGCATCCTGGCGCAGGCGTTGTGCCTCTTGTTCACCCGCCAGGTTCTGCTGGCAGTAGTGACAGACGTACGGCCACTCGAGCGCCGGTCGCACCCCGCATTGGACGCAATGCTTGTGGTCGAGACGATGCTGGATTTCGGGTCCCGTTGGTGCGCGCATCACCTGCCGCCTTTCAAGCTTCGGAAACCTTGATCGCCTCGCGATGCTTCGATTTCATGTGTTCCGCAAGCTGCTTGAACGTCCGCTGGCAGTGCGGACAGACGCCAGCGTGGATGCGCCGTTCGAGCCGCTTGCGCTTGCCTTCTTCTCGGACGACTTTCTTGGTCAGCGACTCGGCGCGGTTGCGCTCCCACTGCAGTTGCCGCTCTTTCGTCTCCAGCTCCTTGCGGAGCTTCGCTTCGATGGTCTCCTTGTAGATGCGCGAGTGACCGTTGGGGCAGTAGAACCCCTTGCCGCTCGTCTGGTGGTCCAACCGCCACGTTTCCGGCACGTAGAACACCATGCCGCAGTCGCCGCACATCATTTCGGTGTAGCTCTCCTCATTTTTCAGGGCGTATCCCATGAAAGACCTTCCTTTCAGACTTCGGAAACCTTGATCCCGTGAATCGCTTCAACGAGTCGCTTCCGCAACCGGTACGCGGTGGTCTTCGTCGGGCCGCTCTTCGTGTCCTCAATCACGACGGCGTCTCGTTCGACGTCGACGTACCGAAAATCCGCCGTATAGACCCCGCATTGGACGATGGCCGGCGGCGAGGCCTTCCCCACCGCCCAGGTCCACCGGCCGTCGCACCAGAGCTGAACGACATCGATCGGGAACCGTGGTTGCATCTCCAGGTCCCTGATGAGTCCCGCCTTTTCGAGCAGCCGGAGCTCGCTGTAGCGTCGCGCTTCTTTCGTCGAGTCGAATCGGAACCCGTCGACGACCGTCGGCTTGGCCCCGTATTTACTCCGCGGGGCGACCAGCAGCTCGCCCGCGGCCAGGTGGCGCGTCCAGAGCACGCGATCCGACTGGCGCGCGCCTACCTTCGCCACGTCCCGCTCACCTGCAGCGTGTTGAGAAGGAATTCGTTCGCCGTCGCTTCGCGGAAGGTGTTGCCGTTGACCACGATTTGGATCGAGAGAAATGGGAACACGACCGCAAAGGGGTAACTGACAGGCGTCCCCTCGAGGCTCAGGAACATCGACTCGGCCGTGGTGACGAAGCTGTTTTGGTACGGGAGCGTCGTCACGACCTGCGTCAGCCCGTCTGCTGGGGCGCTGTAGCGAACGCGGACGGAGGAGGCATTGCCGACGACCCGGAATTCGATCGTACTTCTCACGACGGGAGGTGTGGCTGGGGTGGTGGGTGTTGGCGTGGTCGGGACGTTGACGATCGTGTCGCCGCAGGCGGTGATCGTCAGAGCGATCGCCACCAACCAGCCCGCTCTAAGCGTCCGCATAGAAATTCCCCTTCCACAGCTTTTTCCACAGCCTAAAGCGTTGCAAACAATCGGCAGCGCGCACTTTTCCACAGATTTCGCGGCGCGATCTTTTCCGGGCTCTTTGTTTTGTACTGTCTTGTACTGTCTTGTAGGCGCACAAAGTACGCACAAGACGGGATGTTGTGCGCACACTGTGTACACCTTGTGCGCACACGGTCATGATTGCCCCGTCCAATCGATCGGCATTTGCCCTGATTTCGCGACCCGTCTCGCGTAGCGATCGGCGCGGCGCTCCATGGCGGGGATCCAAATCCCGCGATACATTTCCCACGCGTCGCGCCGAAAATGTCCCGTCCGCGTACAGACGTCGATCAGCGCGTTGAATTTGTCCGCGGGTAATCCCGTCGCGGTCACGATCTCGTCGACGGGTAGCGGAGCGCCGCGCGAGTCGACCCCTTGTCCGGGCTTACGGCCGTGTTTGGCGACGTGGCACCAGAGCCCGACGAGCCCGCCGAACCCCTCGACACCCAGGGCGCGAACCACGGCGCGGATCTTCGGATCGTCCGGCGTATCCGCGTCGAGCTGAAACCATTTCACGACGTGCCCCCTTGACCCACCACTGCGATCAGCGATTGGCCCGCCTCGGCGTTGTCTGAGGCGGCAGCGACGCCTTGAGCGGCCGACGCCGGCCCTCGGTCCCGCGGCGGCGCAGCTCGAGATCCGCGATCACATCATCCCGGTGCCAGCGCGTCGGGTAGGTATCCCACGGCCGGAGAAACGTGCCCTCCCGGACCCCCTTGAGGATCGTGTATTCGGAGAGCCGGTAAATCGTCGCCATCTCGCGCGCGGTGAGAATCACCGGGAGCGCGGCCAGATCGACAACGCCAGACGGAGCACGAGGAGCCTGAGACGGCTCCGTGTCGAGGGAGGACGTACGAGCCATGACGTGGAACCTCCAGCCAGATGTAGCCGTGGGGAGAGCCAGCTTGATACCGCACAACATCGCACCTAGTCAAATAATTGTGGTGTAAAGTGGCGTAAGATCGATTTAGACGGAGCGCCCACCATGCCACGCACGAGAGAGAAACGCGCGATCGCCCAGGGGATCTACCGCGACGGAGATCGCCTTGTGGCCGAGGTGCGCCACGGGAGCGCCCGCACCGGCGATCAGCGCCGAGCTACCCAGGTGTTTCCGCTCGGCTACGATCTCGACAAGATCCGCGCCTGGCAACTCAGCGCGAAACGTGAATTCCTGCTCGATGCGCCCGGGGCGCCCGGGCGCGGCACGCTCGCCGGCGATAGCGAGACGTTGCTCCAGCAGCACATTCCGGAGGGCCGGTACCGCGAGGATCTGCGCGGGCTCCTCGCGCACTGGGCCGCGTCGCCCCTCGGCACCCGTCCGCGGATGCTGATTACGCGCGCCGACGTGATCGCGCAGCGGAAGCGCTGGCTTGACGCCGGCCACGCGATTAATTCCTGCAATAAGCGCCTGTCGGCCTTGCGTGTCCTCTACCACACGCTGGACGCGGCGATCGATGGGGCGATCCCGCCGTCACCGGCCGATGGGGTCACGTACCTCAAGGAACCCAAACCGGAACCGCGCGCCATCCCGGTCGAGATCGTGCGCCTGATCCTCGATTCGCTGCCCGATCAGGGCCGCGCCGAACGCGGGCAGGAGCGGCCCACCGTGAGCCATACGAAACTGCGGCTGAAGGTCTTCGCGTGGACGGGAGCGGCGCCGGCGACGATTGAGCGCCTGACGCGCCGGCATCTCGATCTAGCCCGGGGCCAGATCTATCTCACGCCGCGCCGGAAAGGCGCCGGCGCCGCCGGTTCGTGGCAACCTCTGCTCCCCGAGGCCGTCGACGCCCTGCGCGACTGGATGGACGCGGGACTCCTCGGCACGAAAGGATCCGCGTCGAGCATGGGCAAGACGTGGCGCGTCGGGATCAAGATCGCGACCGCGAAGGCGCGCCAGATCGCCGCGGAGACGGGGGATCGATCGTGGCTCGAGGCGCTCGCGGCCCTGCCCCCGAACTGCAAACCGTACGATCTGCGCCACAGTTTCGGCGACGAGCTCTACCGCAGGACTGGCGACATCCGCGCCGTGGGCGAAGCGCTCCAGCACGCGAGCCTGGACACGACGAAACGGTACACCGCGAGCGCCGTGTCGGATCGCCTCGCCGACGCGATCGCGAAGATGAGCGCCGCGATCGCGGCGGCGCCGAGGTTTCCCGGCCAGGCGCCCGCGCCCCCCACGCCGCCCGCCCGCGGCTTGCGCCTCGTCCGCAAGACCGGGATCTGAACTAATTTCGTGACTTCTTCGGCGGGGGCTTCCATTTGCCCGCCTTCCAGAGCTCGATGTCTGCACGGCGCCACTGTCGCCGGCCCTTCGGAGACCTGCGCGGGATCTCGGCCGGAAACCGACGCCCTTTAATCCAGAGCCTCAGCGTCGCCCGATCGCGGTGGATGTCCTTCAGGACCTCACTGGCATCGACGAGATCGTGAGGCTCCGCCAGCGCCCGATCGAGCGCGGTGAAGAACGTCAGCGCGATCTGGACCAGCCGCCGCAGGCTCGCGCGATCCGTATACTCCCCCGGAGAATTACTGGATACTCCCCCGGGGTCGCCCCACGGGGGCGCCCCACGTTTCCGCGCTTCGCGATTTTGCGCCACTTTTCGCAATGTTGAGAAAGTATCATGGGGCGGCCCCGGGGCGGTATGGCGCCCCGGAGCGTCTCTCTAAGTGGTTGTATTTGCTGGAGTTAGGTTGGTGGGCGCTACTGGACTCGAACCAGTGACCCCCGCCGTGTGAAGGCGAGAGCCGTAGACACAACCAACTGTTTACTCAGACACTTGGCGTCGGGGGCGCCCCACGGGGGCGCCCCACGTTGCCATATTGCGCCACTTTTCGCCCCTCAAAACCAGCGGCCAAGAGCACCGTGACGAGGCCCCCCCGCGGGCGCCGCAAAACAGCAGCTCCGTGACGATTGTCCGCGACGTGCTCGTGATCCATGCGTTCACTCCGTCACACGTCTTCTCTGAACCTGGCTCAGACGGTGCCGCTCCTCACGAGCGAGCATAAGCCCCCAGACTAGCTTGGCCGCACGAGAATCAGCGTGTAGTTGGCAATCGTCGCGCCGCTGTAATAGACCACCCGGACCTCGTACCGACTGCCTGGCGTCCCCGTCACCGACACCAGTTCCGACGCGCTACTCGCGCTCGTGGAGCTGGCGACCTTGACGCCGTCACGCCAGAGTTCCAGATCGAGGTCGGCCGATCCGGACCAGGCGATCCGTGCCACGATGCCGCCGTCGTTATGGACGCCGAAGCTGTGCCGACTACACGGCTTGCTCGAGGTGGACGAACCAGGACACGCCGCGTCGCCGCCGCTCACCGCGCCAGTCAGCGTCTCCGTAATCTGGCGCGCTTCCGGAGTCGCGCGCACCATCACGCCGCTCATGTCTTGGTTGAGCGTGACGGAGGCCGTCCCGTCCTGATACCCCGGCGCGCTGGCGCGCAGCGTCACGGACCCGGCTTGCAGGTTGGAGAAGCGGAAGTTCCCGGCGCCGTCGACGGGCTGCGACTGGCCCGCATCGGGCCCACTCGTGATCGTGACGGTTGCGGTCGTGACCTTCTCGGAGGTCGTGGGCGCGGTTTCTGTCACGCCACCGGCCAGACTGAACCGCGTGGGCGCGGGCGGGTTATTCGCGGGCGGGGCCGATGGGGCGTTTGGGTTCGAGCCGCACGCTACTGTCAACACCACGAAGAAGACGGGAACCAATCGTTTCACAGACACTCACCTCGCCGTGGTGAAGTGCACCGCGTGTACCACGTGTGAGGGCGGGCTAACTTATTGAGCGGCCTCGCTCGGCCTGGAGGCCCCGGCTATTCGTCTCGCGTCGACCAGACTTTTCGTCGGGCTCAGACCAAACGCGACCTCATTCTTGCCGCCGGCCGGCGGCGGGTGCTGAGGCGTCTCCGCCCGGCAGGACGACGCCGCCGGCGCGTTCGAATCCGGGCGGCAGATCGATCCCCTGTTTCCGGAGGAGCGTCACCGCGAGCGTCCGCCAGTCGTCGCGCTCGCGCGCGAGCTCACTCGTCAGGGCGCGCACGCCTGGACTCCAATACCAAAAGCCTTTATGCCCGGAGTAGAGGATCGCCACCAGCACCGTGACGATCGTGACGTTCTGCCAGAGGTCCGGCGTCATCAGGGCCCCCCGCCCGTCAGCCCGGCGCCGGGTCGCCGCGCGGCCGGGCCGTTTCCTCGACCTCATAGGTGCCCGCGAGGGTGACCTGGTCCCCCGCCCCGAGCGCGCCGCCGGGCGTGGTGGCGCCCCACACGCTGCCGCCGCCCGGCGTCGCGAGCACGAGCTGGAGCTGACTGCCCGGCAGCGTGACGAGCGCGCCGGCACCCACATAGAACCGTTCGGGACTCCCCTGGTACAGGTAGCCCGAGAAGGCCGTCCGAAACGGCGTCGAGGGAAACGGCAGCGAGAGTCGATAGACCCCCACGCCGGCCGCCGTGGTCGTGCCCGTCGTCAGGAGGATCCGGACACAACACGTCAGCCCGATCAGCGCAAACTGGCCGGTGAGCGTGCCATTGCCGATCGCCGGCGCCGTGCCGGTCGCCGTCCACTGCACGGGGTAGGACGTCCAGGTCCCCATCGGGATGATGCGCTGCCGCTCATAGAACGCGGTGCTGACGTAGATCGTGTCGCAGTTGATTTCGAGACTCATGTCGCCTCCAGGGTCCCGATGGCGAACACTTCCTCGGCGTCGGTGTCGGCGATGACCTCGAGCCGGTACGTCTTGCCGGCCTCGATGACGGCAATGAACATGTCGGTCGTCGCGGGCGCGATGACGACGATCGAGGTCCCCGCGACGGTACTGTCGGTGACGTTGAAGAGGCGGGCCTGAATGCCGACGGCGGGATCGAGCGCCGACAGATCGGCCCGGATGCGGGCGGTGAAGTTCGACGACGCGGTGTAGGGGATGTAATTGACGACCGCCTGCCAGGCCGCCGGATCCGCGGCCACCGACACGCCGCGCGACCCGCCCAGATAGATCGGCGCCGTGCCGAGCGGCCCGCCGGCATTGCCCGCCGTCGCCGCGCCCAGCCCGCCCGTGCCGATCAGTTTGCGCCACTGATCGAGATAGCTGCCCTGGTACACCGTGCTGTCGATGGCCTGCGCCGTGTAGACCCAGTACGCCTCGCCGCCATCCGGGTCCTGGACGATCGACATCGTGAGACTCGTGATCACGAACTCGCCGGTAATCGACCGCGTCACCGGGAGGTCAATCGTGATCGCCTGGCCGACCATCAGCCCATCGAGGTCGGTCGTGAGCGTGAGCTCCTTCGCCTCGCCCGACGCGGCCTCGAGCAGGCTGTCGGCAATCGCCTGCGCCACCGGCCGGGAGGTCACGTCGGGCCGGGTTTCTTTCCGGTGAATCACCGGCGTCTCGCCGGTCGTGGCGGTGACTGTAAACGGAAACTGGCCGATATAGGCGTCGAACCACCAGTAGTCGTCGGCGTCGATCACCGGCTGATCGACCCGCTGGTAGACCGTGCTCGTCGCCGCATCCACCGTCCACGGCATGTCGTCGAGGCCGTACCGGCCGACCGGATAGCCGCCGGCCAGGTCCGAAAAAATGTGCAGCGCCCCGTAGTGCGCGACATACGGTGCGTCGAGCACCCACGACCGCACGACGCCGTCGCCATAGTGCCGTTCGTTGAGGACGTCGGCCTGCCCGTTCGGCCCGGCGACCAGCGTGATGAAGTTGGCCGGCTGCGCCTGCTCGCTATCGCGCCAGTGGACGTCGATCGCATTCGTCGTCGCCTCGGTGACCGTGAACGGCGCGGCCTCGCTGCCGGGGATGAGCATGATCAGCGCCTTGGTCGCCGACATGCGCGCGACGTAGCCGGTCCGCTCGGAGAGCTCGCGGATGGCGTCGGAGATTTTCTTGTCGGTCCAGGTGAAGGGCGTCAGCGGCGGCCCGTCGACTTGCGCCGGGTCGAGCGTGATGCCGTACTCGTCGAGATAGTTCGTGACCAGATCGGTGAGGACGGCTTTCAACGTGACGTCGACCGCATAGGTCAGCGTCGCCAGCGCCCAGTCGGTCGCGGCGTAATAGTCGCCGCACTCGCAGGTGATCTGATAGTCGGGATCGTACTGATTGCGCCCCGCGAAGGCCCGCGTCAGAATCAGGCCGCCGAAGAGCGGCGTCTCGCCGGTCTTGTCGTAACTGATGAGGTCGGCGTGCCGATCGGGAATGAGATCCGAGATCACGACCGTCGCGCGCGTGCGGTCGTTGAGTTGCCAACTGATCGTCACGCTATCGACGGCGGGCGTCTGCTCGACGCCGTCAATCGTCAGCCACCAGCGGCCCGGCCCGACCGCCGCGACCGCGCCCAGCGCAAACTGCATCGCCCCCGCGGGCCGCACCCAGTGGTACGGATCGTCGCGGAACCATTTGAGCTCCGACGCCGTCAGCCGGCGGTTGTACATCAGGGCATATTCGATGCAGACGTTCGACGTCCCGCCGCCCAGGAACAGTTCACTCGTGGCACTGAACGTCGGATTGGCGCCCGACGAGGTGACGAACCCAATATCGGGCCCGAAATAAATTGAAACCTCCGTCAGGGTAAAGAGGCCGACCATCGTAAACGGCTGCCCTGGGGTCGGCGCGCGCTGATAGGCGCCCCCGCCGGTATACTCGCGGAACGTGGCGCCGCTGCTATAGCCCAAGCGGAGTAAGCCGGTCGCGTTGATGTCGAACGCGTAGCCGAGGAACGGCGAGGTCGCCGTATTGTTGACGGTGATGCCGAAGAGCCCTGACGCCGCGACCGGCGTCCCGAAAAAGCTCATCCGCGCGACCAGTTCGACATTCGGCGCCAGCTTGAGCCAACTGGGTGCGGTGACTCGCGCCGTCGCGCCGGCGCCGCAGATGAGCCCCGCCGTGCCGCCCGCCGTGCCGAGCGTGGCGCCGCCGGTCGGTGTCAGCTTGAGGCCGGAGACGAGATCCGTGAGCCCGGCATTGCCGAGGCCCGGCGCGAAGGCCGCGACCAGACCGCGCGAGAACGGCTCGCGGAGCGCGGCGCCGCCGCTCGGGAGCGTGACCGATCGGCGCGGATAGAGAAGGACGGCCATCGGCGCGCGGGGTTACGCGACCGTCGCCGAGATGCCGCGGTACTTGACCGTGTTGCCCGACGCCGCGAGCGCGGCGCCCGAGTAGTTCATAATCACCAGCCCCCACTTCGGCGGGAGCACGCCGCCGAACGCCGCCGCCACGCTCATCGGTTGCGATTCGACCACCTCATCGGCCGTGGCGTAGGCGATGACGCCGATGAGCTTGATGTTGTATTGCGTGCTGACGATCGTCGGGACCGTGATCGTCCCCTGCGTGCCCGTCACCGGATTGGTGTACGTCGTCGCCAGCCCGCCGTAGGCGTAGACATAGGCCGCGCGGTCGTTGCTCGGGGACGTGTTGGCGAAATCGAGCACGACCTGGACGAGCGCATCCAGATAGAGCGTCGTCGTATTGTCGATGACGTCACTCTGCCAGCCCGCCGTCGGACTACTGGCGAGGCTCTGGAGGTTGGTGACAGTGAGACTCACTTCGCTGCCGTACGCGGTCGTGATGCTCGCCATTCGCTACACTCCTGCCAGCGCGAGCTCGCGCGGGATGTACTTGATCTGATTGCGCGCGACTTCGCGCCCGTCGAGCGTTGAGACGACCGTGATCTGAATCGGCGTCGTACTGCCGCCGCCGAGCGCTTCGCCCGCGGTCATCACGCGCTCGCGCCCGTGGAGTGTGACGGCGGTCCCCTCGCCCCAATCCACGTACTGGCCGTGCGTGCCGCCCCAGAGGCCCAACTGGGGCCGGGGGACGGCGCCGCCGCCGGTCGGGGGCTCCGGCTCGGGCGGGCCGGCGGGGCCGGGCGGGTTCCGCGGGATCGCGTTGCCGATCGGCGGAATATTGGGGGGGCGAATCCGCCCGAAGGCGAGGTTGATTTCATCGGCGGCGGTATTGGCCGCCTCCGGCAATTGCCGTTCGAGGAGATCCTTGATCTCGAGGAGGACGTTCTTGATGTCGATGAGCGGTTGGTCTTCGATCGTGGGATCGAAGGTAATCCCGTTCAGATCGATAATCTTCTGCCCGTCGTCGTCAATGAGGAGCCCGAGATCGACGAGCCGCTGCATATACGGGCGGAGCGTCTCCGGGAGCGCGATCCCGTGGCGCTTCGCGTCGTTGTAGAGATCGGAAAGCTCGTCCGCCATGCCGCGGAGGACGCCATCCATCTCGGCGCCGGCGTCCGAAAACATCGTCAGGTCGCGGACGTACCCGAGCGCGGTCTCATGGATCTTCGATTTCTGGAATTGCGTTCCGAGCGCGGCGAGATCGATCCCGAGATCCTTTGCGCGATCTTCGATCTCGCGCCAGGAGGGGTCTTTCGCGAGCGCTTCGAGGCCCGCGCGCATTTCGTCCGTGAGGCCCCTCGATTCGAGGAGCGGCGCGATCGACGCGCGGACGGACGCGGGTAGCGTGCGGCCATAGGCGGCGGCCGCCGTCTGGAGCTTCCCGAAGCTCGTGGCGACTTTCCGCATCACTTCATCGGTCGCCGCCATCACGGCTTGCACATCGGCCACGGCTTGCCGCATTTCGCGCGGGTCGCTCGCGTCATTGATCGCCGCCCACAAGTCCGCGCGCCCGAGATCCTCGAGTTGCCCTTTGAGCGCGTCGAGCCCGCCGCGTGTCTCGGCGAAGGCATCACGCGCGCCCGCGATTTCGAGGACTTCCTGTATGTTGCCGAGCGCCTCCTTGAAAGCGCCGAGATTGCGCGGGCCAAACGCGAACGGTTCCCACAAGTCTTCGCGCCCGAGATCGCGCAGGCGCCCTTCGAGCGCCTCGGCGCCGCCTTGCGCCGCGGTGAAGGCATCGCGGAGATTGTTGATTTCCTTCCCGGCTTTGACGGCGCCGTACCATCCGGCGAGCGCGCCGACGCCGCCGCCGACGCCGGCGCCAATCGGACCGCCGAGGGCGAAGCCCACGGTCGCGCCCGTCCCGGCGCCCGCGGCGATGCCCTTCGCGCGCGAGCCCGAGCGATAGCCCACGAAGTAGCCGACCGCGGCGCCCGCTCCGGCGCCCGCCACCGAACCGGCCACCGGGCCGATCATCCCCGCGCCACTCGCCGCGGTCCCGCCCGTCACCGCGGACGTATTGACGGTCGAGAGGGCGAGGCCCGGCACCGCGCCGCTCGCGGCGGCGCCGGTCCCGACCCCGGCGCCGGTCCCGAGGACGGTCCGCCAGAGCGAATTGGCGCCGGTCCCGCCGAGGCCCGCGAAGGCTTGCGAGAACGCCGCCTGATTCCCCGTCACGTACCCGACCATGCCGCGGATAAGGCCGTTGATGAAGAGGTTCAGGATTTGCCCGAAGATGTCGGCGAGCTTCCGCTCGATCCCTTTCCAAATATTGACGAAGCCATCGGAGAAGCTCTGCGCGCCGGAAATTCCGTGCTGGAACATGTCGGTCAACCCGGCGCCGATCTCGTTCCAGACGCCGCCGATCATGGCGCCAAACTCATCCGCCCACGCTTTCGCGACGGCGAGACTGTCGGCCGCGCGTTTCTGCGCGTGGGCGAAGTTGATTTCCTCTTGCTCGCGGCGAATATTGCCGAAGACGTCGAACTGGCGCCAGTTCGAGAACGCTTCTGGCACGAACGTGATCCCGCCGCCGACGTCGCGCTCCCAGCTACTCAACGCGTCTTGTCGGAGTTGCCCGTGCAACGCCGACAAGTCGAGCAACTCGGCGCCGAGGGCGTCGATCTCGATGCGGAAACTCCCGAGGTTGCGCCCCCACGTCTCGAAGAGCGACGGCCCGGTGTCGGGCCCGAACGTGACATCGAATTGGTGGCGGAAGCGTTCGAGCGTGGGGAGGATCTTCCCGCCCGCTTTCTCGAGGTCATTGATCTCGTCGCGAACTTTCGAGAAGTTCACCTTGGCGCCGCGCTGCTGCGCGAGCGCGAGCGCCGCGGCCAGCTTCGCGACTTTCTCCGCCACATCGGCGCCGGTCAGGGTATCGGCGAGCTTCTCGAGTTCTTTCCGGGCCCGCTCGGCGGCTTTGTCGGTCTCATTGAGCACGGGCGGGATCCCGCCGACGGTCGCCTTCGCCTCGCCGCCTTTCGTGACCACGAGCCCGAACTGATCGTTGAGGCCACCGAGGGTCACCGTCGTGCCCTTGATCGCCGCCCCGGCCTGGAGGAGCTCGTCGCGCTGCTCGCGCGTCATCTTCGCGAAATCGATCTGGCTCGCCGCGACCTCGCCGAAGACTTTCGCCGCCGCCTTCTGGAGCTGCGCGCGCTCGGCCATCTCGGCGGCCCACTCGCCTTGCTCCTTCCGCAGCCGGCTCGTCTCGCTGAACGCATAGGCGAGCGCGGCGCCGACGCCGAAGAGCGCCGTGCCGAGGAGCGGCAGCGCCGCCTTGAGCGCCGTCGAGGAGATCCCGAGCGCCGTCTGCGCCACGGCCAGGCCGCGCGTCGCAATGCCTTGCGCCGCGAAGGCGCCGGTCAGCGTCGAGGCGGCGAACGCCAGTTGCCCGAAGAGCAGGAGCAGCGGCCCGGCAGCCGCGGCCAGGCCGAGGACGGCGACGGCACCGATCTGAATCGGCTCGGGCAGCGCCGCGAAGAACTTCACCGCGCCCTCGAGCATCGGCACGAGCGCGCCGAACAGGTCGATCGCCTTGCGGATCACCGGGAGGAGCGCCTGGCCGAGCGTGATGCCGACGTCCTGGATCTTGTTCCAGAGGATCGTGAGCTGCGAGGCGACGGTCTTGTACCGCTCGCCGGTCTCTTTCGTCAGCGCGCTGTTGTCCTGCCAGGCCTTTGCACTGAGCGCGAGTTGATCCTTGAGGAGATCGCCGGCGCCGCCGACGGCCAGAATCGCGTTCTTGAGGATGATGTTCTTGCCGACGAGGCCCTCGATGACCGGATTGGCGTTCTTGCCGAGCTTGCCGATCTCGGCGATCAGGGTCGCGACCGCGCCGGCGGCGTCGGTCTCGAACGCCGTCTTGAAGTCGGCGGCGCTCATCTTGGCGGCGCGCGCGAACTTGTCGAGCTCGGGGCCGCCTTTGCTGACGGCGTCGTTGACCTTCAGGAAGATGCGCGAGATCGCCGAACCGCCCGCCTCCGCTTCAATGCCGACCGAGGCGAGCGTCGACGCGAAGGCCAGGGTCTGCGCCTGCGTCACGCCGATCGTTTTCCCGGCGCCAGCGATCCGGGTCGCCATCGTGACGATGTCCTTCTCGGTCGACGCGCCGGCATTGCCGAGCGCGACGAGCGTCGAGGCGAAGCGATCGGTGTCTTTCCCCGCGGCGCCGTAGATGTTCTGGATCCGCGCGATGCTGTCCGCGGCTTGCTCCGCGGTGAGATTGGTCGCCACGCCCAGGCCGGCCATCACCTCGACGAATTTGGCGATCTCTTTCTTTGGAATCCCGAGCGCGCCCGCCGCCTCGCCAAGCTTGTTGATCTCGTTGACGTTGATCGGAATCGTCCTCGCGAGCTGGCGGAACTCCTTCTCGAGCGCCGCGAACTCGTCTTTGCTGGCGTCAACGGTCTTGCGGACGCCGGCGAACGAGCTCTCGAAGTCGATGGCGAGTTTCGCGGAGGCGGCCCCGAGCGCGACCAGCGGCAGCGTCACCGTCTTCGTCAGCGTCTCGCCGACCGCGGTCATCTCGCGGCCGATCTTCTTGAATTCCTTGCTCCACGTTTTCGCGGCGTCGCCGGACCGCTGCATCGCCCGGTCGAATTCCGCGGTGTCGGCGACCAGGAGCGCACGCAGCAGGCCGACGATCGCCGAGTTGGCCATCAGGCCCTCTCTTCACGGTGCGGGATGATCTGCTTCATGGCCACGGCGCTCACGTCTTTTTCTTCTTCTTCTTCCGGTACCTGAGCGGGATCCCGTACTGCTCGCTCAGGTGCGCCAGCGCCGACCGATGCTGCGCCGCGCGATCAGCGGGCGTCTCGACGACCACCTCGGCGGCAACCAGGTAGTCCTTGAGCGGCGGGACCTTCTTCGTCGCCGTCGTCTTCGCCCAGATCGCCACCGCGAGCCAGGCGAGCCGGGCGTCTCGGTTGGCCTGGTCGCGCCGACGGGCGTTCTCGGCCGCGAACTCCCGGTAGAGCTCGCGCGGCGTGAGCGACCAGAACTCGTCCGGACTCAGGCCGATTTGACGCGCTTGGAGATAGAGACCATGCCAGTCGTACCATCCGCGGTCTCGACCGCCAGGGTCGGCGCGACGCCCGTCGTTTTTTTTACGACGCCCCTGTCTTTCTTGTCCGGCTTCGAGGACTCCATCAGTTTGTGCGCCGTGTCGATCATGATGGGCAGCGAGTCGCCGACCCCGCCCAGCCCATCGAGCAAGTGATCGACATCTTTCTGCGTCAACTCCGGATGATGGTGCTGACTCGCGGCCCAGATCACCGCCAGGAGGTAGTCGATGTTGCCTTTGAAGACCCCATCCATCACCTCGATAAACGTGACCGGCTTCGCCGGCGTGCTCAGGGCTTCCTGCAGCACGCGTAGCCCCATCGTCCCCAGCTTGAGCCGGTACCGTTTCCCGCCGACCTCCAGGTCTATTTCCCCGCGTTCGGGATTCGCCATCAGTGTGCCCTCACTTCATGTCTTCCCGGATTCCCGGAGTCCGTGCATCGCCTACGGCAAGGCGGCCGAGTGATCGCGCAGCGGCGTGATTTCCGCGGTGAACGGGATCTTGTCGTCGACGCCGATCTCGCCAGGCTGGTATTTGCTCACGCCGCCCCTGAACGGCCACTCGAGCGCGGGCGATCCATCCGGGACGATGATTTGAAAGTTGCGCTCGAGCCGCTGCCGCCAGATCGCGACCAGGCCGCCCCCGGTGAAGCCGTCGCCGCCGACGTTGCTGTGCGAGCCGTGGCGCGGCCGCCAGTTACCGGTGACGACGAACGGGCCCGAATCGCGCAGACCGAGCAGCTTCTCCCGGTGCGCCTCGGGGCTCCGCAGGTGCGTCTTGTCGATCACCGCCGTTTCCATCGTGCCTGGCGTGATCGTCGTGATGTCCGCGATGGCCACAAACGTTTCCGGGCTGCCGTCGTCTTGCCCGACGAGCAACTGCGTGCCATAGCCGTGGATGGCCTCGCCTTCGTAGAACTGATTGGTGACGTCCATCGGTGCTCTCCTCTACTGACTCTGTGCCGTGCCTGACGTGAACCACTGCGCGAACCACACGATGTAGTCCGTGCTGACTTTGACCACCTTCAACTCCGCCGCCTCATACGTTTCGCGCTGGTCGGCCGGGAGAATGCCCGTGACCTGAACGCCGGCCACCAGGCCCTTGAAGCCTGCGAGCCCGGTCGGCGCGCCGGCCGCGAACGTGCCGTGCACCGCCGCCGCCAGGGCGTGGGCGCGGTCGTAGGCGTCGCCTTCGCCCTCGCGCGTGATGGCGTCGACCTGCACGCGGGCGCGGCAGATGGCCGTCACGCCGCGCAGGTGGCTGAACTCCAGCCGGCTGATCTGCTGCACGACCAGGGCGGGCAGCGTCGGCGACTGCGGCAACTTGATCGCATAGACCCGCCCCGCGACTTCCGCCGTGACGGGCGGCAAGCCCAGGAGCCGCGTGCGCAGCGCCTCGACCAGCGTCATAGCCCGCCGCCTTCGCCGGGGTCGCTCACCGGCGTTCCAGATCGACGGTTCGCCGCTTCGAGGGCCGCCCAGATCTCCGCCTGGATGATCTGCAGCGACTCAGGGGCGGTCGTGTCGAAGGCCGGGCGGCCGAACGGCTGCGCGCCGTGATGGACCGTGCCGTATTCCTGGAACAACGCGTAGAAGATGTTTTTCGACGGCCCCACCGCGACCGCGGCCTGGAACTCGTCAGCCGCCTGCCAGCGCCCGCCCGCGACGTCACCAATCCGCCGCGCGATGGAGATGACCATGCTGTCGGCCATGTCGGGCGCGCCAGGCGCGCGCGGCGCCAGGGCGCCCATCCGCACGCGCAGCGGCTCGGCGGCCAGGCGCAGGATCTGGAAGAGCGTTTTGCGCCGCACGGAAAGCGAGAGCGCGTTGAGGTTCTTCGCGAACTCGGCGCCGCCCTCGGTCTGCATCGTGAACTTCATGCCGGCACCCGCGAGCTCCCGAGCGTCGTGAGCGCGATGCCCTCGAGCCGGCCCACCATCTCGGCGACCATGATGTCGACGACGCGCCCCCGATAGACCAGGCGGCGCACCTTCGGGACGTCGACCAGGTCCGGATCCATGTCCGCGCGGTACATCAAGAGCCACTGCGTTTCGTCGGTCGCCGAGACCTGGTCTGCGGTGAAGCGCTCGCGTGCGGTCAGCCGTTCACGGCGCATCGGGACGAGCTCGGCGAGCGTGGTCCACGCGCCGTCGGTCGGAAAGCCGGAGCTCTCCGGCGTGTCGGCGGCGGGACGGCCTTCGATCGTCACGAGCAGGTCGAGATCGCCAGGTTCGATGGGGCCGTACATCAGCCCACCTCCAAGGCGCCAGGTCGATAGCCATCCCAGAGATCGCGCGCGCGAATCACGGCCGGCGTGTTGTGCACGTGGTGGACGCTGAGCGTGCGTTGCTTGAAGAGCTCGCCGGCCATCAGATACACGCCCGTCAGGATTTCCGGCGCGAGCGAGACGGGCGAATCGGCCGGGCCCGCCGTGAACGCGATCCGAATCGGGTCGAGGTACCCGGCGCCCACCGTCGGCCAGGCGGCTGGGGGCTGAGGAGACAGCCGGCCATAGGTCGCGCGGTCGCCCGTCGGCGCGCTCACTTGATAGCCCGCGACGACCTGCGCCGCGTCGAGCGTCACGAGCGTGCCGTCGGCGCTCCGGTAACTGATCTCTTCCACCACTTGGAGCGGCGGCTTCGGGAAGACGACCGGACCGCAGGGCCAGCGATCGAGGAGCAGCGTCCACGCGTGCGTGACGAGCGACCGGCCGGTCCGCCGTTCGGCGGCGGCGATGGCTGCCGGCAGCACGCGGCCCTCGAGGTCGTCGGCCTCCGGATGCGGGATCGGCGTGACGCGCAGGTACCGCTCGAAGTCCTCGAGGACCGCGATGGACGTGTAGTCCGCGCGCGCCGCCTCCTCGATCGACCAGGTGACGCCGGGCATGATCATGCGCACCCGCCCTCGGCCGTTACTTCGGCGTACGGAAAGCTCAGAGTCTTCGGACGCCAGGCGGAGGAGCGCGCGGCGATGAGCGTGTGCACCGTCGCGTCTTCCGGTTGCTTCCGTAGATAGCGTGTCGTCGACGCATCGGCGACGAATTCGTGCCGCACGAGCGTCGCATTCGCCTGCACGACGATCGGCGCGTAGCTCAACGCCCGCCGGCGAAAGTCGCCGTCGGTCCCGTAGTAGCCCGCGAGCGTTTCGTCGTAGCCGCCGATCGTCCAGAAGAGATCACGCGAGAGCAGGAAGCTCGCTGAGTGCGGCGCGATCGGCTCGCCGGTGTGCTCGCGGCGCGTGAACGCGTAGATCGTCGCCGGATCGTGCTGGCCGTAGACGGCCGCCATCAACGTCGGCAACGTGACGACGTGATCCATGTCGGTCAGGAGCAGCCAACCCGCCCGCGCGTGATGCGCGCCGATGTTGCGGGCGGCCAGCCAGTTCCAGCGGCGATCGACCGCGATCCGAAACAAGCGGAACGCGACCGGCAACGGTTGGATCGGCGCCACGGCCGGGCGCGGCGACCCGTCGTCGACGACGATGACCTCGACATACGGAGACAGCGCGCACGGCCAGGCGCGCCAGCCCGCGACCTGTTGGGCGAAGAAATCGGGGTTCATGTAGTACGGCACGACGAGCGTCACCGGCTTCGGCACGGTGCCGATCGCGATGTCCCGCACCGGCAGGTCGCGACACCAGAGGGCCATCACGCCGCCCTCCAGATCGCGTCGAACCACGGCCACTCGGCGGCGCACTGGAGGTTCTTCGGTTTCTTCGACAGGATGACGCGCGCCTCGGCCGGAATCTGGCCCGCCGCGCCAATCGACGAGACGCGCGGAAACCACGCCTCGGGCATGGTCGCGGCCTCAGGCATCTGCTCCCCGATGTAATCCTGATCGCCCCAGAGCTCGGCCGCGATCGCCGGTCGCCACGCGTCCCAGAGCGCATAGGTCGTGTCGCGGTCATAGACCATCACCGAGCTGTTGAACTTCTTCACGACCCGTTTGCCCGATCGCGTGGCCATCGCCACGGCGCCGGTGTGCGGCACGAGCGCGAGCGGCGCCGGGTACCGCGCGATCGGATCGAGCGACCGGACGACAAGGGAATCGAGATCGAGATAGAGCACGCGATCGCCGAGCGGCTGAACGCGGTCGAACAGATGCAGCTTCGCCCACCAGCCCGGGAGCGGGCCCGGGCCAGGAATCGGGAGCGTGGTCAGGTCGGCCGGCAAGCGCCGCGGCTGGTCGGTCAGGCAGACGAACCGATGCTCGAGCGAGAGGTGCTTCGCGACCATCGCCCGGAGCCGCACGACGTACTCGGGCGTGTACGGCACGTGGCCCGCCACGAACACGCAGGCCACGATCATCGGCGCACCGCCAGCGCGTACTGCCGCGAGGGCAGGACCTCGAGGTACTCGATCCGGTACTGGTCGAGCAGTGAGGCGACGGCGATCGAGACCTCCGCGATCTGCACGTCATCGAAGATCACCAGGTCACCCTGCGCCTGGCACTTGGCGAGCAGCGCACCTTCCCGGCGGACGACGTGGCTGGTGTGCGCGCCGTCGACGAAGGCGACGTGGATGCGCCAGGCGTGGCGCTCGAGCCAGTCGACGCCGGTGGACCGCTCGAATCGGATCGCCATGGCCGCTGGCCAGGGGGCCAGGATCTCGGCGAGCGTCTGGAGCCCGTCGACCTCGGCGACCGTATTTCTCGCCACACGCGCCCACGGGTGGAGGACGTCGACCGAGACCACCTCCCCCGTCCGGCCGGCGTCATTGATCGCCCAGCGGAGACACAGCGCCGAGAAGCCCTTCGCCGTGCCGATGTCGAGGCAGTTGATCGGCCACGTCGCGCCGTCCAGGTACTGGCGCGTCGCGGCGTAGAGCACGCGCCCGTGTTGCCAGTTGGGCGGATGGGCCTTGACCGGGCAGGCTAGCACGCGCGCGGCCGCCCACAGGCGACCTGTGTCGAGCGCGAATCCCATCGCCCGCTCATAGGCGTCGACCGCCGGGTAGACGTTCTGTTGCTCGCGCGCGAAGGCCCGATCGTAGTCGGCGCGAGTGGGCCGCGTGGCCAGCATCGTCACGCGGCCTCCGGCAGGAAGAATTCATCCGAGCCGAGCTTCTGGACGAAGTGGTAGCCGTGGGCCTCGAGGACCGTCACGACATCGCGCCGGGTGAGGCCTTCGTGGGTGATGTTCTCGTTGATCTCGACCGCCACCGCCGGCCGGCAGCGACCGAGCGTCGCCGCGGCGCCCTGGAGCGCGAACGCCTCGTGCCCCTCGATGTCGAGATAGATCAGATCGCAGACGGGGAGCGCCAGGTCGTCGATGCGCAGCACGGGCACAACCCCGGGGCCGGCAATGTGCGTCACACCCTCATGCGCGAACCCGGTCTTGAGGCCGCGGCGGGCCCGGATCGTGGCGACCAGCGCGCGGTCGTATCCGAGCGCCGCCTGAAATCGGACGATGTTCGGCTCCGGCGCGTTGGCAATGAGCAGCGGGAAGAGCTCGGCCGACGGTTCGAACGTGTAGACGGTCTCGAACGCTTCGGCCAGGCGCTTGGGGAAGATGCCGAGGTTCCCGCCCGCCTGGACGGCGACACGCCGGCGGGAGAGCTGGGCGACGACGGCGTCGAGGTGCGCGAGCTCGCGCCGGCAGAGCTTGAGCCCGACCTCGGATCCCTTGAAGGCGCCCCAGTTCCAATTGGTGAGGATCACGCGGCGACCCCCCAGTGCTCGCGCACCCACGCCAGGCGTTGCGGCTCGGCCCCCCACGGATCGTGGACGCCGTGGAACATGACCATCCGCGCGTCGGCGGGAAGCGCCCCGCCAGCCGGCGCGAGGTGCACGCGGAAGCTGTAGACGCCGTCCGTGCGCGACCAGGTCGCTTCGCCGGGCCCGAGGTGATAGCTGATCCACCCCTGGTCGGATCCGAACTTGCCGGCGCGGTAGGCCGTCTGGGGCGAGGTCGCCGGGTCGAACTCCTCCCAGACGGAGCGCCGCGCGCCGGTGGTCATCAGGAACATCGACCCGTTGTAGAAGCTGCGCGGATCGGTTTCGCCCCAGATGACAAACGGCTCGGGCCGGTCGAAGAGCGGCCCGAGGTCGCCCACGATGACCGTGTCGAGGTCGATCGAGATGAACCGCGGCCCGAGGAGCTCCGCCATCTCGGCCGAGAACGCCTTCAGGCGGCGATAGCAGCGCGGCTTGCCCGGCCCGTGGGGGCTGGGGACGTCCGCGAGATCAGACCAGAGCGGCAGCGCCTCGACGTCGCTGGCGAGCCCTGTGGCGTCGTCGGTCAGGCACACGAAGCGGTGTGGCGCCTGGTAGTGGCGCGCGACCATCCGCGACAGCGCATTGACGTGGTCGGCCGTGAACTGGGAGCGATACCCAGGCGTGCGCCACTTCCAGCAGACGACCGTGAGCGGCGTCACGCCGACCCCTCCGCCGCCGCGAGCGAGGCGTCGATCGTTCCAAGTGGAAACACCTCGAGCGCGGTTTCACGCGAGGCGTTGATGACCTCGATGCCGAGCTCGCGCAGCGGCTCGACGATCGTCGCGAACTTGGCGAGAAACGCGTGATAGGGCGAGCGGGCAAAGAGCGGGCGCGGGTGCGCGCCGAACCAGTGACTCTCGGCGTCCGACCGGGCCTGCATGTCGTAGCCGAGGAGCACGATGCGCCTGGCGCCGAGGTGCACCGCGAGATTGATCGCCTGATACCCGGAATTGCGCCCGGTCCGCAGGCCCGTCGGGTCGAGCTCGAGCCCGTCTTCGCCGGTGTTCCGGAGCACCGTCACGCCAGGCCACCGGGCCGCGTCCCGCTCGAGCGCGTACTTGAGGCCCGTGAAGCTCGGCACGCCGCCGTAGACCTGCCACCACTTCGCATCGGCGCCGTAGAGCACATCGGCCCACGGCGCCAGCCGATGCGCGTCATTGACGGCAATCACCCGCGCGCGATGGCGACACGTCTCCACATCCGCCGCCGTCAGACTGGGTCCGCCGCCGAGGCAGACGACCGTGCTTTGGGGCCAGGGCCAGAGCCGCGGGACCGCCGGCCGGCCTTGGGCAGCACCGCCGTCTCGGGGAGTGAGGGCGCCTCGGTCGTCTCCGGCGTCTCCGGGACGATCGACACGACGCCGCTCCTCACCCAGTCCTGCTGTTCCGGGGTGAGCGTGGGGACCTCGATCACGCGGCCCTCCATGTAGCTCCAGGAGGCCGACGCGATCGAGGTGTTGAACTTGAGCTTCATGATCGATCACGGACCGATCACGCGTGCATGGCGAGGTACTTCACCGGATGCGTGCCCGCGTCGAGCAGGTCGCCGTCATGGCGCGACCAGGCGAGCCAGAGCACCTGGCGGAACTCCGCGCGGAGCTCGTTCAGGCGCTGGACCTCGATGGTCCGGACGTCCCGGATCTGGTACTTGTGCAGCGCGCCGAAGATCGCGGCCTTCTGCGAGGCCACCGGCAGCGGCATGTGCTGATTGATGACGTACTGGTAGCCGTCGATCGTGTCGGGATCGCCGGCCGCCATTCCGGCTTTCCACAGCGGCTGGCCCGCCGTGTCGCCCGTGAACTGCGGCACCTTGATCTTCTTGAGGCCCAGGAGCATCTGGTCGTGGAACATGAACCGGGCCGCCGTCGGCCCCGTGCGCTGCGCGCGGTACGCCGGGTCGACCGAATGGACCAGGCCAACGATCTCGTCGTAGGTGATCCCCGTCGCGGACGCGGTGGTGATGCCCGACGCGGTCGACGCGGTGACGATGCCTTTGGGCTGGCTCGCGCCCGTGCCGACGGTGAAGTGCCGGTTCGTGATGCGCGCGATGCGCTCGCCGAGGAGCTCGCCCACGCGGCCCTGGAAGTTGACCGCGTTGTCCTGCATGAACTCGACCGACACCGGAATCTTCCGCGAGCTGTAGGTGTAGGCCTCGAGCACGAGCTGGCCGAGCGTCGGCAGGACCTCGTTCGTCTCTTCGACGGACTCGCCGATGATCGCGCCCTCATTGCTCGTGTCGTTCATCGTCGGGAACGGCAGGTTGCTGCCGGTGTCGGTGCGCGTGACCGTGGCGACGGTGCGCATGCCGCCGAACGCGAGCAGCGCGACCTCGAGCGCGCGCATCAGCTCGTCCTGGCGCAGATAGTGGCCGCCAGTATCCGGGCTGACGACGTCGACGCCCAGATAGCCGCGCTCTTCCCAGTCGCGCAGATCCTGCGCGCGGAGCGAGGCGGGCGGGCGGGTGGCCAGCGCCAGGAGGATGCGGTTGTCGTCGGGCGAGACGTGGCAGCGCTCCATCGCCGCGAGCTGCGCCGCGGTGCGCTTGTTGCCCATGAACCAGCCGCGAAACGCGTCCGATTCGTCCTGCCGCTGGCGGGCCTCCGCGGCCGGAGTGCGCTCGGTGCCACGGCCGCCGCCGCGGATTTCCGGGCTGGGCGGCGTCGGGTCAGTGCGGCGGCCCGTGCCTTCGGCGATCTGGGCGACCTTCAGCAGGCGGCGCTCGGTGACCAGGAGCGCCTCGCGATCGGCGTCCATCTTGTCGAAGCTCTCGCCCTCTTCCTTCGTGAGGTCGCGCGTCTCCGCCTTCGCCTTGGCGAGGAGCGCTTCCATGTCGGTGCCGAGCTTGTTGATTTTTTCGCGGAGTTCCTTCGGATCCATGTGCGCTCTCCTGGCCTGCGGAGAGAGCGCGATCGGTCGGATGGGACACGAGTGGCGCCTCAGAGCGCAGGCGATCCTCCGATGAGTTCGCCGGCACCAGGCGCCCGATCCGGGCTTCCAGGTGAGTTGTCGCCGAGCGCCGCAGAGGACCCCTCCGCGCGCGGCCGGCTCACGTTCGTCGGTCAGCCTACACCAGGTCGAGGGAAGACGAGTTTTTCAATTAATTAATTCGGTGAGCGCGGCGCTGGATTAGTGTGACAGGGCCGGTCACGGCACCCCGATGGACCTGATCATTTTCGTCCTCGTCGTCGCGCTCATCGGATTCTTGGTGTACGTCATCACCACCAAGATCCCGATGCCACCAGGGTGGGCAACCACCATCCAGATCGCGGCCTTGGTCGTGATCATCCTCTACGTCCTCTCGCGGTTCGTCACCCTGCCGAACGTCTTGCCTCGGTAGGGACGCCACCGCGACAGTCGCGCACCAACGTCTGTCTCACGACCTTCGCGAGCGACTCGCCGCGTGTGTCGGCGGCCTGGCGGATCGCCTGGTAGGTCTCGAGCGGCACGCTTGTCGTGACGACGACGAGGCGCGCGGTGGCGGGCTTGGGCGGACGGCCGACGCGCGCGCCCTGGCTCACCTGGCGGTGGCCTTCAGCCACCGGCGATACCAGTCGGCAGACGGACGGCGCCGCGGCGCCTGGTCCTGCCGAAACGTCTCGAGGGAGCGGACCGCGACCTCGGTCGACGGATAGGCGGGCTCGCTCACGATCGAGACCTCGCCAACGATCATGTCGTGTACTTCGCGGATGACTTCGTCGTCCTCGAAGTTCCAGCGGAGCTCCTGCGGCGTCAGGTCCCGGAAGCGAAACGACATCCCGGTGATGTCGCCGCGCTTGATCGACTTCATCAGATCGCGAATCCACTGCTGCGACGTGTCCGGATCGTTGTCCATGCGCAGGCCGTGCGCCTCCTTCGTCAGCCGGAGCGTGCCGGCGCGGACCCGGCCGAGGACCTTGCTGGTCTGATGATCGAAGTAGGCGCGAACATCGAGCGCCTCGCGCAGCGTGCGATCGACGGCGGTCGGCAGGATGCGCTCGCGGAAGCCACCGAAGTCCTCCGACAGCGTGTAGAACACGATCGGAAAGCCGTGCAGGCGCTTATCGTCGGTGACCTCGGCGCGGTACGCCACGCCGAACGACCGGGTTTCCCACGTGCTAGGCGGTGCGCTGGCCACGGACATACGCCATCTCCTGTTCGAATAAGTCATCGGCAAAGGCCTGCGGGCGGTCCCGCTCCCAGCGATCGAGCAACTGCGCGAGTGATGCGGCGAGGGCGCCCGCGTCGCCGTCGGCCACCGCCTCGAGCTGCCGGCGGGACTCCGCGATGTGCGCCTCGGCCAGCGTGCGTGCGCGATCGGCGGCAGATTCGGTCGACCGGATCCACGCCAGGTGCACGGCGACGACCGGCTGGAGCGCCTGCACCATCAGCGCTTGGTGGCCGTCGTAGAAGCTCAGCATCGAGGCGCGCAGTTTCTCGGGCGAGGCCGCGGTCCGACGCGCGCGGGTCGTTTCCCGCTCCACCATCAGCCGCATCGTGTGCGCCGCGAGCGCCCGATGCGCGGACATCGTCGCGGCGTGGCCCGCCTCAGTCTGGCGCTGCTCTTCATCGCGGGCCGTCAGTGTGGCGGTGAGCGTCGCCTGCACGTTGTCGCGCTCGGTCTGGGCGGCCGTGAGGGCCGTCGCCGCGAGCGTCGCCTCGTGCTGGAGCCGCATCGCTTCAGCGCTCGCCGCCTCACGCGCCGCCTTCTCCGCGTCGACCTGGTGCTGGCGCTCGGCGGCGAGCGCGTCAGCGGCCGCGGCGCGGGTGCGTGCCTCCTCGAGCGCGGCGACGTGGTCGGGATCGGCCGGCGCCGGCGGCGTGGCCTTCGCCGTCTTGGCTTTCACGTTGGCGTCGATGATGTCGTCGAGCCGGTCCGCCGGGACCATGGCGCCCTGGATGAGGTACTGGTCGCCCTGGTCGCCCGGCTGCGGGTTCCAGTCGTCGAGATCGCGCCACTCATTCGCGCTGATGACGCCACGGTCGCGTGCGAGGGCGAGCGCCTCATTCTGGCTCCGCCAGTCGCCGCGCAGGAACGCGCGCACGTTGTGCTTGAAGAACTGGTGCCGGTATTCGAGCCGTGGAATGAGCTTGCGGTTGCACTCCTCTTCCCAGATCTTGATCCAGCGGAGCAGGGTGCTCTTGTAGTAGTCGAGATCGAGCCGTTCGATGTTGTTGTCGGTGGCGCGATCGAGGCTCTTCAACTTGTGCAGCGGCATGCTGAAGAACCGCGCGACATCCGCGATCGCCGCCTCGCGGGTCTCCGTCATCTTCCCTTCGCCTGGCGCGATGCCGAGCCGCTGGTACGCCAGCTTCTGCAGAATCAGGAACCGGTGGGCGCGGTCGGGCCCCTGGTGGAAGCCCTCAAGCTCCTTGCGGATGGCCGCCAGCTCGTCGTCCTCGAGCGTCTCGCCCTCTTTGGTCGAGAAGATGCCGCCAAACGTGGAGCCGTTGCCGAAAAACGCGGCCGCGAAGCGCTCCGACGCGAGCGCCAGCCCGATCGTGAGCCGGGCCAGGTTGACGACGTCGTACCCCACCGTGCCATCGAACCCGATGCCCTGGATGTGCAGCACGTCCATCGCGTCGAGCTCGGTCTTGTTGTCGATGCGGTACGTGAGCTTACCCAGCCGGCCGGAGGGGAGCTTGGGCCGGAAGGGTTCGACCCGATCAGGCGTCAAGACCCACAGCTCGGCCGGGCGGCCCGCCCCATCGCGCTCGATCTCGGCGTAGCCGTTCCCCCAGGTGAGCGCGTGCGCCTGGATCGTGCGGCGGAGCACCATCGAGCCCATCTCGGGGTTCGGCTCGTCGTGCATCATCCGGTACAACTTGGACTCGACATAGGGCTCTTTGCCGCCGTTTCGCAGCCGTTTGTGGAGGACGAGCGGCAAGGCGGCAATATCTCCGCTGATTTGCTGGACCGCGTCGAAGACGGCCGAGTACGTGGCGGCGTTCTCGTGTGTGACCGAGACGCCTGAGGCGGTTGCGCCCCCGCCGCTGTAGAGCGACGCGGTCGCCGGATCTTTGATGGAATGCGGCCCGAGGAAGAACGACCGCAGCGCGCGCACGACCGTCAGGGGCCGGCGCCAGCGCCAGGCCGGTGTCGTGGGCGCCGGGGGGAAGACCTGGAGATAGCTCACGCTCTGCGGTTGCCCAAGATGCTAGCGCCCGTCGGCGCCGCGTGGGACTGCCACATATGCCCCTCAGTGGCGGCTGATGTGTTCCCAGGTCGTGAACCGCGCCTGACACTGATCGCACTCACGCCGGCGCTTGATGCTCGCGCCGATGCGATCGGGGGAACTGCGGACGACGCGCGTCCGATGGTGGCCGCAGGCCGGGCAAGTGAAGTTACGCGCCAGGTCCTCGACCGGCGGGTGCCCGCGACGGTCGCCGGGGATGTCAGACAACGATCACCCGCGCGCCGCTGGGGCGCTTGGCGGGCAGAATCATCAGTTGCTGAATCGCCATCGCGGCCGCCACCGCGCCGTCAATTCTGAGCACCTCGGTGGGCTTTTCAATCCAGAGCGCGCCGATCCGATCGCGCTGCGGCTCGGCGTTCGCGATGTTCCAGGCGAGCACCGGGTGGCCGTCGTGGCGCAATCGCCGGCTGGCCACCAGGATCTCGATCAGCTTGAAGGCCTCCGACAGTTTCTTGCCCTGGCCGACGGCCACGATGTCCTTGCCGAACCGGCCCTCGTCGCGCAGTTTCACGAACATCATCGTCGCGTTGTGCTGGTCCATCCCCAGCCGCTGCAGCTTGAAGTGCTTACGCGCCCAGAGAATTTTCTCGTAGACGACCTGGTGATCGATCACCGCGCCACGCGTTGCCTCGATCTTGCCGGCCGTCCGCCAGAGGTCGTACGGGATGCGCTCGGTGCGCACGCGCTCGAGGAGTGTGGCTTCCGGAATCCAGAAGTACGGCACGAGCTCGACGTGGAAGTTGAGCGTGAGCGTGATCGTCGTCGCCTGGCCGGCGTCGTCGCGGCCGGCGATCTCGACGACCTCGGGCGTGGCCTCTGAGGGCGGATCGTCGAAGCGGAGCGCGACGACGAGCGAGGTCAGGTCGAGCGTCGCCGAGAGGTCCGCGCCGGCGGCCGCGGGCCTGGCGTCGGGATTGCCGTCGGTGATGGCCGCCACCTGGCACGCGTCCCAGCGGTCGGTCGTGATCCAGACGCGTCGACTTGACGTCCAGATCCCGAAGTTGAGCTGCATCACGGTCGCGAGGTTACTGGCGATCGCGGTCGAGTCGACCTGCGACTGCAGGTACGCCCGGGTCGGCAGGCGGTAGGCCAGCGATGGATTCGCCTTCGGCCACACGGCTGGATCTTTCCAGTTGTCACACGCGTCGCAGCCGGGATTGGGTTGCCAGTACCCGTCGGCCCGGCACGGCTCGCACGGGTCGAGCTGACAGATGAACGCGAACCACTGCTCGTCGACGACCGCGCCCTCGAGCACCTTCATCGAATGCTCGTGGTACTCCCAGCAGATCGATGTGCGATCGAAGCCCGCATTCGTGATGCAGAAGAGCCCGGGCTGCCGACGCCGTTTGAACCCGGCGCGCATCTTCGTGACGACCGTGCGATCGCGATGCTCGTGGAGCTCCTCGATGAGCACGAAGTGCGGCCGCGGGCCGCTCTTGTTGCGGGTCTCCGAGGACTCGACGCGGAAGAACGAGCGGCTCGGCAGGTGCGCGATGTTGAAGCGGTCGACCGTGAGCCCCATCTCCGCGGCGCGCGGCGACGTCTCGGCCATGCGCCTGGCGTCGCGGAACGGAATCTCCGCCTGGCCTTTGTCGAACGCGGCGACGTAGACCTCGGCGGCCGGCTCGTTGTCGTAGCGCAGCACATACAGCCCGATGCCGGCGAGCTTGGGGCTCTTACCGGACCCTTTGCCGGTGCACTCATAGGCGACCGAGAAGCGGCGCCCGTCGTCGCTCACCCGGCGCCAGCCGAAGAAGCTGCCCACCACGAACGCGGCCGCCGGCGTCAGGAGAAATGGCGCGCCGTCCTCGAGCGTCAGATACTCCGCGAAGAATTCGATCACGTGGTTGGCGCCGTCCCGATTGAACCAGAACGGAAAGCGCTCGGTACGCTGGCGCGCGAGGTCGTCGAGATGACGCTGGCAGGCGAGCCGGACCATCCGCCCGGCGACGATGCGGCCGGCGAGGACGTCTTTCGCGTAGCGCGTCACCGCGTCGAGCGGCGCGCTCGGCGGCGGCCGGCGGGTGCGGCCTGGCCGCTCAGTGAGGACGGGCGTCATCGTGCGGCTTCAACTTGGGGATGCGATCTTCGAACGACGGCGGCGTGGGAGCCTGGCTGGAGAACGGCTTGGGCGCCGGACCGCCGACCGTCCGCCCCTGGACGCGCGCGCGGGACGACGGCGTCATCCCGAACTCGGCCTCGAGGGCGCGGACATGGACGAGCGCGCTGTTGGCGAGGCTCACGTACGGATTCTGCACCTGGTAGCGGCGTCCGGCCTTCGTCTTGAGCCACACCAACTGACCGCGCCGCGCGACGTCGACCTCCGCGTGCCGCCACCGCGCCCAGACCTGGCAGTACAGGGCGAGCGCGCCGAGATCGATCCGTGTGAGGAGCCCGAGCTGCTCGAGGTCGCCGGCCAGCTCACGCCAGCGAGTCTTCGCCGCTTTCGCCAACCAGGCCGGCGGCAGCAGCGACTCGGGCGGCGCCATCGCCGGCGCTTCGGGCGGCAGTGGGCGCCGGCCTGGGTTGCCGCGGAGCGCTTTGATGTGTGCCGGCGTGGGTTTCCGCCCCCGCATTGGATCCTCCGATCCCCCCCCCATCCTCAATTTTGCGCCTGCATGCACGGGGGG
>Ga0208454_1000317_pt1 | contig 31645 bp, 30 predicted proteins | sample EasRivMeERMZT100_FD_187530 | JGI IMG/M metagenome (GOLD analysis project Ga0208454, IMG submission 187530) | Soil microbial communities from meander-bound floodplain in the East River, Colorado, USA - East River MetaG ERMZT100 (SPAdes) (version 2) | ecosystem: Environmental > Terrestrial > Soil...
GAAAATATTTTCCATAATAAGAGTAATTAATAGTAATAATGGAAAAAGATCTAACATTCAAGCAGAAGTTATTTATAAAGCATTACATGACAAATGGATACAATGCTACACAAGCTTATATGTCTGCATATCCTGATAGTAGTTATGAAGCAGCACAATCAAGTTCTTCTGACCTCCTAGGAAATCCTATTATAAAGGAGTATTTACAGAAAGAGCAAGATGAGGTTGCTGATGCTTTACTTCTTACAAAGGAGAAGATTATAAATAAACTTATGGAGATAATCAGAGGTACTGGCAGGGAGAGTGATAAAGTATCTGCTATGAAGTTACTATCTGATATAACAGGATTTAAAGATATTAAAAGAATTGATATAACTACTGGTGGTAAATCACTATCAGATTTATTAGGATTTGATGATGAGTAAAGTTACATTACATAAGAAGTTCAAACCCTTGTTTAAAAATAATACAAGGTATAACATTGTTACTGGTGGCAGAGGTTCTGCAAAAAGTTTCAGTATTTCTACTTACTTATGTCTACTCTTACAATTTGAAAGTAATCACACAATTCTTTATACCAGATTCACACTCACATCAGCAACCATTTCTATAATACCAGAGTTCATAGAGAAAATTAAACTTTTAGGTCTTGAGGATTGCTTCAGTGTAACACAGGACAGTATCATAAATAACCTCACAGGAAGTAGTATTATTTTTAAAGGTATCAGAACATCATCAGGTGATCAAACTGCTAACCTGAAGTCTGTACAAGGTGTTACAGTGTGGGTAATGGATGAAGCAGAGGAGTTAATAGATGAAGAAATCTTTGATAAGATAAATTTATCTATTAGAAGTATTATGAGACCTAACAAAGTAATACTTATTCTTAATCCTGCCACAAAAGTACACTGGATATACAAAAGATTCTTTGAAGTACAAGGTATTACCCCAGGTTATAATGGTGTACAGGAAGACATTACTTACATACACACTTCTTACTTAGATAACATCAAGAACCTGAATGAGAGTTTTATATCTGAAGTAGAGTATATGAAGTTACATAATCTTCTGAAGTTCAATCATATCATCATGGGTGGATGGTTAGATACTGCAGAAGGAGTTATATTTACAAATTGGGAGTATGGTGAGTTTGATACTACACTTGAATATGGATATGGTGCAGATTTTGGATTTAAATCAGACCCTACCACTGTAATAAAGGTTGCAATTGACAAGAAGAAACAGATTATCTACCTCTCTGAGGAACTTTATAAACCTAACTTAACTACATCAGAGATATATGACCACATAAAAGATGCAGTAGGTAATAAGGAAATTATTGGTGATAATTCAGAACCACGCTTGATAGAAGAACTCAAGAGAAAAGGTATAAATATAAAACCTTGTGTGAAAGGTGCAGGAAGCATAGGTGAGGGAATAAAGATAATACAGGATTATAAACTTGTGGTAACACCTGATTCATACAATATTGCAAAAGAACTAAATAACTATTGCTGGTCAGATAGAAAATCTGATGCACCAATTGATATGTATAATCACTGCATTGATGCAGTGAGATATAGAGTATCACACCAATTAAAGAATCCAACAATATCAAAATATTACGTAAGATGATTATAACAATAAAACAATATTATACTATTCAGGAACTTCAGAAGAAGTATAAGGATGATGTTGATACATTAGGTATGGAAATAATTAAAGTATTTAAAGGAGAAGATTTGAGTAAAATATCTCTTGAAGAGTCTGAAGTTCTTCTTAATGATATAACTGCTCAACTCACTAATGTAAAGGAACTACCTCTTGTTCACAGATTTAAACAGGATGGAGTTTCTTTTGGTTTCATACCTAATTTAGAAGATATTAGTGTAGGTGAATTTATTGATTTAGATTCACTAATGAAGCAAGATCCTTTACAACTTGAACAAATTATGTCTGTATTATATAGACCTGTCAAAAAGTCATGGTTCAGTAAGTATTCTATAGAGGATTATACAGGAACTGATAAGTATAATAAGATATTTTTAAACACTGATTTCAGAATCATATTAGGTGCTATCTTTTTTTTTGCAATTTTAAAAGAGAGTTTGTTGAACCATTTGGATACTTATACTCCACAGATGAACACCTTGAAGAAGAAGATGGTGTAATGTTATCTGAGGAAGAAAGATTTAGTGAAGAATTTGGGTGGTATCCAATGTTATATGTTGCTGCTCATGAAGATTACACCAAGATTAATGAGGTAACAACCTCAAGAGCAGATGAGTTCTTAACCTTTGTGAACTTTTACAAGAGAAAAACAACTCTTGATATAAAAAGAATGAAAAATAATAAATAGATATAGCTATGCAAGCATTTTATAGAATAACACAGAGGATAAAAGATATCCTGACAGCAGACCCTGATGTTAACACAGTATTTTTTGGTGTGGATAACTACAGAGACCTGTATAAGAAAGCAATTTATCCTGTTGCACATATAAATCCTGTGGGTAGTAACTTCAGTTCTTCACAGCAAAATGTTGTAACTCTTGAGATATCTGTTTTAGACCAGAGAGACTTATCCAAGAACTCTAATATTGAGAGCAAGTGGTTATCCAATGATAACCAGATAGATACTCTCAATACTGCACATGCTGTACTTAACAGACTTATGGCAACACTGAGATACACATATAATGATGGTATAGAAATATTATCTTCTACAGATGCTGTACCTGTAATATTCAGAGAGTTAGACTTAGTTGATGGATGGTTAATGACTGTAACTCTTGCAATACCTAATACTATAGATGTTTGTATAGAACCAGGAGTTGAACCACCACTGCCACCAGCTGTTCTTACTTACCAGTTCTCAAATATACCAGGAGATAGTCCAACAGAAGCATGTAATGATACTATTGCAGCACAGTTATACTCTATAGGTACATTATCTGTAACTACTGTATTATATGCTGATATAGACTTATCCACTCCTTTCCCAGGTGGTAATAAGTGGTATAGATCAGGTAGCAGTACATATAGAATAGATGCTGATGGTGTTATCAGAGAAGTAGCAGAGTGTTTAGAATACTATATTACTTTCACAGTAGCAGATATGGCAGTCCTTAAAACCAAAATGGGTATCACTGATGAAACAGTAGTTGCACAGTGGAATACTGCATTTAATACATATTATGGTGCTAACACATTTGCTGCATTCACTAAAGTATCTATAGTAGGTAACATGGTTACTTTATATGGTGGATTAGATGTTATACAAGTAATACCTCTTAACTTTGTAGGTATAAACTCTTTTGATACAACTGCTCCACTGCCAGCACTCAAACAATTAAACCTTGCAGATAATAATATAGTTACTTTTGATCCTTCTGTACAGATAACATCTGCTGTTATGCAGCAGTTATTGCTACAGAATAATAATATTGTAACTTTTAACCCTACACTTCCATTACCTAATCATACTACTGTCATTAATTTACGTGGTAATGAGATAGTAACTTTCAATCCTACACTACCTTTACCTACAGGTTTAAGTTCTTTAGTGTTGAGTTTCAACCACATAGTTACTTTTGACCCTACTATTCCTTTACCAATCAATCTACAGATACTTGTATTAAGTAGTAATCCTATAGTAGTATTCAATCCTACATTACAGTTACCTACTCCACTATCATTCTTGGAGTTAGACACTTGTTTGATAGTAAGTTTTGATCCTACACTTACATTTCCTACTTTAACCTCTATAAGTCTTGCAAATAATCCACTGACTTTCTTCAATGTGAACTTAATATCACTTGATGCACAGTTTTTATTATTTGATAATGATGCATTACCTCAATCTATAGTAGATGCTATACTTGCAAAAGCTGTTGCACTATCAATGGGTACAGCAGATAGAATAAGATTACAAGGAGGTACTAACTCTTGTCCTTCACCTGCTGGTGAAGCAAATAAAGCAACTCTTATAGCAGCTGGTGCAGATGTGAATACTAATGCATGTGGTCCAACTACCTGTCCATTAGGATATGAATATCAGGTAGATATGCACAACTGTGATTGTAGTTTCATAGGTTCAGCTTCTATAACAAATCAGAATGCTCTAACACTTTCTTCTTGGTATTATGATGCTGTAACAGACAGAAAGATAACAATACAAGGATTAGTTGGATGTGCTTCTGGTTTTACAAGAACTATATTAGATAGTACTAAAGTAGGTAGCTGTGCAGAAGTAGTATGTCCTAGTACTTGTCCTACTGCTTATATATATGATGTAGAAGTTTACAATTGTGATTGTTCATTCAATGGAACAGGAAGCATAGCAAATACTGAAGCACTTGTTCCTGGAAACTGGTACTTTGATGATGTATTAGGTAAAAAATTACTCATAGTAGATTTCATTAACTGTAGTGATGTAACAGACAGAAATATTGCTGCTTCTTCAGGAGTAACTGATTGTGCAGATGTAGTGTGTTTAGCATTTGGTTATACTTTTGATATGTGGACTTGTGATTGTATAAATCTTGGTGGTGGTAACTTCTATAATCCTACTGCACTTACTGAAGGCAACTGGTTCTATAATCCTATAACACAAAATAAAATAGTTATCACAGGATTCATAGATATGTCTCCTACGCCTACACCAGGTGTAAATTACATTGATGCAAATGGTGTATTATCATGTGGAGAAGTTGTGTGTCCTTGTACAAGACCTACAGGTTTAAATCAAGCAAGTCTTGTTGTATCATTCCTTACTGATGTAGATAGTCTTTGTGGAGAGCAATTATTTAGTGTACAAAGTGCAGCTACTTTAGGCGATGCTTGTGCAATATGGAGTACTCTTAAAAACTGTGGATGTGATGTAGTACCTGATACTGTAAGTTCATATAACATAGAATATGATATTTTAGAACCAGGAGGTAAACTATATGCAGGATATGATATTCCAAACTGTGATATTATAGTTGGACCAGGAAGATATTTCTTCTGGGATACTACTATAAATACACCTCCAGAATTCCAATCTTACTTCTGTCCATTAGATACAGTAACTATTGTAACTGTAGGAGCAGATGGAATAATATCCACTGTAGAACCTTGCACTTGTGCAAGACCTTCAGGACTTGAACAGTCAATCATATTAGCAACATTCTCTGGTAGTTCTGGAAGTTATTGTGGTACTACACCAAATAATATTACAGGTGCTGCAGATTTAGAAGCAGCTTGTGACTTATGGACAAGATTTAAAGAATGTGGATGTGCTCCTAACTCTTTAACAGCAACAGGATATAGCAGAATAGAAGTTACTTCTGTTATACCAGGTGAGAGAGTGTATATAGGTCATGGTACTGGTGATTGCACAGTAGCAGACCCAGGATTCTATTTTCATGTGCCTATAACAGATCCTCTGAATATAGGTGCTACATTATGTGGAACAAATACTGTGAATATTATCACTGTAGGACTTAATGGAATAATAGATGCAGTAGATACTTGTATTTATGTATGTCAAAGACCTGTAGGTTTACAACAGAAATTATTCTTGGAATCATTTGGTACTGTGAGTGATAGTCCTTGTGGAATTACTAACAATCAGATTGATGATACCACAAGTTTTGCACAAGCATGTGCAATGTTTACTACATTTAGAACTTGTTTATGTCCTTATCCTTTAGGTGCATATACTTCATTACAGATAGAGTTTAATACTCTTGCAGTAGGACAGAAAGTATTCTTAGGATATGGACTTACTATGTGTGAGTTCTTTGTAGAACCAGGTAGATATTTCTTCTGGGATAGTAATGTTGATACAGAATTATCACTTAGAAACTACTTCTGTAACACTGCTACTATCAAAATAGTAACAATTGGTGCAGATGGTAGAATAACTAATATAACAGATTGTACTTATGGAGGTCCTGTAGATGAGTTTATAGAATTTACTACATCAAATATGACTAATCTTCTTACATTTCTTGAGATAACAAATGCAAATGATGTTGACCAATGGAATGCTGGTTTAGAAACTTGGTATCAGTATGTTATTGAACCAAGTGATCCACCTATAACAGGTGCATCTTTCACATATGTTGAAGTAGTAGGTAATAGAGTTAAGTTAGTGGGAGGATTAAATAATCTAAAAGTTATATACTTGGGAGGACTTAATTTACTTACTTTCACAACTAATAGTACACTACCTGTAATAGAAGATATACGTTTGAATGGTAATGCTTCACTTGTTGTAGATGTGAATATGTTTTCAGCATTTACAACATTACAGTGGCTTAATTTAGATAGTACAGGCATAACATCATTCAATCCAACAAGTGCTCTTCCTGCAAGTTTAAAGGATTTGAGATTAAGAAATAATGTATTAACTACATTCAATCCTACATTACCTTTACCAAGTGGATTGCAGTATCTTTATTTGACTAATACCTCAATAACAAGTTTTAATCCTACACAGGCATTACCTGCTTCTCTTATTGAGTTATATTTAGGTAATAATAATATAGTAACATTCAATCCTACTATACCTTTACCTTCTACTCTTAAAATTCTTGCTTTAAATAGTTGTGGAATAGTAACATTCAATCCTTCTGCAGGTGTTTTACCAGCAGGACTTACAAATTTAGTATTAGGAAATAATGCAATTGTAACCTTTAATCCTTCTGTTGCATTACCTTCAAGTTTAAACTACTTAGACTTGCAAAGTAATCAGATAGTGACATTTAATCCTACAATTGCTCTACCAGCATCACTGCGTACTTTATATATGCTTTATAATCCTTTGTCTGGTTTTGCTCCTACAGCAACTTTTCCTAACTTATCAATACTTGACTTATATTCTTGTCATATGGTAACATTTAATACTGCTTTATTACAAAGTAATATTCTTAATCTGCAGCTTGAAACTAATAATTTTACAGCAGCTACTGTAAATGCTGTTTTAGCAAAATGTGTAACATTACCTATTGCAACAGGAGGAGTAGTAAACTTAAGATTAAATGCAGCACCTACAGGTCAAGGAATAACAGATAAAAATACTCTTATAGCAAGAGGTGTAACAGTACAGACAGCATAATGGAAACTGCAGCAAGAACATCAAGTTTAAAAGACTTTCTGACCACATATGAGTCAGGACTGAAGGCAACTGCCCCTGTGAAAACAGGGAGGTTGCGTGACAGTATCTTGGTATTACCTGCTACACTTGCAGCAATATTTGAGATAAATGTAGATGCTGTATATTATGGTATTTATGCAAACAGAAAACATCATTTTGTAGAAAGAAATGATTTCAGAATAGAAGATTTTGCTACCAACTTTGCAGAAGCATTTTGGGAAGATTTTGCAAAAGATAACAAAGAACCTAAAAATTAATAATCATGACCAGAAATACAATCATAGTAACCTTTAATAGTGTGGATATATTGGAATATATAATATCATTCCAGTATTATGATGACCCTTCTATTGATAACACTTTAGTTAGTTTCAATGAGACTATAAAGTCCTTGAGAACACTACCTAATGAAGTAACACAAGGAGTAGATGTGAATGACCAGGCTGTTAAATTTGCAGAAGCTGTTACAATTGATTACCCAATATTGACAGCAAGTGTATCAGGTAATAAGGTGATTATTACTACTAACAATAGTAGTCCTATTATTAACAGACCTCCTAATTCAGAGAAGATAGAATACTATGTGAAAACAGGAAGCACTTTTATAAACAGGTTTGATGTTCTTACTAATAATCTTAATGGTTATGAAACAAAATTTGATATTGTTAATTCTGACCCTATAAATTACACAGATATATTAATGAAGTTCACTACTTTACCAATAGCAGATTATGATATACTTTTAGGTGCTAATGAAACAGAGACTGCTGCAAATATGGCAACTATGTTTAAGGGATATATTCCTCAGGTAGCACCTTTTGCAAGTAATTATCTTACTGTAACTAATACAGGTACTACAACTGATATTGCTATTGATTACTTACAGAAGGTTAAAGTAACTTTTGTATTCTCTGGAATTCCTGCAGAAGGAACAACTATAACTATTGATGTAAAGAGAAATTTTGAAACTGTTGCATTAGTAAGCAGAACAGCATCATCTACTATCAATGATGAAACTCATTTCAGAAATGGAAGTACTATTGCAGAGACTATACAAAATATTATAACTAACATAAGAGAGTTCACTGAATTTACTAATGTAGAATTTCTTTCTCTTGACAGTAATAAACTTGTTGCTATAATCACAGGAGTAATAGATGATATATGGAGTATTGACAGTGTGATAAATACCACAGGAGTAATAACTATAGATACTTTAGAAGACATTGAGGAATCAGATGTTATATCATTAATAGAAATATCACCTACAGCAGTATTAGCTGATGCACTTGTTATAAAAGTTAGAGGAAGTGAATTACTTATTGCAACTGAAACACAACCTTTTGATGTAACAGGTTTTAAAATATATAGTTGGTCTGGTAATTTTAACTTTCCACCTGCAGATCCTTATGTTGAAATACAAAAAGTAAAAGTGATTCCTTTTCAGGAGAACATATATCTTAACATAGCTCCTTACTTGAGAAGACAACTAAAAGGGGATATTGCACTTTTTTTACAGAGTCCTAATCAGAATAGAGCATATTTTTTAGGTACTAGTGAAGCAGTGTGGGTTAGAGTAGATACAGAAAATATTTTAGGTGAAGTTAATGTAGGTTTTCATCAGCAAATGTATCTTGCAACTGATGGATATACAGATGTGTTAGATTATCATACCAATCAGATAGGTCCTATATTAATTACAGGAACGCAGAGATACGTAGAAAGAAATAGTGTACAGGCAATATATTTTAAAGTATTACCTATAGATGCTATATATTATAAAACATCTGTAAATCCTTCTAATACTCTTATAACCTATACTGAAGATGCAAATTTAAGTAATGGATATATTATGGGATTATCTGTAAAGACAGATATTCCTGGTGCTGATTGGATAGAATATACATTCTTTGAAGGATTTCAAGAGTATCATATAAGATTTAATTTATATGAAGCATGTGATAAAGAATATCAACTTGTATTTAAAAACAGATATGGATATTTAGAAGGTTTTCCTGTTACTGGTAATGTTAAGAAAACAGTAAGATCAGAGGGAGCAAGATATCTTAGAAACATAGTTGATATAAATGGTAATTTTACTATTAATGACCATAATAAAAAAGAATATAATGTAACTGGAAATGATATTCTGACTCTTAATACAGATTTTCTTCCTGAGTATATGAATGCACCTCTTAAAGAATTGCAATTAACAGAGGAACTATGGATAGTAGATACATTAGGTAATGCACTTCCTGTGATTAAAGTTAATGATAGTATGTCATTTAAAACTGTGAAAGATGAAAGACTTATTCAATATACTATTCAGGTTGAATTAGCACATGAAACAATTAAAAATATAATGTAATGTTAGCAATATACGTAAAATATCCACCAGCAAGATCTTTAAATATAGATACTTCTGCAAATAATGGTAGTGGTCTTATAAGATTGGTAATACCAAATCATCAAATAAAAAATGGTGATACAGTGTATGTATATGCCATTACTGAACAACCACAAGTACACTATTATTATACTGTTACTGTAATTAATGCAAATACAATAGATTTAAATGACAGTGTGTGGATGCCTGATAATGTTCCTGGACCTCCTGATTCATTTGAAGGACTTGTGGATACTTTTGAAGGACACATTGGTCCTGTAGGTTTCAGAAAACTGGATTTATTCAAAGATGAACCTATGGAATTTATAAGTAAGGTGAGTGATATCACAAAACTTGATAAAGTGTATTCAGACTTCTCTAATTCATTTTCTGTACCTGCAACTGCAAATAATAATGAGATATTCAGATATTATTATAATGTAGATGTTACTCAGAAGTATTCATATAATCCAAATATCAAAGTAGAGTGTTATTTAGAGATTGACACAAGACCTTACAGATTTGCAGTATTGCAATTAGAAAGTGTAAGGTCTAAGAACAATAGAGTAGATAGTTATATAATAGGATTGTTCAGTAGTATAATTCAATTGACAGATGTATTTGGTGAAGATAAATTATCAGAACTTGACCATGCAAAATCTGTTGGAGAAGAAGAACCTAATGGTTTAAAAATGTATGATTATGATAATACATCTATTAATTTTTATTATAGTATATCTTACCAGGATTTTAATAGTGGTGCCACTCTTACTCCTATGATTAATTATTCAGATAAGAAGTGGTCAGTATCTGTAACACCTGATGTATTAGGTGATATAAATATAACTGACACTGCAACTCCTATAAAATCTGAAAATACAAGACCTTCTTTTAGACTCATAAGAATTATAGAAGCAATTGAGAAAAAATATAAGATTCAATTCTCAAGAGATTTCTTTGGTAGAGCAGAATTTATGAATTTATTTATGTGGTTGAACAGGTCACAGACTTTTACTAATACTGAATATGGTCATATGGTAATAACCCAGGCGTTGTTACAAGTAATAGGTGATGGTACAAGTATTACACTTACTCCTGAAGGTGATATAAGTGTTATATATCCAAATACATTAACTATATCAGAAGATACTTTTAGTTCAGGATATGGTAAAGTACTTTATACAATAACACCTGCAGCAGGTTATACCACAAGACCTTATACTGTGAGAGTTATTGATCAGAATGGAGCTGTAATAGGACAACCTAAATATGTTTCTGCAGGAGGTGTTACAAAATATGAAGCAAATGTTTCTGGTTTTATAAAAAATAATCCTGATGCAAAAGCAACTAAAATATTCAGATTAGAAATAAAATCATCTTCAGATATTGTTTTTGATATTGACCTTAATATTAAAACAGGATACAGAACTGTAACTAATGGTAATTTCTCAGATACTTGGTTTAATGAGAAGTTAAGTATTAATAATCCAATAACAGCAGTTACAAGAGTAGTTATAGCAGATAACATTCCTGATATGAAAGTAACAGAGTTTTTGCAGAATATTATGAAGATGTATAAGTTAGTTATAAGACCTTTACCTTTTACTATATATGAACCAAGAACTGAAGCAAATAAAAATGGAAAGTTTCTTATAACCACATTAAACAGTTATTATCTGAGAGGAGATACATTAGATTTAACTGAATTTGTTGACTTTTCAGAAGTAGTAATAAGAAAACCTGATGTATATAAGGAGATAATGTTTAAGTATCTTGAGACTGAAAATGTTTTAGGAAAAAGTTATAAAGCAAATAATGAAGAAGGTATAGGTTATGGAGATTTAAAGAAATCATATTCTGAAGACCAGGTTAATACCAAAACTAAACTTGAAGTAGCAGTTGGTTTTGAGAATATGTTATTTGAGAGATTGTTAGATTCTGAAGGTGGTGCAACTCCTTTAATGATAGGTGAAAGTATATCAACAGATGATGGTGGTCTTACTTTTGAAAAAAATAACAGTAAAGCAATTGTATTTTATAATATGGGTATATCTTCTATGTATGGTATATCTCCAAAAATACAATTTGCAACTGGAACTGTTCAAGATTTAGCATATCCTACTATTATGGGTAATTCAAATGACATGCTTCTAAACCAGGTAACACAGACTATTAATTTTAATTCAGGTAATTATGATCCTTGGCATGGTACTACAGTATTTCCTACTTTATTTGAAACTAAGTGGAGACCTTGGATTGATGAAATATATGATTTCAGACAGAGAAAGTTTGCATATAAAGCAGTAAACATATATCCTGAGACACTTACAAGATTAGATTTAGCAGATACTATAAATATAAAAGACCAGAGATACAAAATAGAAGATTTTAAAGTGAATTTATCTACAGGAGATGCAACATTTAACTTATTTAAGTCCAGAACTCCTCTCTTTTTACCACAACAATTTAATCCTAATACCTTTGTTAGTAGTGATTTAAACTTTTCAGACTATGTAAGTGATGATAAAAGTGTTGTTTTATATGGTAACTTCACAGGAATGTTTGCACATCCTAGTAATCAGTTAATAAAACTTGATACAGCAGGTAATATAGTAACAGAATTTAATGTAGGTACAGGATTATCTACAGCACAACCTGGTTATTTTAAGGATATGTTGAAAATAGGTAATGATTTATATGTAGCAGGTGATTTTGCAATATATAATGGTGCAGCAATGGGTAGAATAGTTAAGATTGACTATACTACAGGAGCAATTAATGCAACATTCAGAACTAATGCTGGTGTAGGATTCAATAATACAACATATGGACTCGCTGATGCTGGAGATGGTATACTTGTATGTGGAGCATTTACTACATACAATGGAATTACCCATAATAGGATAGTTAAACTTAATTATGATGGAACTGTGTTTGCAGGATGGAGTTCTGGTAGTGGATTTAATGATACTGCAACAGATGTAACAGTATTGGGTGATGATAGTGTGGTAGTATCAGGATTATTCACTACATATAATGGAACTAATGCAACAAAAATTGTCAGAATACAGGATATTGGAGGTTTTATAATTAATATAGGTAGTGGAATAGTAAATACTGCTGGCACTGCAATAGGACTTCAACAGGTTTTTGATCCAAATCCTGCTAATCCAAGTTATTTACTATGGGTATATGGTCAGATTACACAATATAGAAGTATTAATGTAAACAGATTATTCATTATAGATGGTCTTACAGGTACTTTATACAACTCTTTATTTCAATTTTCAGGAGTAAATGGTCCAATATTACATGCAAAGCGTGTATTAGGTGATAAGTTATTAATACAAGGAGAGAAAGTAGGTTTTACTACCTATAATGGTAATTTTATGTACTCATTAATTATAAATACTGATGGTTCTATTTATCACATGAATAATAGTTACTATAAGAATTTCACTTATAATATAAAAGATATTTTTTATACCATTGAATTAGAAGATAAGGAAACTCATTTTCTTATGGATGAAACAATTCCTCCTATGAACAGGACTTCTATTCTTGCTAATGCAGGAGAGATGTATTATGGTGTTACTATGCAACATAAGAACTTCTGGTATATTGATATAGGTGATTTAGGAGATGGTACCAGTTGGATACAACCACTAAATTACTATGGTGAAGGTTTTGATGAATCTACATTTCTTATTAAAACTAAAATATATGATACTGAACCAGACTTATTTAGTTCAAGAAGAGCACTAATAAAGTATAATTTTGATGATGGTTCCTATAGAACAGTACTTGTACAACAAGAAGGAATATTAAATGTAACATAATGAGAGAGATAATCCAAATGTTGTCTATGGTGAGATATTACCAAGCAAATGAAGCAATACAGATTGCAAAAGGTAAGTATGAACTACCTTCTGTTGCAATAAAAAGAATGTTTAAAAAGTTAATACACAGAAGTCATGGCTAATATCATAGAAAGATTTATAAATATCTTTGTCAATGCTGATGAAGCAGCTGCAGGTCTTGGTAAAGTAGAACAAGGACTGGAAGGTGTTGATGAAGCATCTTCTAAGGTTGAACATTCTACAGGAAGTTTAACTACCTCTCTTGGTAAGAACTCAAAAGCAGTACTTGAGAATGGAGGTGCTGTAGGTATTCTTAATGAGATAACAGGAGGATGGGCAAGTACTGTAAAAGATGCTGTAGAGGCAACTGAGTTATTCACAGTATTTAAAAAAGCAGATACTGTAGCAACTAAAACTAACACTGCTGCAACTGTTTCCAGTAATACAGCTACTCAACTCTCTATAATTAATAAGATTAAAAGTTATGCTGCTACAGTTGCACAAACAATAGCAACTACTGCACAAACAATAGCAACTAAAGCAGCTGCAGTAGCACAATGGTTGTGGAATGAAGCAATACTTGCAAATCCTTTGGTTGCATTAATAGCAGTTCTAGTTGCTGCAGGATATGCAATATATAAGTTCACAACATTCTTAATAGATTCCAAAAAAGCAAATGATGCTGCTGCTGCTGCCACTAAGAGATTAACAAAAGATATTGAAGACCAAAAAGAAGCTGTTAAGAAATCAAATGAAGAATTTGAAAGAAATAATGAGCACATATATAATATGGCAAAAGCAAGTGGTGCTTCCTCTGAGAAATTAAGAGAACTTAGTGTTAAACTTGGTATTGCTGCTATTAAACATGCAGAGTATAATGCTGTAGTTGCTGCAGGTAATGTTATAAGAGCAAGACAACTTGTATTAGATACAATGGCTTCTGGAGCTTCTGATGAAGCAGTTAGTGCTGCTGTTGCTGCAAAAAATGCTGCTTTTGCTGAACTTCAGGAAGCTAACGCTGCAATTAGAAAAGCAAGTGGTGATTTTAAGGATATAAGAAATAAAAATCAGGAAGAAATTGCTCAAGAAGCAACTGATGCACGTAAGAAAGAAGAAGAAGAAGCAAAAAAAGCAGCAGAAAAGAAGAAAAAAGATGGTGAAAAAGATGCTGAGGATTTAAAGAAACAGAGAGAGAAAGAAGCAGAAGAACAAAGAGCATTTAATCTTACTGTTGCTCTTGCTGAAATGGAAGATATTCATCAGCAAAATCAAAATAAATTAGATGCACAAGCAGAACAAGATCAAGCATTAAAAGATATTGCTGATTTACATATTGATGAGGTGCATATTAAAACTGCTGAAGAAATTAAAGCAGATGAAGATTTAGCAAAATCATCAGAAAATGTTAAAGAAGCAAAGAAAAATGCTTTAAATGAAAGTTTAAATATACTTTCTGCATTTGCAGGTAAAAACAAAGCACTTGCAATAGGTATACTTGCTGTACAAAAAGGACTTGCAATTGCAGAAATTGTAACAAATGCTGCAAAAGGTATTGCTGTATCTCAATCAAACTTATCAGCAGTTCCTGTAATATTACCAGGTACTTTTGTGCCTAACCCTGCATTTCCTGTTGCACTTGCTGCACACGTAAAGAATGTATTAGCAACTAAAATTAATGCTGCTGCAGGTATTGCTTCTATACTTGCACAGACTATATCTGCTGCATCTAATACATTAAAAGGTGGTGATACAGGAGGTGCTACTCCTGGTGGAGGTGGTTCTGCTGGTGCAAGTCAAGCAGCATCATTCAATCTTGTTGCACAGACACCTGCAAATCAAACTGTTCTTGGTGGTAGAGAAAGTGTTGTAAAAGCACAAGTAGTTAGTACAGAAGTATCTAGTGCACAGGCACTAGACAGAAATAGAGTTGAACAATCAATCTTTTTATAATATATATCATGAAAAATAAAGATCCAAAACCTAAAAAAGGTATGCCTCCTAAGAAAAAAGTGAAAGGTACACCAAGAAAAGGTAAAAAGTAATTAAAAAATTACTACATTTGTATAAAAAATACAACATGACAAAATGTCAGGTTATAAAAAATAAATTATGAAAGTATTAGAAACAGAAATTGATATTAAGACCTTAGGAACTAGATTAAGAGGTACTGCAATACAAGTTATCAGGGATGGTGATGTTGCAATTTACAAGTTAGGAGAGAAGAACTTTGAGGTTATTATAATTCATAAACAGAAAGCTCATACAGCAGTAATTAAAGGGGTTAAGTATACTTTTGAGGAAGCAGAAAAATATCCAAAGGAGTATTATTGGGGAGAACGTGGATGGACTTATACCACTCTTGAGGAAGCATTTGTGAAATTTCATAAAATAACAGAGAACAGGAAACATCGTGTTTAAGGCATTATTTTTATACCAGGTATATTCTAGTATTACTTTGGGTAGATAGTGCCTTAAATCATATGCGTACAGCCTTAAAACAGCATGTACACACTTATTCCTAACTACAGAAATTCATATTGAATAGAAGTAGTTAGGTTTTTTCTTACACGCAAGTGTTACTTTACAGATTCAAGTGATTAGACTCTCAACTTCCTTGAGGTCACCATCAAGTGATTTAAAGAAGAAAGAAAAGAACCAAAAGAAAGAAGAAAAGAAAAAGATTTATTATATATTATATTATTATATATTATTATATTATTATTATATATATACTAAAAAGAAATGTGTGTCTTAGGAGATAAGGAGGAGAGAGCGAGAGGAGGAAAAGAACCTAATATCCTTCTTTAAAACCAAAAGTTATGTGTAAGTTCTTGTGGTAGTAAAGAAAGATATCTGTGGTAGAACCTTGTTAATTCACTGATGCACTAGGTGTTACCCAAGGATTTATGTGTGAGAACTTACACTGTCCTGCGAGGATTTCACTATTTTGACTTGCCTGAGGACTTTGAAGGTCTAGTATCTGGAACTCCTCAGGACACCCACTCACAATCTCCTGATCAAAATCCTGCTTTTAAAGCAATAAAAATATCAAGGGTATAATCTACTATCACTTTTACATTAAAGTGCCTTAAATCCACTTCAAAATGCTTTTTAAAGGCATATAACTACTAAAAGTTAGATTCATTTATAGTGGTTTGTTCAATATCCTCAGACAGAGAGAAATTTAATTTGCTGATTCACACCACAACTTGAACAAGAAGTTGCTTATTCAAGAGAACTGACTGATGGGTGTCTGCAGGATTTCCTCAAAACTATCACTTGAACCACACCTGACAATATGTCAGTAACAGTCAATGCTTGTGTGTAAGATATTTCTGCTGACAATTTGTCATGTTATTACTGTCATAGTGACATAATGGCAGATTATTTTTTACAAAACAAGAAGTGTGTGTCTTTACCATATAATACTATACACAATGGAAAAATTACCTGAATACTTAGCAGTCTTTGATGAAGAATTTGAAGGAGTATTTGCTATTAGTCTAGTAGATTTACCTGCTAATGAATTTATGTTTGTAAGATTATCAAAAATACCAGAATCTCATACAGTATTATCTGTAGTAGATGAGGAAAAAAGATTGGTAACTGGAGTTGTCCTGGTACCTGAACAAAAGATACTGAGATATGATGAACAGACTAAAGAGTATTACTACTTAGTGTTTACTGAAGAAGATATTGCTAAGTTTTCAAGACAGTTTATCAAAAGTGGATACCAGCAAAACTCAACTGAGAACCATGATTATGGGAAGCAGATTGAGAATCTGACTTTTGTTGAGACATGGATTGTTGGAGACCCTTCAAATGATAAAGCAAATGCTCTTGGTTTTGATGTACCTAAAGGTACCTGGATGGTTTCAGGTTATGTAGAGGATGATGAAGTTCTACAGAAGATTAAAAATAAAGAACTCAATGGATTTTCTATAGATGGTATATTAAAGAAAGTTAAAAAAGATGAACTTGCTTATATACCTAAGAGAAGAGCAAGAAATGAACCTCCTTGGCATGACAACTGTCAATGTGAATACAATAGAAAAACAGGTAAGTTTACCACAGGTGAAGATACTTGTGATTATTGCAAAGAACAAGCAAAAAAATATGGTTTTAGTAACATAAAAGATAATAACATGAATTTACTTAAAAAGCTTGTGCGTCTCATGTCTGAGGAAACACAACTAATATTAGAAATTCCAACTGAAGATTATGGTACAATCACAGTTGAGGAATTAAAGATTGGCAACATAGTATATGATGCAGATATGAAACCACTACCAAATATTGAATTTGAGTTTGAGGGGTTCATATTTAAAACAGATGATACAGGAGCAATTGAGTCTTCAGAAGCAATACCTGCTGAAGAGATTGTAGTTGAGGAACAAGAAGTAGTTATTGATCCACCTCCTACAGATGAAAATCTTGAAGGACAACTTGTAGAAGTTGTTATGGAGAATGGTGATGTATTTACATGTGAGAGTTTCTCTGTGGGTGATGAATTATTCCTTAATGGAGAATTATATACTTCACAGACTACAGATATTGAAGGTCACAGAATCACAACTGATGAAAATGGTGTGATTACTTCTAATGAAGAGATTATACAAGAGGTAGAGAACCTGAGAGCAGAAGTGGAAACACTCAAAGCACAGAATTTGTCCTCTCTGCAGGAGATTGAAACTCTAAAAACTCAGATTGACACATTATCTGCAGCACCTGCTGTAGATAAGTTAAAATCTAATGAAAACAAAAATTATAAGGAAACTGCAATGGATAAATTCAACAGAATTGCAGCAAATCATAAAAAATAATATTAATATTAAAAAATTATTATCATGGCAAATGTTATCACAACTTCTTTAGCTCTTGCAGAAGCAGCAGAAGTTCTTGTACAGGCGTACAAAAAAGTGGACACCATAAATAAGAGAATGATTACTGTATTACCTAATGTAGTAGGAACTGCTGTTCTTCCTAGAGTTAGTTATGCTGCTGCTCAAACTGCTTATACTTGTGGTTTCACTCCTATTGGAGGTCTTACCTATATAGATAGGGTAATCACTCCTAAAAAATTCAAAGTAGATGAAGAAATCTGTAAAGATGAATTTGCATCTACTGTACAGGCTTACCAAGCAGGTATTTTTGAATCAGATGGTCCTATTCCAGAAGATATCTTATCAGCAATCTTAGATGCAATGACTTCTTCTTTAGGAGCAATCATAGAAGACCAGATTTGGAATGGTGCAAATGGAGCAAATGATTTCTTTGGTTTACTACCACAATGGCTTGCAGATGCTGCAGTTATTGACATAGATTTCCCTGCTGCATTAACAAAAGCAAATGTAGTTGCTGCTATTGAGCAAGTATATGATGCAATTCCTGCTGCTCTTTATGGAGAGCCAGATGTAGTTATGGGAGTATCATACAATGTAGCAAAATTATACTCTGAAGCACAAGCTTCTATGGGTAATAACACTACAGTAGGTATGAAAGACTTGAACTTTGCTGGTATCAGAATGGAATCTCTTGGAGGTTTACCTACTGATACAGTAGTAGCATACAGAGTAAAAAATGTAGTATTTGCAACAGGTTTAAACAATGAATGGAACCAAGTAAGAGTGTCTGATGATGAAGACAGACTTGATGGTAACATCAGAACCAAAATTGCATATACAGGTGCTGTAGGATATAGTTTTGGTGCAGAAGTTGTGTGGGGAAGAGTTATTCCTTAATTCTGAACTGATTTAAAGAACCTAAGGGAAGGTAGGACAATTTTCTTCCTTCCCTTTTTTTTAATAACAATATAAAATTATATATATCATGGCTTGTAAAATAACAAAATCTAAGGGAAGCATTGCCTGTAAGGATGTGGTTTCTGGGATTAGAAATATATTCCTGATAAACTATGATGATGCTTATCCATTAGCAACATCAGATCCTTTCATTGAACTTGGAAGTTCTCAGGTAATAACTGCATTAGATGCTACTCTATTTCCATTATCAACACCTGGAATTACTGGTAAAGTATTCCAGTACGCAGTGAAAAATACAGGAGATAGTCTGCAACAAACTATTGCAAGTAGCAGAGATACTGGTACTACATCATTCACACAGGTTCTTACATTCATCTTAACCAGATTATCTGCAGAGATGGAGTATGAATTGAAAGTAATGGCATGGGGAAGACCTATATTAGTTGCAGAACTAAATACTGGTCAATTTGTAATGATAGGTAAAAAGAATGGAGCAGAAATCACTGGTACAAATGGTGTAGGTGGTGCAATTGACAGTTTAAATGGTTATACCATGACTGCCACAGGTACAGAACCAGAACCATTCTGGTACTTAGCTGATGCTGCAAGAGACAGATTACTTCAAAATACTAATACAACAACTATTAGTGAAGATACTCCTTTCATAACTTCTGCAACAGGTTCATTCTTAGTAGATATGCCTGCTACTCTTGTATTAACAGGAAGTGGCACTCCAAGAGCTACAAACACTTGGATATCTGGAGAACCTACCATTGCAACTGTAACTGGAACTGGTCTTAATGCTGGTACTGTAACTGGTGTATCTGCTGGTGTAGCAACAATGTATTACACTAACTCTGCAGGTAATACTGTGAGTGTAGATGTGACTGTTATCACCTAATAGTAGTAAAATATATCAACTAACCCCTTAATTAAAAGTTGAGGGGTTTTTTATTATGTACAAAACACTTTTTATCTGTCTTTAGATTATAATTCAATAGCTATGAAAGTAATTAATTATTTAGGTACACAATTCCTCACCTGTGACAGTACATTATACACATGTGATAATGCTATACTCACCTGTGATATGATTACAGCAGATGGTGGTGGTACTGCATTCATAAAAATAATACCAAGAGAAATGGTAAACACTGTATATGTGACTTTATATAATGAACTCACATTTAAGACAACACAATTCAGCAGTCCTGCTATCAATATTAAAGGTTATTTACAGTTTAATGTTCCTATCTTAGGAATGGTGGAAGGTGATAGTTTTGAATTAACAGTGAGAAAGGACAGTCATGGTGGAGCATTACTTTACAGAGATAAAGCATATGCAACATCTGTACAGAAAGTAGAGGACTATAAATTAACATATCCAGATAGTAATGGAGTAATAATAATGTAATTATGAAAAAAGTTATAAATAAAAACCTTCCACAGTCTAAAGTGAGTGTTATACAAATGAACAACTACGTTAGACCTAAGAGCACTGCTTTATTACAGCAATCTACATCATATATAACTAATGGTGCAGATAACTCTTTCTTTCAATATGTGGAGGATAGATATGTTGGTTCACCCACAAATCAAGCAGTAATAGATGGTATATCAAATTATATATATGGTGAAGGTTTAATAGCCTCAGGAGTAGATATTTACAGTATCATATCAAGAAGTGATGCAAGATTGATGGTAAAAGACTTAAAGAAACAAGGTGCTTATGCTTTACAGATAGTATATAGCAAAGACAGAAAATCTATTGCAAAAATGTACTTCATACCTGTAAAACAACTTGCAATAGCACAGCAACCAGATATTACTGAAGAACCTCAAGCATATTGGTATAGTTTTGACTGGAAGTTAAGAAGTAAATTTCCACCTAAAAAGATACCTGCTTTTGGACTTGGTAATACTGATAAAAAATTAGGTGAAATAGATTATGAAGAAATACTCTATGTTAAGATACCTAGTGCTGAACCTCTGTTTGCTCTACCAGACTATGTGTCAGGACTGCAAGCAGCAGAGACTGAAGAGGAAATGTCAAACTATTGTATTACTTATATCAAGAATAACTTCAGTGCTGGAAAGGTTATTAATGTAAATCAGGGAGTTCCTGAAAATGATGAAGCACAGGAAGAAGCAGAAAGAGCAATACTGGGTAAAACCAAGGGCACAAGTAATGCAGGTAATATAATTATCAGTTTTAATAACAACAAAGAGAATGAAACTACTGTAAATACTATTGAAATCACTAATGCATATGAGCAATTTGAGTGGTTAAGTGTAAATTGCAGAGATAAGATTCTTATGAGTCACAAAATTAATGACCCAGGACTCTTTGGAATTATAACAGGAACAGGATTCTCTTCTACAGCAGATCAAATGGCTATGTCATTAAAGATATTGTATAGAAATCAGATAAATCCACTGCGTGAGATAATTTTAGATGGTCTTGAAAGAGCACTAAAATACAATAATCCAGATGTAAAAATTGATTTCAAAGATTTCTCTGAAGAAAAACTTGATACAACCAAGAATACAGATAACCCTGGTCTTGTACAAGAAGAAGGTGTTAAAACTTTAAATAATAAAGCATTATGATAGGTATTTACAAAATAACAAGTCCTTCCAATAGAGTTTATATTGGTCAATCTGTTGATATTCATAAGAGATTTACCAGTTATAAAGGAATAGACTCTCTTAAAAAGCAGACAAGATTACACGCTTCCTTTATAAAATATGGTTATATAAACCATAAATTTGAAATTGTTGAGGAATGTACTATTGAAGAACTTAATAGTAGAGAGAGATTTTGGCAAGATGAATATGATGTGCTCTCTAAAAATGGTTTAAACTGTATGTTGACTGAAACAGATGAATTACCTAGAAAAGATAGTGATATAACAAGACAGAAAAAGTCAATAGGTAATTTAGGCAAAAAAAGAACACCTGAAATGAATGAGAGAAACAGAATTGTTCAAACAGGAAAAATAATGTCTAAGGAGAGTAGTGAGAAGAAAAGAATAGCAATGATAGGTAAAATTGTACCTGCAGAAGTTGGTAGAAAAATATCAGAATCTAAAAACAAATTAGTTTTAGACACTTCTACAGGAATATTTTATACTTCATGTGGTGAAGCAGCAATTGCTTTAGGTATAAGCAGAAGAAGTTTGTCTAATAAGTTAGTTGGTGCAAGAAAAAATAATACTAACCTTATATACTGTTGATTATGGAAACTGTATTGCTTGTAAAAAATAATGATATTGTTAAAAATACAATAATCAGTGGAAATACTGACGTAGATAGAATGAATCCTGCTGTCAAGGCATACCAAACAACTTACCTAAAACCTATTTTAGGTAAAACTTTATATGATAAATTATGTACAGATTTCGCAAGTAATTCTCTTGTAGGTGTGTATTTGGAATTATATGAAGAATATGTGCAACCAATGGTGATACATGGGAGTACAGCTCTTTATATAGAGTCAGGTGCTTATTTTGTTGGCAATTCAGGTATAACCAAACTTAATACAGATAATGCACAAGCAGTATCTAAAGAAGAAGTAGATTATCTTGTTAATGCAGCACAGAAACTGCATAATGCATATGAGAGAGATTTATTTAAGTGGTTACCTAATCAATCTATTCCTGAATATACTGCATCTTCAACCTCTTGTGGAAGTGGTGGCAATAGAATAAATGTGGGTGGCTGGTCACTCAAGAAAAGAGGTGGTTGTTAATTTTAATTATTAAATATAAAGAATCATGGCAATACAATTTGTGAATGTGGGTGCTGCTCCAAATGATGGTACAGGAGACCTACTCAGAGATGGTTTTATAAAGATAAATTCAAACTTTGGAGAGATACAGGTATCATTAGGTGCTATTACTGATATTGAAGCTGATATTGTTGCTTTACAATTAGAAGTAGCAGATAAAGCAGAGGATGATAATGTTATACATGCAACAGGTTTAACACCTGAGTTCAAAGAAGGACCTATTACATTTGAAGATAATGTGTTTCTTCCTAATATAGTAACAGATGTTACTCCAACAGTAGCACTTGTAGGTATAGGTACTGTATCAAGAAGACTTGTGCAGTTACCTCCTGATGAAAATCTGGAAGTAATTGTACTTAATAGATCAGGTGAAATTATACCAAAAGGTTCTGTGGTGTATATTGATGGTGCACAAGGTAACAGACCTACTATTGCTTTAGCAAAAGCAGATGCAAATATTGCTACTTCACTTGCTATTGGTATCACAGAAGATGATATTAATAATAATGCAGAAGGAAGAGTTGTAACAAGTGGTATTATTGAGAGATTAAATGTACCTCCTGCAACATTTACTGAAGGAGATAAACTATTTCTTTCTGCTGATACATTAGGTGCAATAACAAATGTTCCACCTGTATCACCAAATAATGTAATATTTTTAGGAACTGTAGTAGCTGCACATAACACATTAGGTAGAATATTAGTAAGTGTTGCTTATACTTTCAAGTTAGACAGACTTGTAGATGTGGCAATTACTGCTCCTACAACAGGACAGACTATTGTATATGATGATGCAACTAAATTGTGGAAGAATCAAACACCATCTGGTGGTGGTACTACACCTAATTTACAAGCAGTATTGAATGTAAGTGGTAGTGCAGTAGATAAGAGTATAGATTTAAGTGAGACAGCTACTGGTAAGTATATTAGTGTAGCATATGATGGAGTTATAGAATTTGGTGTATCAGGTGGAAACTATATTGAGTTAAATCTTGCACACGCAATGTGGACAAATGGTAGTACTGCATCTAATGAACTTCAATGGGATAAAACTACTCCTGGATTTGCTGTATACAGATATCCTGAGAAACCTACAGGTACTTATGTATTACCTACATCTGTAAATAACATTATTCCTGATGCTGCTGGAAATATTACTATACCTGTAAGTGATGCAACTAATGCAGGATTAATTTCACCATCAGTTATACCAATAACTCCTGGATATAAAACAACTGATGGAACAGATGAAGAGGTATTATTAGCTGGTGGTGGTAAAACAAGTTTTACTAATGTAGTTGCTGGAGGACAAACAGAAGTATTTCAATGGAAATTTGAAACAAATATAGCAGCAACTGACCCAGGTAATGGTAACTTTAGAGCAAATAGTGCTACACCTGCTTCTATTACACAGTTATATGTAGATGATTTAACCAGTGGTATTGTAGCAGATATATCTGCAATGTTTGCAAGAGTAAAAGGAGATTGGTTTATACACATTCAACAAACAAATAATGCAGCAAACTATATACAATTTACAACAAATCAACCTTTTATAGATAATACTGGTTGGTGGACTCTTCCTGTAACTTATGTGAATAGTAGTGGTTTTCCTTTTGTCAATACTACTGCATGTACTTTTGTATTTGTTAATAACAATGGTTCTGGTTCAACTAAAAGAGTTACACTCTTTGCTTCTGCAGCAACTGTTACACCTAATGCATCTACAGATGATATATTCAAAGTAAATGACTCATATTTAACTAACACAACTGTACTATTTGCTCAACCTTCTGGTACAAAAGTGAATGGTCAGATGTTGATGATAATGGTAAAAGATAATAACACTGCAAGAGGTCTTACTTGGGCACTAGGTACTTCAGGAGATTACACAGGAACTACAGATTTTGCACTACCTTCTACAACAATATTAGGTAAATGGATGAGATTACTCTTCCAATGGAATGCAGATCCTGCAGTTTTGAGATGGGAATTAATAGGAATAGTAAATAGTTAAGATATGGCAATTACAGATGGAATAAAAGCATGGTGGAACTTCAATGTTCCTGATGGCACAGATAGTTCAGGTAATCTACAGACATTAACTGGAACAGGAAATGCATATATAGCAAATGCAACAGGTTTAATAGGAAAAGGAATAACTGTTAATGCTACATCAAATGGAACTATATCTGGTTCTTCAGTATTATCTTTTGGTACAGGAGCATTTTCAATGTCTATGTTTGTAAACCTTACTGGATTAGGAGCTGGAGTAGTTGAAGGACTTGTAGTAAAAGGTACCAATCCTTCAGATAGAGAATATCAGTTTTGGCATGGTGCTAATATATCAGTAAGATTTTATACTGGAACTACTTCACATTATATTGGAGCAGTTACAATTGATAGTCCACTTGGAGCAACAGCAGCAGGTGTATGGAAACATATTGTTATAACAAAACCTGGAGATACTAATATGAATAATATTAAAATATATGTTGACTCAGTATTACAAAATGTTACTCCCAATTCTTTAGGGACTTATGCAGGTATGACAACTTCTACTGGACTTTTTAATTTAGGTATGTTAGTGACTCCTGCAACACAAAGGTCAAATGGAATTTATGATTTAGTTGGTTTGTGGAATAGAGAGTTATCACAACTTGAAATAGATGCACTATATAATAATAGAAATGGATTAGATATCTTTCCACCTCCTTTATACAATCCTAAAGCAGGTGCAATGTTCCAGTTTTTTTAATTATTAACCTCAAAACACAGAAATAATGAAAATAATAATGATAATGACAGTGATGTGCTTACTACTATCTTCTTGTGCAGCAAACTTTGATTACAAGACTGCAAAAACTAAAGAGAGAGTAGGAAGCAAATATGCAAAGGTTTCTTCTTATGAAGTGAAATGGCATAAATCCTTGTTCAAAAAAGATAAGTAATCATCTTATACCTAATGAAGATAATAGTGTCTCAGAACTCATCTAATGAAGTCTGGGGCACTTTTCATACATATCCTGTAGAACCAAGTTCACTTACTGGGTGCCTGCAGGAACTTGAACAAAATAATAAAAAATAATTGTACAATTACTTGCATATTACAAAAATAAGCACTACTTTTACATACACTAAAAAATGAAATCATGATAACAGTTTTACTTTTGCACTTAGATGGAAGTGTATTTAAACAATTTAAAAATATACAGGAGTGTAGTAACTTCTTGGGGAGTCCTCAAGTATCTACAAGATGTATAAATAAAGACTGTATCATAAAAAGAAACTATAGATTAGTTACTAAAGATTTTTATACTGATAACTATGACATAGTATCATCTTGGTCTCCTAAGACTAAAGGAGAAACTACTAAACTTCTCAATGAACAAAAGAGTATATTACTTAGAAATAAAAAGATAGTTGTTCATATTGATTATAAAGGTATTGCCACAGAGTATAAAAATTATTGTACCTTAGCAAGAGTTATGGGTTTAAGTAAAGAAAGAGTGCGTCAAATACTTCAATATGGGTGTAAGAAGCACAATATACAGTTTAAATATCCTGAATTAAGAGGTATAGTTGCAAAGAATTTGGTTGTGTAATCCTCTCTATATATAGTTAAACCTAATAATCCACACATCACTAACTTATTTTACTGCCATTTGGTAAGTTAGTGAGGATTTTAGGAATTGTTGTTGCTCATGTGTTTGTTTATTGGTTAATTATTTGTTGTATTGTACCATTTAGTAAGTTTGGGGATGAACTTATTAGGTGGTACAGTTGCTTTATACCAACTACATAATAAATATTTATCTTTTTAGAAGGTTTTCATCCTCTAAAAACTTTATAATATTTTTTCATATACACTATTACAAAAAAGTTAATAAAAAAAGACTTGACTTTTGAAAAAAATGTGTTATATTGTACTTATTAGTGTAACAAAGTAGTAAGTTAGTAGACTAATAGAATACACAGAAGTAAATAAAAGCTATAGTGAAGTGAAAAAAAGTGAAAATAAGTGGTAAAAAATTAGGAATTGTCAATCTAATTGTTTATCTTTGTATTGTTAATTTAGTTGGTTATTTATTGTAAGGGAGAGAGGAGAAGAAATTCTCCTCAATCTTGAAAAAAAAGTGTAAATAATGTGTAACAATTATGTAACTATTGCGACTAATAGAATAAATACTACCTGGACAGTAGTAATAAAATATAAAACAACCCTATTACCTTGAACAGAATGTGTCCAGCTTCTGTAATATAGATAGTAGGGTTTTCCTTTAAAGTTAACAGTGCTCCAAAAAGAGTATTCATGGTAGAGGGCGAAAGTTATTATACCATTAGACGTTGGGTAGTAGTCTACAGTATTGAAATAATATACAAACATAGTGGACAAGGTTTCTCCAATAACTGTGAAAATGACTTCAAACACATAGTGTGGGTGGAAATTGATGGGTGATACATATACCTTGTAAGGGCAAGGGTTCTGAAGAAACAGAGTTAAAAAGTATCATGTGGGTGTAAGACTTCTTTAAGTTATCGTACAGCATCATATAAAACCAGAAGTTAATAGTAGTACACAATGTACTATTCAAGGATTAATACATCCTCGCAAGGGGATTACTATGTTTAATAATGACCTACAATAAATTACATTACCAACTAAATAATAAGATTATGAAAGCAATACTTTTCTTTATAACCACAATTCTTGTGGGATGTTCACCAGATGAACAACAACAATATGACACACGCACAGAATCTCCTCCACAAGAGGAAGTAGTCTATGTAACAGATACACTATTTAAAGAGACTTTTGGAACCTTTAAAGATGGTACTACCACTTCAATGCCTGTAAATAGGTTCTACCAGGAGAAAGCACCATATACATATAGTAGTGATGCAAAATTCTCTTCTATGACTGCAGAAGGTAGTACCTCTGCTCTTCCTTCTGAACCTCTGGTATTAAAAGAGAATGGTGGTAATAATGTACTGCATTTTGATAGAATGGTGAAAAACACCACTTCTGAAAATTTGAATCTTGAGATTACTTATCAGAATATGATAATTGACAGCATCAATGTCTTTACTACCAGAATGCATAAGGAAATTAAATTCAATATGCTTATGTCACATCACCAGGATTTCCACTTCATAATATACAGAAGTAAGGATGGTATAAATTACACAGACAGAGAAAGAATTGATATGGTAAAGACATCTAATGCATATGAAAGTGAAAATCTCAATATCTATTTAGATGGTTATAATTTTGTGAGAGTTAAGATAAATATAATTGCAGATGGTAATATTGATAACTTCTCAGTAATCACAAGAGATTAATTATTTATTATTTAGATGGTAATACAGCATCTACATAGATAATATATTCTTTATGTAGATGTTATTTCAGCATCTAAAAGATAATAAGTAGGATTTATAAGAAATTTAACAAAGTATTAACTATATACTTGACTTATATATTAAAAAAGTATGGTTATCTTTGTAGTATAATAATAACATAAATAAATTAACATGAACAGTAGAAATGAAATTATCTTAAACTCATTCAAACTCTCTAAGAAGGAAGTGATAGTGACAAGAGATACAAATGACAAGGGAGAGAATAGAGTGTTAGTAATATCTGACTTACATGAACCCTTCACACTTAAAGAATATCTTCCCTTTTGCAAGAAGATATATAAGAAGTATAAATGCAATAAAGTAGTCTTCATAGGAGATTTAATTGATAACCACGCAAGTTCCTATCATGAGCTTGACCCTGATGGTAGATCAGCAGGTGATGAACTCACACTTGCAATAGCAAACATACAAGAATGGTATAAAGCATTTCCTCACGCATATGTTACACTTGGTAACCATGATTTAATCATAATGCGTAAAGCACAAACAGCAGGACTCTCACAACATTGGATTAAAGACTTTGCAGAAGTATTAGGTACTCCTGGATGGCAATTTGTTGCATCTGTTGAAATGGATGGTGTTCTTTACACACATGGTACAGTAGATAGTTATACAAGAGCAAAAAAAGATTTAATAAGTGTATGTTCTGGTCACCTGCATACTAAATGTGGAGTTCAGTGGTTCTGTGGCAGACACTATAAAATATTTGGAATGAATGTGGGAGCAGGTTTAGATCACAAGAGTTATGCAATGGCTTATGCATTTGATTTCCCTAAACCTATGATTGCATGTGGAGTAGTATTGGAGAATGGCACATTACCTTTGGTAATACCAATGAACTTATAATAATAAACTGGATATCTCTTCACCAGACAAAGAGGAGAGCAACAATAAATAATTAAATTAAATTACAATGACTACAACAGTAGAAATCTTTAGAAACATACCACTTGATGGGTATGAAAATTTCCAAGTAAGTACATGTGGAAATATTAGAAACATCAAAACTAACAATATGTTAGCATCACATCCTGATAAGGATGGGTATTGTGTACTCACATTAAGAATATGTGGTAAAAAGAAACAGGTGAAACTACACAGATTAGTTGGTATTACCTTTATTGACAATCCTTTAGGGAAACCCTGCATAAATCACAAAGATGGTGTAAAAACCAATAACTTTGTAGGTAATTTAGAATGGGCAACTGTAGAAGAGAATGCTGCTCACGCAAGTAAATACAATCTAATTCCTAAAGGAGAACAAAAGTATAATTGTAAACTTACTGAACATGCTGTACTTCTTATAAAAGAAGCTTTACGTAGAGGAGAAACTGTAATTAGTATTGCAACAGACTTTGGTGTAGGTCTTAGTACTATAGGAAGCATTAAAATAGGAAGAAACTGGAAACATGTAGAACTACCAGAGTTATGTTAAGAAATCAAATTAAAGACTGGAAAGAGCTTGGGGTATTACTCCAGGCTCTCATAGTTCCTAAACCTAAAGTGATGGATATTAGGGACTTTTATAGTGATGAACTAGATGTTCTTGTAGAGAGCAGTTTAGTATTTAAGAGATATGGTAAACCTAGTACTATCATAGGTATTGCAGATTGCTTCATGAGTAGTGTAAAAGATATATTTATCTATGCCCTACAGGAAGATGAGTTTGAGATACTTGAACTTCTTGATAAGGTAGTATTATCACAGTTTACAATCTTTGGAGGATATTCAGAGATATATGTATTAGAAGAACACACAAGAGTAGAAGTGCACAAAACTTTATGTGCAATGGAAAACTTCTACAATCAATTTAAATTAAAACAACTTAATAAATATGGTTATCATGAATAAAGAATATACAATAGAGGATTACATTATGAAGAATCCTAAGGATGCACACATCAAACTCTACATTCAATTGAAATTAGATGCTGATGAAGATGAATTTCATTCTATTACAGATGATATGGTACTAAACTTTGATTTAGGTGGTATTAGATACTCTCTTACTATGGGAGAGTTGAAGCAGAAGTGTAGAGAAGAAAGTGATAATTATCATAATGATGATGATGGCGAAGAACACATACAGTAGGTGGATGAAACTTGCCTTAGTAATATCTAAGGGTAACAAGTTCATTGCAGAAGAGGTACTTCATACAGTACTTCTTGAGATACTGTTGAAATTTGATATAGATGCTGTAAGTGATAACTACATATTTATGGCACTAAAGAATAGATATCTGAGTTATATTAAATCAGAGTCTAAACAGGAGAGTTTTAATTTGTCTTTAGACAAAGAGGATGAATATAATTATGTTGAAGGAGATTATGATAATCAGTTGAGTCTTACCAAGAAGGTATTACACAACTTATCTCCTGCAGATAAACAGATATTCACACTACACTTTACAAGAGGGTTCTCACAGAGAAAGATATCAAGAGAACTTGGATTGAGATTATATCATGTGATATCAAGAGTTAAACGTATTAAGGAATTAATAAAACAAGAATATGAAAGATCCAAAGAAGACAACAAGGTCTACTGCTAAGAAAGAGAAACCTCTTAATATGGAGGTGTTTGCAGAACCAGAATTGAATAAAATAGAGGACCTGAAAGAACCTACAAGTTCTTCTGTCTCTCAAGGATTAGGAGATACTGTGGCAAAGATTACTGGTGCTCTTGGTATTAAAGAATGTGAATCATGTATAAAGAGAAAAGCAATCTTGAACAGAATGTTTTCCTATCTTGAGATATCAAGAGATGTTACAGCAGATGAGGTTGCATTCATAGAAAGACTTAACAAAAGACCAGGATATATATCTGATGAAGAAATACAACCATTATTTACACTGTATAATAGTTTATATAACAAAGCTCTTATACCCTGCAGATGTGGAGGTGTTATAAATCAGATAGTAAATAGTATTAACAGAAGTTTTGAATACTACAGAAATGAGACTAAATAAAGAAATTAGAAACCTGGCAATATTACTTATCATTGAGATGATAACAGTGCCAATAATATTATTTTTAGTATCTGAATGGTGGAATATGCATATAAAGTTAGGACAGATATACTTTATATTAGTTGGATTTCTGGTGTTCTCAGCAATTATAGGTGCTATTATAAAGAAAATAAGTGAGTATTAATGGAAAATATTTTCCATAATAAGAGTAATTAATAGTAATAATGGAAAAAGATCTAACATTCAAGCAGAAGTTATTTATAAAGCATTACATGACAAATGGATACAATGCTACACAAGCTTATATGTCTGC
>Ga0208454_1000318_pt1 | contig 31485 bp, 29 predicted proteins | sample EasRivMeERMZT100_FD_187530 | JGI IMG/M metagenome (GOLD analysis project Ga0208454, IMG submission 187530) | Soil microbial communities from meander-bound floodplain in the East River, Colorado, USA - East River MetaG ERMZT100 (SPAdes) (version 2) | ecosystem: Environmental > Terrestrial > Soil...
CGCGCTGACCGGCGCGGCCGATATCGGCCAGGGCTCGTCCACCCTGATCGCTCAGGTCGTGGCGGACGTGCTCGGTCTCGGCATCGATCGCATACGCGTCGTCGCGAACGACAGCGCGGTGACGCCCAAGGACAACGGCTCCTATTCTTCGCGCGTGTCGTTCATGGTCGGGAACGCGGCGATCGCCGCCGCGCAGAATCTGAAGAAGCTTCTTGTCGAGGCCGCCGCGCGCAAGCTCGAGGTGAGTCCTGCGGACATCGAATGCCTGGGCGAAACCTACCGCGTGACCGGCACCGACCGGATGCTCGTATACCAGAGCGTGGTCGCGGCGGCTCTGGAGGACGGCGGAACGATCGGCGTCAAGGGCACCTACTCGACGCCGCCCGAGACACAGGGCGGAAAATTCCGCGGCGCCGCGATCGGCTCCAGCGCGGGCTTCTCCTACGCGGCGCAAGTCGTCGAAGTCAGCGTCGACGAAGACACCGGCGCGATCCGCGTCGAGAAAGTCTGGGTTGGACATGACTGCGGCTTCGCGATCAATCCGCTCGCCGTGGAAGGGCAGGTGCAAGGCTCGGTGTGGATGGGCATGGGACAGGCCCTCTGCGAAGAAACGCAATATCACGAGGGCCGGGCGCTGCGCGCGAACCTGCTCGATTATCGCGTGCCGACCATCGTCGAGTCGCCGCCCATCGAGGTGCACATCGTCGAAAGCCTGGACCCCGGCGGGCCCTTCGGCGCGAAAGAGGCGGGCGAGGGAGCGCTTGCGGGATTTCTCCCGGCGCTCACCAATGCCGTGTACGACGCAGTCGGGCTGCGCCTGACCGAGCTGCCGGCATCCCCCGACCGCGTGCTGGAGGCGCTGCAGGCAAAGCGCCGGGCCGAGCGCGTCAAGAAAGCAAGGGCGGCTTGATCATGCAAGTGCTGCCGCAATTCAGGTTGGTCAAGCCTCACGATCTGGCGGAGGCGAGCGCGATCCTCGCCGGCGATCCGAATGCTCGCGTGCTCGCCGGCGGAACCGATCTCGTCGCGAGCCTTCGCGACGGCCTGGTCGCGCCCTCGACGCTCGTCGACCTCGCGGGTATCGAGGAACTCGCTACGATCGGCTACGACACCCAAGGCATTCGAATCGGCGCAGGCGTGACGCTCGCGCGGCTCGCCGCGGATGTTCGAATCAGGACTGTCTGCCCCGCGGTTGCGCAGGCGGCGGCGAGTATCGCAGGACCTGCACATCGCAGTGCGGCGACGGTCGGCGGCAACCTGTGCCTGGACACGCGCTGCGTGTTCTATAACCAGAGCGAGTCGTGGCGGCGCGCGTGCGGCTACTGCCTCAAGGTTCGCGGCGACGTGTGCCATGTCGCGCCGCAAGGAAACAGCTGCCAGGCGGCTTACAGCGGCGATCTCGCGCCGGCGCTGCTCGCTTTCGATGCCGAAGTGGATCTCGCCGGGGCGGGCGGCTCCCGGCGCATCGCGCTCGCCGACCTGTACGTCGAGGACGGGGCGGCGCACCTTGCGCTGCGCGCCGGCGAGATCGTCGCCGCGGTGCATGTTCCCGCCGCCATCGCTCACGTTTCCTCGGGATACCGCAAGGCGAGGGTCCGCGGGGCGATCGATTTTCCGCTGGCCGGGGTCGCCGCCGCCCTGGTCCTGGAGGGAGGGCTGCTCAGGTCGCTGCGCATTGCGCTCACGGGAACCAACCCGCGCCCGTTCGTGTTGAAGGGAACCGACGAAATGACCGGAAAGGCGCCAGACGAAACCCTGCTGGCGGAAATCGGCAAACGGGTGCAGCACCAGGTGCGACCGTTGCGCACGACCGTGACGGCTGCTAACTATCGGCGTCAGGTGGCAGCCGTCCTTGCGCAGCGCCTGGTGCGCGAGCTGGCAGTGTAGGGCCGCGCCGGACGAGCGGAATCCCATGGAACTCCAGCGCCAGACCTGCCGCCGGCTGCACGAAGAACACGAAGCCGTATTCGAGCTCTTGCGCAGGCTGCAGCGGGCGCTTGTCCATTCGCATGCGGATGCGGCGCCCGATTTTCTCGACCCCGCGTGGGGCGCCCTGTTGCGGGCGGTGCGTTCGGGCCTCGAATTCGAGGTCGCGCGGCACTTCGATTTCGAGGAGCGCTCGCTGTTCCCGCTCCTCGCCGACGCGGGCGACGGCGACCTGGTCGAGCTGCTGAATGAGGATCACAAGGTCATCCGCGAGGTGACGGCGCCGCTGCTCGAGCTCCTCGGCAAGTGGCAGAAGCGCAATCTGGATGCCCCCGGCTGGCATTCTCTCAAGCGGCTCGGGCTGGAGTTGTGCGACCGCCTCACCGAACACGCGCTGAAAGAGGAGCAGGCGATGCTGCCCGCGCTCGAGAGCATGCTCTCCGAGGATGAAGATCGCGAGCTGTTCGCGGCGTATGCGGGGGCGCAGGAGGAGGCAGGCCGACCGTGAAGAAAGCCGAGGAAGACACGCTCCGAGGGGCGACGACCGACATCGAGCTGCGCCATCTTGCTTCGGGAGATTTCGACGATGCCGTCGCCATCGACGCCGCGATCCTGGGACGCAGAAGGCGCGCCTATTTCGAGGGGCGCTTGAACGCCGCGCTGAAGGCACCCGGGGATCATGTTCAATTCGCGGCCGTGCGGGAGGGCAAGCTCGCCGGCTACGTGCTCGCGCGCCGGATGAGCGGTGAATTCGGCCGCACCGAGCCGGCACTTCGGCTCGAGACCATAGGCGTGTGGCCGGAGCTGCGCAGCCGCGGGGTCGGCATGCGGCTGCTCGGCGAGCTCGAGGGCTGGGCGCTCAAGCGCGAGATTCGCCAGATCCGCACCGTCGCGGATTGGCGCAGGCATGCTTTGCTCGGTTTTCTGGATCGCGCCGGTTTCGAGCTCGGCCGCGATCACATCATCGACTGCGCGGTCCACGCCGAACGGATCGGCCAACTGGAAAGCATCGACGGGGTCGCCGCCCAGGGGCGCCGAGGCGCGAGCGCCGAGGTCGACTACGGCGCGCCCGCCTCGAACGATTTCGAGACGCTCGCGCGCGACCGATCGGACGTGCGCGGCCTCGCGCCCGGAGATCTCGCCGACATCATCACCATAGACCGGCACATCACCGGCCGCAGCCGGGATCGTTACCTGACCCGGTTGTTCGAGGAAGCCTTGAACGACTCGGCGATCCGCGTCTCGCTGGTCGCGAGACAAGGCATGACCGTCGGATTCATCATGGCGAAGACGGATTTCGGAGATTTCGGGCGCACCGAGCCTACCGCGGTCATCGACACCATCGGGGTGCACCCTCAGTTCGCCGGCAGCGGTATCGGCACCGCCATGCTCTCGCAGCTCTTCGTCAATCTGCACGCGCTTCACGTCGAGCGCGTCGAATCGGTCGTCGCGCCGGAGAACTTCGATCTGCTCGGGTTCTTCTACAAGGCGGGGTTTTCGCCCAGCCAGCGGCTCACGCTCGTCAAGCGCCTGTCACAGGAGGAGTCGGAATGAAGCTCGACATCTTCAATCATATCTTTCCCCGGAGATACTATGACCGCATGCTCGCGGTGCTGCCCGACGGGCGGGACATGAACAAGCGTGTGCGTGCGATTCCTTCGATCGTCGATCTGGACGCGCGCTTTCGAATCATGGATACGTTTGCGGACTATGCACAGGTGATCTGCCTGCCGCAGCCGCCTATCGAGTCGCTCGGCCCGCCGCCGGTTTCGAAGGAGCTGGCGAGAATCGGCAACGACGGCATGGCCGAGCTGGTCGCGAAGCATCCGGATCGTTTTCCAGCGTTCATCGCCGGCTTGCCGATGAACGATCCCGAGGGCCTGCTCGAGGAGGCCGAGCGCGCGATCAAAAAGCTCGGCGCGGTCGGGGTCCAGGTCTTTTCGAATGTGAACGGCGCGCCCCTTACAGCGCCGCAGACAATGCCGCTCTTCGATCTGATGGCGAAGCTCGATTCTCCCATCTGGCTGCACCCGGCGCGCGGCGCGGACACTCCGGACTACAAGACCGAGAAGAAGAGCCACTACGAGATCTGGTGGACCTTCGGCTGGCCCTACGAGACCAGCGTCGCCATGGCGCACATGGTGTTCGCCGGCTTGTTCGACCGCCATCCGAACCTGAAGGTCATCACGCACCACCTGGGCGCGATGGTCCCCTACTTCGAGGGGCGCGTCGGGCCGGGCTGGGACCAACTGGGCACGCGCACCTCCGACGAGGACTACGGCGCGCTCTTGAAGAAGCTCAAAAAGCGCCCGCTGGATTACTTTCACCTCTTTTACGCCGACACCGCGGTCTTCGGCTCGACCGCGGCGACCGAATGCGGGCTCAAGTTTTTCGGCGCGGATCGGGTGCTGTTTGCTTCCGATGCACCTTTCGACCCGGAGAAGGGCTCGGCGTACATCCGCTGGACCATCGAGATCATCGACCGGCTGGACATCACGCCGGCGCAGCGCTCGGCGATCTATGAAGGCAATGCGCGCCGGTTGCTGAAGCTGCCGGTGAGCGGAGTGCGTGACGCGAAGGCCGTCTCAAGCGCGGGTTGATTGCGCTTTGCAGGCGCACCAGCCCGCGGCAATCGACAGGACAGAGGCGCTACCCGTGCAGCTGTTTGTATTTCTCCAGCAGGGCATCCTGCGTTTCGCGGAAGTCGGGATGATCGAAGATGCAGTTGGAAGGGCAGACGAGCTTGCATTGCGGTTCGTCCTCCGCGCCGACGCACTCGGTGCAGCGCAAGGCATCGATCACGTAGGGCGTTCCCTTGGTGATCGCCTCGTTCGGGCACACCGGTATGCACGCGTCGCACTCGGTGCAGTCCTGGTTGATGAGCAGAGCCATGGTTTTCTCCCGGCAAATTCAGGCGGCGGCGCGCGCTTCCAGCTGCACGAGCTTCTCGTGGCGGAACGCGCCCCACAGCGCTGCGCCGATCGCTCCCGCGTAGATCGAGTCGGGATGGCTGACCGCCGTGAGGCCGGTGATCTTCTCGCCGACGAGCTCTTCCTGCAAAGCCGCGAGCAGGCCCACGTCGAGCGCGAGGCCGCCCGTGAGGAGCACCGTTCCTTGCGTGATGCCGGTCACTTTCAGCAACCTCACCAGGCGCGAGGCCATCGAGATGTGGATCCCCTTCAGGATGTCGGTCGTGGGAATGCCGCGCGACACCATGTTGATGACGTCGGTCTCGGCGAGCACGGCGCAGATCGAGCTCACCTTCTCCGGGTTGGTCGAGTTCTTCGACAGCGTGCCGATCTCGTCCAGGGCAACGCCCAGATAGCGCGCGATGTTCTCGAGAAACTGCCCGCTGCCCGAGGCGCACTGGCTGGTCATCTTGTACTGCAGCACCTTGCCGCGCTCGTCGATCGAGATGGCTCGGCCGTTGAGCGCGCCGATGTCGGCCACGGCGCGCGCGTCCGGCCGCAGGTATACGCCGCCCCGCGCGTGCGTCGTCATCGAGTAGAAGTGGCCGGTGGCGAACTTCACGTTCTCGCCTTCGCCCGTCGTCGCCACGTAGGGGACGTCGGCGGGCTTCAGCTTTGCTTCCCCGAGCACCTCGTCGTAGCCCTCGCGCGCGAGCTGCATGGGGTCGCGCCGGCGAATGCGCTCGACCCGCTTGGCGAGCCACTCGGTCTTGGGACCTGCGGTCCGGAACAGCACCGTCTTGACGGCGCCGGAGCCGATGTCGATGCCGACGGTCGTGGTCACGTTTGTCGCCTCCGTTCCTTCCGTCTCAATGCTCGGGCCACGCTGTCGGCGGCTGAGGCCGCTCGCTGCGGTCGCATCCCCGCCCAGCGGGGCCCCTGCTCGGCGCTCACGTCCTCGCCTCCGCGGTCATGCCTTCCTCGATGACCGCGCGCCAGGCGAAAGTGGCGCCGCCGAGCGCTCCGGTGTAGATCGAGTCGGGATTGATGTTGAGCGTCAGATCGCCGTAGTTCTCCTTGACCAATGCCCTGAGCGCCTTCACCGCCGCCTCGTTCTTGGCGACGCCGCCGGTGAAGGTGAATTCGTCGCGGATGCCGCCCGAGCGCGCGAGAATCGACATGGCGCGCAGAACGATGGCGCGGTGCAGCCCGGCCATGATGTCCTCGCGCTTGTCGCCGAGGGACAGCCGGTCGCGCAGCTCGGCGCCGGCGAACACGGTGCAGGTCGAGTTGATCTTGATGGTCTTCGTCGATTTCATGGCGAGCGGCCCCAGTTCGTGCAGGCCCATGTTCATCTCGTCGGCGATGTAGCCCAGGTAGCGCCCGCAGCCGGCGGCGCAGCGGTCGTTCATCTGGAAACTCTCGACGATGCCGTGCGGATCCACCTGGATCGCCTTGGTGTCCTGGCCGCCGATGTCGAGCACCGTGGCGGTGTGCGGATACATCACGTGCGCTCCCAGGCCGTGGCACAGGATCTCCGAGCGGATATGCTCCTTGGAGAAAGGCAGACGCGCGCGGCCGTAACCGGTGCCCACCACATAAGTCTCCTCGAGCGTGGTGTCGAGCACGCCCTGGATCGGCGCGCGCACGGCGTCCTCGCGGTTCGCTGTTTGCGGCTGGGCCTTGAACGTGCGCGTGAGCGCCGCAAGCAAGTGCGGCTTGATCGAATCGCCGTAGACGCGATTCTCGACCTCGATGATCGAGCGATCGAAGACGTTGAGCAGCATGTCGTAGCGCACGCCCGTTTCCTTGGCGACGGTCTCGCCGACGGCGAGGTAGCGGCTGCCGGCGATGTCGCGGAAGAAATCCGACTTGCGCTTGGCGCCGGGCGCGAACAGCTCGCTCGCCTCGGCCTGCAAGCGCCTGAACGTTTCCTCGAGCGCGGCGAGCACAGCGGGCACGGCGTCGCCGAAGCGCGGGCCTTCGGCGCTTCGCCTGCAGGTGGCTTCCAGGTCGGCCAGCTGCTCGAGGAACTGCTCCAGACGGAAATCGCGCTCGAGCTGTCCGATGAAGTCCTCGAGCCCCCCGTTCAGGGCGCCCGAGCGCCCCAGAGCTTCGCGGAACAGGTGGAAGCGCGCATTGAGGAGCGCCTCCTGTTTGGCGATCGCCGCGGCGGCGTCGTAGTTCGAGCGCGAGTTGGTGATGCCGCGCCCGAGCACGTTGCGCTGCTCGTCGATCACCAGCGCCTTGGTCGTGGTCGAACCCAGATCGATGCCGATGAAGCAGCGCATGCGAATCTTCCTAATGCGCCGTCATGGGCGTTGATTGCGGAGCCGCCGCCTGGGCGACCCTTTTCGCCTTGATCATCTGGAAGTAACTCTCGAGGCGGTTCTTGATGTTGGCCGCAGAGAAGTAGCGCGGGTCTACCAGGTCCGACTCGATGAAAGCGGCCGGCTTGCCGGTGCGCTTTTCCACCTCGCGCAGGATCAGCAGCTGTCCAGCCGAGAAGCTGTTGCAGCTCTTGATCGAGTTGATCAGGAGGCCGTCGGCCTGGTACTCCTCCATGTACTTGCAGATCATGTCGATCCGCTGCGGGAAATTGAGATTGGTGTAGCAGCCCAGGCAGTAATCGGCGAGCGACTCCAGCGGGTGCTCCGGGTCGTGGCGGAAGCCCAAGTCGTAGGTGCCGCCGACCTTCGCGTAAGTCGAGGCGACCACCACCGCGCCCTCGTCGTAGAACATTTTCCAGAACTCGCGAAAGCTCGTCCAGTTGGGCGGGCCCTCGACGACCAGCCGGTATTTCTCCTCGGCCAGCTCGCCCTCGGGCGTGATCGGCCCCTTGCCCTCGCGCACCCGCTCGTCGATTTCGCCCCGGAGCACGCGATAGAACTCGGTGGCCTCCGCCGTGCCGCGGAAGGCGGTGAAGATCGGACCGATGTAGTAGACCGCGCCGAAATAGCCGTCGATGGGGGAGGGGCGGTTCTTTGCCGACTGCAGCACGTGGACCAGGTCTTCCTCGGCCTTGACCGACTCCTTCATGTACTGGCGCAGGCGGTCGATGTCGAATTTGACTCCGGACACGCGCTCCAGCGCCGGAATCACGGTCTCCTTCAACTGCTTCACCACGTAGTCGCGCATGTTCTTCGAGACCCTGGCGTCGCCCTGGTAGGGGACGTGCAGCATGGTCGCCTCGCAGCCGTACTTTTGCCGGATCAGTTCGAACCACTTCATGAAGGTGAAGCAGCCGGTGTAGGAGAGCAGCAGCAGGTCGGGCCTGGGCAACGGCTCCCCGGTCGGGCCGATCTCCCCGCCCAGCATCATGCCAAGGTCGGACTTGACGTAGGTGCACACGTCCTCGGAATGCCCGTCGCGCTCGGCATCCATGATGAACTTGCCCGACTTCTTGCGCATGCCGTTCTGGAGCTGGTTCGTCTCCGGGAGACTGCGGGCAAAATCGAAGCACATCACCAGCTCGTTCAGGTTGCCCGGCACGAAGGTCGCGCAGATCTTTCGTCCCTGGTCGTGCGCGACGGCGAGGTCGTGATAGTTGCGGTTGATCATTTCCTTCTGCAGCAGCATCGCGTCCTCTTTCTGGACCGGCGCGACGGGCTTCTTCGAGGGTTGCGGTGGCATCATCTGAACGGTTGTATTCATGGGTGGCTCCTTAACCTTTGTGCTGGAATGGCGGCCTGTTTGTCGCCACCTTGCCGCATTCGCCGGTCGCATCCCCACGTGCGCGGGGCGCCGGCGAAGCGGCCGTGCCTGCGAAGCTGCACAGCGTAGCCGGCGCAATGCGGCGCCTCCGCTGCGCACGTTCCGAGGCGCCGCGCTACGGCGCCGCCTGCTCCACGGCTCATGCGGCGCTCCACAGTTTTATCGAATCGGCGAAAGTTCCGGCCTGCTCGCGGATCGGCGCCATCTGGCCCGTGTTCTCCGCGTACTTGAATGCGGTGTAGGGGATCTTGTAGCGCGCCAGCACCGCCTGCAGCATCGGCCGCTCGAGCAGCGCCGGGTCGCAGAAGGAGGGCGCCGCGAAGATCACGCCTTCGGCGCCGGCTTTCTTCGCCGACTGCAGCAGGAACTGGCCTTTTTCCTCCTTGCGCACCTCGTACTTCGACGCGGTCGTGGCCGAGCGGTGCAGGAAGGCTTTGGACAGGTTCTCGAGCGGATCGCCTTCGGCGGGCACTTCATCGAGCAGCCAGCGCAGCACCAGCATGAAGTCGTCATCCACGATGTAGCAGCCGGCCATCTCGATGGACTTGATCAATCCGAGCGGCGGCTGCTCGCAGAAGCTGCCGGTCAGCACGATTCGTGCGTTGTCGCGCTTCGGACGCTCCACGGCGTCGGTGGCCGCGATGTACTCGCGCACCAGCGCGGTGTGCGCTTCCGGCGGCAGCACCATGCCGGCGCGCGACACGAGGTACACCTCGGAAGTCGGCGCCTGCCAGGGCTTCGCTGCGCGGTAGGCATACAGCTCCCCGATGGCGCGGCGGTTCTCGTTGTATACAGCGATCGAGGCGCGAAGGGCGTCGTCGGTGACCGGCTTGCCGGCGAGCTTGCCCAGATCCTCGCGCAGCAGCTGCATCTCCTGGATGTAGAATTCGCCGCCGATGCCGTCCTCGAAGTTCTGCGGCACGTCGAAGTACTTGACGTACTTGTCCTTGAACATGATCTGCCACATCCCGGAGAGATTCCGGATCACGTCGCAGATCGAGGGGAACAGCATTCCGTCGAGGCAGTCCAGCCGGCCGGTCAGGCCGAGCTCGATGGTCGAGCGCGGAATGCGGCAGATATAGCTCTGGTAGTAGGCGTCGCCCTGGATGACTTCGAGCTGATCGCCGCCGCCGAGAATGCCCACCGGCAGCATGCCGGCGGCGTGAACGATCTCCCGCGGGACGTAGACGGGCATATAGCCGATCGCCTTGCGTCCCGGCGCGGCGGCCTTCCATTCTTTCACCGCGCCGAAGCGCAGGTCCTCGAACAGCGCTTCGCAGCGCGCCGTGATCTGCTGGACGGTCTGGCTCATCGGTGCTCCCATTTCGGCGCTCGCTTGGCAAGGAAAGCGACGAGGCCCTCGTTCGCGTCGTGGGTTCGCATCAGGTGGTTGAGATAGACCCGCTCGACGTGCGCGATGCGCCTCTCGACTTGCGGAACGAAGCTCTCGCGAACGGCATCGACCGCCCAGGCGAGCGAGGAGGCGCTTTTCGTCGCGAGGTGCGCGTCGAAGTAGGCGAGCGCCGCCGCCTCGGGGTCGTCCGCGACCGTCTGCACCAGGCCCAGCGCCTTGGCTTCCGCGGCGTCGATGGAGCGGCCCGAGAACAGCAGGTCTTCGGCCGCCGCCTGGCCGATGCGCAGCGGCAAGAGGCACGAGGCCGCCGGAGCGAACACGCCCAGCTTGATTTCGGGCTGGCCGAACTTCGCGTCGCGGCTCGCGAAGATCAGGCTTCCGGCAAGGGCGAGCTCGAGGCCCCCGCCGAGGCATTGGCCCCGGACCGCGACGAGAATAGGGCGCGGCCATTCGAGCATCACTTTCAGCAAGTCGTGATAGCTGGAGAGCATCTCGGCGCATTGGTCGGGCAGGTGCTCCTCGACGCTCGCGCCGAAGCTGAAGTGCGGCCCCTCCGCGTCGATCAGGGCCGCGCGGACCTCGCCCGGCTCGGCGTAGGCGGCGAAGGCCTGGGCGAGCGAGGCGATCATCGTCGAGTCGAGCACGTTCGCCTTCGGGCGATCGAGCCGCAGGCGCAGCAGCGCTTCGTCGCGGTCGAGCCAGATTTCGAGCGGCCCGGTTGCGGCGCTTCCGTGGGTAGGCGCGGCCATCATTTCTCGTGCCTCGGCTGAATGCGTTCGGTGAGCGCGTCCGACCAGCCTTCGCCCCGGGCAATCGCCTGGCGAAGCGCGATGAAGTCGACCTCGCGATCGTCCTTGCCGCCCTCGTTGAAGGCGCGGAAGCCGGCGCGCGCTTCGGTCATCATGTTGAGTGCCAGCCAGGCGCGGTGGTTCTCCTTGTTGCGGTTCCAGGCCTCGAGCTTGGGCTTGCGCAGCTCCTCGATGGTTTTGGTGGTGCAGTCGGGAAAAGTGAGCAGGAGCTTCGCGCACATCTCCTCGACTTTGGCATCGAGCATGGCCAGATCCACCGAACCTTTGGCCATCAGCGCCTTGCCCTCCTTCGCCGCATCGCCGGTCTTGAAGTCACCGTAGACGACGCGGCCGTATTCATCGGAAAAGCGCTGGGTCTCCACGAGCGGATTGGCGACGAACCGGCCGTCCACTTTGACCGCCGGCGCGATGTCCGCGAGCAGGCCCCAGTGATAGGCCTTGTGCGCCGAGAACGGCTCGCACAGCACGCATGCGACCATGGCTCGGTCCGCCCCGATCACGGGCGGCAGGAAATCGGTCGCGCCGCCGATCGGCGCCGAGCCGTGCTTGGGACCGGCCTGGCCGAAGCGCGCAAGATCCTGCGCGACCGAGAAGTCGCAGGCCATGCCCAGTTCCTGACCACCCCCGATGCGCATGCCGTTCACGCGGCAGATCACCGGTTTGTCGCACGCCAGGATCGAGGAAACCATGTCGTTGAACAGGCGCATGTACTGGCGGTATTCCTGCGGACGGCCGGCGTAGTACTCCGCGTACTCCTTGGTGTTGCCCCCGGTGCAGAACGCCTTGTCGCCGGCGCCGGTGAACACCACGCAGTTGACGTCGCGCGCATTCGAGGCGGCGCGAAAAGCCATGACCAACCCCTTCGCCATCTCGGTGGTGTAGGAGTTGTACTGGCCCGGGTTGTCGAGCCAGATCCAGGCGTTGTACAGCCCCGTAACGGTCTTCCCGTCCGGGGTCCTCGCGGGCCGTTTCTCGCAGCGAATCCCTTGGGAGACCTGGGCTTCGACGAGGTCGTGGTTCCTGAGGACGAAGGGGGCGACAGGCGAATTCATGGTTTCACCTCTGAATGTGCGCAGGCCCCGGCATCACGCGATACTTGACCTGCTCGGTTGCCTGTAATAGTATTACGGTACCAATTTACCACAATAAAGTCAACCGCCACAAATTCAGTCTGGACGTTTCCCAAGCAATGAACTTTGCGCCAAGTCAAATCCGGTGCGCTTTCCGACCCTAGACTGGGCGGCGGGGCAGAAAGGGTTCAGATGATCGATAGACGCAGCCGGAGTGCGGGAACACCCGGCGTCTCCCTGGCGCTGACCGGGAGCGGCGGGACGGGCGTCATGACGGCGGGAAATATTCTGCTCGAGGCCGCCGCGCAGGCGGGCTGGTACGGGCTCATGGTGCGCTCGAGCGGCCCCCAAATCCGCGGCGGGGAGGCGGCGGCGCTGATGCGCTTTTCCGCCGATCCGATCGAATGCCTGGATGACCGTTTCGACGCGCTGATCGGTCTGGACTGGCAGAACATCCATCGCTTTGCCGACGAGATTCCCCTCGATACGTCGAGCATCGTGGTCGGCGACCCCGACCAGGGGAACACGCCGGAGATCTTCGCCAAGCTCGGTCCGATCCAGGCCGGCGTCCCTTTCAAACAAATGGCCAAGGCCATCCCCGGCAGTTGGCCGAACATGATCGTGCTCGGCGTCGCCGCCGCGTTCGTCGGTTTGCCGGCCGAAGCGGTGAAATCCGTCGTGCGGAAATCGCACAGAGGTGAAGCGCTCGCGGCGAGCCTTGCTGCGGTTGACGCAGGCCTTGCGGCCGCGCGAGCGCTCCCTGGGATGCGGCGAGTGCCGCCTCCAGGGCGCGGAGAAGCACCGCGCTGGCTCATCAGCGGCAACGAGGCGGCGGCGTACGGCGCGTTGCGCGGGGGAGTTCGCTTCGTCGCCGCCTATCCGATCACGCCGGCGACGGAAATGCTGGAGTGGCTCGCGCCTGCGCTTTCGGAGCTGGGCGGTGCGCTGGTGCAGGCAGAGGACGAGCTTGCTTCGATCAACATGATTATCGGCGCCTCCTTCGGTGGCGTGCCGGCGCTTACGGCGACGTCCGGGCCGGGGCTCGCGCTCATGACCGAAGCCCTCGGGCTCGCCGTGGCCGCGGAAGTCCCGATCGTCGTGGTCGACGTGATGCGCGGCGGGCCTTCCACGGGCATTCCGGCGAAAAGCGAACAGGGCGACATCAACATCGCCGTGAGCGGCTTGCACGGCGATGCTCCGCGCGTGGTAGTCGCTCCCAACTCGGTCGCGGATTGCCTCACCGCCACGCAGTGGGCGGTGCATCTCGCCGAAACCATGCAGGTGCCCGCGATCGTGCTCTCCGATCAGTTCCTGGGCCAGGCACGCGCGGTTGTGGATCGGCCGGCGGATGTGAGCTTCAATACCGAGCGCAAGACGGCACCCGCGCGCGCGGATGCTTACAAGCGTTACGCCATCACTGAATCGGGTATTTCACCGATGGCGATTCCGGGAACGCCGGGCGTACCCTATACGGCAGAAGGCCTGGTGCACAACGAGCGTGGCGTGCCCTCGAGCCAGTCTCGCGATCACGCACTGCAGCTTGATAAGCGTGAGCGTAAGCTTCGGCTGCACGACTACGGCGAGCGCTGGGCGGAGGTCGAGGGCGAGGGCGACATCGCAGTCGTTACTTTTGGCTCCTGCACCGGCCCCGTGCGCGAAGCGCTGGCGCGCGCCGAGGAGGATGGCGTCAGAGCGCGGATGGTATCGATGAGGCTCCTCTCGCCCGTGCAGCCGGAACGTCTCGCAAGGGCGCTCGAGGGTGTGAAACGCGTGCTCGTGGTGGAGCAAAACCACAGCGGCCAGTTCCACCGCTATTTGCGCGCCGACTACGAGCTGCCGGCTTTCGTGCGCAGCTTGCGCCGTCCCGGACCCTTGCCTATCCGCCCCGATGAGATCTACCGGGAGGTCATCGAATGGAGCCGCGCATGATCACAACAGTAGCCAGCGCCCCGGTCACCGCGCAGGCCTTCAAGTCCGACACCAAGCCGATCTGGTGCCCGGGCTGCGGCGATTATTCCGTGCTTTCGTCGATAAGCAAGGCACTCGCCATGCTCGGGCTGCGCCCGGAGAACGTCGCTGTCGTTTCGGGCATCGGCTGCTCCTCGCGCATTCCCGCTTACACCACCTGCTACGGCCTTCATGGCGTGCACGGGCGCGCGCTCGCCGCAGCCACGGGTCTCAAGACTGCACGGCCCGACCTCACTGTGCTGGTGGCAGGCGGGGACGGGGACGGCTACTCGATCGGCGGCAACCATTTCCTTCACGCCTGCCGCCGCAACGTCGATTTGACCTACGTGGTGATGGACAACCATGTATACGGAATGACCAAAGGGCAGCCCTCGCCGACCACCGAGCCCGACTGGGACTCGAAGCTCTCCCCCGGCGGCACGGGGCTGCGCACGTTTCATCCTCTGGTGATCGCCCTCGCCGCCGGCGCGAACTTCATCGCGCGCGCGTTCTCCGGCGATCCCAATGGCACCGCGGAGATCCTCGCCGACGCAATCCGCACGCCAGGGTTCTCGTTCGTCGAAGTCCTGAGCCCCTGTGTAACCTTCCGTCCGGAGCAGCGTGAGTGGAAAAAACAGGTAAGGCCGGCGCCGGTCGCGACGACCGACGACCCTGCGCGGGCGGCGCGACGCATTATTACCGACGACGGCTTCAACATTGGCGTGCTGTACAAGGGCAACCGCAAGCCCTACCAGGCGTCTGTCGGCAGGGCGACAAAGCCTCTGACAGACCTGGAATCGGATTTCGCGATATGAGTCCAGGGAAATCACCGAGAACGATCAGCCGGAAAAGCAAGGTATCGCGGACTGCGCGTGCCCAGGGTCGGAAGAAACCGTCGGGAAAACCGAGCGTGAGCGGCGAGGCGGATTTTCTGGCGCGTGCCTGGACAATGGAGGTCGAAGCCGCCGAGCGCTACGCAATGCTCGCCGATGCCATGCATGAACACAATAACCTCGATGTGGCGGAACTGTTCCGCAAGCTTGCCCGCATCGAACAATTGCACGCGGACCGGATTCTGGAGGAAAGCCTGAGCATGCACCCGCCGGTGCTGCCTCCCGGAGGCATTCGATGGGATAGCGGAGAGGGCCCCGAAACCGCGGATCCGGGCGAACTGCACTACCGGATGCAGCCCTACCACGCGCTCCAGATCGCCCTCACCAGCGAGAAGCGCGCGCAGAAGTTCTTTGCGGATCTCGCGCGCAATGCCGCCCAAGCGACGGTGCGAAAGGCCGCGCAGGAAATGGCGGAGGACGAAGCCGAGCACGTGCGCTTGATCGAAGAGTGGCTCAAACGAACGCCGCCGCCTGAGAGGGACTGGGAGCGTGATCCCGATCCTCCCGCGCAATCCGATTGAAGGAAAGTCCGTGGAAATCCTGCATCCGAAGGGCTGGGCGGCGCCGATCGGCTACTCGAACGGCATCGCTGCAGGTTCCGGGCGCATCGTGTTCATCGCCGGCCAGGTGGGGTGGGACGAGCAGCAGAAATTCCGCTCCGAGGAGATCGTGCCGCAGTTCGAGCAGGCACTCAAGAACGTTCTGGCGGTGCTCGCCGAAGCGGGCGGACATCCCGAGCACATCTGTCGCATGACGGCGTACTGTTGCGACAAGCGGGCCTACTTGCAGGGGCGTCCGGAACTGGGAGCGATCTGGAAACGCCACATGGGACGCCACTATCCCGCGATGAGCCTGGTCTTCGTGTCCGACCTTTTGGATAGCCCTGGAAAAATCGAGCTCGAGGCAACCGCGGTCTTGCCGCATTGACGGTGCGGCTGCATCAAGGCTTCAAGCAGCCCGATCCATTCGCCGGTACTGGATCGCTTCGGCGACTCGTGCTGCGCTGATTGTCGCTTCGCCGGCAAGGTCCGCTATCGTTCGGGCGAGCTTGAGCACCCGGTGGTAGGCGCGCGCCGAAAGATGGAGCTTGACTATCGCCTGCCTCAGCAATGCGCTCGCCCTGTCTTCGATCGCACAAAACCGCTCGACTTCGCGCGGGAGAAGCCAGGTGTTGGTCTTTCCCTGGCGCTCAAGCTGCCGCACGCGAGCGCGTGCCACGCGCTCCCGGACCTGCACAGAACTTTCGCCGCAGCCTGCGTCCACCAGCTCGTCTTCGCGCAAGGCGGGCACCTCGATCTGCACGTCGATCCGATCCAGGAGCGGCCCCGACAACCTGTGCCGATAGCGCGCGACCTGATCGGGCGTGCATCGGCATTTGCCGCCGTAGTGGCCAAGATAGCCGCAGGGACAGGGATTCATTGCGCCGATCAGCTGAAAGCGCGCAGGATATTCGGCTTGGCGCGCAGCCCGGGAAATAGCGACGCGGCCGGATTCGAGGGGCTCGCGCAACGCTTCGAGCACTCTCCGGTCGAACTCAGGCAGTTCGTCCAGAAACAGCACGCCGTTATGGGCGAGCGAGATTTCTCCGGGCCGCGGGTCGCTGCCTCCGCCAACCAGCGCGACACTCGAAGCCGAGTGGTGCGGCGCACGGAACGGACGCCGTTTCCAGTTTTCCGGGCGAAAACCGCCCGAGCCTAACGAAGCGAGCGCCGCCGATTCGAGCGCTTCCTCGCTGCTTAGCGGCGGCAGCAAACCCGGAAAGCGGGCCGCCAGCATTGATTTGCCGGTCCCGGGCGGCCCCACCATCAGCACGCTGTGGCCGCCGGCAGCGGCCACTTCCAGCGCGCGCTTGGCCTGCGCCTGGCCCTTCACGTCCGCAAGATCCGGGTAATTCGGTGGAACGACGATCGGAGGCCCCGACGGGCGCGACAGTGGCTGTCGGCCGGCGAGGTGAGCACAGACTTCCAGCAGCGAACTTGCCTGGTAGATGCTCGCCTCGCCGACCAGCGCCGCTTCGTCTGCACTCGCGGGAGGCAATACGAAAGTGCGTCCCTCTTTGACCGCGCGCCAGGTCATTGCGAGCGCTCCGCGTACCGGACGCAGCTCGCCCGTGAGCGACAGTTCTCCGGCGAATTCGTAGTTGGAGAAGCCATTCGCCTCGAGCTGGCGCGAGGCGGCGAGGATGCCGAGAGCGATCGGCAGATCGAAGCGGCCGCTCTCCTTGGGCAGATCGGCCGGCGCGAGATTGACGGTGATGCGCCGCGCCGGAAATTCAAAGCGCGAGTTCACGAGCGCTGCACGCACACGGTCCCGGCTTTCCTTCACTTCGGTATCCGGAAGACCGACGATCGTGAACGAGGGCAGACCGTTTCCCAGATGCACTTCGACGGTGACTTCGGGAGCGTCGAACCCCGATAGCGCCCGGCTGTGAAGCACCGCCAGCGACATCGCGGCTTTATTTCTGCCTGAGGCTCGCCTCGAGCTCGGCGACGCGCGCTTCCAGTGCGGAGAGTTTTTCGCGAGTGCGAGCCAGGACCTTGGCTTGGATATCGAGCTGCTCGCGAGTCGCCAGATCGAGCTTGGCGAACGCGGTCGAAAGGAGCGCCTTTATGTTCTTTTCAACGTCCTTGGCGGGACTGGCAGCGAGGAATTCGCTGATTCTTGCGCTCAGGTCTTCAAATATTCGGCTCGTGGGCATGGCGCGCGTACCTTGAATCGAGTCTAGCACGGGCAATTAACGCTGCTGACTGCTCTCCGGCCGACCGCACCGATGTGGTGCGTTGCCTCTGATTGACGCCTCTCGTTGGGGCGGTGGCGGCCTCGTTTTGAGGCGACGTGCCGCCTAAGACATTGATCGTATTAAGTAATAAAACTGGCACAGGCCATGCTGAAGCGAGTTCGTCTTATTACCCAACGAAAGGTACCAGGCAATGAAAAAACTTCTCCTAGCTTCCGCTGTTTCCGCGCTCTTCGCTGCTCCTGTCACGGCGCTCGCCCAGGCCAAGCCGCCCGCTGCTCCGACGCTCGACAAAGTCCTCGAGGCGTCGGGGATCAGCGCGAGCGGCTACATCGATGCGGGGTACACGTACGCTGACAAGAACGTTGAAACCGGATTTTCGACCCGGGTGTTCGACTCGCAAAACAACTCCTTTGCCCTGCATCAGTTCGGACTTACGGTTGCCAAGCAGCCGAAAGAGGGTTTCGGTGGCTTGGTCAATATCACCGCCGGCAAAGATGCTCAGGTTCTCCATTCATTCCCCGAGTTCACTTCTACGACCAGCGGATCGTTGTTCGACGTAACCCAGGCTTTTGCGCAATACGCGGGCGGCCCGCTGACCGTGATTGCAGGCAAGTTCGCAACGCTCCACGGGACCGAGGTGATCGCGAGCCCGGGCAACGCCAATATTTCCCGCTCTATCCTTTTCGGTTCCGTGCCATTTACACACACGGGCTTGCGGGCGACCTTTGCGCTGGGCGATACCGTCAGCCTCATAGCCGGCCTCAACAACGGCTGGGATCAGCTCACGGACTCGAACAAGGGCAAGACTGTGGAGCTTGGCGCTACGATCGCTCCCATCAAACCGCTGACCATTGTTGTGTCCGCCTACTCGGGCAAGGAAACGGTGCCCTTTGCGGCCACGCCCGGCAATCCGGAAGGCAACCGCACCAGCGTGAACGCGGTCGTGTCCTACGCGATTATCGATCCTCTGAGCGTGGGCGTGGAGCTGTTGCAGGTCACTCAGAAGGAATTCGCTTCGACATCCGGAACGATCTCGGCGAAGTACAGCGGCCTTGCAGGCTACGTCACCTACACGTTCATTCCGCAGCTGAAGGGTACGGTGAGGCTCGAGACATTCACGGACAAGGACGGCCTGCGTTTCGGTCTCCCCGCCGACCCGGCAAATCCGACCTCAACCGCAACGAAGTTCATGGAGGGGACCGTCACGGTTGGCTATCTGCCGAGCGATGCCTTCGAGTTGCGCGCGGAAGTCCGCAGAGATCAAGCGGACAACCCGGCGTTCGTCGATTCCAAGGGCGTGTTCAGCAAGACGCTCATGACCATGGCGCTGCAAGGCCTCTACAAGTTCTGATGCTCAAGCCATTCACCCAACCTAGGGAGCACATTCATGAAACTCGTTACCGCAATCATCAAGCCGTTCAAGCTTGACGAAGTGCGGGAAGCCTTGTCCGCCATCGGCGTTCAGGGCATCACCGTCACTGAGGTCAAGGGTTTCGGCAGGCAGAAAGGTCACACCGAGCTGTACCGCGGCGCGGAATACGTGGTCGATTTCCTGCCGAAAGTGAAGATCGAGGCCGCGATCAAGGACGAAATGCTCGATCAGGCGATCGAAGCCATCGAAAAGTCGGCCAACACGGGAAAGATCGGGGACGGCAAGATTTTCGTCTTCGACCTGAAGCAAGTCATCCGCATCCGCACCGGTGAGACCGGGGCGGAAGCGCTCTGAGGGAGACCGTCATGAAAAAGCTTTTTGCAATTCTTGCCCTGCTCGGCGCCGTAGGCTGGTGCGCGCCGGTCATGGCTCAGGACAAGGCCGCGCCGTCAGCAGCGCCGACCGCTTCCGCGCCGGTCGCTGCGGCAAGCGCCACTCCGGCGCCGACGCCCAACAAAGGCGACGTCGCGTGGATGCTGACCTGCACCGCGCTCGTCCTGATGATGAGCGTTCCGGCGCTTGCGCTGTTCTACGGGGGCCTGGTGCGCGCCAAGAACATGCTCTCGGTGCTCATGCAGGTGTTTGTCGTCTTTTCACTGATCGTCGTGATCTGGTCCATCTACGGGTACGGCTTGGCATTCACCGAGGGCAAGGGGTGGCTCAGCCCATACTTCGGAAGTTTGACGGACAGGCTCTTCCTGAGCGGGACCTTCGATTCGGCCAAAGGCGAGTTCGCCATGGCAGCGACATTCAGCAAGAGCACGCCGATCTACGAACTCGTGTTCGTCGCGTTCCAGGCGACCTTCGCGGCAATCACCTGCTGCCTGATCCTCGGCTCCATCGTCGAGCGGGCGAAGTTTTCAGCGGTGCTGATCTTCATGGTGCTGTGGTTTACGTTTGCCTACGTTCCGGTCGCGCACATGGTGTGGTTCTGGCCCGGACCGGATGCCTATACGGCCGCGAACGTCGTCGATGCGCAGAACGCAAAGGCCGGCTTGCTGTGGCAGTGGGGCGCGCTGGACTTCGCCGGCGGCACGGTGGTGCACATCAACGCCGGCGTCGCCGGCTTGGTGGGGGCCTACCTGCTCGGCAAGCGCATCGGTTACGGCAAGGAAGCGATGACGCCGCACAACGTGACCATGACGATGGTAGGCGCCGCGCTCCTCTGGGTGGGCTGGTTCGGCTTCAACGCCGGATCCGCGCTGGAGGCGAACGGCTCGGCAGCGCTCGCGTTCATGAATACCTTCCTCGCGACCGCCTGTGCCGTGCTCTCGTGGACGTTCGGCGAGTGGCTGTTCAAGGGCAAGCCGAGCATGGTCGGCGCGGCCTCGGGCGCCGTGGCGGGCCTTGTCGCAATCACACCGGCCGCCGGCAACGTCGGCATCCCGGGCGCCTTTGTAATCGGCCTGGCAGCGGGAATCGTCTGCCTGTGGGGCGTGAACGGCCTGAAGAAGCTGCTCGGCGCCGACGACTCGCTCGACGTGTTCGGCGTGCACGCTGTGGGCGGGATTCTCGGCGCGCTGCTCACCGGCGTATTCAACTCGCCGGATCTGGGCGGGCCAGGCTTCTACAACAACTGGTTCGAGATGAAGCCCGGTTTCGGAGGCATCGCCGCGCAGCTCTGGATCCAGGCCAAGGCAGTGGGTGTGGTGTTCATCTGGACCGCCATCGTGGCGTTCATCTCCTTCAAGATCGCCGACCTGCTCGTAGGCCTGCGCGTGACCGAAGAAGAGGAGCGCGAGGGTCTGGACATCAACTCACACGGCGAGACCGCGTATCACATGTAGAGCTGTTGGATGAAACCGGCCCGAAAGGGCCTTCCTGGACGGGCGCCTTCGGGCGCCCGTTTCTTTTCCGCGCTTTCCCGGACCACTGTGCGAAAATATGCGCCTTTTTGCGGGATCCTCGAAAGGATTGCAGCATGAAAATGGAATACGTCATCAGCAGCTGGGACATCCCTTCGCTGCCCATCGCAGGCTCGAACGCGCGCTTTCCAGTGCGCCGCATCTTTTGCGTCGGCCGCAATTACGTCGAGCACCAGAAGGAGATGGGAGGCGACGGCCGCGAGCAACCTTTCTTTTTCGCCAAGTCGGCCCATGACCTCGTTCCTTTGAATGAGCCTGGCTCCATTCACTATCCTCCGATGACCGGCAACTATCATTGGGAAACCGAGCTGGTTGCGGTGATCGGAAGCGGCGGCCACAAGATCCCGACAGCCAAAGCCGATGAGCATGTCTGGGGCTACGCAGTGGGTCTGGACATGACCCGACGCGATCTGCAGCAGATCGGCAAGGACAAGGGCAGACCCTGGACCTTCGGCAAGGATTTCGACCAGTCCGCCCCGGTCGGTCCCATCACTCCCGCATCCAAGATCGGGCATCCGAAGAAAGGAAAGCTCTGGCTCAAGGTGAACGGCGACTTCCGCCAGAATTCCGATATCGACCAGATGATCTGGAGCGTGCCCGAGCAGATCGCGTTTCTCACCCAGTACTACACGCTCGAGGCGGGGGATCTCATCATGACGGGAACACCAGCCGGGGTCGGTGCGGCCAAGCAGGGAGATCAACTCGTTGCCGGGATAGAGGGCTTGGGCGAACTGAGCGTGAAAATCCTGCCACCGCGATAGTCGGGTTTAGGACGGAGGTCAGAATGAGCATCAAGCGCCATCAGGCCGGAAAGTTGTTCAGCGCCGCGGTCGAACACAACGGCGTCGTCTACGTAGCGGGGCAGGTCGCCGACGAGCTTTCGCAAGGCGTCAAAGGCCAGACCGAGCAGGTGCTGAAGAAGATCGACGCACTCCTCGCCGCCGCCGGGACGAGCAAGTCGAAAATCCTCTCCGCCAACGTATGGGTCACAGACATTCGCAATCGCGACGAGATGAACGCCGCCTGGACGGCGTGGGCCGATCCCGCCAACCTTCCGGCGCGCGCAACGGTCGAAGCGAAACTCGCTGATCCGCGCATGCTGGTGGAGATCATGGTGACATGCGCCAAGTAAGTGCAGCGCACGGTTTCTGTCCTTGTAGCATTGCTCGCTCTTGCGTGTTCGCCCGAACTCGACTGGCGTGAGCTGAGATCATCCGAGGGCGGTTTCGCGGCGTTGATGCCCGGGAGACCGCACTACGAAGTGCGAACTCTCGCAGGTGCGCCCGCGGTCGCAATGCACCTGTGGTCGGCCCGGGCTGCGGATAGTGTATTTGCGGTCGGCTACGCAGATTACCCGGCGGTGGACGTCCGCACCCTCGACAGCACGCGAGACGCACTGGTCAAGAACATCGGGGGACGAACGCTCGAAGAAAGGCCGCTTGTGCAGATCGGGCTGGTCGGGCGCGAAATCGTGGCTGAAAGCGGCGAGACCCTGCTTACAGCGCGTCTACTCGTCTCCGGCGCTCGCCTGTACCAGATCGCGGTCCTCGGCAAGAGGAACGCAGTGGCCGCCGCGGACATCGACCTGTTCCTGACGTCGTTCCAGCCGCTCGGCCGGAATCCGCGATGAACCCTAGTTGCGCCAGAACGCCGGCGTGACGACGATGAACAGGGTGAACAGCTCCAGCCGGCCGATCAGCATGGCGACCGTGCACACCCAGGTCTGGAAATCGTTCAGCACGGCGTAGTTGGTGGCCGGCCCGATCTGGTTCAATCCGGGGCCCGTGTTGGTGATGCAGACGATCGCCGCTGAGAAGGCAGTCACGATATCGAGCCCCGACGCTGCCATGAGCATCGTCACCGCGATCACCGAGCCTCCCCAGATCAACATGAACGCGAGCACCGCGAAGATAATGTTGTTTTCGACTCTCTGACCGGAGACTTTCACCGGCAAGTACGCGCGCGGATGAATGATGGACATGAGCTCTCGACGCGCCTGGCGAACCATGAGTTCGGCCCGGATCATTTTTATGCCGCCACCCGTCGAGCCCGAACACGCGGTAAAGCAACACAGAAACAGCATCCACACGGGCGCGAAAATCGGCCATTGGTCGAAATTCACACTGGAAAAGCCCGTGGTCGTAGCGATCGAGACGACATTGAACGCGCTATGACGAAGCGCCGTCCCGAAAGACGGATAAACGTGGTTGATGAAGAGGAAGGCGGCGATGCCCAGAACGGACAGGGCGAGCAGCGCTAAGTATGCGCCCGCTTCGGGATCGCTTCGGTAAGGCGCCAGGCTCAACCTGCGGAAGGCGAGAAAATGGGTGCCGAAGTTGAGACCGGCGATGATCATGAAAAAAATCGCGGCGGCTTCGATGGCCGGGGAATTGAAAAAGCCGAAGTTCTGATCGTGAGACGAAAACCCGCCCAGGCTCAGGGTCGAAAACGAATGGACGATGGCGTCGAACCAGGTCATGCCCACCGCCTTGTATACCAGCATGCAGGCGAGAGTCATGATCCCGTACACCAGCCAGAGCCCCTTGGCGGTTCCGGTAATTCGGGGGGTGAGCTTGGTGTCTTTCATCGGCCCGGGGGTTTCGGCTTTCATGATCTGGCTTCCGCCGACCCCCAGCAGCGGCAGTATGGCCACTGCGAGGACGATGATGCCCATTCCGCCCAGCCACTGGAGCTCACAGCGCCAGAAGTTGATCGAAGGCGGCAGCGCATCCAGCCCGGACAACAAGGTCGAACCCGTTGTGGTGACCGCTGCCACGGTCTCGAAGTAGGCGTCGGTAAAACTGAGATCAGGAAAATGTATCAGGAGCGGCAGGGTGGCAAAGGCAGGCACCACAGTCCAAACCAGAGCCACCAGGAGAAAACCGTCGCGCGGCTGCAGCTCTGCGCGGTTTCCGCGCGTCGCGATCCATAGCGCAGCGCCGGTCGCAAAAGTCGCCGCGACCGCTTTGCCGTAGGCGTGCCTGGCCTCGTCGTCATAGAGGAAAGCCACGCCCAGCGGGAGCAGCATGGCGAGCGCGAACATGACGATCACGACGCTCAGCACCTCGATAACGGGCAGCAGCCTCACCATGGCGCGCGAGGTCCGGTTCAGAGGAAGCCGACGCTGACTTCGAAAAGCTTCTCCACCTTGGGCAGGAGCTTCTTGTCGGTGACGAAGACAATCACGTGGTCCTCGGCCTGTACCACGGTGTCGTGATGGGCCATGATTACCTTGTCACCGCGCACGATTGCGCCGATCGCTGCTCCCCTCGGCAGATCGATCTCCTCGATCTTGCGGCCGATGCAGCGGCAGGAGTCATGGTCTCCGTGCACCACGGCCTCGAGGGCTTCGGCCACGCCGCGGCGCAGACTGTGCACCTGGGTAACGTGCCCGCGCCGCACGTGGGCGAGCAGTGTGCCGATGGTCGCCTGCGCCGGTGAAATGGCGATATCGATCTGGCCCGCCTGCAGGAGATCCACGTAAGAGCGCCGGTTGATGAGCGCAACCACGCGGCGCGCCCCCATGCGTTTGGCAAGCAGGCACGACATGATGTTGTTCTCGTCGTCGTTGGTGACTGCGACAAAGAGGTCCATGTCCGCCACGTTCTCGGTCTCCAGGAGCCCTTCGTCCGTAACGTCGCCCTGCAACACGAGCGCGCGGTCGAGACGCGTCGAGAGCATCTCGCAGCGTCTCTTGTCGAACTCGATGATCTTGACCGAATAGTCGCGCTCCACCGCGCGCGCCAGGCGCAATCCGATGTTGCCGCCTCCGGCGATCATGACCCGGCTCACCGGCTTGTCCATGCGCCTCAGCTCGCGCAAGACTTGGCGGATGTCCTCCGTCGCTGCGAGGCAGAACACTTCGTCTCCGGCCTGGACCACAGTGTCGCCCTCGGGCAGGATCGGGCTGTCACCCCTAAAGATCGCCGCGATGCGTGCGTCCACCGAGGGAATGTGCTTCCTGAGATCTTTCAACGGGTGACCGACAAGCGGACCGCCCTGGAACGCCCGCACCGCGACCAGGCTCACTTTGCCGTGCGCGAACTCGAGTACCTGCAGCGCCTCGGGAAACTCAACGAGCTTGACGATATAGTCGGTGAGGACCTGCTCGGGACAGATGGCGAGATTCACGTCAAAACAATCGGGCCCGAGCACGCGTTCATTGGTGAGGTAGTCGGTAGCCCGCAGCCGGGCGATGCGCGTAGGCACGTTGAACAACTGTTGCGCCAGCCGGCACGCCACGAGATTCGTTTCGTCGCTCTGAGTGACCGCGATCATGAGGTCGCAGTCCTCGATGCCCGCCTGCACGAGCACCGAGGGGTGCGCTGCGCTCCCGACTACCGTGCGCAGATCCAGTCGGTCCTGAAGGTTGCGCAACCTCGCACCGTCGACGTCCACCACGGTGATGTCGTTTGCCTCCGACACCAAGCTTTCAGCGACGGTCGAGCCGACCTGGCCGGCGCCGAGGATCACTATTTTCACGGCGGGAGTCCGCGCAGAAAAGGACGCATTCTATTCCGAATTGCAGCCCCCACCCAAACCGTCACTCCTCTTTTCGTCCGGCGAAAATACCGAGCGCTTTCAGTTTCCGGTACAAGTGGGTACGCTCGAGGCCGCTGCTTTCGGCTACTCGCGCTATGGAGCCATTCGCCTGTGCAAGGTGATGCTCGAAATAGCTGCGCTCAAAGGCTTCTCGTGCCTCGCGCAGGGGCAGATCCAGAGACAGACCCGTCTCGGCAGCGCGGCGCGCGAATTGCGGCACCACGCGCTCCGCGTCCCCGGTACCAATCTCCTCCTCCAGGCTGGTAAGCGCCAGGGTGCGCACCGCGGCAGCAAGGTCCTCGAGGTTTCCGGGCCAGGAAAAATAGCGCAGAACATTGAGAGCTCCCGTGGAGAAATTTCGAGGGGGACAGAAGCGTGTTTCCACCAGCTGCGCAAGCATGAGGGTCGCGATATCGGGGATATCTTCGGGATGCTCGCGCAAAGCCGGCAGCGCGATCACGATTCCGGCGAGCGCATGCATGAGCGGTGCGTCAAACCCCAGCGTGTCCACCAGGTGCTTTGGTTCCACGGCGGTGAACGATACCAGTCTCAAGCTGAGTTTTTCCACTCGGGCGGCGAGAAACGCCAAGTGTTTTTGCTGGTTCTTGGACAGTACCGCCAGCTCCTCCACGAACAGCACGCCGCCGGCAGCGTGTTGCAGAAGATCCTGAGAACCTTCGTTGAGCGCGTGCGCCGCGTCGATCCAGGGCATATTCGGTTGCTGCAGGTAGCGCGCGTAGAGCTCCGGCATCACGCCTTTTTCGCCGCGCATGAGCACGGCAGCGCCCGCGGCGGAGATCTTGGCGAGCCGCTTTTTCAGCTCGATAAGCAGCGCCGAGCGCCCGAAATTGGCGATGCTTGGCGGCATTACTGCGCGCAACTCTCCCGCACGCAATGCACGCCGCACCGTAGCGAGGAGTTTTTGAAGTGCAATCGGCTTTTCCAGGAAATCAATCGCGCCGATGCGTGTTGCCTCAACCGCAGTATCGATGGTGCCGTGGCCCGACATCATGACCACCGGCATGGTCAGCTGACCGCCGGTGGCCCATTCCTTCAAGAGCGTGATACCGTCCGCGTCCGGCATCCAGATATCCAGCAGCACTAAGTCCGGCCGTCCTCGCGCTCGCGATGCACGCGCCGCGGTGGCATTTTCTGCAAGCTGCACCGAGTGGCCTTCATCGGAAAGGATTTCCGACAGAAGCTCGCGGATTCCGACTTCGTCGTCAACGACCAGTATCTGCGCCACGACGGATCAGGCCGCCCGCGGAAGCGAAATGCGCACGGCGGCTCCGCGATGGTCTTCCTTGTCCGTGCGGTTTTCGATACGGATCGTGCCGTGGTGCTCGTCGATGATTCGCTTGACGATCGCGAGCCCGAGTCCCGTTCCCTTGAGCTTGGTGGTGACATAGGGCTCAAACGCACCCTTGATGATAGCCTCGGGGAATCCGCAGCCATTGTCGCTGATCCGCAGCCATACCTTGCCGTCGGACTGCTCGGTTGATACTTCAATTCTCGGGTCGCTGTTCCCTGAAAGCGCATCCTGGGCGTTCTGCAGCAGGTTGTGAATGACCTGTCGCAGCCGGTCAGGGTCACCGAGGACCTGGGTCGTGCCCGCTTGCAAGTTCGCCTGAATCCGGGTTCCCGACTGTTCGTATAAGGCGAGCACTTCGGCGACCAAGCGGCTCAGGTCAAGTCCGCGGAGCTCCGGAGCGGGCGGGCGGGCGTAGTCGCGGAAGTCATCCACCATGTTCTTCATGGCGGTCACCTGGGCGACGATCGTTTCCGTAGCGTGATCGAGCGCTTGCGCTGCTTCCGGGGAGATCTTGTCGCTGAGTTTCGCCTGCAGGCGCTCGGCGGCCAGCTGAATCGGCGTGAGCGGGTTCTTGATCTCATGCGCGAGTCTGCGGGCCACCTCGCCCCAGGCGGTTGCACGTTGCGCGGCGATCAGTTGCGTGATGTCGTCGAACACCACGACATAGCCGCCGCCGCTCGTCTCGGGGAGGGGCGAGCCCCGCACGAGAATCACGGCTCGGCGTTCGCTCATCTCGATCTGCTGATGCCACACGGCCTGCCCGTGCTGATGAAATTCCGCCAATAGCGTCCGCGCAAACTCGCCGAGCATGTGCCACTCCTCGAGCTTCGATCCGATGAGGGACGCGAGATTCTCGCGCAGGATCCCTCCCGCCCCGCTGTTCGTGATCCGCAGCACCAACCCACGATCGAACACAAGCACGCCCGCCGACAGATTCGCCAGGATGCTTTCTAGATACGCCTTGGCGGTTTCGAGTTGCGCCTGGTTGAGCTGGGCGGCGACGCGCGCTTCGCCAAGTTGCTCGGTCATGCTGTTGAACGACTGCGTGAGGATGCCCAGTTCGTCGCGACTGGTGACCGGGGCGCGGCGCGAAAAATCGCCGCGCGCCACGGCCTGCGTGCCCTCGGCAAGCACGGCGAGCGGCTTGGAAAGGCGTCGGGACAACAGAAAAGCAAGCGCGATCGCAGACAACAGAGCGAGAAGCAGCGTCAAGGTCAGCGTGAGAATGTAGATTTCCTTCAGCCCCTGGCGTGACAGCGACAGCTCCTTGTAGGCACGATAGGCGCTCTGTACCGACTCGCCTTGCTCGGCAAGTGCCGACGGCACCCAGTGCGTAAGCTGCAGCAAGCGCGGCTCCTGGGCGAGGCCAGTCTTCGCGAGAGCTGTGTTCTCCAGGGAGACGATTACCCGGAGCAGGAGTCCCTTGTCTCCCACAGGCTCGACGGCGCTGAAGCCACGCGGGCGCCGCGCTTCGCGTAGCGCCTGTGCCCCCGGAGCCGGCGCGACGAGCAGTTTGGCTTCGCGGTTTGTGCTTGCCAATACATTCCCCGATACCGTCAGGAGCGATGCCTCTTCAACATATGCCAGCCCGGGCAGGCGACTCAGCATGGCGGGCTGCCGTGGCGTCGGAGTCTCCGAAAGATCGAGCGCCATCACCTGGGCCTTCATCAGCAGTTCACCCAGCATCACGTCCAGCGCCGCGCGGCCAAGACTGAGCCCACCCTCGAGTGCGCGCTCGACGCGCACGTCGAACCAGGACTCGATGCTCTTCGCGAGAAACTGAAGCGACACGGTATACACGAGGAGTCCGGGAACCACACCCACCAGGGCAAACATGACGAGCACACGGAAGGTGAGCAGCGAGCCGAATACCTTGGAACGACGCTGCCTTGCAAGGATCGCGAGCTGGTACACGACCAGCCCCAGCAGCGCCAGCGCAATCACCGCATTCAGGCCGAGCAACAACCGATAATGCTCGGCGAAGAGCGGCGAATTGGCTGTCGCCGCGGCAAGCAGGAACAATAGGATTCCGCCGAGCGCGGCGCTGCCGACGAGCACGTAGGTCATCGGGCTTCCTGTACCGGCGCAAGCGGAACGAACGGAAAGCGTTTCCATTCGGACGCAAGCGTCCACTCTCGGTTCGTGACTGCGCTCACCCGGAACGGCCTGGGTAGTTGAGCGGGGTCGAGGCGCATGCGCACGGAGGCGATGTATTTCTGGCCGTTATCGACATGATCCCTTCCGAGCACGGGCCAGCCGTGTACCCTGCCGAGCGCCTGTAGCGCCTCCGAGAGCGAGGTGAAGTTCTGATGCAGCGCCCCGCTTGAAAGTCGGTACTGTTGGGCAAGGGGAAGATAGGCGAGGCGTAACTCAAGCTTTTCTGTCGCCGATTTCTCGTCGAACCAATACCAACGGGGGCGTGACAGCTCGAACTCCACCAGGAAGCCCAGCGACAAGCCATTGCTCAGAGCCTCAAGGAGCGACGGCCCCAGATCGAGGCGGAAATCTGCGTGCAGGGCGTAACGCGTCTCGGCAACTTCCAATCCGGCGTTGGTCACCTGGATGGTGTCGGCGTTTGCCGCGACGCCGGAGCACAGCGCCAGTGCAGCAACGAGATTGCGAAGAGCGGTATTCATTCTCCCGCTCGGCCTCGGGTTTTTTTCAGCAAGGCGTAAAAGAAGCCGTCGCTTTCGGCGCTGGGCAAAATCTGCCCCGCGGTGATCTGTCCACGGTTGAGGGAAGTTGGAGCATCCTCCTCCTCTCTAGCGTCCGACCGCGCGAGACCCGGAAGCGGCAGTCTCTCCGCGTCGGGGCGGCGCAGGAGAAATTCGCGCACCACGCAGCCATTCTCCTCCGGAAACACCGAGCAGGTTGCGTACAACAATTTACCATCGGGCGCGAGCACTCGCCACAAGGCGTCGAGCAACTCCGCCTGAATACGTGCAAACTCGGGCACATCGGCTCTGCGTCGCAGCCACTTGATGTCGGGGTGGCGTCGCACTACGCCCGATGCCGAGCATGGCGCGTCCAGAAGAATCCTATCGAACGGCCGCCCTCCCCAGAAACCCTCCGGTTGGCGGCAATCGCCGACCACGACTTGGGCCGCGAGCTTCAGGCGGGAGAGATTTTCAGCGATGCGCCGTGCACGGGCTCCGTCAGCGTCCACCGCGAGAAGCTCACATTGGGCAAGTTCGAGTATGTGTCCGGTCTTGCCACCGGGTGCGGCGCAGGCATCCAGGACGCGCATCCCGTCGCGAACGTCCAGAAGGCGCGCTGCCCGTTGCGCGCCGGCGTCCTGGACCGAGACCTCGCCTTCCGCAAACCCGGGGAGGCGCTCCACCCGGCACGGCTTCGCGAGCAACAACGCATCCTCGCCTACCGCCCTCGCCGGAATTCCAGCCCGATCCAGCTTTTCCAAATACGCGCTCACCGAAAGTCGTCGCTGGTTGACGCGGAGCGCCATGGGCGGATGGCGGTTCGCTTCCGACATCACCGCCTGCCAGTCGTGAGGATAGGCTGCGCGCAGCAAGTCAATCCACCACTGAGGGTGGCGATAGCGGCCGGGCTCGGTAGCCTCGATGTTGGAAAGCAACTCGTTCCCGCGGCGCTGGAAGCTACGCATGACGGCGTTGACCAATCCCTTCGCGCGCGAGCGTCCCAGCAACACGGCAGCCTCAACCGCCTGATGGACGACCGCGTGCGCGGAGTGCGGCCGCGCCGCGAGTTCTGCGATCGCGGCGAGCAGCAAGCCGCGCAATGGGAAATCGGTGAGAGGCTTGTCGAGAAGTCGATCGAGGGCCGTGTCGACAAGGCCGTAGCCGCGCAGCGTGTTGTAGCAAAGGTCCTGTGCTGCAGCAGCCAGTCCCTGCGCCGAATTTCGGCGTTTTATGTCCCCAAGGGCCACGTTCAGGCTTTCCCCGTCGAGCACGCGCCCGATCACTTCAGCGGCGGCAACGAAAGCTCGTGCAAGCTTGGGGCTGGCGTAGACGGTCGACAAGTGCTGCGCAAGGTTACGGGCGTTGCCCGCATTATAGGCGCGGGGCGCCGTACGTTCGCAAGATCTAGACTCCGAACCGGTCTCCAGTCGAGATCTGAAATCCTCGTTGGAATTCGGTCGCCGTGAGGCGCTTTCCGCCGGAACGCTGCAACTCGGTGACCGATACGGCGCCATCGCCGCAGGCGACGAGCAGACCGCCCACATCTGTCCCGAGCACCTCACCCGGCGCACCTTGCCCTGGGGCAGGTGTGCACCGCCAGATCTTGAGGTCGACGCCCCGCAGGCGCGCGATCGCGCCCGGCGATGGATTGAACGCGCGGACCCGGCGGCACACCGCGAGCGCACTCTCGCGCCAGTCCACGCTGGACTCCCGCTTGTCGAGTTTCGCCGCATAGGTCACCCCCTCAGTGTCCTGCGCGATCGGGCTGAGCCGGCCGGCTTCGAGCGCGTTCAGAGCATGCACGACAAGCCTACCGCCAAGCTCCGCGAGCCGATCATGGAGCGAGCCCGCAGTGTCGTCGGCCAAGATCGGAACGGATTCGCGCAGCAGGACCGGGCCGGTGTCGAGCCCTGCATCCATTTGCATGATGGATACGCCGGTTTCCCGATCACCGGCGAGCAAGGCCCTCTGAATGGGTGCCGCGCCGCGCCACCTCGGCAACAGCGACGCATGAACGTTTACCCCACCGTAGCGTGGAATCTCGAGCACGGCCTGCGGCAGGATCAATCCATAAGCAGCAACTACGATGGCGTCTGGCCGGCGTCGTCTGAGTTCCTCCTGCACGCTCGTGTCCTTGAGACTTGCCGGCTGATCTACCTGGACGCCGCGCGCTGCAGCGAGCCGCTTTACGGGCGGTGCGGACGGCTTGAGGCCGCGACCCGCAGGGCGGTCCGGCTGAGTGAGCACCCCGATCACACGGTGAGGAGAATCGAAAAGCGCCTCGAGCGAGCGCGCCGCGAATTCTGGCGTACCTG
>Ga0208454_1000319_pt1 | contig 31365 bp, 25 predicted proteins | sample EasRivMeERMZT100_FD_187530 | JGI IMG/M metagenome (GOLD analysis project Ga0208454, IMG submission 187530) | Soil microbial communities from meander-bound floodplain in the East River, Colorado, USA - East River MetaG ERMZT100 (SPAdes) (version 2) | ecosystem: Environmental > Terrestrial > Soil...
CGGCACCACTCGATCCATCTCAGACAAAAACTTGTCCCGCTTGGTCTGCTTCTTCTTTCCCGCCCACGCCAAGCTCGCAAACGTTCTCTGCTCCTTCAATCTCTTTCCTCCTGTCCTTGTCGTTCTTACTGCTTTTCGATATTAGACGACATGACAGAAGACTTGTTCAGAGATTCCTAAAGGATCGTGGTCCGCTCACCGCAGAAGCACTCTGGTCTGCTTCCCAACTCGATATCGACGACTTCTACGACCAACTAAAGGACGAGGAAACTCGCGGGCTGTTAAAAGAACAGCGCGGCGATTCCGCGGCCGCACCGCGAATTTTGCTGGCGGCTGCATGAGACTCGATCGCCTCAGTATTCCGAATTACCGTAACCTACGATCGTTTGCGATTGACTTTGACGAGAGCCAGCCGACGACGGTGCTGCTTGGCCGCAACGGAACAGGAAAGTCGAACCTGATCGAGGCGATTGTCGAGATTTTCCGCGAACTAGAATTGGGGGGCGCGCCTGCCTTTGCATACACGATGGATTACGTCTGCCACGAACACGTCATCCACATCGCCGCCGACCCAGCGCGCCAAAGTAGGCGATTGGATATTACCATCGACCAGAAGTCGATAACGCAGGCGGCGTTCCAGCGTGATCTTGAAACGTACCTGCCGAAATACGTCTTTGCATACTACTCCGGCTGGAGCAGTCGCCTGGAGCGGCACTTCGACCGTCCGACGCGCAGACACTATGACCGTATCCTGAAGAGCCCCGATCGCGAGCTGCCATTGCGGCGACTGTTTTTCTGCCGTAAGGAGTACAGTCAGCTCGTGTTGCTGGCCTTCTTTCTCGCGCAGTCCGGCGCTGCGCGGCAACTTCTGCAAGATTATCTCGGCATCACACAATTCGAGTCGGCGCTGTTCGTGTTGAAGACGCCTTGGTGGCGCGGTAGCGGCGCCCCCAACAAAACACAGCAGGCCGAGGGCGACCCGCGCTTTTGGTACGCTCGCGGCGCGTTCAAGGGATTCCTCGGCCGGTTGTGGAATCGCGCGCTTGCACCGATCCGCAACGCCGAAGCTATCGAGCGCGACGTGCGTCGGCAAGGCGAAAGCACCGAGCGTCTCTACCTTTTCATCAAAAACCAGGCTGAGCTCGCTGCGCTTAAGGAGCAGGATGAGGACTCCAAGACGCTGTTCGGCTACCTCGAAAGCCTTTTCCTTTGTGATTTGATTGATGAAGTGCGCGTTACCGTCGAGCGTACTGACGGTACGCGCGTAAAATTCACGCAGATGAGCGAAGGCGAGCAACAGCTTTTGACCGTGCTCGGCCTACTGCTTTTCACTCAGAACGACGAGTCGATTTATTTGCTGGACGAACCTGATACTCACCTCAACCCTATATGGACATACGACTTCTTAAAGCTATTGCAGGATAACATTCGCGCGGAGAAGGGACAGTTAATTGTCGCAACTCACAATCCGCTGATGATCGGCAGCCTGCACAAGAATCAGGTGCGCGTGCTTGCGCAGGAGGAGAATCGAATCACGGCAGTCGAGCCCGAGTATGATCCGATAGGCATTGGCGTGGAGGGATTGTTGAAGTCAGAACTCTACGGGCTACGGTCAACGTTGGCGCCGGAGGTGCTGCAGAAGTTGGATCGGCACTACGCGTTGCTTGGGAAGAAAGACAAGACAAATGCTGAGCAGACAGAATTGATGAGATTGGCGGCCGAACTGAACGATTTAGGAGTGTCGCGCACTCATCCGAATCCGTATTTCGAAGCGTTCGCGAACGCGATGGCTAGACGGCGATCTCCGGAACCCCAGACCGCGCTTTCAAAAGAGGAGATCGACTCGCAAGCCGAGTTGGCGGATGAAGTTCTCAAGGAAGTATTGGCAGAAGAGCAGTCGGACGAAAAGGGCGGCGCGGCGTGAGGCATATTCCTCTTCGCACAGAGACGCCAGACTCGGATTGGGTAAAGAAGGCCGAGTCTTTGCTGAAGGAACTCAAGGTCGCGCCTGATGCTGCCACGCGCAATGAAATTATCGACGACAACAGCGACGTTTGGGGAGAATTGAAGCAGTGGCTTCTATCCCTTTCGCATCAGAAATGCTGGTTCTCAGAGGCGAAGGACTGCTTCAGTCACTGGGATGTAGAACACTACCGGCCAAAGAAGTCAGCGAAAGACGTCGATGGTACTGCGCATGATGGTTATTGGTGGCTAGCGTTCGATTGGCAAAACTTCCGCATCTGCGGGAACGTAGGCAATCGTAAGAAGGGAACTTTTTTTCCGCTACGTACCGGCTGCCCGCGTTGCGCGCCACACGGTGATCATCGACATGAAGACGCGCAGTTGCTCGATCCAATCGACGAAGACGATCCAGCATTACTCTCTTTTAACTTCGAGGGTCGCGCAATCCCTGCAGCCCACATCACAGATACTTGGGAAAAGGACCGCGTTGAGTACTCCGTCGAGAGATATAATCTCGACTTTCCACCGCTCATGGACAAGCGCAAAACGGTATGGGCCGAGTGCTGGGACCGAATTCAGGAATACTTGAAAGAATTGGCGAGTTACCACGCCGACAAAAACAACGGTATCGCAAAAGATCGTTACAAGCAGGCTGCAAAGCGTGTTCGTGATCTAATGCGCGAGGAGAAAGAGTTGTCGGCTGTTGCCCGCGCGTGCGTTCTCAGCACAGGTGATCGCCGCCTTGCCGGGTTGTTGCAATCAGCATAACGCGCGACGGGATTCTTACAACCAAGCAAATTGCTATGTCGAAACGATCCATGAAGCGATTCCGTACACATATTTCATCACAAAAGGATACGAGGACTGAGCCCTAATGCCTCTTGAGTTTGGAATCTGGCGAATTGATTCAGGAATAAGGCTCATGGGACTCGGGGCGGACCAACGCAAGCTTTTGATTAACCAATGAACGTGTGCAAAATAGGCGCCGGTTCGGGGCTTAGCAGCAGCTTTTTGAGGTTGAAACGGTCAGGCTAAGAGACAAGCCATGCCGCGTGCGAATTGCCATTTTTCGCTGGTTACATTTCCAAAGCACTGACCGGCCGTTCAAGTTCAATGGTTCGGCAGGCTCACATGAGCGGCGTGGGCCGACTGTATTTTGATAAGAGGAGCTGGGATGCATGAATGATGATCGACTCTATGCTTTCGACATAGCCCTAGGGACTTATCTCCTGGGCTCGAATGTTGCTCAACGAACAGCAGCTGGCGAGTGCGCGGGGTCAGACACGACAATCTTGACAATCTCAGCCGAGCGTCAACCGGCGACGATTCGAAGATTCAGAGAATCTTTGCAGGTGTTCTTGGGAAACTCACCGTCCCAGTGGGGAACGTCAGAAGCGTAGAGAAAGTGATCGTCTGGGGGACATGGTGTCAGACATTTAAGTATTTAATTCGTGCCTCACGCATCGATTTTGTACAGGGAAAGGTGCCAGACTTTTAATTCCCCCCGGAAACGATGGGTCGGACCAAGGCAACCTCTTGATTTGACAACACAAGGTGGCATAAAACGCATAGTTTAAGAGCTTAGAGATGGCTTTTTGAACCGAAAAAGCGACCTCTAAGAAAATCAATGCCACGCGCCAACCGCCACTTTTTGCCGGGCCACGTTTGGCACATCACTCACCGGTGCCATCAAAGAAAATTCTTACTCAAGTTTGCGCGCGACCGGCGCCGGTACTTGCATTGGGTTTTCGAGGCCAAGAAACGCTTTGGTCTGTGCGTGCTCGATTACGCGATCACGTCTAACCATATACATCTTTTAGTCAAAGACACGGGCCGCCGGGCGCACTGGGCAGGAGTACAACCAGCGCAGGGCTATGCAGGGCGCGTTCTGGGAAGATCGTTATCACGCCACCGCCATCGAGACGACGAGCACTTGCATCGCTGTGTGGTCTATATTGATCTAAGCATGGTTCGCGCCGGGGCGATCGAGCGCCGGGTCGCGCCATGCTGCGAAAACCATGGCCGGTCATCTTGTCCTTCGTGTAACCCGTGCGCCGCAATGCCGCGAGTGGGTTAGCGGTTGAGCACTGCGTTCTTCGGTGAGATTTTCACCACCGCTGCTAACGGAAAGATTTTCGCCCTCAAATCTTACGTATCGCGAGGTTCGCTATTTTTCGGAAGTCGCGCGTGTTGCGGGTTACCAATGTGCTGCCGGTAAACATCGCGGTTGCGGCGATAATGGCCCACCGTCGTGGCGATTTCCTTTGCGGACAGTCCTTGGAGATGACGGAGAACGGCGACCGTCGTTCTTTAATAGTCGACCAGCCGAGCCCACTGGACGTTTTTGAAGGCGTCCGCGCGGTTGGGGCGCGGCGGATAGATCCACTGCGTGTTAATCTCGCGCTTCATCGCCTTCGCCTTGTCGCCGTTCATCTCGACCTTGCTGTCCCAGCCTCTGGTGAACACGGCGTCGGTCGGGCCAAGATCAAGGCAGGTGACGTAGTTCTTCTGCTGATAGGGCTCCAGCGGCACGCCGAGCAGGTCGGCCGCCGCGTTGAACCCGGCGGAGGCACCGAGCCGGTTGGCATGTTGGCACGACATGAGCGCTCGGTGGCCCAGGTCGTCCGTCGCCGCGTTCGCGGTGTCGCCGGCGGCGAAGATCGTCGGCACCGCGGCAACGCGCAGATTGCGGTCGACCACCAGCCGGCCGGAACGATCGCGCTCAGCCTGGATTTGCGCGGTGAGTGGACTCGCGCGAAAGCCGGCCGCCCAGATCACGGTCGCGCTCTCGATGAACTGCCCGTCGCTCAGGGTGACGCCGCTCTCATTCAGCGCCGAAACGCCCACGCCGAGCCTGGTTTCCACGCCGGCCTCGCGCAACGCCTTTTCGATCAGCGGCCGCGGATGGGGACCCATCGCCGGCGCGATCACTTCATTGCGATCGACGATGACGACTCGGACATTTACCTTTGGCCCGAGGATGGCGCGCAGGCGCGATGGCATTTCGGTCGCCACCTCGATGCCGGTGAAGCCGCCACCGGCGACGACCACCGTGTCGCGGGCGGTAGAGGATGGCCGGCTCGCCAGTGCGTTGAGGTGGTGGTCGAGCGCGATCGCGTCGTCGAGCTGATCGACGCTGAAGCCGTACTTGGCAAGGCCTAGGATGTCCGGCTTGGCCCCTAGGCTGCCGGCAGCCAGCACCAGCCGGTCGTAGGACAACGAGCGCCGCATCCCATCGCGTCCAACGATCACGACCGACTTGCTGGTGGAGTCGATGACGTCGACTTGGCCCTGTTCATATTTGACATCGACGGCCTCGAACACTTCTGTGAGCGGTGCCACCATGGTCTCGGGCGCGCGCTCGTAGAGGCGGGGACGGATAACCAGCCGCGGCTCCGGCGCAACGACCACAGTCTCGAGGGTGTCGCGCGTGACGCCTTGCTCGTCGCGCAGGCGCGCGGCGGACAGGGCTGCATACATGCCGGCGAATCCGGCACCGACGATCAGGATGCGCTTCATGGTTTGATTCCTCCTATTGGGTTGTTGACGTGAAATTTAGATGAGGGATCAATGGCATTGAGTGTTGTCAGGTTTTGATAAACGTCAACAGGTCCACATTCACGATCTCGGCGTGAGTGGTGCACATGCCATGGGGAAACTTCTCATAGACCTTCAGAGTGCCGTTCTTTAGGAGCTTCGCCGACAAGAACGCGGAGTCGGCGATCGGCACGATTTGGTCGTCGTCGCCGTGCATAACCAACGTGGGGACGTCAATGACTTTAAGATCCTCGGTAAAATCGGTCTCCGAGAAGGCCTTGATGCCGTCGTAATGCGCCTTCGCACCGCCCATCATTCCCTGTCGCCACCAGTTTTGGATTACAGCCTGGGACATGTTTGCGCCCGGTCGGTTGTAGCTGTAAAACGGACCGCTTGCGATATCGAGATAGAACTGCGCGCGATTGGCCGCGAGTTGCTTCCGGAAATCGTCAAACACCTCGATGGACAATCCTCCGGGATTGGTCGGTGTCTTCACCATGATCGGCGGCACGGCACCGATGATAACCAGCTTTGCGATACGGCCCTTGCCGTGGCGGGCGACATAACGCGTCGCCTCGCCGCCGCCGGTCGAATGGCCGATGTGGACAGCGTTGCGAAGGTCCAGATGCTGGACGACCGTGGCGGCGTCCGCGGCGTAGTGGTCCATGTCGTGACCGCTGCCGACCTGACTTGACCGGCCATGGCCGCGCCGGTCATGAGCGATAACGCGGAAGCCCTTGTCCACGAAAAAAAGCATCTGCGCATCCCAGTCGTCGCTGCTCAGCGGCCATCCGTGATGAAAGACGATTGGCTGACCGGAGCCCCAGTCCTTGTAAAAAATCTCAACACCATCCTTGGTCGTGACTGTACTCATCGCTTTGGTCCTTGCTTGGGTTATAGGGTTACTAGAACTGACTGCACCCAATTATCCGGCTTCGGTGATTTCATCGCCCAGCTCCCGAAGCTTGCTCACGAGTTTCGTCCCAATCAACCCGCTGCCACCTATAACTACGATTTTCATATGCACTCCTTTCTGTAGCTCGCCCGTGATTCGGACGAGCGTTCAAGTGCACCTTTACTCGGATTTTTATTTCATCTACGCTCGTCGAAATCCGCGGTTCCACCGGATCTCCTCTCACTTCACTGGCACTAGCACCGGAGCGCCCTTGTCCTTGACGAGGAACACGACGAACCTCGCCAGCGGATGTGGGGGGCCGAACGAGACAGCTCACTTGCCGGGGCCGGCGTTTCGACCCCGGTCTGGTGCGGTGCTTGGTTCGGCCCTGACCCAACAGACGGTCAGTGAGCCCAGATGGCCGGTACCCAACGAAAGACGTCGCCGTCGACCGCCACCCGCCCGACGCACGGGAACGGCAGGTGAGCGGCCGCCAGCAACTCGCCGGACGCAGCCATCTCCCGCAGGAGACGGACCCGGACGCGGACCGCCTCCTCGGGGTCGTGGTCGAACGCGTTGTGCCAGTCGGGGCGGTCGAAGTGGTTCGGGAACACGGCATCGCCGAGGAACGTCAGCCGGTCGCCGCCGGACGCCACGCGGACCACGCTGTGCCCGCGGGTGTGGCCGCCGGTGCGACGGACGACCACCCCAGGCGCCACCTCGCACTCCGTCTCGAACGGCCGCAACTGGCTGCGGTACGCGTCGACGAACCGCTCTTCGGCCGACCGAAGCACGTCCGGGAAGCCGCCGAACGTGTTGCGGGAGAAGTCGGGCGACGTCCAGAACTCGACCTCGGCGGCCGCCAGGTGGATCTGCACGTCCGGACGCAGCCGGCCCCTGAGCCCGTCGGCGAGCAGCCCGCCGACGTGGTCCACATGCAGGTGGGTGATCACCACGTCGGTCACCGATGCGGGATCGATGCCTGCGGCGTCCAGTCGCGTGGCCAATCGACCGGCCTTCGGGGCGTCGGGGAACTCCGACCCCACCCCAGAGTCGATGAGGACGGTCCGGCCGCCGCTCCGCACCACGACCGCGTTCAGCGCCCAGGTGTACACTTCCGGCGACTGGAACCTGTCTTTCAGCCAGGCCGCCAGGTCGGCCGGGTCGACGTTGGAAGCCAACGTCGTGGCCGGCAGATGGAACACCCCATCGCTGATCACCAGCACGTCAATCTCGCCGACCCGCAGCGCGTAGCGCGACGGAACCAACTCGCCGGTCCCCGTTCTACCGGGGTGTGAGGCAATGTCCAAGCTCATGTTTGTCTCCTCTTCTGAGCGCCCTACTCCAAGGGACTTCGTGATATTGTTCATGGGATACTCCTTTACCAAGTTAGTAGTTGCGGATTCGCACTCGGAGAAATTCCAGAAGGTCAAAGTTGACCTGATCCTGATGGGTAGCCGTTATTCCGTGCGGCGCTCCGGGATAATAAATTTCCTTTGCGCCCTTTATAAGCTTTGCCGACTTTTTTGCCGAATCCCAAAGCGGCCCATTCTTCTAATCGCTCCCTCGCTCCCGTAACCCTGGTTTTTAGCCCGTCGTCGGCCGCTGTGAGTCTTAAAGGTGTGTATGGATACTTCATATCTGCTTCTCCTCTGTGCTTAGTATGTTTAGGAGTTCAGCAATCGCAGGGCCAATTTGTTCCGACAGTAAAAAAAGCAGGATGTTCTTTAACGGCAACAACTTGGGCAGATCTCACTACAACAACGATTACGCAATCGTGTCGGTGATTGGACCAGTGTCGAAATAGCGACGGATGCAGCCCATCGTACAAGAATTGAAAATGACCGAGGTGGATAGCAATGTGAGCACCGGGGTTCGACGCTATTGATCGATACGTGTTCCAAGATCGCCGCGAACCTCTGCAAGTTCACGGTAGAGCTCGCAATACCGGCGCGAACGCACGCACAAAAGCGCGCTCGTGCGTTCGCGCGAGTGGTGCATGGTCATGCAGCAAGGCTGAGTGTCGGGATCGCCTAGGCTTTCAGACGCGGAGCACTTTTTGCCATTTCCTGTGGACAAAACACAATGACTATCTTCATCACGGAAATCAGCAGGCTAGACTGTGAAGGAATTTGACCGCGTTCGCTGATTGATCACAACCAAAGAGCGGAAGGCCAAAGAAATTATCCGCAAGGCAGGCGTTGATTAGCTACAGGATATTCCGAGTTATTTTTTGACGTTGAGGTTTCGCTCGGGCTGCTTGATCTTCGTCTGAGACCGCCACATACTTTCGCTCAGCTGAGATGCCGAATTTTTGCATTTTCGACAACAGGGTGGTGCGCTTGAGCCCCAACCTCAATGCGGCTCCAAAGCGCCCGCCGATCACCCCGTCAGTCTCACTCAAAACCTGCAGAATATGTTCACGCTCGATCTCCTCGAGCGTCCCACCGGTCGATGGGGCCACTGGACTGTCCAGTTGCATTTCCTTGGCTTGAACGCGTAAGACGTTTCCCGACGTTAGAATTACCGAGCGTTCGATGAAGTTCTGCAATTCTCTGATGTTTCCAGGCCAGGCGTACTTAGACAAAGCCGCAATCGCTTCTGGAGGAATCGTCTCCACTCGCTTGTTCATGCGCTGGGAATACTTGTCGACGTAATGACGCACTAGGAGCGGAATATCGCCGGTTCGCTCGCGAAGCGGCGGAAGGTGTATGGGAAATACGTTGAGACGGAAATAGAGGTCCTCACGAAATTGCTTTCCCCTCGTCATCTGAGCCAAATCGCGATTCGTTGCCGCAACGATCCGCACATTGACGTGAGTGGTGCGCGTACTGCCCAAGCGCTCGAACTCTTGCTCCTGTAAAACCCGTAGGAGCTTAGGTTGAAGCTCCAGGGGTATTTCACCCACTTCGTCGAGGAATAGTGTCCCCCCATGCGCCAGTTCGAAGCGGCCCATATGTTGAGCAATCGCACCAGTGAACGCACCCTTTTCGTGTCCAAAGAGCTCGCTTTCGAGAAGACCTGTCGGTATAGCTGCGCAGTTGAGCTTGACGAAGGGTTTCGCGTGGCGAAGGCTGAGATTGTGGATAGCGCGTGCAATTGATTCTTTTCCTGTCCCCGTCTCACCATAAATGAGCACGGTCGAATCAGTATCCGCCACAGTCTCGACCTCTTTTAGCACTAGGCGCAACGCGGCACTTTGCCCCACAATATCCGAGAAGCTGATTTCACTCCGGAGTTTGTCTTTACAGTACGATTCCTCATGAGCTGGCTTGTTGTTCAGCCGCACAACCTGGCGGCTGCGATTAACCGCCTGCTCGACAGCATTCAGCAAGTCCTCATCGCGGAAAGGTTTCGTGAGAAATTCGATCGCGCCGCCTTTCATCGCGCGCACACTCATAGGAATGTCACCGTGACCGGTGATGAAAATAATTGGAATCTGAGCATCCAGCTTTGTCAGTTCTTGCTGGAGATCAAGGCCATTTATCCCGGGGAGCTGCACATCGAGCACCAGGCAACTGGCCGCATCCGTACTTGGGCTTGCTAGGAATTCTTGTGCCGAAGCAAATGTCTGCACGTTAAGCCCAGCCGAGCCGAGGAGATCTCTCAGGCTGTCGCAGATTGACGCATCATCGTCTATGACAAAAATAATCGGATCCTTTTGCTCGTTCACGGCTTAACCCTCCCCCACCGAGCACGACTTTATCTGCGAACAAGGCAAACTTGTGTTCTCACGAATGCTTGAGAGCTGCATCTATCGCATTGAGTAGTTCTTCCTCATGGAATGGTTTGTACAAGAAAGCTACCGCGCCGGCTTCGAGAGCTCTCACGCGCGCAACGTCATCTGCGTGCGACGTAATGAAGATGATCGGGATTCGCCAGTTATTCACAATTATTCGACACTGGAGCTCGAGCCCATCCATGCCAGGCATCCGCACATCGACAATCAGGCACGCCGTATCGTGCACGTAATTTGAGTTTAAGAACGCTTCAGCCGAATGGAAACATTGTGCCCCAAGTCCGACGGATCGGATCAGATCGTCGAGTGAATTCCTAAGAGCGTCATCATCGTCGACAATCGAAATGAGCGGAACTCCAGGCATGCAGCAAATATCTCCTCTCGTTGGTTTAGGTTCCAGGGACGCAATAAGCCGCCTCACATTGCCCCCGTATAGTTCGAACATCATCGGCCGCTAGAGAATAGTCTACTCTCCGCGGCACATGATTTTCTATTAGACTTTGGTAAAGGCTTTTATACTTTAGTAAAGGCGGCTACTTTGGGGTGGGGATTCCGAGCTTATCAGCCATCCTGACCAGTTCGGCCAGGGAACCGGCTCCAATCTTCTCCATCACGTGCTGGCGGTGAACTTTAACGGAGGCCTCGCTCGTGCCGAGATCTCCCGCTATCTGCTTATTGAGTAGTCCTGCAACCACGAGCGCCATCACTTCCCGCTCGCGGGGCGTCAACTCACGATACCGGCTGTGCAGTTCTTCGATCTTCGCCCGCTGCTCGCGAGCTTTGCGGTCGCGTTCCAGCGCCTGTTGAATAGCGTCGAGCAGATCCTGGTCGCGGAAGGGTTTGGTCAAAAACTCCACCGCGCCGGCCTTCATTGCTTGCACCGTCATCGGGATGTCGCCGTGCCCAGTGATGAAGATGATGGGAATTACCGTATCGGCCTCGGCCATCCGCTTCTGCAGATCGAGCCCGCTTAGGCCATTTAGGCGCACGTCGAGCACTAGGCAGCCGGGTACATCCGGGCGCGTGCTGCGCAGGAACTCCTGAGCCGAGGCGAAGGCCTCGACGCGCAGGCCAACCGACCAAATGAGATCCTTGAGTGACTCCCGGAGCGACGCGTCGTCGTCGACGACGAATACCACCCTGTCTGACTCCTTCATGCCACCCTCTCGCTACCAATCGGCAACGTGAACTGAAAGACGGCGCCGTGTGGCGCATTTGCTGTCGCCCACAGCCGCCCGCCATGGGCCTCTATAAGCGAGCGGCTGATCGCCAACCCCATACCCAGGCCGTGAGGCTTGGTCGTGTAGAAGGCATCGAAGAGATGGTCGAGGCTCTTCGGATCAAGCCCCGGACCTGAATCTCGAACTGAGACCACTACACCCTGCGATTCATCAGTGTCAGAACGAATCGACAATTGTCGTGATCCTTCGCCAGGTCCACTCATGGCTTCGATGGCGTTTATCGTGAGATTGAGAATCACTTGTTGCAAATGGATTCGGTCTGCCAAAATGAGCGGCACATCATCCGAGAGTTGAGTTTCTAACGCAACACCGTTTCGTTGCACTTCGCTATGCGTCAGCGCAATGACTTCATGTATCGTCTCGTTAACATCGAGCCAGTCTTTTCGCAGCGGCGCTTTCTTGGCCAGCGCGCGTATTCGGCCGATGATTTCGCTGGCTCGATGACCTTCTGCGATCACCCGCGAGGCAGACCGCCGAGCTTCCTCTAGCTTCTGCGCATCAAGCCAACGCAAACAGGCACTGGCGCTAGTGACGACGGCAGCGAGCGGCTGATTGATTTCATGAGCAATCGAGGCGGTCATTTCTCCCAGAGTTGCCACCCGTGTAACATGGGTCAGCTCCATCTGTGCGTGGTGCAGCGCATCTTCGGCGCGCTTGCGCTCGGTCAAATCGAGCACGAAAGCGACACCCTCGTTTCCACTTCCCTCTAACAATGCGGCGCCGACCAGTACCGGCACGCGACTGCCGTCTTTGCGCAAGTACTCCTTCTCGAAAGGCTCACAGCTCCCCGTGGCGGTAATCTCTGCCAGCGCCTGTTCGTCGGCCGCGCGCCATTTGTCGGGCGTTACCTCTCTCCAAGTAACCCGACCTGATAGGAGATCCTCGCGGTCGTATCCCACTATGCGGAGAAAGGCTTCGTTGGCCTCAACAATCTGACCTTCGACATTCCAGATGACGATGCCGATGATGTTCGCCTCCACCAGTCGCTGAACCTTGGCTTCCAGCCCTTTGGCCAATTCTTGCAGTGCTGTCTCCGCCTTTTCGCGCGCGGCGATTTGCAGTTTGAGGTCGTCGATTGACGCCTGAGCTTGATACGCCGCCGACGCGAACCGACCCAAGCTTTCAAGCAGCCGCAGGTCCTCGATGTCGAATTTGCGGTGATTATTGTGGGCGATCGCCCAGATTGTGCCGACCGCTTTGCCGTTGACGTAAAAAGGGACGAGCAGTCCCTCTTCAGCAAGCGGTATTGCCGGGCGCAAATATGGATACCGCCGCTCCCAGTGAGTGAACAGCATCGGAATGTTACGGTCGAGCACATCGCCGCACGGGCCGAAATTGCGCGGTGTGCCGCCGCCGCTGTGTGGCTGCCAGGCGCCGGCAATGGCTGCCCAGTAGAACCTTTTTTCGTCCTTCGTCAGCAGACTCAGGCCGGCGGAATCGGCTTGCACGACCTCCAGGACTTTCTCGGCCAACGTTTGCAGAATGGTGCCCGGCGAGTCGGCCAGCGCGATGGTCAGCGCCACGAGCGCGCGATTCTCCGTTCCATAATCGGGCGGACGCGATGGGCGATGATACAACTCCTCCGTGCAAAGGATCGATTCGAGAGGAGCTGCGGCATCTGGAATTGAAGCCTCAAGAGGAATGTCATTTTTGGCTTTACCAGAGTCGGTCACGTTTCACCTCCATGGAGTGCGGACTTCACGCGTCTCAGGAAGCATTGAGGTCATCTATTGTTCTGAATGGATTCCACATGTGGCATATTTGCTCCATCACGTAGGGTGATAGCTCGGTCATAGCGCGATCTCTCGAGGCGCAATCCTATCAAACTCCGGGTCGCACTGTGGCAGATACGTGACGCAAGCGCCTATTAATTCGGTGGGCTCTCAGCGGCGGGCAGGATGCGCACTCCAAGATGGCGATTGGGGCACCGCCGAACGGTTTCATTACGCTCTTTGAAATGCATCACAATGCGGGCAAATTATATGTCGAAACGAACTCATGTCAATAAGTGTACAAAAAATTAACCTAATTTTAACTTCCTCTCCGTCATCCGACGTTATCAACATAATCACGTAAGCCGCGAACGCCGGCAGATCGTTGATGAGATTCCAGCGAACCTTGGTTTCCCGAAACTCGAAATCTGCTCGAACGCGGTTGGACATGATACCTGCTATAGCGCCGTTGCTATGATTTGATCAACTAGCCCTGTTGATTTGAAGTCAAGTGGGCCGCTCTAACCGACCTCACTTTAGAGGTTTTCTACCGCTTGTCCGTGAATCGTCCGCCTCCTTCGCGGTGAAACTTGCCTGACACGAGGATTTTCAGTCCCGACCTGGTCCGTGCACCATGTGTCACCATCGGTGATCAACTGAATGAATTCAGCGCGTTACACACACTGCGACGTGCCTCGATTTTCCGTTCAAAACCGATAGTAGCAAATGGTTCTGGCAAAGTTGTGGCAAAGTCAGGGCCGGTGAATGATTCTGAAATCACCACTAAATACGGCAGCCCGCTTCTGACGCCGGCACCGCAATATTTGTATGGAACAAGCCGACAATGTGTGCGGCAAGGTCACCGACGCCAATGTTGAGAAGATGAGAGTGCATCTGCTGCTGCGATAATGCGCGGGGTCATGCGCGGGTGCGCGGGGTCAGGCACGACAATCTTGACAATCTCAGCCGAGCGTCAACCGGCGACGATTCGAAGTTTCAGAGAATCTTTGCAGGTGTTCTTGGGAAACTCACCGTCCCAGTGGGGAACGTCAGAAGCGTAGAGAAAGTGATCGTCGCCGAGATATTCGATCATCTGGGACACCGTAATCGGTAAACACGTTCTTGAACGATTGGAACTACTTGAACGATTTCAACGGCTCTTATTGCGATTCGTAAAATTTGCGCGCCCACGCCGCGACGTCGCCACGCCGGGCGAACCAGACGTCTTTGTGGCTTTTCGCGTAGGCGATGATCTTTTCGAAGGTGTCGATATAGGGCACGCGCGAGCTCAGGTAGCCATGCGTGATCACGTTCATCATCGTCGGATCACGGTCGCCAATTTCGTAGCGGTAGTCGAACTCATCTTTGAACTTTTCGAAAAACTCGTGGCGCGTGCCCTCTTCCTGCATGCGGTGATCATTGATCGTGTATTGGTGCGGGATCATGATCAGTGTCTTGGCGCCGATGTTGATCGGATACGGCATTTCATCGTCGTGATAGTCGCAGTTGTACAAAAGACCCGCTTCGAGATTCAATTCGAGGGTATTGTCGGTTGAGCGAACTCCCGGCGATGACCAACCGGTGGGGCGCTCGCCGGTGAGTTTGGTAATCGCGTCGACAGTCTTGAATATATTCTCGCGCTCTTGTTCGCGCGTCAGCATGTAAAGATACTCGCCCTGGTCCCAGCCATGAGCGACCAGCTCGTGGCCGCGGCCATGAGCGTACTTCACCAGTTCGGGCCAATACTCGCAGGTGAGTCCGTTGATCGGCAAGCTGACTTTCAGATCGTACCTATCGCAGATGTCGAGCAGGCGCTTGACGCCGATTTTGCCGCCGAAGTCGCGAAACGTTTCAGTGGAGTAATCGCGCTTGCACAGCGCGTTGGCCGGCAACGGCGCTTGCAGCGCGCCGCCGCGCGACGGTTTGTTACGGTCCCAGCACTCAAAGGCGATGCCGAGCACGAATGCCACCCGAGCGTTGTTGGGCCAATGAAAACCTTGCTCCGCCATGAATTCAAACCTCCGTTAAGCGGGCTGTTGACTTCGAAGAACGAAGCAACCTATAGCCTAAGAGTCACCATTCAACAAGGAGGAAGTCGGTCATGAAATCCCGTCCGCTGCCTTATCCCGAAACCATTCTTTATAACGGCAAGATCCGTACCTTTACAAGTGAAACAGCTACCTGCGAAGCCCTCGCCTGTTCTGGGTCGCGCATCGTGGCGACCGGAAATTCCGATGACATTCGCCGCTTCAGCGGGCCGGAAACCCAGGTGATCGATCTTAGGGGACGCACGGCGATTCCCGGATTGACCGACACCCATGTGCATCTTTCCGAGAAAGGCACTGCGGAGATGGAGCTGGTCGACTGCCGCGACTTCTACGTCGATGTCCATTCGGTTTCCGACATTCTGCAGCGCCTGGCCAACGCCGCGGCCAGCGCGCCCAAAGGCTCTTGGCTGGTTGCCCACGGCAGTCCGATGCAGGATTTTCGCATCGACGACCAGCGTTTTCCGGACAAGCACGATCTGGACAGCGTCTGCCCGGACAATCCGGTGTCGATTTCCTTCGGCGCCCATGTGACCATCGCCAACAGCCTGGCGCTGATTACGGCGAAAATTAACCGCGACACACCCCACCCCGCGGGTGGGCATATCAAACATGATGCGCAGACCGGCGAGCCCACTGGCGAGCTGCACGAGCGCGCCCAGCTGATCGTCAAAAAAGTCGCGCCGGAGTTCAATTATCTGCAATTGAAAGACGGCATCGTGTTCGCCTTGAATCAGTGCCTCGAGCGGGGCGTGACCACGGTGCACGACATCGTCCGCTACGCCGAGCCGGTGCGCGCCTATCAGGAGATCTACAAGGAAGGGCGCATGCATGCCCGCGTCAGCATCTTGCCGCGGGTCATCGAGTCGATGATCGAATCGAAGAGTCTGACCGAGCTCGGCTTGATCACCGGCTTCGGCAACGAGTGGCTCCGCATCGGCGGCGTCAAGATGAGCATCGACGGCGGCATCACCGGGCGCAACGCCTGTTTTCACGAGCCCTACGAAAATGACGAGCACAACCACGGCATCATCAGAATTCAACAAGATGAATTGAACCACACCGTGCAAGTCTGCCACGACGCAGGGCTGCGCTGCTGTGTGCACGCCATCGGTGATAAAGCCTTCGACATGGCGCTGGATGCCTATGAGAACGCCATCGAGCACTCGCCGCGCAAAGACCACCGCCATCGCATCGAGCATATGGGCAACTGGCTTGCCACGCCGAAATTGATCCAACGCATGGTGCGCTCGGGCATCGTCGCGATCCCCAACATCGCCTTCGCTTATTACATCGGCGACGCGATCCTCGACTGCGTCGGCGAAAAGCGGCTGACCAAAGCCTTTCCATTCCACACACTGCTAAAAAACAATGTGATCATCGCCGGGGGTTCCGATTCACCGGGCTATTGGCCAGTGGACCCGCTGCGCGACATCGCCACCGCCGCCTCGCGCAAGATGCGTTGGGGCGAAGTCTGGATACCGGAAGAAAAGATCACCGTTGGCGAAGCCTTCGCCATGTACACCACCACCGCGTCTTGGGTCGGCTTTGAAGAAAATGACAAGGGCACGCTCGAAGTCGGCAAGCTCGCCGACATCGCCGTGCTGGCGGAAGATCCTTTCGTGATCCAGCCGGAAAAAATCAAGGATTTAAAAGTCGAGATGACGTTAGTTGGCGGCGAGGTCAAGTATCAGGCATAGCGGAACCAAGCACTTTGGGGTTCGGATATTACTCTCGCCAAGCCGCAAAGACGCTAAGTTCGGAATCTTTATTTCTTAACTTTGCGCCTTGGCTCAGCCAAGCGATTTGGGGCTGATCCGTCCTCTGGCGGAGTCTTTGCGAGAGATATCCAGGGAGCGACCGGTGCGCGAAGCGCACCCTATGATAACTTTTTTGCGCTCTTTGCGTAATGAGCAAAAAGGCCAATCAACTTGGCCGGTTGACGCTGACGAAGGGGCGGTGTGCCTGGCGCTCGGTGGCGAGGGCTATTTTTTTGCGTTGCTTGTAGATGTGAATGCACAGCTCTTCGACGTTAGCTAGTTGAGACTCGACCGTTGCCCGGCCCGGCTGAAACGACTCCCACTGCATGGTGACCGATTGAATTTTGTCTGACTGGTCCTGCCAGGAGACCCTAATCAACCGCCCGCGCATGCGGTCGACATAGTTCCCGGCGAGCCGAAGTATCTGCGATATGCTCAGTGGATCCGGCGGGCCGGCAAAGGGCTTGCGTTGGGCGCGTCCCGCCGCATCGATTTTGCGAACTTCGTCGGGGCTGTAGTGTTTCTCCACATCCATCATCATCGACGTACCCCGCTTCCACGCCTGCACGACGAAATCGTCGCCATGAGTCCTCACCTCCACTGCCTTGAGCGCCATCCCATTGAGGGTTTGTCCGAGACAGCGAAGGACCGAGGCGTAGCTCATTCTGGCCGGCGCCGTTTCGCTTACAGTCAATGCGCTAATTGTCATGGAGGCTACATTGAGCAACCTCCGTGCCAGGAGATTGGCAAGAAGATTCTGTAGATTTCCAGAAATCTCATCCGGCATTGTGCAAATATGTGCGCCGGGCCCGCCAAACTCGTCAGGCGATGATCATCGGTTGGGCTGGTCGAAGAACGGCCGCGATCGATACAAACGCGCCCAGGGCTCCGCAATGCAATCCAGAGAGTCAGCGAATTTTCATATCGAAGGCGAGAACCTTTTCTTCCGGGTGGGCTTTCCAGATCACGTTGCGCGCGACACCGTAGATTTCCGCCAATGTGTACAGCGGGACTAACGCTGCCTCCTCCATTAGGATGCGGCCGATTTGCTGCAATAGCGCGACGCGTTTCTTTGGATCGCCGGTCTTTTGCTCCTCGTCAATCAGCCGGTCCACCTCGGCGTTTTGAAAGTTCACTCGCTTGGTTCTTCCGGACCGGTAATACTGATCGTAGACCGTATCCGCGTCGATCGCCGGCCGGCCCACATAATAAAAGGGGATTTTGCCGCCGTTGACCCCGTCCGTACCCCAAAAGATGGCGAACTCTTGAGAGACGAGTTCGGTCTTTACACCAGCTTTGGCGAGTTGGTCGGCAATCACTTGGCATACCTCGCGCGCTTTTGGATAACGATCGGGAGAAAAATAGAGTTTCACCTCCAGGCCGTTGGCAAAGCCGGCCTTGGTCAATAACTCTTTGGCCTTCCTCGGATCGTACGGATAGCGCTTGGTCTTGGGATCGTAACCAATCACGTTGGCGCCCAGCGGCCCGTTCATCACATAACCATTGTTTTCATAGATATGCTTGATCACGGCCGTCGGGTCGACGGCATAGTTGATCGCCTGGCGTACCAGCTTGTTGTCGAACGGCTTGTGCGTGACGTTCATCGCTAAAAAATACATTCTCAGCCCTTCGACTTTTTCGGCGCGTACCCGAGGATGTTTAGCCAGGCGGCCGATTTCCTCCACCGGGATATTATTGCCGACGTCGCCTTGCCCGGCCAGCAGTCCGGCGAGCCGTGCCGCATCCTCGCCGACTTTTTTCAACACGATTTCTTTGATTGCGGCCTTCGGTCCCCAGTAATCGTCATTTCGCGTCATGACGAGATTGCCGTCGCGCTGCCAGCTGACGAACTTGTAGGGTCCGGTGCCGATTGCGTGTTGATCGGCGTCATCGCCATACTTTTCCGCCGCGCTCTTACTCACCATGAACCGGTTTTGCAATCGGTCAAGAAAAACCGCGTTCGGCAAAGCGGTCGTGAAGATCACGGTGTAATCGTCCGGAGCTTGGACTTCCGTCAGGTCGTCGAAGTTTGATTTCTGCAAACTCCGCTTGTCATTTTTCGTTCGATTGACGGAATGGACGACATCGTGGGCGGTGAACGGCGCGCCGTTGTGAAATCGAATCCCTTTCCTAAGGTTAAAGACCCACGTGTTGCCTTGGAATTTCCACGACTCGGCGAGCACGCCGTAATAGTCTTTGCGGGCGTAGTTTATTTCGACCAGCGGCTCGATCATGTGTTCCCAGATGCCATACTGCGGCCCGGAACTGTGCGCATAGGGGTGAAGGGAGTCCAAACCGATGCTGCTGAGAATCATCAGCCGATCTTTCGACGCGGCCCAGCTGGATCCGGGCAATGCCGTACTGGCCAGCGCGCTTACGCCGGCAATCGCGCAGTGCCTAAGAAAGTCTCGACGACTAGGTTCGGTCGCGTCGTCTCGCTTCATCTCGTAACCTCCTTGCCGCACAGCCGGTGCAACACCTGTGGTCATCGAATATTCATATCGGCATAGAGCAGTTTCTCATCCGGCCTAGCCTTCCAATTCACGTTACGCGCCGCGCCGTAGATCTCCGCGAGGGTGTACAAAGGGCAGAAAGGCACGTCTTCCATCAATATCCGGCCAAGCTGCTGGAGGATGGCGACGCGCTTTTTTGGATCCCCGGTTTTCTGCTCTTCGTCGACGAGCTTGTCAAACTCCGGGTTTTTATACTGAATGCGCGGGCTCACGCCGGAACGATAGTACTGATCGTAAACCGTATCAGCATCCGCCGCCGGGCGGCCGACGTAATAAAAGCCGAGCTTACCGCCATTGACGCCTTCTTTGCCCCAGAAAATAACAAACTCTTGGGCGACCAGCTCGGTCTTAATACCGACTTTCGCCAGCTGATCGGCGATCACTTGGCAGACTTCTTTGGCTTTCGGATAACGATCGGGCGAGAAGTAGAGCTTGACCTCCAAGCCGTTGGGAAAACCAGCTTTGCTAAGCAGTTCCCTCGCTTTGCTGAGATCCAGCGGGTAGCGTTTGATCTTCGGATCGAAGCCAATGACGTTGGAACCCATGGGGCCGTTCATGACGTAACCGTTGCCCTCGTAAATATGTTTGATGATCACCGAAGGGTCGACGGCGCAATTGATCGCCTGGCGGACCAATTTGTTGTCGAAGGGCTTGTGAGTCACATTCATGGCGAGAAAATACATGCGCACGCCTTCGACTTTCTCAGCGCGCACCCGCGGATGGTTGTCAAAGCGCGAAAGTTCTTCCACCGGCACATTGTTGACCACATCGCCCTGACCGGCCAGTAAGCCGGCGACTCGCGCCGAATCCTCTTTGACGCGACGCAAAACGATTTCTCTTATGGACGGCTTGGCGCCCCAGTAGCCGTCATTGCGCACCATGACAAGATTGCCGTCCCGCTGCCAGCTTTGAAACTTGTACGGCCCCGTGCCGACCGGCTTCAGCTCCGGCTGATCGCCCTGGGCTTCCATGCCGGACTTGCTCAAAATGAAACGATTTTGAAGCCGGTCGAGCATTACCGCGTTGGGTTGTTGAGTCGTTATAACGACCGTGTAGTCATCGGCGGCCGCCAGCTCGGTGATGTCGCGAAAATTTTCTTGCTGCAGGCTGAGCTTGTCGTTTTTCATCCGGTTGATGGAGTAGATCACGTCCTTGGCGGTGAATAGGCTACTGTCATGAAAACGCACGTTCTTGCGCAGCTTGATGACCCATCGCTTGCCTTGAAACTCCCAGGACTCGGCGAGCACGCCGTAGTAAGTCTTCTTGCCGTAATCGACTTCGACCAGCGGCTCGATCATGTTTTGCCAGATGCCGTACTGCGGGCTGGAGCTATGGGCATAGGGATGCAAAGTATCGAGGCCGATGCTGCTCAGGGCCGTCAGCCGCTCGCGCGACGCGGCGTAACTGACATTCATAACGGAATCGCCAAACGCGGCACCGAACCCAGCTAACCCGCTATACTTCAAGAAATCTCTACGACTCAGCCCTTTTTTCTTTAAAGCCATGTTCATCTCCTGTTCGTAAGTCGATAACTTGCGAGCATACCGTCTACTCGCTTATTTGATCCTCATATCCCGCGCCATCACTCTTTCATCCGGTCGGCTTTTCCACTCCAAATTTTTCGCCGCGCCATAAATATAGGCGAGATTATACAGCGGAATGAAAAGCGCCTCGTCCATGATGTATTTTCCCGCTTGCTGCAAAAGCGCTATCCGTTTCTTGCTGTCCGGCGTCTTCTGTTGTTCCTCGACCAGCTTATCGAGCTCGGGGTTGCTGTAGTTGGTGCGCTTGGTCGTGCCGGTGCGAAAATATTGATCGTACAAAGTGTCCGCATCGGTAAGACCGCCGCGGCCGATATAATAAAATGGCAGCTTTCCGCCATTAACACCCTGCTTGTCCCAGAAAAGCGCCCATTCCTGGGAGATCAGTTCGACTCTAAAACCGCCTTTGACCATCTGCGCCGCCACGACCTGGCAAACCTCCCGGTCCTTTGGATATCGTCCGGGGGAATAATAGAGCTGAATATCACAGCCGTTGGGATAGCCGGCTTGGGCGAGCAACTGTTTGGCTTTTTGCGGGTCGTATGGATAACGCTTGAGCTTGGGATCGGCGCCCAACACATTGGCGCCCACCGGGCCGTTGCAGGGATAGCCGATGCCGTCAAAAATATTGCGGACGATCGCCGGCGCATCGACGCTATAGTTGGCCGCCTGACGGACTAATTTGTTATCCCAGGGTTTGAAGGCGAAGTTGATCGCCAGAAAAAACATCCGCGTGCCCTCGAGTTGATCGATGCGAATGCGCGGGTGTTTGCGCAAGCGCGGCACCTCATGGTCCGGCACATTGTTGATGAAATCCGCTTGACCGGATTCCAGCGCCGCCAGCCGCGCCGCGTCTTCAGTGACTTTCTTATATACCACTTCCTTGATCGCCGCTTTGGCACCCCAGTAATCGTCGTTGCGGGTGAAAACCAGGTGGCCGCCGCGTTGGTAGCTGACGAACTTGTACGGCCCCGTGCCGACCAGATTTTCATAAATCTTGTCGCCGTATTTATCGCCGGCTGCCTTGCTGACGATGAGCCGATTGTCCAAGCGATCCAAAAACACCGCGTTGGGTTGCTTGGTTACGAAGATGACCGTCTGATCGTCGGGGGTCTGGATTTCAACGACGTCCTTGAAATTCGGCGCCTGCAGGCTGCCGCCCTTTTCGTCGCGCATTCTCTCCACCGAGTAGGGCACGTCTCTGGACGTGAATAGCGTGCCATCGTGGAACTTGATGCCTTTTCTGAGCTTGAAAACCCACTTGTTGCCTTGGAACTGCCACGACTCGGCGAGCACGCCGACGTAGTCTTTGCGCTTGAAATCGTACTCGATCAGCGGCTCGATGACATGCTGCCACTGGCCGTAGATCGGACTGGAGCTATGATTATAAGGGTGGATCGAGTCGGCGACGCTGGAATGAAAAATCGTCACCCGATCGCGCGACGCGCCGTGCGCACTGCGCAAAAACCGCGGCCACGCCGCGGCACCAACCGCCAAGGCCGCAGACTGCTTCAAAAAATCGCGCCGGTGAATCCCGCTCTTATTCCGTGCCATGATATTCTCCTCAATCGGCTCTTCAGGTCTTGTGTGGATAATGCGTCACGTTCGGCTGATTTTGTTCACCACGAAGTAATTCATGTACCACTCGGTACAACACTGCGCATGAAAATTAAAACGTTACAAATTTACTAACACTGTTTGGCTCTTTAAACCTATTTTCATAAGAGGACACGAAGTGTTCGGATAATCAAAACTCCGAACTTCGTGCACTTCGTGTCCTTCGTGGTGAAAACTTCTTCACAGTAAACCCGAATGAACCTCTCACACTTGCTATCTCGATAGAATCTCTGTCTCTTAATTCCTACCTCTGCCGTCTTAACTTCGGATCGAAAATATCACGCAACCCGTCGCCCAGTAAGTTAATACCAAAGACCGTGATGAAAATTGCCAGACCGGGAAAGATCGTCAGCCAAGGCGCGCGGTTGATGTAGCTCCGGCCTTCGCTCAACATCGAACCCCAAGTCGGAATATGCGCCGGCACGCCCAAGCCGAGAAAGCTCAAGCTCGCTTCGGTGATGATCACGATTGCCATGCCGAAGGTGGCGATGACGGTGACGCTGGCGAAAGTATTGGGCACCACGTGGCGATACAGCACGTAAAAATCTCGGCCGCCCAATGCTTTCGCCGCGCTGACAAAGTCGCGCTCCTTGAGCGACAGCACTTCGCCGCGCACCACCCGGCAGTATTGAACCCAGCGGCTGAGCATCAGCGCCATGATCAGATTGCCGACCCCCTGGCCGAGAAACGCCATGATCGCGATGGCGATCAGCAAAAACGGAAAGGCCAAAAAGATTTCTGAAATTTTGCTGACGACCTCGTCGGCTGTGCTGCCGAAATAACCAGCGACCGCCCCAAGCGTGCAACCGACCAGCCCAGCAAACAGCACCGTCGCCAAGCCAACCATTAGGGAGATTCTCGAGCCGTAAATAATCCGGCTCAGCATATCGCGGCCGAGATTGTCGGTGCCGAGTGAATAGGCCGGCGAGCCATTTTCAAGCCAACGGGGCGGCCGCAGACGATCTTCCAAAGTCTGCGCCTGCGGATCGCGCGGCGCCAACAGTGGCGCGGCCACACCGCACACAACCAGCAAAGACAGGATCGCCCCACCGACCCAAATTTTTAGAAAGCGCAGCGAAAACATCAGAACTTGATCCTTGGATCGATACAGCTGTAAAGAATATCGATCAACAAGTTGACGACAAAATAGGTGACGGCGAACATCAGGATCAAAACCTGGGTGAGCTTATAGTCGCGCGCCGAGATCGACTGGATCAATAAATCGCCGATGCCGGGATAAGAGAAAACCGTTTCGGTGACCACGGAACCGCTCAGCAGCGCGCCTAGCTGTAATCCCAGGATGGTTACAATCGTGATCAACGCGTTGCGCAGAATATGGCGCCAGATCACCGTTCTCTCGTTAAGCCCCTTGGCCCGCGCCGTGACCACGTAATCCTGGCGCATGACTTCGAGCACGCTCGAGCGAGAAATGCGCGTGACGATCGCCGCCAGCGCCGAGCCCAGCGTCACTGCCGGCATGAGCAGATGCTGAAACGCGCTCCAAAAGGCCGTTAGGTTTCCCGTCAGCAAGCTATCGAGCAAATAAAGCCCCGTGATGGTTTTTATTTCGATGCCGTACTCGATGCGCCCGGCGACCGGCAAAAGATTCAACTGCCCGCCGAGAAAATAAATTAGCATGATGCCGAGCCAAAAGTTCGGCAAAGACACGCCGATCAACGCCACGCTCATGCCGGCGTGATCGAGCAGAGAGTTATGCTTGACCGCAGAATAAACGCCGAGCGGCACGGCGATCGTGATCGCTACCAACAGGCTGGCAAACGCCAACTCCAACGTTGCCGGCAACCGTTCGGCGACTAATTTCATTACCGATTCATTAAACTTAAGCGACTTGCCGAAGTCGCCGCGCACAGCGCGTGAAATGAAATCCCAGTATTGCACCAAGATCGGTTGGTCGAGGCGCAATTCACGGCGTAGATTTTCGACATCTTGCGGTGTCGCGTTGTCGCCGAGCATGAGCGTCACCGGATCTCCCGGCGCCAGATGCAGCAGCAAAAAGATCAGGAAGGAGATGCCGATAATGACCGGGATCGCGCCGACGGTCCTACGTATGAGCCGGTTCATTGGTAGCACCTACCAACAGTTGATGGTTAATTGCAAGTAACTTTTTTAACGTTGGGAACCACGGCCAATCACTGCCACCGCCTACTGCCCCAACTGGCCGAACGACTGGTCCAACACCTTGAGCGCGTGATCGACTTCGTCTTTGTTCACATTGAGCGACGGCGCTACCCGCAACACATTGCCATAGGTGCCGCCCTTGCCGAGCAAGAGACCGTTGTTCTTGGTCAGCTCCATCAGCCGCTTGGTGCTTTCGACATCGGGCTTTTTCTGCTCGCCGACCAGCTCCATGCCCTGCATCAAGCCCATGCCGCGCACGTCGCCGATGACCGGATATTTGGCTTTCAGCGCGTCAAACCCCTGGCGCAACCGATCGCCCATCACGCGCGCATTCTCGACAAGATTTTCCTCTTCGATCACGTCGATCGTCGCGTGCGCCGCCGTGCAAGTCACCGGGTTGCCACCGAAGGTAGAAATGGTGTTGCCCTTCATGCTGTCGGCGACTTCGGGGATGGCGATGGTGGCGCCGATCGGCACGCCGTTAGCCATTCCCTTGGCGAAAGTCATGATGTCCGGATCGACGCCCCAATGTTCGATGCCGAACATCTTGCCGCCGGTGCGTCCCCAGCCGGTCTGCACTTCGTCGGCGATGAACAAGCCGCCGTATTTACGGATGATGCCGACGATCTCCTTGAAATACTCCTTCGGCGGCACGATAAAACCGCCGACCCCTTGAATCGGTTCGGCGAGAAAAGCCGCCACGCGTCCCTGCGAGGTCATGGTTTGGATCGCTTCCTCCGCGTCCTTGGCGCATTTCAGATCGCAGCTGGGATAAGTCAGGCCGAAGGGACAGCGATAGCAGTAAGCGTTGGCGATATGATGCACGCCGGGAACCACGTTGGGCATCAAGCGCCAGCTCGATTGCGCCGAAAGGCTCAACGCCAGGTAAGAACGGCCGCTATAGCTGTGGCGCAAGGTAATCAGGTCTTGGCACTTGGTATAAATCTGCGCCAGCAGCACCGCGGTCTCGTTCGCCTCGGTGCCGCTGTTGGTGAAAAAAGATTTTTCCAAACGGCCCGGCGTGATTTGCGCCAGCTTTTCCGCTAGCAAAACCTGCGGCTCGTTGGCGTAGAGCGTCGATAGATGCTGCAGCTTGTGGGTCTGCTCATCGATCGCCTTGGTGACCTTGTCATTGCAATGGCCGACGCTGACGGTCAGAATGCCGCCGAAGAAGTCCAAATACTCCTTGCCGTCGGCGTCGAACACCGAATGATCCTTGGCGTGATCGATGACTAAAGGTTCATCGTAGTAGGTCGCCACGCAGGAGAATAGATATTTTTTCTGCTTGTCGAGAATTTCTTTTTTGTCCATCGCCGGCCTGTTGGAGCGGCAAGGGCAACCACAGGGGGTTGCCCCTACGACTTCCGATTCTTTTTTTGCGTACTTTGCGTTCCGATCGCCCTGAGCACCGTCGAAGGGTGCGGTTAAATGATCCCACCTTCCATCCGAGGGCGCGATAAATCGCGTCCCTACTTAATGCCCTTTGCGGTTGATTCCTTTTCTTAATGGCGCCGCAAAAAATCCAAAATCGGCGGATGCCCTTTCCCCGGCATCTCCCGCAGATAGCCGTGCCGGCCGCCTTCTATGAGCACCAGTTCAGCTCCGGGAATTTTTTGCGCCAGCACCTTGGCTGATTCGACGTGATTGCCGGTGCCGCCCTCGTGCGTGTCTCTGCTGCCGACGATGACCAAGGTCGGCGCTTTGATGTTGTGAATCAAATGGGTCGTCTCATGGCATTGGCGTGCCACTACATGGCGCAGGTAGCATTTTAGCGGCGGCACCTCGTCGACGATCAGCTCCTGATATTTCTTGACAATGTCCGGGTGCTCTTTCACGAACTGCTCGCTGAACATGAAGCCCGGCCCCCAGTGATCGCTCTGGTATTTTGCGTAACCCTTTTCAATCATCTCCAGCGCCGCGTCCAGCGGCACACCGCGCGGATAGTCGAGCGAATCGTCATACTTTCCCGAGCCCGGCCCGGAGAGGATCAAACTACGCACCTTTGCAGGATAATCCAACGCAAACCACTGCAGCACCCGCGCGCCCATGGAGTGACCCATCATATGCGCGCGCTTGATGCCCAGGGCATCCATCAGACCGGCGCAGTCCCTGGCGAACATGCGCGTGTCGTAAGCCATGTCCGGTTTGTCGCTCCGGCCCAAACCGCGATGATCATAGATCACCACTTGATAATGCTTGGCGAACTCCGGCACCTGCGACACGCGCCAAGGCGCGAGACTGATACCGGTGCCGGCAACCAGCACCAGCGGGTCGCCTTGGCCGTAGATTTCGTAGTACAAACTAATGTCGTCGACTTTGACCTTACCGCTTTTGACCGGCTTCAATTCGTCCATAATGAGGTCCCCCACGCCGCACCAAATATTCACCACCCCAGCGCCGTGACGCTATCGAATCGCTAAAATCGTGTCAACACAGCCTCTGCTATTTACGGCCTTGAATCGGCCCACTTGACAGAAAAGCGGCGCACTGGGATAAGGATTGCGGTGAGCTTGCCATAAACGCGTCCAAACTAGGAGGACCCGACCCATGACGAACTTGATCGTACTGTTAGCCGCCGTTGTTTATTTCGCATCAGCCGCTGCTCCAGCCCATGCTGCCGCCCCGGCTGAAACCACCGGGCAAATTCTCGCCAAGGTCAGTAAACTGCCAGCGGAGCAACGTCAAAAGGTTTTAATGGAACGAGCCAAAGCCGAAGGCGAAGTCGCTTTCTACAGCTCGCTCCAAGCGCAACAGATCGATCCGTTTATTCGAGTGTTTCAGAAACGCTATCCGTTTATCAAAGTGAATCCCTACCGGGTCTCGGGCAACCGTCAGGTGCTCAAGATTCAGACTGAGATGAACGCCGGAAATCATTTGTTCGATGTCACCAACGGCTCTTCCGAGCAAGCCTCGGCGATTAAAAAGATCGGCGCCCTGGATCCTTATTTCGCTCCGCAGCGCGATTTCTACAACGCGCCGAACAAGGACAAAGACGGCTACTTCGTTTCGTTCTACGTGATCCCCATCGTGCTCGGCTACAACGTCAAGATGGTCAAACCCGGCGAGCTGCCGAAAACCTATGAAGACCTGCTCCAGCCAAGATGGAAAAGTAACATGTTTTTTGACGACGAAGCTTACGAGTGGGCCGCCGTGCTGCAAAAACACTGGGGCCGCGACAAGGCGCTGCAATATATGCGGGCGCTGGCAAAGCAGGATTTGCGAATGATGCGCGGCCGGACCCAACAAACCCAGTTGCTCGCCGCCGGCGAGCGGCCTATCGCGATCGTGCTGTCGGGCCACACGGTGTTAGATTTAAAAGCCGCCGGCGCGCCGGTCGATCAAGTGATTCTCGATCCTTACTTCGCCCAGGCGAACAAGCTCATGCTCGCCCGCCACGCGCCCCATCCACACGCCGCCGCCCTATTCTACGATTGGGCGCTGTCCGAAGAAGGCCAATCGATGATCACGACCTTTGGTCGTGTGGTTGCGAGAAAGGGCGTCAAACAAAGATTTCCCGAATTAGTACAAAAAGAATCGTTTCTCGTCGATGTCGATTTCATCGGCCCGATCATGGACCAGACCGGCAAAGAGTTTAGTCAGATTTTCTTGGGGCGCTGAACGAAACGGCATGACGAATCTTGCGCAAGTAGGTAAGCAGAAAATAGTTGTGATCGCTTTAATATGAGCTGAATATGATTTAGCGGCGTCCCTGGATCATTCGAAGAAATCTCCCGGCGCCGCTCACTCCCACTAGCACGAGCGCGCCGGCGAGAACTCCCGCCAAGGTGTCGAGCAACGTTGGCAGTACGGTCATCAGCAGACGGCCGATTCCGGGAATGGCGCTGGCACCATGGGCGATGCGTTCGATCCACTGGTGGACGCCGGGAATTCCGTGAGTGAGGATACCACCGCCGACCATGAACATGGCGATGGTGCCGACGATCGATAATCCTTTCATCATGTAAGGCGCCAAATTCAACAATACGTCGCCGACGGCACGCTGTGTTTTGTGCCAGAAGTTGTCGCCGCGCTTTTGGCTCAACCGCAGTCCGGCGTCGTCCAGCTTAACAACGCCCGCGACGATGCCGTAAACACCCACGGTCATGAGGATGGCGATGGTGCACAGCACAGCCACTTGTTTGCCGAATGCCGCGTTGGCTACCGTGCCCAATACGATCACGACGATCTCCGCAGACAAGATGAAGTCCGTGCGGATAGCGCCACGAATTTTATCATTCTCAATGGCAACCAAATCGACGGCCGGATTAACCAACGCTTTTAAGTGCGCCGCGTGATGGGTGTCATCCGCCGCGTCGTGCATCAACTTGTGAGCAATTTTTTCGAATCCCTCATAACAAAGGTACGCGCCGCCGATCATCAACAGTGGAGCGATCGCCCGTGGAACAAAAGCACTGATCGCCAGCGCCGCTGGAACTAGAATTGCTTTGTTCTTGAGCGATCCCTTGGCCACCGCCCAAACGACCGGCAATTCGCGATCGGTGTGCACGCCCGCCACTTGATCGGCGTTCAACGCCAGATCGTCGCCCAACACCCCGGCGGTCTTTTTCGCGGCGACCTTGCTCATCACCGCAACGTCGTCGAGAACTGACGCAATGTCGTCGAAGAGGGCTAACAGGCTAGTTCCCGCCACTAACACTCCACGGTAACAGCAAACAGGGCGGGTATGGAACCCGCCCTGTTAGTTTCCAATACATTTTGCGCTCTTTGCGGCTAATCTACCGAATGCAAATCTGTTTTTCTGTCTGTCATCTGCCGGTCGCGCACGCCGCGCGTCTACGCCTTCACATGCCCCGGCCCAAAAACGACTTTCCCCGGCCGCGCTCCCGTGTGATGACCCTTATCTATGACCACTGCGCCGTTCACTAGAACATAAGGGATCCCCTTAGGATACTGCTTTGGATTATCGTACGTCGCCGTGTCAGCCACGGTGTCCGGATCGAAGATCACCACATCACCCCAAAAACCCTCGCGCAGCAAACCGCGGTCTTTCAATCCCAACACCTGCGCCGGCATCGAGGTCATCTTGCGCACCGCGTCTTCCAAACTGAGAACTTTTTCATCGCGGCTGTACTTGCCGAGCACCCGCGGATTGGTGCCAAAGCTGCGCGGGTGCGGCTTGCCGGGATATTTTAGATTGAGTGCGCTGCCGTCCGAGCCGATCGATACCCAAGGCACTCGCATCACTGTCTTCACGTCGTCTTCATTCATTGTGTGATGCACGCCATGAATAAATGCACCCTCTTCAAAAATCAGATCGAAGCAGGTGCTCACAGGATCTTGCTCGCGGATCTTGGCGATCTCCGCGATGCTCATGCCCTCGAATTTCTTCAGTGGCTCGCTATCCAAGCGCGCCGCGACGACTCCTTCCCAGCCGCCATGCTCGTCGACATATTGGCTGAACTCGGGATCTTTCATCACCCGCTCGCGAAATGCCGGGCTTTTGAATTGCGAGATGGTTTCGCCGACTGGCCCGTCTTGCACCCAGCGCGGGAACAGACGGCGCCAGGGATGTTGCATGGCGGTGTACGGATATTGATTGGCCGTGATTTCCAAACCTTCGCGGCGCGCCTCTTCAAGCTGTTCGATCACCTGGCGAATCCTGCCCCAGTTGGCCTTGGCGCGCATCTTCAAATGATAGACGTGAACGGGTATCCCCGAGCCACGCGCGACCCGGAGCATCTTCGCCAGCTCTTCCATCATATCGAAGCCTTCGCTGCCGACGTGTACGCCGTAATAGCCGCCATAGCGCTTGGCGACTTTGGCCATCTCGACCACTTCTTCCGGATTCTCCGGCCCCTTGGCATGCCACGCGGCGGTGAGACCGAGAGCGCCCTCCTCCATCGCCTGCGCGACGAGTCGATTCATCTTTTCTTGTTCAATTGAATTCGCCGGCCGCTCTTCGAAACCGCACACCACGCGCTTCACCTGCTGCGGCGACACACCGGAAGCGACGTTGATCGAAATCCCGCCGCGCATGACCTTGTTGAAGTAGCCGGTGAAAGTCTGCCAGTCGGTCTCGATGCCGTTACGCTTACGATGTTCGGCGCGGTACTCCTCGAGAATCGCGCCTTCGAGCGGCGCCACCGTCTGGCTCTCGCCGATGATGTCCAGCGTCACGCCCTGGCGAACTTTGCTCTCGGCGTTGCCGTCGGCGACGATCGGCTGATCGCTGTGGGTGTGCATGTCGATATATCCCGGTGTGACCACATGACCTTTCGCCGAGATCGCCCGCGTGCCGGCTTGCGGACTGACCTTGCCGATGCTCGCGATCCTGCCGTCCTTGATTCCGACATCGCCGTAGAACCAAGGATTGCCGGTGCCGTCGATCAACCTGCCGCCGTGGATAACGATATCGAACTCAGCCATGTTGTGTTCCCTCTTTCACATGTTTCTCGTGCCTATATCACCGGCCTGCGAACGCGACAAGGTGAAAAACTTTAGCCCGCATTTCTCACGACCTGGCAATTGTGGTGGCCGCAAGGTCAGAGCAGTGAGATTTGCGAACAGAGTTAGGGTTGGGAGGGTTGGCAGAGGGGAAAATCCGCAAACCGTGTAGCGTGATCGAGAGGAGTTGGGCCTTGGAGGCGCAAGTTTCGGCTCGCAGGCAAGATTTCTCCATTGGCCCGCTTCAGGCCCCGTCAAA
>Ga0208454_1000324_pt1 | contig 30622 bp, 27 predicted proteins | sample EasRivMeERMZT100_FD_187530 | JGI IMG/M metagenome (GOLD analysis project Ga0208454, IMG submission 187530) | Soil microbial communities from meander-bound floodplain in the East River, Colorado, USA - East River MetaG ERMZT100 (SPAdes) (version 2) | ecosystem: Environmental > Terrestrial > Soil...
GCGACGCAGGTCGCGCGCATGCAGCTCGACGTCGAGACGCTTGCGCCCGTGCACGGGCGGCCCGTGCCGTGGAGCGCGTTCGAGGCGGCCCTGCGCGCGCTGCGTACCGAGCGCTAGAGGGTCTTGTTCATCCCATTGGTTTCGCTGGGTCGCGGCCGTCGGCCGAGAGCCATGGATACCGCTGCGTGTCGCGCCCCGCATAGTCGGGATCGAGGTAGATGAAGCAGCGCTGAATCAAAAAATCGCGGACCTCGAACACGTCGCACCAGCGGCCGGCATGCGTGACGCCGGCGCGCCAGGGACCGTCGACATGCTCGCCGAAGCTTGTCCCTTCACAGGCGAACATGTCCGTTCCCGTCATGATCCAGTTGAAGGTGGCATAGTCGTGCAGGATGCTCTTGATGCCTGCACCGAAATCGGCGAATAGACGACTGATCTGCTCCTTGCCGGTCGCGAGACCCCACTTCGGAAAGAACACCTGGGCGTCGTCGGCGAACAGATCGAGAATGCTGCCGCCGCTCGATGTCACGCCGCCATTGTCGAAGGCCTTCAGGTACTCGAGCGCGATCGACTTGCGCTGCTCATCGGTCATAGTTTGTTTAGCAATTGCCAATGTCGTCCTCCTGCCCCGAGCCGCAATTCACGCCGAATGTACTATCCTTGAAAACCTGCCTTTCAGCCATGCTCGACGCCCCCGAGAGCCAGACCACGACACTACTGCCGCCACTGAGATCGGGCCACGCGCACAAGTACCTAACCGAGATGCCCGCGGGGGATCCTCCAGGCGGTAGCCGCGCTCAAGAAAGCCAAAGGCTGAGCCGCGGACGTTTGCGGTATCCTGACGCCTCGTCACGTACGAGTCCCAAGTGGGGAGGGGCCAGCATGAAATCGCGCGCGTTACCGTTACTCGTTCTCGGGCTCACGTTGGCTGCTGCCGTGCCGCTCGCTGCCCAAGACCTCACGATCACCAACGTCCGCATCGTCGTCGGCAACGGCACTGTCATCGAGCGCGGCTCGATCGTGGTGCGCGGCGGCAAGATCGTGTCCGCCGCGGCCGGTGCGCCCGCGACCACGAGCGGCCAAGCGATCGACGCGCGCGGCATGTCGGCGATGGCCGGCTTCATCGATGCGCACAAGCACGTCAACACGGGCACCGACGAGCAAGCGCAGATGCAGCGCTTGCTCGAGGCGGGCTACACCACGGTGCTCTCGGGCGGCGGCCCCGGCGACGGCAACCTCACGTTGCGCGAGCACATCGAGTCGGGACTGATCAACGGGCCGCGCATCATTCCGTCGGAGCGGATCCGGCTCGCAAATCACACGCCGGACTCGGCGCGTGCGGAGATCCGCAAGATGGCCGCGATGGGCATCGACTACACGGGCGAGATCTCGTTGACCCCGGTTCCCGGTCCGACGCCGCAGGAGCTCGACGTGTTGCGCGCCATCCTAGACGAGGGCAAGAAGGCGGGCGTCAACGTGCAGGTCCACGCCGTGAGCTCGCCCGCCATGAACGCGGCGGTAGAGATGGGCATTCCCCTGCTCGTGCATTTGCCGAACAAGGACTGGGTTAGCAAAGCCGACGCGGCGAAGCTCGCGGCTGCGGGCACCAAGATCCTCATGACGATCGGTTTTGGCGCGCCCGTGTTCGGCGTGTTCGCGAACGACAACAACCCGCGTTTTCGCGACGGCAAGCCGTGGCCCGATGGCATCGTGGATGGTGTGGGCGGCGGTGTCGAAGCGGGCTACGCGATGGTCAATGCGCGCACGATCTTCGACGCAGGCGGCATCATCGGTTACTGCACCGACACCGGTTACGACGCGGTCGCGGGCCTCGAGCATGAGCTCAAGTCGATGAACGTCGTGTTCTCGATGCAGGACATGGTCAAGATCATGGGGCCGAATACCGCCGCCTATCTCGGCATGGAAGATGAGCTCGGCACGCTCGAGACCGGCAAGCTCGCCGACATCGTGCTGCTCGACGGCGATCCGCTCGAAGGGTATTGGAATTGGCTCAAGGCCAAGGTCGTCGTGAAAGGCGGCAAGGTCGTGGTCGACGCGCGCTGACCCTTTGGTTGCGGCGGTCACGCGTTTGCCAGAAACTTTGACTCAAACAGGTTGCTGCTAGGAGACCCGCATGCTCAGTCTTTCGATCAATGGTCGGGCGCACGCGATCGGCGACGACGTCGATCCGAAAACCCCGCTGCTCTGGGTGCTGCGCGACACGCTGGGTCTCGTCGGCACGAAGTACGGTTGCGGTGTGGGCCAGTGCAGCGCCTGCACCGTGCACCTGAACGGCGTGCCGATTCAGTCGTGCCAAGTGCCGGCCGAGAGCGCCGTGGGGCAGGAGATCATCACGATCGAGGGGCTTGCGGCGCCGGGTGCGACGCTCACGGCCGTCCAGCAGGCGTGGATCGAGGAAGACGTGCCGCAGTGCGGTTACTGCCAAGCGGGGCAGATCATGCGCGCGACGGCATTGCTCGCGCGTACGCCGAAACCCACCGACGAGCAAATCGATACGGAGATGGCCGCGAGCCTCTGCCGCTGCGGCACCTACGTCCGTATCCGTAAGGCGATTCACAGCGCCGCCGTCAAGATCGCGAAGAACGGAGGTGCGTCATGAGCGTCTATCTGCCGGAGTCGATGCAGAAGCTCGCCGCGCAGCGCCGCAGCGAGGCCGCGCAGCTTTCGCGCCGCGGCTTCATCAAGCTCACGGGCGTCGCCGGCGGCGGGTTCGTGCTCGCGTTGTCGCTCGGCCCCGCGGCAGAAAAGGCGCTCGCGCAGGCGGAGAGCGGCGATGCGACGTTGAACCCCTACGTGCAGATTCGCGCCGACGGCAAGATCGTGCTGTTCGCGAAGAACCCCGAGGTGGGTCAGGGCGTGAAGACGTCGCTGCCATTGATCGTCGCCGAGGAGCTCGACGCCGACTGGCAGCAAGTGGAAGTGCGCCAGTCTGTCATCGATATGGATCTCTATGGCTTGCAGCTGGCCGGCGGCTCGTTGTCGATCCCGATGAATTTCGACGTGCTGCGCCGCGCAGGCGCCACGGTGCGCGCGATGCTCGTGGCGGCGGCAGCCAAGAACTGGAGCGTGGCGGCGGCCGAGCTCACGACGGAGAACAGCAGCGTGCGTCATGCCAAGAGCGATCGCAGCGCCACGTACGCTGAGCTGGCGGCCACCGCGGCGACCCTGCCCGTGCCCGATGCGGCCAGCATCGCGCTGAAGCCGAAGAGCGCATTCCGCCTGCTCGGCAAGCGCGTGACGGGTGTCGACAACGAGAAGATCGTGCGCGGCGAGGCGCTGTTCGGCATCGACCAGCGCGTGCCTGGCATGGTGTTTGCCACATTCGCGAAGGCGCCCGCGATCGGCGCGCGCGCCGTGTCTGCCAATCTCGACGCGATCCGCAAGCTGCCGGGCGTGAAGGACGCGTTCATCGTCGCGCAGCAGGGCAACCCCGTCGTCTTCGATCTGTCAGGCGCACCTGCCTCGCTCTCGGGAGTCGCCATCCTCGCGGGCAGCACGTGGGCCGCGATGCAGGCCAAGAAGGCGCTGCAAGTTCAGTGGGACGAGACTAGCGCCTCGAGCGATAGCTGGACGGGCGCCGTCGCCGCGGCGAAGTCGGTCGCGGCAAAGCCCGCCGCACAGGTGCTCGGCGAGGCCGGGAACGTCGAAGCGGCGTTCACTGCCGGTAAGACGGTCGAAGCGTTCTACACCTATCACTACGTATCGCATGCCGACCTCGAGCCGCAGAACTGCACGGCTTGGTTCAAGGGCGACAGCGTCGAGATCTGGGCGCCCACGCAAACGCCGCAGGCCGCCGTGGATGCCGTGGCCGCGCTGCTCGCGCTGCCGAAGAGCAAGGTCACGCTGCATCAACTGCGCGGCGGCGGCGGCTTCGGTCGGCGGCTCGCGAACGACAGCGTCTGCGAGGCCGTGCTCGTGTCGAAGCAGGCCGGCGGCGTGCCCGTGAAAGTGCAGTGGACGCGCGAAGACGACATGGCGTTCGATTACTACCGCGCGGGTGGCTTCCACGCGCTGAAGGCGTCCGTGGACGAGGCCGGCAAGCTCTCGGCCTGGCAGAACCACTTCATCACCTTCAGCACGGACGGCAAAGCGCCCGTCGTGGCCGGCAATCTCGACAAGGCCGAGTTTCCGGCGAACGTGCTGTCGAACCAACGCATGCTGCAGTCGCTGCTCGCCTCGAAGATTCCGACGGGACCCTGGCGCGCGCCCGGTAGCAACGTCATCGCGTTCTGCGTGCAGGGCTTCTTGAACGAGTGCGCCGTAGCCGCCGATCGCGACTACGTCGAGTTCCTCGTCGAGCTCATGGGTGACGCCCGGCCGTTGCCGCCCGATCCTTTCGGTGGCGTGTTCCACACGGGCCGGGCCGTGAGCGTCATCAAAGCCGTGGCCGAGAGGGCCGGCTGGGGGCGTGAGCTGCCGCGCGGCCGCGCGCTCGGGCTCGCGTTTCACTTCAGCCACCAAGGCCACTTCGCGGAAGTGGCCGACGTGAGCGTCGATGTGAACAAGAAGGTGACCGTGCACAAGGTGTGGGTCGTGGCCGACATCGGACCGATCGTGAACTTGAGCAGCGCCGAGAACCAGTGCCAGGGCTCGGTGGTCGACGCGCTCTCCACGGCCATGGGTCTCAAGATCACGTTCGAGAACGGCCGCGTGGAGCAGACCAACTTCCACCAGTACCCGATCGTGCGCATCGACCAAGCGCCGGAAGTCGACGTGCATTTCCTCGACACGGACTACCCGCCCACGGGTTGCGGCGAGCCCGCATTCCCACCGGCGGCGCCCGCGATCGCGAACGCCATCTTCGCCGCGACCGGCCAGCGTGTCCGCACGCTGCCGTTCAGCGCCGAAGGCTACTCCGTGTAGCGAGTGCGGGCGTGCTTGACAGCCCGACTCAACATGTCGTAGTATCCTACTTCAATAGGACACCAGCTCACAGTGACACATGGTAAAGATCGACGGTCTCTCGTTCGGTTATGGGCGCGCCCCGCTCTTCAAGGAGCTCGCGCTCGGCCTCGAACCCGGCAACATCTACGGGCTGCTCGGCGTCAACGGCGCCGGCAAGTCGACGCTGCTCAAGCTCATGTCGGGCTTGTTGTTCGCCGCGACCGGCACGATCCGCTCGCTCGGGCGCGACCCGGCGGCGCGCCAGCCAAGCTTTTTGTCCGACGTGTTCGTGCTGCCCGAAGACGCGCAGGCGCCGAGCATGCTCGCGCACGACTACGTGCGCGCACGGGCGCCGTTCTATCCGCGCTTCGATCACGCGCTATTCGAGCGCTACTTGCGCGAGTTCGAGTTGTCGTCGAGCGGCAATCTGGCGGCGCTGTCGCACGGTCAGCAAAAGAAATTCCTGCTCGCATTCGGCTTGGCGAGCCAGGCCAAGCTCGTGTTGCTCGATGAGCCGACGAACGGTCTCGACATTCCGTCGAAGAGCTTGCTGCGCCGTGTGATCGCCGAGGCGGTCACGACGGAGCGGTTGTTCGTGATCTCGACGCACCAGGTACGCGATCTCGCCACGCTCATGGATCCGATCGTGATCCTTCATCAAGGCCGCGTGCTGCTCAATCGCACGCTGACCGAGATCGGCACGCGGCTGCGCATGACTCATCAAACATCGCAACCCGCTGCCGGCGCCCCGGATCTGCTGTTCAGCGAGCCGGCCGTCGGCGGATTCTGGTCGGTCTGGCGCGGCGGCGGTGACGGACCGCTCGATCTCGAAGTGCTGTTCAACGCCGTTGTCACGAAGCCTGAGCTTGCAGAGTCCGTGCTGGCAGCCACGGGAGGTGCCGCGTGAGCGACGGGCTATCGTGGCAACGACTCGGGCTGTTGCTGCGCAACGATCTCAAGCGCAGCTATCGCTCGGCGCTCGTCGTGTCGGGGACCCTGGCGCTGTTGGCGCTGGCGAGCCCCTTGATCGGCGTATCCGACTACATCGGCTCGATTTTCTATCAGCGGTTCTTCATCGCTGTGCTGTTCATCTGGGGAACGATCGCGACGAGCCTCTCGTTCGCCGATTTGCACGGTCGAACCACGAACACGGCGTTCTTACTGCTGCCCGCCTCGGCGCTCGAGAAAACTGCGGCACGCCTGCTCGTGAATACGGTGCTACTGATCGCCTATCTGCTCGTGTACACGACGGTCTTGTCGTGGCTCATCGAGAGCATCAACGCGTTCGTGCTCGGCATCCGGCGCGACCTGTTCTCGCCGTTCGATCGCCTCGCCTGGTCAGTGTTGCCGCACTATCTCGTGGCACAGGCGTTGTTTTTTCTCGGCGCGGCCTGGTTTCGCAAGGCGCAGTACGTCAAGACGGTGGGCGCGGCAGCGGTCGTGGTGTTCGGCCTGTGCGCCGTCGCCATAGGGGTCATGTGGCTGGTCGGCCTCGCGACGTGGGGAGGCGGCGGTTTGCAAATCGAGGGCCACCTCGGCAGCGTTGTGGACCGGCCGCTTGACTGGCTGCTCGATGTAGTCCTGTTTGCCTACTACTTCGCGCTGCCGCCACTCTGTTGGTTCGTCGCCTGGCTGCGCGTGACCGAGACGCAGGTGAGCCATGGAATTTAGCCAACCGAAGGGCATCTACCAGCAGATCGCCGACCAGATGCGCGATCGAATCCTCGCGGGCGAGTGGCAAGAGGGCGAGCGAATTCCGTCGGTGCGCGAGCTCGCCGTTGGCGTCGGCGTGAATCCGAACACCGTCACCAAGAGTTATCAGGCGTTGCTCGATCGGGCCATCATCGAGAACCAGAGGGGCCTCGGCTACTTCGTGGCCGCCGATGCCAGGCAGCGGATCCTCGACGAGATGCGAGGGGAATTCGTGCGCGAGGAGTTGCCGCGGATCTTTCGCACGATGCGCGTTCTCGGAATGAGTCTCACCGATCTCGAACCGTACTTCGCGCGATTGAATGGAGAGCGTGCGCCATGAGAAACAGTCAACGCGTCGTCGTCGCGGTGCTCGGTGTTCTCGTAGTGCTGCTGCTCGGCGTGGCGAGCTGGATCGGGCTCGGAGTTGAGCCGGCGCCCGAGCTGTCCGGCCAGAGGACCTCGCGCACCTATGACTACACGGGCTTCGAGGGTCTGGTGGTCAGCGGTCAATGGCGGGTCGAGGTCGAGCGCGGCGACACGTGGGCCGTCACGGTGGACGTTCCAGCGGAAGTCGTCGACGACCTCCGCGTCGAGCTCACAGGCAATACGCTATCGCTCGGCTTCGAACGCGTATGGTGGTTCGATGACTCGGGTGGCGACGCGCAGCTCATGCGCGCCACGATCACGATGCCCGCGCTCGCATCCGTCACTCTTTCCGGCGCGCCGACGTTGGCGCTCTCTGGTTTCGACGGGGCGCGGCTCGCGCTCGTGACGTCCGGCGCGGCCAAGATCGACGGTCGAGCGAGCCACTTCGACACGCTCGCGCTCACGATGAGCGGCGCCGGCAGCGTCGACCTCGACGAGGTGTCCGTCACGAACGCGGAAGTCGCGGTTAGTGGCGCCGCGAATCTCCGCTTGCTCATGGCGGGCGGCAAGCTCACGGGCCGGATGTCGGGCGCCGGCAACCTCGTGTATCTCGGCACGGTCAGCGAGCAGAGCATCGTCTCGTCGGGCGTCGTCAACATCCGTCGCGGTAACTGAGGCCGCACGCCCGTGATCGATCGAGCGGCGCTACTCGATCAGCTGCGGCTCGAGCGCGAAGCGCCGGCGGAAGCGCTGCGCGCGGCGCAACACACGTGGCTCGTCGTGAGCGGCAGCGCCGTCGGACTCGCGGTGGCGGTTCTGGCCGTCGTGCGGTTCGTAGGTGCGCCGATCGGAGAGCTCCGGGCGGGCGTGGCCGTCGCTGCGGAAGCGCAGCCAGTCGCAGCTCTCCCTGTGCAGACTCCCGCCGGCGCCTCGATTCTCGACGCCTCGGGCTACGTCGTCGCGCGCCGCCAGGCGACCGTCTCGGCGAAGATCACCGGCAAAGTCGTGGCCGTGCTCATCGAGGAAGGCCAGCGAGTCGAAGCGGGGGAGGTGATCGCACGCCTCGACGACGCGAACGCGCGCGCGCAGGTCGCGCAAGCCGAGGCGCAGGTGGGGCAGCAACGAGCCAGCCTCATCGCGGCGCGCGTTGCGCTCGACAACGCCGGCCCCACATTCAACCGCAGTCGCGCGCAGTATTCAGCCGCGTTCATCAGCGCGCAGACGTTCGACGAAGCCAAGGCGGGTTACGAGGCCGCGCAAGCGGCTCTCGACGTCGCGGGTCGGGCGCTCGGCGTCGCCGAAGCGAATCTCGCCGTGACACAGCGTCAGCTCGACGACACCGTCGTCCGGGCGCCGTTCGGCGGCATCATCACCGTGAAGGCTGCGCAGGAAGGCGAGATGGTTTCGCCGAACTCGGCCGGCGGCGGCTTCACGCGCACCGGCATCGGCACGATCGTCGATATGGACTCGCTCGAAGTCGAGGTCGACGTCAGCGAGAACTTCATCAGCCGCGTCGAGACGGGGCAGGGTGTTGCGATCACCTTGAACGCGTATCCGGACCGGCGGCTCTCCGGCCGCGTCATCGCCATCATTCCCACGGCCGATCGGGCGAAAGCCACCGTCAAAGTTCGCGTCGGCTTCGAGGAGCGCGATGCCGGCGTGCTGCCGGAGATGGGCGCCCGCGTGGGGTTCCTCCGCGCCGACACACCCTAGAAGGAGCTCTCCATGCCGAGCACCGTGTCCATCAAAGGCCTGACAAAGGCCTATGTCCGCGGCCGCCAGCGGGTCGAAGTGCTGCGCGGGATCGACCTCGAGGTCGAGCAGGGCGAGTTCCTCGCGCTGATGGGGCCGTCGGGCTCGGGCAAGACGACGCTGCTGAACTTGATCGGCGGCCTCGATCGGCCGGATCGCGGCGAGATCATCGTGGCCGGCGAGCGACTGGACGCCCTGTCTCCGGGCAAGCTCACGAAATGGCGCGCGCGGCACGTCGGTTTCATCTTTCAGTTCTACAACCTGCTGCCGGTGCTGACGGCCGAGCGCAACGTCGAGGTGCCGCTGTTGCTGACGAACCTGTCGGCGAAGGAGCGGCAACGCAACGTCAGCGCGGCGCTGACGCTCGTCGGCCTCGCGGACCGCGCCAAGCACAAACCCGCCGAGCTGTCGGGCGGCCAGCAGCAGCGCGTCGCGATCGCGCGGGCCCTCGTCAGCGATCCGTCCGTGCTCGTGTGCGACGAGCCGACCGGCGACCTCGATCGCGAAACGTCCGATGCGATCTTGGGGCTGCTGCAGCTCTTGAACCGCATGCACGGCAAGACCATCGTCATGGTCACGCATGATCCGCGCGCCGCCGGGCGCGCGTCGCGGCGCCTCTACGTGGACAAAGGGGTGCTGGGCCGGGCACCGGCCGAGGAAGCGGCGTGAAGTACTGGCCGCTCGTCTGGGCGGGCGTGTGGCGCAAGCCCGTGCGGTCGCTTCTCACGATGCTCTCGGTCGCGATCGCGTTCTGGCTCTTCGCCACGCTCGATGGCGTGACGGCCGGTTTCGACGATGCGCTCGTGCGCATGACGAGCGCCGTGCGGCTGCGCACGCAAAGCCGAGTCAGCGTTCGTACCGGCTTGCCGCTCGCGCACCGAGCTCGCATCGAGGCCATCGAGGGTGTGCGCGACGTCGGCATGGTCACGTTCGTCGGCGGTTACTACCGAGACCACGTGGACTTCATCGAGGTAGCCGCGATCGACATCGCGCGCGTCGATGCGGGCGGCAGCTTCGAGCTCGACGCCGCCTACGTCGAAGCGATGCGCCGCGTGCGTACCGGGGCGATCATCGGGCCGGAGCTAGTGCGTCGCTACGGCTGGAAAATCGGCGATCGCGTGACGGTGACGTCGCCCATCTGGAGCCGGGCCGACGGCTCCAACGATTGGACCTTCGACATCGTCGGCGTCTACGGGATCCCCGAGGGGGCGTTTCCCGCGGACGGCAACTTCTGGATCAATTACGAATATTTCGATGAGGCGCGCGCGTTCGCGAAAGGCACCGTGGCTTTCTACACGGTGCGCGTTGACGACGCGGACCGAGCCGCCGCGATCGGCGCCGAGATCGACGCGCTGTTCGCCAACTCGGCTAACGAGACGCGCACGCAGAGCGAAACGGATTTCTTTCGAGCGCAGATCGACCAGGTCGGCAACATCGGCTTCATCGTCAACTCGATCATCGGCGCCGTGCTATTCGCGTTGTTGTTCGTGACTGGCAACACCATGATGCAATCGATTCGCGAGCGCGTGCCCGAGCTCGCCGTGCTCAAGACATACGGTTACGGCAATACCACGATCAACCTGCTCCTATTCGCCGAGTCGGCGTTGCTGTGCATGACGGCGGCGCTCGTGGGCCTTGGGATCGCTGCGCCGCTGTTTCCGACGATGTTCGACGCGATGGGCGTCGCGCCCGTGCCGATCGAGAAGAGCACGCTCGTCGACGGTGTTGTGATCGCTCTGTTGCTCGCGTTCGTGAGCTCCTGGTTACCGACGTGGCGTGTGCACCGCCTCAACGTCGTCGATGCGTTAGCAGGCCGCTAAGCAGGGGTAGGCGAATGTTTCGTCAGATTGCGGCCGTCACTCTCATGAGCCTCAAAGGAATCCCCGAGCGCCTCGGCGCCTCCGTTGTCGTCGTGATCGGCATCGCGGCCGTCGTCGGGGTGCTCGTCTCGGTGTTCACGATGGCGGGCAGCTTGCAGGGTGCGCTGCTCGGGGTTGGCAGCCCCGATCGCGCGCTCGTGCTGCGCACGGCCGCTACGGTCGAGGGCGCGAGCATGTTGCCGCTCGATACCGCTGGCCTCGTTGCCGGCGCGCCGGGGGTAGTGCGCACACCCGAAGGCCGCAGCGCCCTCACGGCCGATGTGGTCGTGTCCGTGAGCCTGCCGCGCCGCAGCAACGGCACGCTGTCCGCACTCGCCGTGCGCGGTGTCGGTACGGACAATTTCGTCGTCCGCCCCGAGATCACGGTCGTCGAAGGTCGGCCGTTCAAGCCCGGGTTGCGCGAAGCGATCATCGGCCGGAGCGCGCAAACGGAGTTCGAAGGCCTCGAGCTTGGCGGTGAGGTCGCGTTGCGCGGCGGGGTCTGGACGATCGTCGGCGTGTACACGACGGGCGACGCGACGGAGTCCGGTCTGCTCACCGATGTCGACACGCTCGCCTCAGCGTACGGGTTCGGCTTCGTCAACAGCGTCACGGTATTGCTCGAGAGCCCAGCGGTGTTCGACGAGTTCAAGTCCGCTCTTACCGCCGATCCGACCTTGGCCGTCGACGTGTATCGCGAGTCAGAGTATCTCGCCCAGGCGGCCGAGAATCTCGCGGGCTTGTTCTTCTTCGTCACCTACGTCGTTTGCTCGATCATGGCGGCCGGTGCCCTCGTCGGCGCGTTGAACACGATGTACGCGGCTGTCAGTAGCCGAACCGTGGAGATCGCGACGTTGCGCGCGCTCGGTTTCGGCGCCGTGGGTATCGTCACCTCTGTGCTCATCGAGGCGTTGTTGCTCGCCGCGATCGGCGCCACGGCGGGGAGCGCAATCTCCTGGCTCATCTTCGCCGGGGACTCGATCAGTCTCGGCGGCAACGAGGCGACGCTCGTGACGAAGCTGGCGGTCACGCCGGCGACGGTCGCCACGGGGTTTGTATGGGCCGGCGCCGTCGGGCTCAGCGGTGCTCTGTTTCCGGCCGTTCGTGCGGCACGCCTGCCGGTCGCCACGGCGTTGCGCGCTGTCTGAGAACGGAACGTCGACGGCGAGCTCGCCGCCGACCTAGCGCGTGCTGTGACGGGGGCCGCTGGCCGGAAGGCGATCGTGTTCAGAAGTCGACGATTTAGGGGCGTCTTTGGCTTGAAGCGGGTTCCTATCGGTCGCAGAATCGGCGAAGACCCGGCGGCCCGCCGGGCGACAAGCAGCCACCGCGGGGGAGACAGCATGGCCTACACGCTTCTCGGTCAGGATTTCACACCGCCCGATCTCCAGGCGAAGGTCACGGGACGGGCCAAATACGCCGAGGACTTTCGCGCCGAGGGGATGCTGTTCTGCCGGCTGCTCACGAGCACGATGCCGCACGCCCGCGTCAAGATCGACGCGACCGAGGCGCTCGCGATGGAGGGCGTGGTGGCCGTGCTCAGGGCCGAAGACGTGCCGGCCGCTACGGCGCCGGCCGAGCCCATTCTCACCGACGAGCCGCTGTTCGTCGGCGACCGCATCTTGGCCGTCGCGGCGCGTAGCGAGGCGCTGGCGCAGGAAGCCATCGATCGCATCAAAGTCGAGTACGAGCCGCTGCCCTACGTCATCGATCCGCTCGCGAGCCTGTACCCCGCCGGGCCCGATGCGCGCACCGACGGCAACGTCATCACGGGCCAAGGCCCATCGACGAAGTTGACGTCGATCAAGTGGACGGCCAGTGACTTTGCGGCCGCAGGCGACGCGTTGCCGTTGGGCGCCGCAGGCGACGAGTGGTCCTACGGCGACGTCGACGCCGGTTTTGCCGCCGCGAAATACGTGCTCGACGAGTCATTCGTCACGGCGGCCTTGTCGCATCACTGCCTCGAGCCGCGTAGCTGCATGTCCTATTGGCAGGGCGACAAGTGCTTCGTCTATGGCTCCACGCAGAGCCAGACCGCCGTCATGCCGAACCTCGCGCGGCTCGCGGGAGTCGAGCCCGACAAGCTCGTCTATATCGCCGAGTACTGCGGCGGCGGCTTCGGCTCGAAGATCAACCCCTATCCCGTGATGGGCGTGCCGATCTACATGGCGAAGAAGGTCAACGCTCCCGTGATGCTGCGGGTGAGTCGCGCGGAAGAGGCGCTGTTTGGCTCGTCGCGACCCGCGTTCCAAGGGCGCATCAAGATGGGCTTCCGCGCCGATGGACGCATCACGGCCGTCGATCTTGCGATCGTCCAGCAGAACGGCCCTTACAGCGGCGGCGGCGATCTCGGCGCCGCGGCCGGTGCGGTCACGCTGCTCTATCAGCCGCCCGCCATGCGCTACCGCGGCATCCGGGTCAGCACGAACACCACGCCGACCGGCGCGCAGCGCGGCCCTGGGCAAAACCAGATCGCGGCCGCCGTCGAGCCGTTGCTCGACAAGGCCGCCAAGGCGCTCGGGCTCGACCGCGTGGCGCTGCGGCGCATCAACGCCGCGGACAACAGCGCCAAGTACGATTCCGCCCAAGGTCCCGTGACGAGCGCCTATCAGCGCGAGGCGCTCGAGCGCGGCGCGGCGGCGTTCAACTGGGAAGCGCGTCGAGCGCGTAGCGGCCAAGGGCAGGGATCGAAGGTCACCGGGATCGGTGTCGGCCAGGCGTTTCACGCGGCCGGTCGCGGCGGCCTCGACGGCATCGTCCGACTCACCCCCGATGGCAAGCTGCACATCCATTGCGGTGTCGGCAACCTAGGCACGTTCTCGTACGCCGCCACGTCGCGCGTCGCGGCCGAGGTGCTCCGCGTGAGCTGGGACAACTGCATCATCGTGCGCGGCGATTCGCGGTTGGGGCTGCCGTTCTCCTCGCCGCAATCGGGCAGCAACACGTCGTTCACGATGACGCGCGCCACGTACGCCGGTGCCATGGACGCGCTGACGAAGCTCAAGGAGATCGCAGCGACTACCCTCGGTGGCGTGGCCGATGACTACGACATCGGTGACGAAACCGTGTTCGCCAAGACGGACCGCAGCAAGACCCTGACCTACGCCGCGGCCGCGCAACGGGCCGTCGAGCTCGGCGGCCGCTTCAGCGGTCAGGAAGTGCCGGAGGACGTCGACGCCGTGACCAAGTTGGGTGTCGCGGCGATCGCGGGCACGGGCTTGATCGGTGTCGCGAAAGACAACGTCGCGCTGACGGGCATGGTGCCGGCGATCGCCGTCGGCTTCGTCGAGATCGAGCTCGACAAAGAGACGGGCAAGATCGACATCGTCGACTACTTGGGCGTCGCCGATTGCGGCACCGTGCTGCACCCGATGGGTTTGAATGCGCAGATCAGGAGCGGCGCCGTCATGGGCTTCGGCATGGGCTTGAGCGAGCGGCACATCTACGATCCGCAGAACGGCTTGCCGGCCAACGTCGGGCTCTACCAGGCGAAGCCGCCGTCGTATCTCGACGTGCCGTCCGCCATGCAGACGCTGGCCGTCGGCATCCAGGATCCGCAGAACCCGGTGGGCTCGAAGGGTATCGGCGAGCCCGTCCAGGGCTGCGCCACGGCAGCCGTGCTCGCGGCCATCGCGGATGCGCTGGGTGGTCACTACTTCAATCGCACGCCCGTGCTGCCGGACATGATCGTCAATGTGGCGGCGGGCCGCGCGCAATCGCATCAGCCGCTACAAGTCAGCACAGCTTGAGGAGAGTCGTCATGAGCACCTTCACGCGATGGGTTCTGCGTGCTTTCGTCGGCGGCGGATTGTTGGCGGCGCCGCTCTTGTCGTCGGGCGACATCGATCGCAACGCGGTCGACTTCAAAGCGCCGGCGGACATCAAGTTCGTCCGGAACGCGGCCGGCACCAACGAGCAGGCCATCCTGTTCGGCGACCCGGAAAAGCCGGGCCCCTATGTCATCCAGCTGCGCTGGCTTCCGGGCAACATGAGCCGGCCCCACTTTCACACGAACGACCGCTTCTTCGTCGTGCTCTCGGGCACGTGGTGGCTCGGCACGGGCACCAAGTTCGATCCCGATAGCACGGTGCCCGTGAAGCCCGGTACGTTCGTTTACCACAAGGGTGGCGAGGTGCATTACGACGGCGCGAAAGACGAGCCAACCCTGATCCAAGTGTGGGGAATGGGACCCATTACGACCACTGCCGCCGAGGTGCGCTAGCTCGCGAACCCAGGCGGCTGCTCGTTTCGCGAAGTATTCCGACGCCGGCGGCCAAAACAGCCTATAGTGCCGCGGTTCCCTATCGCTTCTGACGAGCCTGCAGGCATGGTGCCTACATCCTCTTGAAGGCGAAAACGCTACCTGAGGAGGTAACCATGGGCAGGAAACTTTACGTCGGCAATTTGCCGTATTCGGCCACCGAGCAGTCGCTGCGCGAAGCATTCAGCGCGAGCGGCACGGTGGACTCCGTCGCTTTGATCACCGATCGCGACACGGGCCAGAGCAAAGGCTTCGGCTTCGTCGAGATGGCTACGGATCAAGAGGCACAAGCCGCCACTCAGGCCATGAACGGCCAGATGCTCGACGGCCGCCAGATCAAGGTCAACGAAGCCAAGCCCCGCGAGGCCCGCAGTGGCGGCGGCGGTGGCGGTGGCGGTCGCGGCAACAGCGGCGGCTACGGTGGCGGTGGCGGTGGCGGTGGTGGCGGCGGCTACGGCCGACGTTACTAGACGTCTCTCGCGGTCGGGACCCGAGTTGCGCCGCGCAGTGGCTGCCAGCCACTGCGGGTGACGCTCCGGTCCCGATTTCGTCTCTAAGTCACGCTGAGTCCGTCGGCCACTGCTCGACGGGTGGAGGGCGGTCGTATGTCCAAACCGAATCTCAAATCGCAGGCGAAGCGCAAACGCGAGCTGGCCAAGCTCGACAAGCGTCAAGCCAAGGATCAGAAGCGCGCGGAGAAGAGAGCGGAGCGCGCCGGAACGGGTGACGTCGTCACGCCCGTTGTGATCCCGACACCGCAGATCGTGAAAGTCGTGCCCCCCGGTGCGCGTGTTGTTGCCGTGGCCCCGCCGGCCCCGAAGCCGCTCACGCTCGCGGCGGCGGTCGAACAGTGGAAAACCGCGAAGATCGCGAAACCCGCGAAGACCCGCTGGTAGTCGTAAGCGTGGCGCGCAACTCAAGCGCGCTGTAATTTCGCCGCGGCAACGCGGTTGCAGCGTTGCGGTGCAAGATCCCTCCGTGAGGGATTCGTAGTCGGTTCGCCGTCCGCCTCAATCCCTGCGACTCGGCTCGAGACCCGTTTGCCTGACGGTGTCGAGAAACCCTGACTTTCTGCACCTCCGCCGGCAGCGAGCCGACGATCCTCGATGCCCGGCCGGGCCGGCGGCATACTAGGCACTTTCGCCTGGGGGTGATCATGAGACCGAATACGCTCGCGGTGCCCGTGGTCGTTGCGCTGCTCGCTGCTTTAGCGCTGCGCGCCACTGCGCAACAGGGCGCTCCCGAGGGCGAATGGCCCACTTACGGTGGCGATCTCGGCAACACGCGCTACGCCGCGCTCGGCGCGATCGACGCGGCCAATTTCAATGCGCTCGAAGTGGCTTGGCGCTTCAAGGCCGACAATCTCGGGCCGACGCGCGAGTTCAATTTGCAGTCCACGCCGCTCATGGTCGATGGCGTCGTCTACTCGACCGCGGGCTCGCGCCGCGCCGTGGTGGCGCTCGATGCCGGCAACGGCGAGCTGCTGTGGATGCACCGCTTGAACGAAGGTGATCGCGGCCGCGCCGCGCCACGGCAGCTCTCGGGGCGTGGGCTCGCGTATTGGAAGAGCGGCGAGGACGAACGCATCATCTATGTCACGCCGGGCTATCAGTTAGTGGCGCTCGATGCGCGCACGGGCGACCCGGTGGCCGACTTCGGCGTTGACGGCATCGTCGATCTAAAACAAAACGACGATCAAAACATCGATCCCTTGAATGGCGAGATCGGGCTGCATGCGACGCCGATCGTGGCGAAGGACGTGATCATCGTCGGTGCCGCGCACCGCACGGGCGCCAACCCGACGAGCGCGCGCAACGTCAAAGGCTTCGTCCGCGGTTACGACGCGCGCACGGGCGAGCGCCTGTGGATCTTCCACACCGTGCCGATGCGCGGCGAGTTCGGCACCGAGAGCTGGTTGCGCGGCTCGAACGACTACACGGGCAACACGGGTGTCTGGGCGCAAATCTCCGTCGACGAAGAGCTCGAGACCGTCTACTTGCCCGTCGAGCAAGCCACGGGCGACTACTACGGCGCCGAGCGTCCGGGCGACAATTTGTTCAGCGAGACACTGCTCGCGGTCGATCTCAACACGGGCGAGCGCAAGTGGCATTACCAGCTCGTGCATCACGGCATCTGGGACAACGACATTCCCTGCGCGCCAATCCTGCTCGACGTCGTCGTCGACGGCCGGCCCGTGAAGGCCGTGGCGCAGCCGACGAAGCAGGCGTTCCTCTACGTGTTCGATCGCGTGACGGGCAAGCCGCTGTGGCCGATCGAGGAGCGGCCCGTGCCGCAGGGCAACGTGCCGGGCGAATGGTATTCGCCGACGCAACCGTTCCCGACCAAGCCGCCCGCCTACGATCGGCAGGGCGTCACGGAGAACGATCTCGTCGACTTCACGCCGGAGCTGCGCCGCGAGGCGCTCGAGGTCGTCGCGTGGCACAAGATGGGGCCGTTGTTCACCCCACCCGTCGTCAGCAACATCAACGGTCCGCTCGGCACGCTGATGGCGCCGAGCCAAGACGGCGGCACGAATTGGCAAGGCGGCTCGTTCGATCCCGAAACCAACATCCTCTATGTCGCCTCCGGCGCCACGGTGATCAGCAAGGCCGTCGTGCCTCCGTATCCCGGGCAATCGGAGATGGCATACATCGAGGGCAATGCCGTCACCGGTCCGCGCACGACGGGTGGCTCGGGCTCCTCCGCCGGCGGCGGCCGCAGCGAGTTCCAACCAGCGGAGCGGCGCCGCGAAACGCCCGCGGATCCCTCGCGCGGGCCGCCACGGTTGGCGCTCAGCGTGCAGGGCCTGCCGCTGTTGAAGCCTCCGTACGGCACGATCAGCGCCATCGACATGCGTCGCGGTGAGATCCTCTGGCAGATCGCCCACGGCGAGACGCCGGACGACATCAAGAACCATCCGCTGCTCGCCGGTCTCGACATTCCACGCACGGGGCAAGCGGGCTCACCCGGCACGCTCGTGACGAAGACGCTGCTGATCGCGGGCGAGCGGCTGTACACGACGACGCCGAGCGGGGAGCTCGGCGCGATGCTGCGCGCCTACGACAAAGCTACGGGTCGCGAAGTCGGGGCCGTCTACATGCCGGCGCCGCAAAGCGGCTCGCCGATGACCTACCTGCACAACGGCGAGCAGTATCTCGTGGTGGCCGTCAGCGGTGCGCAGTACTCTGGCGAGCTCTTGGCATTCAAGCTGCCGCGACGCTAACAGCTCCAGTTCAGCGGCGAGCGAATCGAGCCGCTCCGCTCCAACCGATGCACGGTTGAGGAGGGCATGCCGTGAAGGTTTCGATTCTCGATGACTATTTCGACACGCTTCGCACGCTCCACTGCTTTCACAAGCTGGACGGATACGATGTGGCGGTCTGGAACGACCACATCCAGGATATCGACGGACTCGCAGCGCGTCTTAAGGACACTGAGGTTCTTGTGTTGATTCGCGAGCGTACGCAAATCCGCGAACCGCTGCTCAAGCGTCTCGACGCCTTGCGGCTCATCAGCCAGCGCAGCGTGTATCCACATATCGACATCGACGCATGTACGCGTCGCGGGGTCATCGTCTCGTCCGATCAGCACGCCGGCAGTCCGTCCTATGCCGCTGCAGAACTAACGTGGGGCTTGATCATTGCGGCCATGCGTCAGATTCCTCAACAGATGTTCGCGCTCCGCAACGGCACATGGCAGATCGGGGTTGGCAACAGCCTTCGCGGCAGGACGCTGGGGATCTACGGATACGGAAGGATTGGCGGCACAGTAGCTAGCTATGGAAAAGCGTTCGGCATGAACGTTCTAGTGTGGGCGCGCGAGCCATCGCTGCAGCGCGCGCGCAGCGATGGCTATGCGGTGGCACAAAGCAAGCGAGCGTTCTTCGAGTCCTGTGACGTGGTCTCCCTGCACCTACGATTGGTGCAGGAAACCCGGGGAATCGTCACTGGAGATGATCTGTCGTACATGAAACCCACGGCGCTGCTGGTCAACACCAGCCGGGCGCCCCTGATTGAGGCCGGCGCCCTCGTCAATGCTTTGCGCCAGGGCCGGCCAGGTATGGCCGCCATCGATGTTTACGAAGACGAACCGTTGCGAGACCCCGGCCACCCACTCCTGACGATGGACAACGTTGTGTGCACGCCGCACATCGGATACGTGACGCGAGACGAGTACGAAATCCAGTTTTCGGATATTTTCGATCAGGTCAACGCCTATGTGGCGGCCAATCCAATCAATGTCGTGAATCCGCAAGTTTTCGACGTTTTGAAAGGCCGAAGACCGTCGTGACCCTTTGCGCACCGCCGAACTCGTGGCGGCGTCACCCGCATCAGCTGCTCGGACTAGAGAACCGCGGAATCTGCGCGAACGGCGGGCCGGCTGCCTGTTAGCTCGCGATCAAGACTTCGTTGAACTGGATCACGGGCTCGATGTCCGTGTAGTTCGGCATGTCGCCTTGCAGCTCAGCCGCATGCGGCATGAACGCGGCGACGAAGTCGTCGACTGAACGAAACGCGAAGTGGCACATCGCGACATACGCCGCGGCAGCGCCGGGCGCGGCGCCGCCCACGGCTCGCTCGACCGACACGCCATGGAACCCCGCGTGAGCGCTCAAGAGCTCGATCGACCGAGGCATGTGCGTTTCGACGTAGTACTGCATGTCGAAACGCCCGCCCGGCTTGTTTGGGTAGAGGATGCTGATTTTCACCATCGCGGGATCGTGCGCCTACGCGACGCCGACTGCCACTATCCAGAGCAGAGGCGGTACTATCCGCTGATGCTACCGACCGGCTCACGCCTCGGCGCTTTCGAAATCGTCGGCCTGCTCGGCGCCGGCGGAATGGGCGAGGTCTATCGCGCCCGCGATACGACGCTGCAACGCGAGGTGGCCGTGAAGATCCTGCCCGACGCGTTCGCGGCCGATGCCGAGCGCTTGGCGCGTTTCCGTCGCGAGGCGCAGCTGTTAGCGGCGCTGAACCATCCGAACATCGCGGCAATTCACGGCCTCGAAGAGTCGACGCGCGTGCGTGCGCTCGTGCTCGAGCTCGTCGAAGGCCCTACGCTCGCCGAATGGATTGCCACGCGGCAGTGGCACGAACGGCGCGACGTGTCGATGACGTCGCTGGCCGACGAGCTCGCAATCGCGCGGCAGATCGCCGAGGCGCTCGACGCGGCGCACGAGCGCGGGATCGTGCATCGCGACCTCAAGCCCGCGAACGTCAAGATCTCGAGCGACGGCCGCGTAAAAGTGCTCGACTTCGGTCTCGCGAAGATGCAGGAAGCGCCGGGTGCGGCCGCCGCAACGCAACTGCGCAGCGACCCAGCGCTGCACACCACCGCCGGCATGGTGCTCGGCACCGTGCCCTACATGAGCCCGGAGCAAGCGCGCGGCGTCGCCGTCGATCGACGCGCCGACGTCTGGGCGTTCGGCTGCATCCTCTACGAGCTGCTCACGGGTCGGCAAGCGTTCCCGAGCGGCGAGACGGCGTCGGACACGTTAGCGCGCGTGCTCGCCGTCGAGCCCGATTGGAGCGCGCTGCCCGCGTCGACTCCGCCGCGGTTACGCGCGCTCGTCGAGCGTTGTCTGCGCAAAGACCCGCGCCAGCGCCTGCGCGATATCGGCGATGCGTTGCTCGATCTGCAAGAAATTGCGAGCGCGGGGCCTGCGAGCCGCACAGAGCCGGCCCCATCGCGTCGGCGTGACTATCTATGGCCGGCCGTCGCCGTCGTCGGGATCGCGACGGTCGGCGTCATCGCCGTCACGGGGCGACCTGCCGAGGAGCCGCGCCCGAGCGTCGTGGCGTTCACGGTCGAGGCGCCGCAACGTGGGCCGCTGGCCGTCGGTCAGCCGGTCTCGCCCGATGGTCGGACGCTGGCGTTCGTGGCCGCGGGCGCCGATGGCACGCCCATGATCTTCACGCGCAGCATCGATTCGCCCACTGCGCAACCGCTCTCGGGAACGGCGGGCGCCAGCGAACCGTTCTGGTCGCCCGACAGCCAGCACGTCGCGTTCATCGCCGACGGGCGCCTCAAACGCGTCTCGGCCGAAGGCGGCGCCGTGCAAGTCATTTGCTCGGTCGCGGACGTCTTCGGCGGGTCGTGGGGCTCGCAGGGCGTGATCTTGTTGGGTACACGCGGCCCGTTGTTGCGCGTGGCGGCATCGGGCGGCGAGCCGGTGGCGGCGACGACGCTCGACGTGCAGGCCCGCGACCAATACCATACGGAGCCGGAATTCCTACCCGACGGTGTCAGTTTCTTCTACACGGTTCGCAGCGGTGGCAACGCTATTTTTCAGACGTACCTCGGCACGCTCGGCTCGGACGAGCGCCAGCCGCTCACCGGTGTCCGCTCGGCCGCACGCTACTCGGCGACGGGGCACGTGCTGTTCACACGCGACGGTTCCCTCGTCGCGCAGGGTTTCGATGTCGACCGCCGGGCGCTCGTGGGCGAGTCGTTCCTCGTGGCGGAGGGCGTTGCCGGCGGCCGGGACGCGCCGTTCGCGGTCTCGAGAAGCGGCACCTTGGCGTATCTCGCGTTGCCCGACCAACGTACCGAGCTCGTCTGGTTCGACCCGGCCGGGACGCGACTCGCCACGGTGGGCCCGCGCGACGTCTACCTCAATCCGGAGCTCTCTCCCGACGGCGAGCGCCTCGCGCTGGATCTCAACGGCGAAGGGAGCGTGGACGCCTGGACGCTCGACCTCGCGAGCGGCAGAAAGTCTCGTGTCACGAGCGATGCCGGCGCGGATTACTCGCCGATATGGTCGCCGAACGGGCGCACGTTGGGGTTCACGTCGTATCGCGCCGGACGCGGACAGATCTATCGGCGCGACCTCGATGTCGTCGCCGAAGATATTCTGATACAGGAGGCGGGCCTCGAGCAGCAGCTGTCGGATTGGTCGAAAGACGGCCGCTATCTCCTCTACCTCCAGCTCGAATCGGTCGGCGAGGGTCGGCCGTTGGCGGCGGACCTATGGGCGCTGGCGCTCGGCGACACGCCGGTGCCCATTCGCGTCACGAACACCACGTTCGCTGAGGTCAACGCTCGCCTGTCACCCGATGGGCAATGGGTCGCCTACGAGTCGAACGAGTTGGGGCGGTTGGAGATCTACGTTCAGGCCTTTCCGGGGCCGGGCCGAAGGCAGGTTGTGTCGGTGGGCGGCGGCCGAACGGCGCGCTGGAAACCCGATGGCACCGAGCTCTTTTATCTCACGCCCTCGGGCGATCTGATGGCCGTGCCGGTCGCTAGCTCGGGCGAAGCCTCTCCATTCGGTGCGCCGACGCGGCTGTTCCATGCAAACGTCGAATTCACGCAGGGCCTCGGCCTCGGTCGCATCCTCAATGTCTCGCCCGACGGGCGGCGGTTCCTGCTGAGAGTCGTGCCGGCCGATCGCGTGCCGCCACCGATCGTCGTCGTTCACGATTGGGCAACCCGGTTGCCCGAGTAGTTACTACCAGTACGCAGAATCTGCGACTAGGAATTGCCGAGAACCTCGAGCGCTGCCTCGGCTTGGTCGTCCGGCACCATCAAGCGTACGCCTTCCGCGCCGCCTTCCATGCCGACGCCGACACCGACGATCGTGGCGGCGATTCCCGCGGCCCTGAGCTCGATGCTCGCGAGATCCGCTTCGATGCGGGAGGAGTAGGTCTTGATGGGTGTCACGAAGTGTAGCGTAGCAGCGCGCGGCGAGGGGAGGCTACTTTGGTAGCGTTCGGTCGTCCCGAGGAAGGCGCCCGAAGATCGGCAGTTCCGTGCACGCTCCCGCACGAAAGTTCAACCGTGAGCCGCTCCAATGTGCGAATCTTTTGTCCGTGATCGCGACCTCGGTTTCTTGCAGGACCGTCCGGGCGTGTGTGGGGTTGCTCTGCCTCAGCCTTTCGGCGTGCGCGCACTACCGGGAGAATCTGCCGCTCGACCGTATCGAGCCAGCCGATGGCTATCGGGTGCGAGCATCGTCGAATGTCGGTGAGGACTCCACCGAGCTGGCGTTGGTCTTGACGTTCTCGGGCGGCGGCACGCGCGCGGCCGCGTTCGCGTATGGTGTGCTCGCAGCGCTGCGCGACGTCGAGGTCGAATTCGATGGCAAGCGACGCCGCCTGTCGGATGAGATCGACATCATCTCGAGTGTGTCGGCCGGCAGTCTGACGGCCGGCTACTTCGGCCTCCACGGTGCCGATACTTTTCAGACCTTCCCCGATCGGGTCTTGTACCCCAACATTCAGCGTGCATTGCTGCTTCGCTTCATGGCGCCGTGGAGTTGGGTTCGATTCGCCTCCGGTCGATTCGGCCGCGGCGATCTGCTGGCGGAGTATTTCGATGAGCACATCTTCGACGGCAAGACCTATGCGGACCTGAGCGCCAAACGCCGGCCGGCGATCATCATCAATGCGACCGACATCGCCGCGGGGACTCAGTTCTCCTTCGAGCAGGATCAATTCGACCTGCTGTGCTCCGATCTAACGCCTTACCCTATCGCGAACGCGGTAGCGGCGTCGTCTGCGGTCCCGGTGGCTTTCGCGCCGCTCACGCTCGTCGACTATCCGAGCCGAGATTGTGGTTACGTACTGCCACAGTGGGCAGCCACCGCGGCATCGACCGCCGACATGACGTCGCGAAGATATCAAGAGGCCCGCCGCCTCCAGCACTATACGGGGCCGGAGGGAAAACGGTTCGTGCACTTGGTGGACGGCGGCATATCGGACAATCTGGGGCTGCGCGCGTTATTCGACAAAGCCACCAATGCGGGGGGCTATGTGGCGCTTACGCAGGCGACGGGCTACACGCGATTCCGGCGCGTCCTGCACATCGTTGTGAATGCTCAGAAGGAGCGGAGTGCGGAAAGCGTTGACACCGAGAATCCGCCGGGCCCGGTGCGTACGTTACAAGGTGCGTCGAGCTTGACGCTGGATCGCTACACATTCGAGACGGTCGAGAACTTTCAGCGAGATCTCGATACGTGGATGGAGGAGCTAAAGGCGTACCGCTGTGCCGAGCAGGGCGATCGGCCCAGTCGTTGCGCTGACCTGGCTGCGTATTTCATCGAGCTCAACCTGGCGCAGCACCCCGACTCGACCGAGCGCGAGTTTCTGGTGGGCCTGCCGACCGCCCTGCATCTCGAGCGCGAGGCCGTCGATCGAGTCGTAGCGGCTGCCGCGACGATCCTCGATCAATCGGAGGAGTTCAAAGCCTTCTTGCGTGACCTGGCTTCGCTGAGTGCACGTTAGCCTGTCGGCCGGCGTAGCGCGCAGATACCAACGACGACGTCGACGTTCAAGCGCTACACTGAAGATCGCTGTTCATGGCGCGGACTGCCCGCGACACATATCTAGAAGGCGCTTACTCATGCGAGCTACCTTGACACTTGCGGCCGGCCTCTTTCTTGCTAACGCGACCTGGGGGCAGTCGCTGGTGTTTCCGCGGGAATTCCGCGCAGAGGATGTGCCGACCAATGGCACGTCGATCCACATCCGAGTGGGGGGCGAGGGTCCCGCGGTCGTGTTGCTTCACGGTTACGGCGAAACGGGGGACATGTGGGTGCCGATGGCGGTGGACCTCGCCCGCGATCACACGGTGATCGTTCCCGACTTGAGAGGCATGGGGCTGTCGTCCAAGCCCGTCGCCGGCTTCGACAAGAAGAACCAAGCCAAAGACCTTGAAGGAGTTCTGCAGCAGTTGAAGATCGGCGAGATCGACCTCGTCGCTCACGACATCGGCAACATGGTGGCGTTCGCCTACGCGACGGCGCATCAGGACCAGGTTGCGCATCTGGTTCTGATCGACGCTCCGGTTCCCGGTGTTGGCCCGTGGGACGAGATCCTCAAGAACCCATTGCTGTGGCACTTCAGGTTCGGCGGCCCCGACATGGAGAGATTGGTAGCTGGCCGCGAACGCATCTACCTCGATCGCTTTTGGAACGAGTTCTCGGCGAACCCGAGCCGCTTCAGCGAGACCGCCCGCGAGCACTACGCCGCGCTGTACGCCCGGCCCGGAGCGATGCGCGCCGGTTTCGCGCAGTTCGCGGCGTTCGATCAGGATGCAGTGGACAATCGCGCGTGGCTCGCCGGCGGCGGCCGGCTAAGCATGCCGGTTCTCGCGATCGGCGGCGAGAAGTCATTTGGCCCGATGATGGCTACCGTGATGCGCGCTGCCGCAACGAACGTCGAGGAAGGTGTGGTCCCGGATTCCGGCCATTGGATCATGGAAGAAAATCCATTGTCGACCACGACGATGGTCCGCGCATTCCTGGAGGCGAAGTGAAGTCCGCGACCGCGTGCGCACTTCGGCAAGCACCGAGTGTGGCACCTCGCTGCAACGGTCGACATCAGCGCGCTTCAACGCGCCGACAGGCGTCGATGATCAGCGTGCGACGACGTTCCGGCGACGCGAACGTCCGGAATGCTTCGTCGAGGTAGTCGGTCACGTCGTCGCGCTGCCGCGGGTGCAGATCGGGGATCTCACCCGAAAGCCGCAGCACCGTCTCTCGGTGCCCAGCAAAGTGCGCGAATGCGGCATCCCAATCCGTGTCCGGGCGACAGACACCGCGGAAGACTCGTTGTCGGACGCTGCGGGTCGGCAGCACCGGCGAAACGCTCGCATATTCCGCGTTGACGAGCCCCGAGAAGTCGAAGTCGTACGGCACGGGCGTGGCGAGCCCGCTCGCGCTCTCGACCAATAGCACGTTGTGACCCTGGACAACGGACCAGTCCGTATTGCCGATGGCGTACTCGAAAAGATCGAGCGTGGTGATTTCCGCGGGATCGGCGGCGCGTGGATCGAAGGGCTTCTCCGGACGCACCGTGACGCCTTGGCGCCGTGCTAACGACTCGAAATGCTCGGTGAAGAAGGCGTAGCGCTCGACAGGCTCGAGCGCGCCGGCGGTGTCTCTATAGGTCACGCGCGCCAGCCGCACGCGCAGGCTTTTGCTGGTCAGGGTGTTGTAGATCCGATAGGCCAGATACTCCTTGAGGAGATACTGCTCGTACCCCGCCTTGCGTGCGCAGTGCGTCGTGAGCGGCAACATGGCTTCGCCTTCGAACAGCGTTCCGCGCGTATCGCCCGCGAAGTAGACGAATAGCGCAGGCAAGGCGCATTGCACGGTGTCGGCGCGATAGCGACCGCGGGTACGCAGCGTGACGGCAACGCTTTGCGGTCGGCCAAGCGCATCGCCGTACCTCAGCGTCGCCGGCAGATCGGCACAGCCTGCCCGCCGCGGATCGCGGCACAACGCTTGCCAGTCGAAGGCGAGCTCCATTTGCAGCGGCTGGTCTTCGTCGAACAAGCCGGGCGAGCCTACGGTCGCGGGATCCGCCGGAGCCGAACCCGTCAATGCGATGAGGCCGACTGCGGCGGCGACCCAAGCCGAAGTACGATTCGCAAGCACGAGCGTCGGGAACCGGCGCACGGGCGGGCGTGGCGCGACGCGAACCTGCGAAGATCGCGCGCGGTCTTGGGTGCGCTCGGGGCTGCACCGCGCGAGTTGCACCGCTACCGCGAACCACGTCAGCGAGAGCCCGATGTTCACGATTGCGAACTGCTGCGCTCCGAGATCGAGCCAGTGCAAGCCAACGAAGACGATCACGGCTGGGATCAGATCGCCGAAACGCCAGAAGAAGGTATCCGTCGCGATCTTTCCTTCGTATTTGCCGTTCGTCGACAGCGGCAAGAACAGCGCCTGCCGCGCCGTGTTCAGGATCGAGTAGTTGCCGGCGAATTCGCAGACCTTGACGACGCGCAGCAAGCCGAAGATCGGCAAGAACGCAACGAGTCCGTAACCGATCAACGCCACCAGCGGCAACAGCAGCAACGCACCGTTCACTCCGACCCAGCGAAACAGCCGGCCGACGAGAAACACCTGCATGACGACCGTCAGCACATTGACCGCGAGAAAGAAGCTCGCATAGAACTCGCCTATGAGCTCGCCTTTGTCGAGCGAAGGGTCGATCGCTACGCGCTGCTCGGCTTGACCGACCACGAGGTCGGTGAGCAGGTAGTCGCCCATCGTGCTCACGCAGTTCAACAACACGACCAGCAATGCGACGAGGAGCAGATATCGATCGCGCGCGATCAGGGAGAAGCCGCCGAGTGGGCTTTGCTTGCTCGGCCCGCAGGTGGCGGCCGCGGAGCCGCGCCGGCTCTGCGGGACACTGCTTCGCGTCCATTCGACGAGCGGCACTGTCAGCGCCAGCAAGACCATCGCGACGAGCATCAGCTGCGGGGCATCGAGCACGCCGTGCAGCGCGCGATAAATGGAGGGGCCGGCGATGCCGCCGAGCGTCGCTCCCGCCATGATCGCCGGAAACAGCCGCCGGCCCGTTTCCACGTCGAAGCAATCGGTCGCGTGCGCCCAAAATTGCGCGACGATCGTCACGCCGAGGACGCCGACCCACGCGTAGTAGATGAATCCGATATCGAAGCCGCCCCGTGCGGCGAGATAAAGCGCGCCGAGCGTGGCGACGAAGAATCCCGTGACCCAGCGAACCAACTGATTCCTGCCGGTGCGGCGAAATGCCGCACCGTACAGTGGCACCAGGAAGAACAACGCGACCGCTGCGGTGGCCGACGCGTAGGTCTTGAACTCTGCCGACGCATCGACCAACAACAGCGGCTCGCGCAGCGTGCGAACGATGTACCAGGAAACCAGCACCAGGAATGCATAGCCGAAGAACAAGAGGAGGCAACGTCCCTCACCGGCCTCGATTCGCACGAACATCTGTAGAAACCGCTCGTGGCGAGGCCGGCTCGGGGGCGGCCGGCCTGCCACGGCGGCGGTCCACGTCGATTGACCTATCGATGTCATCGAGTGCACCTCAGACAGTGACGCTGGTGCCGATCGACAAGAAGGTGTCGATGACCACCGGCGTGACAATCAAGATCAAGCAAACCTCCCACAACCAGTCGCTCATCAGCCAATCGAGTACCCGTCGTCCGCGCCGGTCGTTGGTTCTCTGGATAGAGCCGTTCATTGTCCGTCTCCTTGCAGTCGTTGCGTGTCTGGAACCGGACGGCCTTGTGAATGGGCTCACTCGGTCGTCGTAGAATATGTGCAACGACCCAGGCTAGAATCTCACCGCCCGCGCAGAATCCTCCGTCCTCGTGACGCGCTGGAGTTCGCAGCATCGTCGTAGAAGCACCCGATCACGCGCTCGAAGCGCAGCTCTCCGCCGAGTTCGTGAAACGCATCGGCGAGGGGGATCGTCGCGCCGAAGAAGAATTCGTGCGGCGCTACCAGCGCGGTTTGATCTATCTGTTGAGACGGCGAACGGGCGATCCTCAGCTCGCGCTCGACCTCGCGCAGGAAACCTTCCGTATCGCGATCGAGAAGCTGCGACAGTCGCCGATCGATCAGGTCGATCGACTCGGCGCCTATCTGCGCGGCACGGCTCTAAACTTAATGATGGCGGACCGCCGCAAGAACACACGGCGCGCGACGACGGCGGATTCAGACGCCGTCGACGCCGTTGCCGACGACGCTGCCGGCCCGTTCGATCACGTCTCGAGCGAGCAAGTGCAGCGCGTCGTCCGCGCGCTTCTGAACGAGCTCCCGGTGCAGCGCGACCGCGAGATCTTGATCCGTACGTACCTCGAGGATCAGGACAAGAGCTTGATTTGCGAAGCATTAGGCGTCGATGCCGCCCACTACAACCGGGTCCTGTTCCGCGCCAAGCAGCGGTTCCGGGAGCTAGTGGAGAGCGCGGCGTCGCAACCCGGGTTGCGGGTAGTCAGGTAGCTGAGACAATCGGCGTACCCAGGTCACTATACGGTTATGGATCGACACTACATTCGCGATAACCAGGTCATCGAGCGCTACCTGTCGGGGGCGCTCACGGCCGACGAGGAGCAGGCCTTCGAAGAGGTCTACCTCGGGGACGCCGAGATCTTGGATCAACTCCAAACGGCAGAGCGGCTCCGCGACGGCCTCAAGGAGGCCGATGCCGCCGGGCGCCTCGAGCGACTTCGGCCGCCGGCGCCGTGGCGTCAATTCTGGACGTCGCAACGGTACGCGACCGCTGCGTCCGTGCTCTTGGCGGTATCGCTGGGCTTCTCGACGGTGTTGTACCGCGAGAACAGCAACTTGCGCGAGCACAGCCTCTCGTCAACGTCGACGGCCAGTCGGTTCATCGCGCTCGAGTCGGTGCGCGGTGGCAACGCCGCCACGATTGCGGCGCCCGAGCAAGACGAATGGACCGTGCTGCTCTTGGACGCCGGAGTAGATGCGTACGACACGTATCGTGCAATGCTCACACGGGACGACGACGCACAATCCGAGCAGATCTGGAGCCGTGCCGACCTCGTACCTCAGCTCGGCGGAGCGATCTTCCTCGTACCGGGTCGCGTCCTTCGGCCGGGCACCTACGAAGCTCGGCTCGAGGGTCGGATGGACGACTGGCCCGCCGAACGCTTCGACGAAATCACCCGCACGTCGCTGACCGTCGTCCCCCGAGACTGAGTCTTACCCAGCCGAGAGTTGGCTAGCCCGACGAACTCGCCTGTCGAGTAGGTGAGACGACTCGGGTCGACGCGACACTATTTAGCAAGGGCCAGATTGTGGGTCGTTGCAATGGTTGTTAGCCCGCCTACCAGGATCGTCGTTCGGCCGCACCTCCGGTGCGGCACGCACCATTGCTACGCTGCGATCTTGCGGTTTCGCAAGACCTGTGCGAATGTCGAAAGGTCCAGCATCGCCAACGCTACGAAAAACACGGTGCGGATACGGCCAATCGCGTCGCGGCACCCCGATTCGGCCAGGAGTCCTCTTCTCCGCATTAGGAGCAGCAGACTGAGCAGCGACCTGGTCGTCGCAGCGCTCACCGGGATTCGAGGCTCGGTGCTGGCGATCCTCTGTGCTCCAGCCATCGTTTCCGCGCAAGTCGCAGCGCGCGAGCCGACCGTCCTGTCCGTGGGCCAAACTGCGAGTGCGATGCAGCGCGCCAAAGAGCCGGTGACCTATGTATTCCCCGTGCGCAGCGGCGCGAGCTACCTGATCGAAGTCGAGCAGCGCGGGCTCGACGTGATCGTCACCGTGCAAAATCCCGACGGCAGTGCGCTGTCGTACAACTCGCCGTTGCGACGCGATGAACAGGAACATGCGGTGCTCGATGCGGCGACCGCCGGCGATTATCGCATCACGATCGAATCCAAAGAGCTGACCAACGCCGTCGGCGGTCACTCGATACGGATCTCCAACCTCTCGGAGATCACGCGAGGGGACGCCGAACGTTCACAGGCATGGCGACTGATGACGGCGGCTGCTGCCACCAACGCCGAGGCGGATCGCGCGCGGCTCAGCCAAACCCTCGCGCAAGAGCAAGTCGACACGCTGAAGAAAACGAGCCGCGACGCATACGCGCAAGCTCGCGACCTTTGGCAAAGGCTCGGGGAGTCCGGCCTGCATGCGCGAGCGCTCTACAGCATGGCGATGCTCGAGTACTGGGATCTCTACAACTGGCCCCACGCCGCGGAGCTCGCCGCGCTCGCCGCAAACACCTATCGCGCCGCTGGCGACGAATTGCGTATCCGAGCTTCCTTCCTGCATGCCTACGCGTCGGTGGACGCCGCTGGGGAGATGGACCGCGACGCGGCGAGCGCCACCTTCGACACGTCGCTCCGAACCTATGCCGATCTCGCAGCGCTTTACGAACAGCGCGGCGATGAACACGGACTCGCAGAGGTGCTGAAGTTTATCGGCTACACGCACTTCACGCGGGGCAACTTCACTGCCGCGAGACCCGCGTGGCAGCGGTCGGCGTCTATGTATTCGCGCGTCGGCGATTGGGGCGACGAGTTCGAC
>Ga0208454_1000326_pt1 | contig 30457 bp, 25 predicted proteins | sample EasRivMeERMZT100_FD_187530 | JGI IMG/M metagenome (GOLD analysis project Ga0208454, IMG submission 187530) | Soil microbial communities from meander-bound floodplain in the East River, Colorado, USA - East River MetaG ERMZT100 (SPAdes) (version 2) | ecosystem: Environmental > Terrestrial > Soil...
GGCATCGACTCGCGCGTGTAGGCGCCGACCGGGCACTTCAGGATTTGCAGCACCGCAAACATCGCCGCGCCGACCGGCGGGGTGAAGTTGCCGATGGTGGCGGCGATCACGAACACCAGCCCGAAATGCACCGGATCGATGCCGAACTGGCTCGTCAGCGGCAGGAAGATCGGGGTCAGCATGATGATGAGCGGCCCGCCCTCGATGAACGTTCCCGCGACCAGGATGAACAGCACGATCAGGATCATCACCACGTGTGCGTTGTCGGTGAATCCCATCATCCAGCCCGAGATCACCTCGGGCACGCGCTCGAACACGATGCCGTAGCCGAATACCGCCGACAGCGCGAGCAGCAGCATCACCGAGCCGATGTCGGTAAGGCTGCCTTCGAGCGCCGCCTTGAGCGTGGCGCGCCTGAGCACGCGGTAGGCGAACAGGCCGATCACCAGCGCGTACACCACGGCGAAAGCGCCGATCTCGGAGGGCGTGAAGATGCCGAAGCGCAGGCCGAGCAGGAGGAACACCGGGAAGAGCAGCGCCCAGATGCCGCCCCACGCCGCCGAGGCGACTTCTTTCGCGGTCGGCCGGGCCTTGCGCTCGGGCTGGTAGTTCCGCTTCCTCGCCGTGATCCAGATCGTGAAGGCGAGCGCAGCCCACAGCAGGAAGGCGGGGACGAAGCCGGCGGCGAAGAGCCGCCCGATCGACACCTGGCCGACGGTGCCGTAGAGGATGAAGCCGATGCCCGGCGGGATGATCGGCGTCATCAGCGAGCCGTAGGACAGCACGCCCGCGGCGTAGCCCGGCGAGAACCCGCGCTTCAGCATTTCCTTTCCGAGCATGCGAGCCTGCATCGCCGCGTCGGCAATCGCCGAGCCCGACACGCCGCCCATCAGCGTTGCGAGGGCGATCGACACCTGCGCGAGGCCGCCCTTCAGGCGCCCGGTCAGCACCGCCGCGAGCTCGAGGAGCCGCTCGGTGATGCCGGCGTTGTTCATGATGTTGCCGGCGAGGATGAAGAGCGGCACCGCGAGCAGCGCGAAGTTCTGCGTCTCGGTGATGGTGAGCTGGATCGGGATGGTCGAGGGCAGCTCGGGGTGCTGGAGGAAGAACACGCAGCCCGAGATGCCGATGGCAAACGCCACCGGCATTCCCATCAGCAGCAGCACCGCGAAGGCGACCAGGACCCAGATCATTTTTTCAGTTCATCCCGGATCTTCAGGATCGTGGTGGCGAGAAGCAGGAACCCCCCCGCCACCGCGCTCGCGGTGACCCAGGAGTAGCTGATCTCGGGGATGCCCTGGAAGCTGCGCGCGCGGCTGGTCCACGCGAGCCATGTGCCCATGACCATCAGGTAGACCAGGAACGCGCCGATGATCGCGTAATTGACCACCCTGAGGAGCTTCTGCGCTTTCGCCGGGAGCCGCGCGGGCAGAAACTCGATCGTCATCAGGCTTCCCCGGCGCCAGGCGATGTCGGCGCACAGGAAGCAGGCCCAGGCGAAGAACGCGGTGGCGAAGTCGGTGCTCCAGTTGAGCGGGTAGCCGAGCACGCGCGACACGCCGCCAAGGAAGATCAGCGCCACCATCGCCGCGAGCAGCGTGCCGGCGAGCGCCGCCTCGGCGGCGCACAGCTTTTGGTAAAAGGCTTTCAAGAGAAAAAAATAGGGACAGACCCCCTCCTGGCGATCTGTCCCTTGGGGGTAACTATTTCTTTCCTATTTCCTTGTAGACCTGGTCCTTCGCGTCCTTGATCTTCAGCGCCTCGTACGCCTTGTCGCCCGCCTTGCGGAACGCGGCGAGGTCGACGTCCTCGACGATCGTCATGCCGCGCTTCTTGAGGTCGGCCTCCACCTCGGCCTCGAGCTTGAAGATCCGGCGCGAGGTCGCTTCGCCCGCCTTGTCGCACTCCTCGACCAGGATCTGCTGGTACTCCTTCGGCAGGCCGTCGAACCACTTCGCGCTCACCACCTCGAAGTTGATGAGCATGATGTGCCTGGTCTCGTTCGCGAACTTGAGCACCTCGTAGAAGCGCCCGCCGGGGATGTTGTTGTAGACGAGCTCGACGCCGTCGATCGCTTTCTGCTGCAGGCCGGGATACATCTCGGTAAACGCCATCGCCACCGGCGTCGCGCCGAGGGCGCGGATCGACTCCTGCCAGATCGGCGCGGGCGGGGTGCGGATGCGCAGGCCCTTGAGGTCCTCCGGCTTGCGGATCGCCTTGTTGGTGAAGAAATGGCGGTAGCCCTGCACCCAGCTGAAGGAGAGCACCTTGAAGCCGAACTTGGCCGCGAGCTCCTGGTTCCACTTCACCACGGTGGGCGCCTTGCGCAGCTTCGCCACGTCCTCGAGCGTCTCGGCGAAATAGGGCCCGTTCATCACCGCGATGCCGGGCACGTAGTTGCCCATGCGCGCCGAGTCGGTGTTCTGGCCGATGTTCGCGCCGGCGCGGATCTGCTCGAGGATGTCCTCCTCCTTGCCGAGCTGCGCGCTGTGGAAGACATCGATCTTCAGGCCGCCCTTGGTGCGCGCCTCGACCGCCTTCGCCCAGTTCAGGAAGCCTTCGTGGTAGGGCTCCTTCGGCCCCAGCACGTGGTTGAACTTCAGCGAGTGCTTCGGTTGAGCGTGAGCCGTCAGGAAGGAAACACCCAGGGCCAGCGCCGCCAGCAGTCTCATTCTCATCTTGCTTGGCCTCCTCCAGAGGAGCGGGTATTCTGGCCCCTGAAACGCCCTCGCGACAACGTTCTCAGCGTATGAAACAACGCACCCACCAGTCCCTCGAGCGCGGCCTGCGCCTGGTCGAAGCCGTGGCGCTGAACGGCGTCCAGACCTCGCTCGCCGAAGCCGCGCGGCGTACCGGGCTGCATCGCAGCACCGCGCACCACCTTCTGCAGACGCTGGTGAGCCTCGGCTACCTGCGCCAGGACGCCGACACGCGCGCCTACGAGCTTGCGGCCAAGCCGTTCCAGATCACCGGGCGCACCTGGTCGCCGGAGCAGCTCGCGGGGATCGCCCAGACCTCGCTCGCCGAGCTCACGCGGCGCAGCGGCGAGGGCTCGAGCTTCTCCGTGTACCGCGACGGCGCGGTCACGGTGGTCGCGAAGCGCGAGCACGACGGGCCTGTGCGCGTGGTGCAGGACGTCGGCGCGCGGCGGCCGCTGCACTGCACCGCGGTCGCGAAAGCGATCCTGCCGTGGCTCGCCGCGCCCGAGCTCGCCGGGCTCCTCGCGCGCATCCGCTTCGAGCGCCACACGCCGAAGACCATCGTCACGCGCGCTGCGTTCGAGACCGAGCTGCGCCGCATCCGCTCCGCGGGCTACGCGGTCGACGACGAAGAGCACATCGAGGGCATCCGCTGCATCGCCATGCCGGTGTTCGGCCACACCGGCCAGGTGCTCGGCTCCATCTGCACCCTCGGGCCGAAGAGCCGCATGACCTACCAGCGCCTGCGCGACCTGCGCGCGCCGCTCGGCGAGCTGAGCGCGAAGCTGTCGCAACGACTGGGGTTCAACCAGTGATCGACCTGCGCTCGGACACTGTCACGCGCCCCTCACCGGGGATGCGCAAGGCGATGAACGATGCGGAGCTCGGCGACGACGTCTTCGGCGACGACCCGACCGTCAACCGGCTGCAGGAGCGCGCGGCCGAGATCTTCGGCTTCGAATCGGCGCTGCTCTTCCCGTCGGGAACGCAATCCAACCTCGCCGCGCTGATGAGCCATTGCCAGCGCGGCGACGAGGTGATCCTCGGCATGGAGGCGCACAGCTACCGCTACGAGGCGGGCGGCCTCTCCGTGCTCGGCTCGATCCAGCCGCAGGCGGTTCCGAACCGCCCCGACGGCACGCTCGACCTCGGCGAGGTCGAAGCCGTCATCAAGCCCGACGACCCACACTTCGCGCGCACGCGCCTGCTCGCTCTGGAAAACACGATCACCGGTCGCGTCCTGCCGCGAAAATACTTGCGGGAAGCGATCGATCTGGCGAAACGGAAAAATCTTTCAGTCCACCTCGACGGCGCGCGCGTCTTCAACGCGGCCACGCAGCTCAGGATGAAGGTGAAGGACCTGTGCGCCGGCTTCGACTCCGTTTCCTCCTGCCTGTCAAAGGGCCTCGGCGCGCCCGCCGGCACCGTCCTGCTTGGAAAGCAGGAGCTCATTCAAAAAGCAAAGCGGGCCAGAAAAATCCTCGGCGGCGGCATGCGGCAGGCGGGCGTGATCGCCGCCGCCGGGCTCTACGCGCTGGAGAACAACGTCGAGCGCCTGGTGGACGATCACGCGAATGCCGAGAAGCTCGCGCGCGGGCTGCGCGAGCTGAAGCTCGAGGTCCAGCACAACACCAACATGGTGCTGGTGAAGATTCCGCCGGAGAAAGCGCAACCGCTGGAAGCGCACATGAAGAAGAGCGGCATTCTCGTGCTGCCGCGCGCGCCGATGCGGCTGGTGACGCACCTCGACGTCGACGCCGCGGGCATCGACCGCGCGCTCGCGGCGTTCCGCGGTTTCTTCAGCTAGGGGGCGTCTGTTCGAAAGCGAGGCGCAGGCGCGCGAGCGCCTTGTGCACCGCCTGCAGCTCGTGCCCGGGGACGCCGTTGCCGCGCAGGCCTTCCATCAGGCGATCCGAAGCGTCGTCGTAGGCGTCGAGCAGCGCGGGCCGGGCGGATTTCGCGCGCACCAGCGCAGTGGCGGCGGCGAGCAGCAGGTCGAATCCCTCGAGCGCTCTGCTCAGCTTGTTGTCAGGATCTCCCACCCTGAGTGCAGGCTAAACAACCGCCCGCGCGGCAACAACTGGGGCAAACCCTAGTAAGCTCGTTTTCATGCTTGCCATCGACGAGACCGCCATGGCGCTGCTCTCGGCCCTGGTCGAGGCGCTGCCATTTCCGGTCTATGTGCAGGAGATCGACGGCGGCTCGTTCCTCTACGGCAATCGCCGCTACCTTGAAATTTTTACAATACCGCCTGAGCTCGATGCCGAGGGCGAGTTTCACGATGCGGCCAACGACCGCTGGTACGTGCTGCGCTCGCATCCGCTCTCCTGGATCGACGGGCGCAAGGCGTCGCTTTGCATCTTGTCCGATGTCACCGAGGAGCGCCGCGCGCGTGAGCTGATCGCCAAGCACCGCGACGCCGCGCACCGTACCGCGCGCCTGATCGCGCTCGGCGAGTTCGCCTCGGCGGTGGCGCACGAGCTGAACCAGCCTCTCGCCGCGATCGCCACCTACAACCATAGCTGCATGCGCATGCTGCAGTCGGGCAACCCGGACCCCGAGCAGCTCCTGCAGGCGATGCACATCTGCCGCGACCAGGCGAAGCGCGCCGGCCGCATCATCCAGCGCCTGCGCGGCCTGCTGCGCCACCCGGGCCCGGCGCTCGCCGAGCAGGACCTGAACGAGCTGGTCGCTGCGGTGCTCGAGCTTGCCGAGCCCGGGGCGCGCGATGCCGGCGTGTCGTTCGAGCGCGCGCTGTCGGCGCGACCGCCGGTGGTGCGCGCCGACCGCCTGCTGATCGAGCAGGCCGCGCTCAATCTGGTCCGCAATGCCGTCGAGGCGGTGCAGGAGCTCGCGCCGGAGCGCCGCCGCATCACGGTCGCCACGCGCGTCGAGCCCGACGGCAGCGGCACGCTGGCGGTGTCCGACCTCGGAGACGGCGTTCTGCCGGAGGTACGAGAGCGCCTGTTCGATGCCTTCGTCACCACCAAGCGCGGCGGCCTGGGCCTCGGACTGTCCATCTGCCGTTCCGTGGTGGAGGCTCACGGCGGACAGATTCGCCTGGACCTCAACGGGCGCGGCGCGCGCTTCGCGTTCACGCTGCCGAGATGATGCCCGGGCGCGTGGTGTACGTGGTGGACGACGACGATGCGGTTCGCAACGCCGTGTCGCTGCTGTTCCGCACCGCCGACCTCCAGGTGGAGACCTTTTCCTCGGCCGCGGCGTTTCTGCAGCAGGCGGATCTCGAGCGGCGCTGCTGCGTGCTGCTCGACATCCGCATGCCCGGGATGACCGGGACCGATCTCCACGAGGAGCTCCTCGGGCGGGGCGTGCGCGCGCCGGTGATCTTCATCACCGGCCACGGCGACATCCCGATGGCGGTGGAAGCGATGAAGAAGGGGGCCTACGACTTCATCGAGAAGCCGTTCGACGACGATCACCTTCTAGGCCAGGTGCTGGGCGCGCTCGAAGACTACGATGAAGAGACCGAAAGGCACGAGCCGGAGAAAGCGCCGCTCGCCGCGCTGAGCGCGCGCCAGCGCGCGGTGCTCGAGCGTGTGCTCGAGGGCAAGCCCAACCGCCAGATCGCCGAAGAGCTCTCGATCAGCCTGAAGACGGTGGAGTTCCACCGCGCGCGCATCATGCAGAAGCTCGGCGTGCGGACCGCGGCGGAGCTCTTCCGCCGCTGCCTGGGAGCCAACTAAGCCGAGTCGGGCTGCCCGGCTTCCTTTGGCGGCGGCCTGCCGCCGAACTGCGCCCAGGCGACGCCCGCCATCGTGATTGCGGCGCCGGCGATTTTCAGCCAGGTGAAGGTTTCGCCGAGCGTGAGCCAGGCCATCACCCCCGCCACCGGCGGCATGAGGTACATGAAGGGCGCGCTGCGCGCGACGCCGCGCACGCTGTTGACCCAGGTCCACACCAGCCAGCCGCAGAAGGAGCACACCACCAGCGCCCAGAAAATTGCCGCCCAGACCATCGGGCCGAGCTGCGCGGCCTTTAGCTCGGCAAAAAACGGCCAGGTGAACGCGAGCATCACCGGCATCGAGAAAAGCAGCGTGTACGAGAGCACGATCAGGGGGCCGTAGCGGTCGACGAGTGGCCGCGACAGCACCGTGTAGGCGGAGAACGCGGCGCCCGCGATGAGGAGCGTCAGGTCGCCCAGGCCGGCGCGCGAGAAGCCGGCGGCGAACTTGTCGGCGAGGAAGAGCGCGATCCCCGCGAAGGCGACCAGGGTGCCCGCGATCTGCTGCTTGCGCAGACGCTCGGTGCCGAGCCAGGCGAGGATGGCGAGCGTAAAGAGCGGCTGGCAGGTCAGCACGAGCGACGAGGAGAAGGCAGTCGACAGGTTCATGCCGTACATCACGGCGCTGATGTGGAGCACGTGGCCGATGAGCGCGCACAGGACGAAGCGCGGCAGGTCGGCGCGCCGCGGCCAGGTGTGCCGGATCCGGTGCCGGAACACGAGCACCAGCAGCACGAGCCCGAGCAGCGGCAGGATGGTGAAACGCAGGAACATGAACGCGCCGACCCCGAGGTAGTCGAGCACGTACTTGACGAAGGCGAAATTCATGCCCCACGCGACCATCGTCACGACGGCGGCGATCAGAGACCAGTCTAGAATGGGCCGGTTCATGAAATCCGAATCCCCGCTGACGGCGCGCGCCGCGGTTCGCGCGCTAACCGCCTCGAAGATCCGCGAACTCTACAACGAAGGCCTCGGCAACCCGAACGTGCTGCCGTTCTGGGTCGGCGAGCCCGACGAGCCGACGCCCGACTTCATCCGCAAGGCGGGCACCGATTCGATCGGCGCCGGCGAGCTTTTCTATACCCACAACCTCGGCATCCCGGAGCTGCGGGAAGCGCTCGCCGCCTACGTCTCACGCTTGCACAGGAAGATTGAAAGCGACCAGATCGCGGTCACCACCGCCGGCGTCAACGCGCTGATGGTGGCCTCGCAGCTCCTCGTCGACCCGGGCGACCGCGTCGTGCAGGTGGTGCCGCTGTGGCCGAACCTCCAGGAGATTCCGAAGATCCTCGGCGCGACGGTGGAGACCGTGGCCCTGGGGTTTTCGAGCCAGGGCTGGAAGCTCGATCTCCAGCAACTGCTTGAGAAGCTCAAGCCCGGGACGCGCGCGCTCTACCTCAATTCGCCCAACAACCCGACCGGCTGGACGGTGAGCGCAGCCGAGCTGAAGGCGATCCTGGAGCATTGCCGGCGCCACGGTATCTGGATCTTCGCCGACGACGCCTACGAGCGGCTTTACTACGACGACCCCGGAATCGCTCCGTCTTTCCTGGATATCTCTTCCGAAGAGGACCGGCTGATCAGCGCCAATACCTTTTCCAAGTCGTGGCTGATGACCGGGTGGCGCCTGGGCTGGCTGGTGGTGCCGCCGGGCCTCACCGCCGACCTCGGCAAGCTGATCGAGTACAACACCTCGTGCGCGCCGGTCTTCGTGCAGCGCGCCGGCATCGCGGCGGTGAAGGAGGGCGAGCCGGTGATCGCGCGCACGCGCTACCGCTTCAGAAAGGCGCGCGACTTCCTCGTTTCCGAATTGAAGAACATTCCTCGAATCGAGGTGGCGCTGCCGACCGGCACGATGTACGCGTTCTTCAGGGTGGAGGGCGTGAAGGACAGCCTCGCCTTCTGCAAGAAGCTGGTGCGCGAGGTCGGCCTTGGGCTCGCCCCCGGCTCGGCATTCGGGCCGGAAGGCGAGGGTTTCGTGCGCTGGTGCTTCGCAGCTTCCGAAGACAAGCTCGCCGATGGCATTGCGCGGTTGAGGCGCGCGCTCAAGTCCTGACGGGGCTTCAGAGAGGACAGGGGTGGTAGTACTATGTTTCGCAAGGAGGAGGCCATCCCAATGCTAGCCCGCACGCTCGGTGCAATCGTCGTTCTCGCGTCGTTCTCGCTCGTTTCGGTCTCGCTCGCGCAAGACCTGCCCAAGACGCAGTTCAAGGTGATCGGGCTGAACGGCCCGACGGTGGCGTCGATCGTCGACGAGGTGCCGTTCTGGCGCGAGACGCTGCCCAAGGCTTCGAAAGGCGCGATCACCGCCGACATCACGCCGCTCGACCAGATGGGCATCGACGACAAGACGATGCTGCGCCTGCTGCGCCTCGGGGTGATGGACTTCGCCGGCATGGACATTTCCAAGATGGCGGGCGACGACCCGCGCTTCGAGGGCTGCGATCTCGCTGGCATCACCCTCGACGCGGACAAGGCGCGCGCCGGCTGCGACGCCTACCGCGCGGTGATCGACCGCCAGATGCAGAAAAACTGGAACGCGAAGCTGCTCGCTTTCGGCGGCAACCCGCCGCAGGTGTTCTGGTGCCGCGGCGTGCTCGGCGGCCTCGCCGACCTCAAGGGGAAGAAGGTCCGCGTGTTCAACAACACCATGCGCGATTTCCTCTCCGGCGTAGGCGCGACCGCAGTCAGCATGGCGTTCGCCGAAGTGGTGCCGGCGCTCAGCAGCGGCGTAGTCGACTGCGGCGTGACCGGCAGCCTCTCAGGCAACACCGCGGGCTGGCCCGAGGTCACCAAATCGCTCTACCCCATGTCGCTCGGCTGGAGCATCAACGTGATGGCGGTGAACCTGACGACCTGGAACCGCCTCGACAAGCGGGTGCAGAGCTTCCTCCTCGAGCAGGTGAAGGGCTACGAGGACAAGATGTGGGGCACGCTCAAGAAGGCCACGGCGGAGGCCGACAGCTGCAACACCGGGAAGCAGCCCTGCACCATGGGCAAGCTCGCCAGTATCACCATCGTGCCGGTGAAGCCGGCCGAGGCCGAGGCGCACAAGAAGCTCGTGGAAGGCGCGGTGCTCGCCGGCTGGGCGAAGCGCTGCGGCGCCGAGTGCGCCGCGGAATGGAATAGCACCGTCGGCAAGACGCTCGGATTGACGGCGCCGACGCGCTAAGGGCGCCAGTGAAGCGGTTGCAGGAAATCGCCCACGGCGTTTCCCGGGGCGGGGCCATCGTCGGCGGGGCGCTGTTGCTGCTCGCCGCGGTGACGATCTGCATCGACATCTTCCTGCGCTATGCCTTTTCGCTGACCGTGGGCGGCGCGGACGAGCTTTCCGGCTATGCGCTCGCCATCGCGAGCGCGTGGGGTTTCTCGGTGGCCTTGCTCAGCCGCTCGCACATCCGGATCGATACGCTCTATGTCCGCTTACCGAGGCGCGCGCGGGCCACGCTCGACCTCGCGAGCCTCGCCGCGCTCGCGCTTTTCTTCGCGCTCGTCACCTGGCATGCCTGGGGCATGCTCAGCCTCTCTTACGCGTCGGGTTCGCGCTCCATGTCGGCGCTCGAGACGCCGCTCGCCATTCCGCAGACCGTGTGGGTCGTCGGCCTCGCGTTCTTCGTCGCGGTCGCGCTCCTGCTGCTTGCCCGGGCGCTGCCCGCCTACGTGAGAGGAGACCTCGACACGCTGTTCCAGGCAATCGGCTCGAAGTCCGCCGTGGCCGAGGCCAAAGAGGAAATCGCCGCGGTCGAGCGCGCGATCGACAGCCGCAAAGAATGACGGCGGCGATTTCCCTCATCGTGCTGCTGGTCGTGCTCGGCAGCTCGATCGCGGTCGCGGCCGGGATGGGGCTGGTGGGGCTGATCCTCAACCAGGTCTATTCGCCGATGCCGCTCACCCGGATGCTGGGCGAGCTCACCTGGTCGACCACCAGCAACTTCATCCTCACCGCGATTCCCTTCTACATCATGTTCGGCGAGATCCTGCTGCGCAGCGGGATCGCCGAGCGCATGTACAACGCGCTGGTGCAGTGGCTCTCCTGGCTGCCGGGCGGGCTGATGCACTCGAACATCGCCTCCTGCGCGCTGTTCGGCTCGGTCTCGGGATCGAGCGTGGCCACCGCGGCCACCATCGGGGTGGTCGCCATCGGCGAGATCGACAAGCACAAATACAACGAGCGCCTGTTTCTCGGCACGCTCGCGGCGGGCGGAACGCTCGGCATTCTGATCCCGCCCTCGATCAACATGATCATCTACGGCGTGATGACCGACACCTCGGTGCCGAAGCTGTACCTCGCCGGATTCATTCCGGGCTTCATCCTCACGGTGCTGTTCAGCCTCACCGTGCTGATCGCGTGCCTGTGGAAGCCGCGCTGGGGCGGGGATCGCATCAAGACCAGCTGGGAAGAGCGCTGGCGCACGCTGCCCGACCTGCTGCCGCCGCTCGTGCTGCTGATGATCGTGGTCGGCGCAATCTTCTTCGGCCTCGCCACGGCCACGGAATCGGCGGCCGTCGGCATCATCGGTGCGCTCGCCATCACGGCGTGGCGCCGGCGGCTGAGCCTCCGCATGCTGCGCGAGGTCTGCGAAGGGACCGCGCGCACGACCGCGATGGTCGTGGCGATCCTGGTGGGGGCGTTCTTCCTGAACGTCGTCATCCAGACGATCGGGCTCACGCAGCAGCTCAGCCGGCTGATCAACGCCTACCAGCTCACCCCGGTCCAGGTCCTGACCGCGGTGATCGTCCTGTACCTGGTGCTGGGCACCTTCATGGAGGAGCTGTCGATGATGATCTCGACCATCCCCATCACCACGCCGCTCATCCTGCAGGCTGGCTACGATCCGGTCTGGTTCGGCATCCTGCTCGTGCTGCTGATCCAGACCGCCATGGTGACGCCTCCGTTCGGCATCAACATCTTCGTGATCCACGGCATTCGCGGCCGTGGCACGATTGCCGACGTCGAGCGCGGCGCGGCGCCGTTCGTGGTCGCATTGCTGATCATGATCGGATTGATCTGCGCCTTTCCCGATATCGCGATGTGGCTGCCGCGGCTAGTCGGCTGACTAAGTTCGCGGCAGGGGCCGCTTCTCGATTTCATGCTCAAGGCGGCGTAAGGCCTGATTCAAAGGCTCTTCGCGACCGGCCGCATCAATCCGAAGAGCGCCGCGACGTTGTCGCCGAGGATGCGGTCTTTCTCCGCCGCGCTCAAGAATGCGCAGTGGCGGCGCACGTAATCGACGCACTGCTTATAGGTGCAGAAGCGCTCCACATTCGGCATGTCGGAGCCCCAGACGAGCTTCCCGGCGCCGAAACGATCGCGCATGCCACGGATCAGCTCCTGCGCCTCCGGGTAGGGATAGTCCCAGACCCCGCCCCAGGAAATCGGGAACATCACTTCGAGGAGCAGATTGTCGCGGCGATAGACTTCGAGCGCCTCGTCCGGGATCTCCCACTTCCCGGCGCGGGCGAAATACCCCGCCGACGGACCCATGACGCAGACGAAAGGAAGCGCCGGATGGCGCTTCAGGAGCCGCCCGAGCGCGAGCAGGTTCCCCAGGTAACCCGCTGCGTCGTAGCTCGGCGTCGAGGAGAGCTCGATGAAGACCGGCAGCTTGAGGCGGACGATCTTCTCCCAGAACGGTGCGAAAGCGGCGTGGTCGACATTGCGTTCGTAGCCGTGCCGCGAAAAATCCTGCGAGTAGTAGACGCCCTTGAGGCCGAGCCGGTGAGCGCGATCGACCTCGGCGAGCACTGAGTCGCGGTCGGCGAGCGCCTCGTCGACATTCAGGAGTCCGGTAAATTTCCCGGGGTGCTGGCTCTGCGCGAACGCGTTGTAGTCGTTCATCGCGCCGTAGCCGCCGCCCGCCTGGAGGATCGCGTGGTCGACGCCGGCATACGTCATCTGCGCGATCAGGAAGTCGGGCGGGCAGACGATCTCCTGCATCCCGACCGGCATGTACTGGACGTAGTAGTCCTCGCCCTCGTAGGTGAAGGCGAGCTGGCCATGGGACCCGACCCGGAAATCGACGTCGACCAGGCCCGCCCAGGTATTGTCGCCCTGCCGGAACAGCATCGCCGGCTTCAGTTCCTTGCCGTCGCGCGCGCGGAAGGCGCGCGCCGCCGGCCGCGTCACGACCTTTTGCAGGTATTTGAGGTGGACGGCGCGCGACGGATGGCCGCACGCGCCGTGCCAGTTCTCAAAGACGTGCGCGTGGCAGTCGACGATCAAGCCGCGCCGAGCTTCTCCATATGGTGCCTGAAGAGTCTCTCCATTTCTCCATTCACCGTGAGGAACGTCGCCCACATGTCGAGGAAATACTTCCACTCCGGGTCGCCGTAGCGCACCGCCCAGGTGTTCTGGCGCTTGTCGATCGGCTTCTCGGGCTCGATCACCGCCGACCACGGGTTGCGCTTCGAGAACAGGATGACGTCGCTGTCGCCGCTCATCCACACCTCCGCCTTCTTGGCGCGCACCGGCTCGGCGCCGAGCGTCACCTGACCCGTGGTCGTGACGACCTTCGCCTTGGGCCACAGCACGGGGATGCGCAACTCCTCGCTGGCGCCTGCCGTGACCGACACCCTGACGTTCGGGTCGTTGAGGTCGGCCGCGGTCTTGAGCTTTGCGGCGTTGTCCTTGTGGATGAGGAGCAGGCTCCCTTTCGACCAGAGCGGCCCCACGTAGTTGACCGTCAGCGCCCGCGCGATCGTGTAGGTCAGCGAAGAGCCGTAGAGATCGAAGTCGCCGCGCCGCAGGCCGATCGTCGAGTTCGCGAAGGTGACTTCCTTCCAGTCGACCTTCACCTCGAGCTCCTTGGCGAGGCGCTCGACCGCGTCCTTGTAGATGCCGCCGAGCTCGCCGCTCTTGGCGTCGCGGTAGAACCAGGGACCGGTCTGGGAGAACCCGACGCGCATCACGCCTTCCTTCTTGATCTTGGCGAGCGCGGAGTCCTCGCGGATGCCGGTCTCGAGCATCTGCGCCAGCGCCTCGCGCGGCGCCAGCGCCCCGGCGAATCCCGCCGCCGCGCCTACCAGTGCCGCCCCTTTGAGAAAGTCACGTTTGCTGTTGCTCATGCGCTCCTCCTTGTCAAAGTATGATATTCCACCGCGAGCGAACCGTGTCGAGCATTCCCGCGATCAGCGTCGTCGACGTGCACAAGAGCTTCGGCCCGCTCGCGGTGCTGAAGGGCGTGTCTTTCGATGTGCCGCGCGGCAGCGTCGTCAGCATGATCGGCGCGAGCGGCTCCGGCAAGAGCACGCTCCTGCGTTGCATCAACCACCTCGAGACGCCGAGCGCGGGAGAGATCTACATCGACGGCGAGCCGATGCATTTCCGCGTCGCCGGCGACGGGCAGCGCAAGCCGCGCCCGATCGCAGAGATCAACCGGCTGCGGCGCGATCTGGGCATGGTGTTCCAGCAGTTCAACCTCTGGCCGCACATGACGGTGCTCGGCAACGTGGTCGAGGCGCCGCGCCGCGTGCGCGGCCTCAAGCGCCGGCAGGCGGGCGAGCTGGCACTCGAATGCCTGCGGCGCGTCCAGCTCCTCGACAAGGCCGAGGAGTACCCGGCGCGGCTCTCCGGCGGCCAGCAGCAGCGCGTCGCGATCGCCCGCGCCCTGGCGATGCAGCCCAAGGCGATGCTGTTCGACGAGGCCACCTCTTCGCTCGACCCCGAGCTCACCGACGAGGTGCTCGCCGTGATGCGCGATCTCGCCCGCGACGGCACGACGATGATCGTCGTCACCCACGAGATGCGCTTTGCGCGCGAGGTGTCGGACCGCGTGCTTTTCCTGCATAACGGCCTCATCGAGGAGGCAGGTCCGCCCGAGGAGGTGTTCGGCGCGCCCAAGTCGGAGCGCTGCCGGCAGTTTCTGTCGAAATACCTGCAGTAGTAGAAATGTCCGGAGCACTTGCCGAGGCTCTGAATCCCGCCGTCTTCTGGGAATACCGCGCGATCCTCTTCAAGGGCCTCGCGTTCAATTTCTACGTCTTCGCCTGCGCCGCCGCCGCCGCCCTGGCCCTCGGTCTGGGCGCGGCGCTCCTGCGCGTCAACCGCTGGCGCCCGCTCCGCTGGGCCGGAACGCTGCATGTCGAGATCTTCCGCAACGCGCCCGACTACGTGATGGTGGTCTGGGTCCATTTCGTGCTGCCGCTGCTGCTCGGCCTCGCGATCGGCCGGCGCCTCGAATTCCCGCCCTTCCTCTCCGCGGTGATCGCCCTCGGCCTGGTCTACAGCGGCTACTTTGCCGAGACGTTTCGCGCCGGCATCCAGTCGATCCCGCTGGGCCAGATCGAGGCCGGTCGTGCCTGCGGCATGCCGGAGCGCCTGATCCTCTGGCGCATCATCCTGCCGCAGGTCGTGCGGCGCATGCTGCCCGAGGCGGTGAACCAATTTGTGTCGCTGTTCAAGGCGACCACGATCGTCTCCCTCATCGCGGTTCCCGACCTCATGTACCAGGTCTCGATGGTGACGCAGCAGGAGATGCGGCCGCTGCCGCTCTACACCGGCGCCGCGCTCACCTACTTCGCCATCATCTTTCTCGCGTCGAGCCTCGTCCGCGCGGCTGCCGAGCGCTGGCGCCAGAAGGTGTACGCCTGATGGGCAACTGGGAGCGCATGGTCTGGAACCAGCGCCACCTGCTGCTCGACGGGCTTGTCGTCACGCTCGAGATCTGCCTCATCGCCTTCGCCGCGGCGATCGTCGGCGGTCTCGTCCTGTGCCTGGTGCGGCTCTACGTGCGTCCGCTGCGGCCGGTGGCGATCGCCCTGATCGAGTTCTTCCGCGCGACGCCGATCTTCGTCCAGCTGCTCTGGGTCAACTATGTCTGGCCCGAGCTTTTCGGCTGGCCGGGCTCCTCCTTCACTGCGGGCTGGGTCGCCCTCGCGCTGCAATCGAGCGGCTACCTCGCCGAGACGTTTCGCGCCGGCATCGAGGCCGTGCCACGCGGCCAGCGCGAAGCCGGGCTTTCCGCCGGCATGTCGCACGCGCTCGCCTTCCGCCGCATCGTGTTGCCGCAGGTGCTCCTCATGGTGGCGCCCTCGCTCGTCAACCAGTTCACGGTCATCGTGAAATCGTCGACGCTGGTGTCGGTGATCACCGTCCAGGACCTGATGTTCCAGTCGCAGAAGATCGTCCACACCTGGCTCGACCCGATCGAGATCCTGACCGCGACCGCGGCGATCTACATCCTGGTGGTCTTCGCCGTCTCGGCGCTCGGCAAGGCGCTCGCCGACGTGCTGCGCCGGCGCTACGGCCTCGCGGCGTCGTAACGTCGAACCGAAAAAAAAGCAGTACGAAGAAGAATTAAAAAGCGTGCGCATATCGTTGAGCGAAGGAGTCTCGACGCGCGGCGGGCACTCGCGCCGCGAATGAAACCGGGACGACCGCCGCCGGCTGACTCTCTATCCGCGGAACGATGACTGCCGTTCTCCGGGGGCTATGTTCGATACCGCACAAACACGCGGGGCGTGTCCGCGTAATTTGTGACGTATGAAGCATCCTGTGCCCGAATGGCGCCAATTACTCCGCGAGGATGCCGTTGCTGGCGTTGGGTACCGGGCAACGATAAGAGCGGCGCCCAGACGCGCGTTCACCGCAAACGCACTAACGGCCGCGTCCCTCGCGCCAGAGGGAGCTCCGCAAGACGTGGTTTGGTTGCCTCATCGGATGTACTGCAACTCGCTTCCTGCGTCGCCCGTGCCGATCGGCGCTGCGACCACACCGCACTCTTGACCTACGACCGGGATAGAGCCCTTGACGCGTGGCTGTTGATCGCGTGCGTTTTCGTTACGTATTAGGTGCGCGTCACACGAGGATCACAATGATAATCGCTGCTTCCTACGGAGACGCACTGACGCCCTGATCGGCGAACTCCAATATCGGTAGGAGTTGCCGTTTCCACTCAGGAGCTCGCGCCATGTCGGCTCAAGTGACTTTAGTCGAACTCACGCTCGTGTCCGCCGGAGTGATGTATGCCTTTACACGATTTGCTGGAAGTGCTCGTGAGAAATAAACGTCGCTGTCGCGTAATGACGGGGGCATTCGTCGGTGCCGTTGCCATGTGTTTCACAAGCGTTGCTCTTGCGGCTGCTCCCACCTCGGGCCTGGTCGGCTATTGGGGTTTCGACGAGACCAGCGGCAATATCGCCGTCGACGGCTCCGGCAACAGCAACACGGGCACCCTGAGCGGCTCCGGCGCCACGCGCACGGCTGGTCGCGTCGGTACCGGCGCGTTGAGTTTCAACGGTGCGTCGGCCGGCCGCGTCACGATCCCGCATTCCGCCACCTTGAATCTCTCGAGCTTCACGCTCACCGCGTGGCTGCGTCCGACAGCGCTGTCCGGCTATCAGACAGCTGTGCACAAAGGCACCAGTGCCGCATGCTCCTATTGGTTGCAGACGAAAGGCGCGAACCCGACGTCCGGATTCGGCACCGCGTCGAGCTGCACGGGCTACGCCGAGCACGTCGTCACCAACACGACGTTGCAGCTGAACGTCTGGTACCACGTCGCGGCCAGTTTCGACAACGCGGCCAATACGTTGACCTACTACGTCAACGCCAACCCGGTCTACAGCGTCGCGGACACCCGGGCGCCGGCCAACTCGCAAGAAAGCCTGATCTTCGGCGAGAGCTCCTACTCTGGTGGCGGCTTCGAGCGCTGGCGTGGACAGCTCGACGAGGTGCGGATCTACAACCGCGCGCTCAACGCCGCGGAGATTGCCAACGTTTTTAACGACACGGGAAGCGGGTCGGCCGATACCCAGGCACCGACGATACCGTCCGACGTCACGGCGACCCCGGTCTCTTCGACGCGGATCGATGTCGCATGGACGGCGAGCGGCGACAACGTCGGTGTGGCGGGGTACCGCATCTATCGCGGCGGCGCGTTGATTGCTTCGACCGCGGCGACCACTGTTTCGGACATCGGTCTGCAACCGAGCACGAGCTATTCGTACACGGTCGCCGCTTACGACGCAGCTCAGAACGCTTCCGCACAGTCGACCGCAGCACCCGCGACGACGCAGGGAGCGCCGCCGACGGGCGATACGACTCCACCATCCGTCAGCATGACGGCGCCGGCCGCGAACGCGATCGTCCGCGGCAGCACCGTCGCGATCACCGCGTCGGCATCCGACAACATCGGTGTGTCGGGCGTGCAGTTCCTGCTCGACGGCGTCGCAATCGGCGCGGAGGATACGGGCTCGCCTTACAGCCTAACGTGGAACACCACTAATGCAACGGACGGCCCTCATCAGCTCACCGCCCGCGCGCGCGACGCGGCCGGCAATACGACGACATCGCAAGCGGTCGGTATCCGCGTCGACAACCTGCCGCCGACCGGTACGATCACGATCAATGGAGGAGCGGACGCGACGTCGAGCCGCAACGTGACGTTGACGCTGAGCGCCACCGACGTGGGAAGCTCGGTCACACACATGCGCTTCGCGAACGGCAGCTCGTTCTCGACGCCGGAGACCTTCGCCGCCACTCGGAATTGGACGCTGTCGTCCGGTAGCGGCCTCAAAACGGTCCGCGTGCAGTACCGCGATGAATCGGGCACCTGGTCGCCGGCGTTCACCGACACGATCGTCCGGGACGCTGCGGCGCCCACGATCTCCGCAGTCACGGCGTCCGGCATCGGCCCGTCGAGCGCGACGATCTCGTGGACCACGAACGAGAACGCAACGTCACGCGTGGAGTTCGGTCCTACTCCAAGCTACGGACAGAGCACGCAGCAAGGCCAGCTCGTAACCTCCCACAGCGTCGTGCTGGCGAATCTCGCGGAAACGACGCTTTACTACTATCGCGTTCGATCGTCCGACGCTGCCGGCAACGAGCGGATCGGCAGCGGCTCTTCGTTCAAGACTTCGGGCACGGACAGGCAGCCACCCAGTACGCCCACCAACGTGACTGCAACACCTGCTGCCTACTCTTCGGCGATCGACGTCGCGTGGACGGCATCGACGGACAACGCCGGCCCGGTCACCTATGAAGTGCTGCGCAACGGCGCCGTTGTCGCATCAGCGGTCGCGGCGCCGACGTATAGAGACTCCGGACTGACGCCGGCGACCACTTACGCCTACACGGTGCGCGCGGCCGACGCACAGGGCAATCTGTCGCCCGTATCTGACCCGCCGGCCGAAGCAACGACACCACCACCGCAAAGCTCCGGCCAGTACGTGTATCCGTTGCGGTTGAGCGAAGATCGCCGCTACTTGATCGATCAGAACTCGCGGCCATTCTTCATGAACGGCGACACCGCGTGGTCACTGTTCGCGCAGATCTCGAGAGAGGATGCCGAAGTCTACCTCGCGGACCGACAGCAGAAGGGGTACAACGTCGTGCTCGCGAGCCTGATCGAGCGACGTTTCGCTTCCAACGCTCCGAACAACGTGTACGGCGCAGCGCCGTTTGCGGTGGGAGGAACGTTCACGTCGCCGAACGAAGCCTATTTCGCTCACGCGGACGCCGTGATCAACAGCGCTGCCGACAAGGGCATCGTTGTGCTCGTTTCTCCGCTGTATCTCGGCTACGCCTGCGGCGGGGAGGGTTGGTGTCCGGAGGTTCAAGAGGCCTCGAGCTCCGCTCTGCGCGAGTGGGGCCGGTATGTCGGCAACCGTTACAAGAACTTCCCGAACATCGTCTGGATGATCGGCGGGGACACCGATCCCAACGACACGGCCGGCGTCGCGGACAAGGTCCGAGAGTTCGTTCTCGGCCTTCGCGAGCACGACACCGTGAATTTGATCACTGCGCACAACAAACGCGGCCAGTCCGCAATGGACGCCTGGCTGAACGAGGCTTGGCTCGATGTCAACAACATCTACACCGACTCGACGACTCATCTTCTGGCCTTGTCCGAGTACAACCGGGGCGCCGACAAGCCGCTGTTCTTCGTCGAGGGGCTCTACGAGAACGAGCACGGCATGACACCCACGGACCTGCGGAAGCAGGCCTACAACGCCGTGCTATCGGGCGCGACGGCTGGCCATCTGTTCGGCAACTGCCCGATATGGAATTTTGGGTTCACGGTCGGCTTTTGCACGCCGACGAACTGGCAGCAGCAACTGGGTTCCACGGGATCGCAGACGCTGGCCTACGTCGGCCGACTATTCCTGTCGCGGTCATTCCACCCGCTCGTGCCGGATCAAGCAAACACCGTGCTGACCGCGGGCTATCAATCGGGCTCGAGCTACGCAGCCGCCGCGCGAACCGCGAGCGGTGACAGCGTGATCGTCTACATGCCGAGCCGCCGCGCGGTCACCATCGATATGACGAAACTATCCGGGACCATGGCGCGCGCTTGGTGGTTCGATCCGAGCACGGGACAGGCGACAGTCATCGGCGACTTCACAACCATTGGCTCGCGACAATTCACGCCACCGACATCGAGCGACTGGGTGCTCGTGCTCGACGACCTCTCGCTCGGCCTGCCCGCGCCGGGCACGCTTCCATAGAGGGGGCCCTGAAACGACTTGGGGTTGCCGCAAGCGCGGCAACCCCAAGTGGTGGATGATTAAAGGATAGGAAATTCCTTCGCGAGCCAACCGCGAAATGCGCTCGGTTGCGGCGTGTTTCGGGTCGGTGAGCGGTGCTTCTCGCCCTGATCGATCCTGGCCGCGGCGGCCAGCCCGGCACACAAGCGGCCTTATGGCAAATACTGCGCCCCTTTGGCGAGTTCGGAAAGAGCGAGGACTGCGAGCGCCGCTTGGGCAGGCCTCAGGCGATGTCTGGGACGGGATGGTAGGCGAGCGCAAGGCTCGCGTGCTCGGCAGGCGGCGAAGGTCCGCACGCGGGCAGTGGGTGCCAAAGCCCGAGCCAGGAGAGGATGCGCTCGATCACGGCCGGATCCTCGATCAGTGAGATCACGCACATCTGCGCGCCGCATTCCGGGCAGGTCAGCGGATCGACCTCGTAGACCTTGCGAATCATCTTCGCCCACGCGATCTTCGCGGCTCGACGCGCCTGGCTCTCGGCTTCAGGGCCGGGCCCGTCCATATCGGGACGCTCGTGCTCCGAGCCCCGCGTTCGGCTCGAATAGCGGCCGTAGTAGCGCACCATGTGCTCGTGCCGGTCCGGGACGTGCTTGCAGAGGAATGAAGCGTCCCGAAGCTTCGAAGACGCCGTCGGCGACGAGCGCATGCACGTGGGGGTTGAAGTTGACCAGGTCGCCGAAGGTCTGGACGAAGAGGATGAAGCCGGGGCGGGCGCGGGGCACGGCGGCGCCGTACGCCTGCGTGAGCGCTCGCGCGATGATGCGGCAGAGCTCTCCGAGAAGAGATCGACGATAGGCGAAGAACGGCCGGATGAGCTTCGGAACCGTGAAGACGTATTGCCGGTGCGGCACCGGTCGCAGCACGCACTGCTCGACCCACTCACCGTAGGCGAGGACGCGCTTCTGGTGGCAGCTCGGGCAGAAGTAGCGCGTCTTGCAGGAAAAGGCGAGAAGCAGGTCGTGGCCGCACCCGCCGCAGCGGATGCGCGCGAAGCCGCAGTGCAGGTCGCCGCATTCGAGAAAGCGCTCGAGCACGTTCTCTTCGACGGCGCGGCGCACGCGGCCCGAAGCGCGCAACTCCGGAAGGTGGCGATTGACGCACTGCCACAGCGGACTCGCGCGCGGTCTGCGCGGGCGATAGATCGCCGGGCGATCGGCCTCCATGCGGGAACGAACGCGAGGGACGCTGCCGCGGACGAGTGCAACCGGTGACCGGATGACATGGCGGTACGGCGGTCAACGCGACCGGCGGGGCAAACGTTGAAGCGGCAAACGCCTGCAGGTCGCTACCCGAGCGCGATGACGATGTTGCCGCCGGCGTCGAGCTCGGCGCAGGCGCCGGGGGGGATGACGCAGGTGGCGTCGTACTCCTCGACGATCAGCGGACCTTTTTTCGCCCGGGATAGATCCGACCGGCGCATGACGGGAGTCTCGATCCACGAGCCGAAGTAGGCGCGCCGCGCAGGCGGAGGGGTCGGCTCGGCGCGGCTCGCCCTGACGCGCTCGGGCACGCTCGGCCCGTCGCGCAGGCCCTGGCCGACGACCTGGATGGAGACCAGCTCGACCGGCTCGTCGGCGCCGGCGCGGTGGCCGTAGGTCTTTTCGTGCTCCCGGCCGAAGGCTTCTTCGAGGGCACCGAAGTCGATCGGGCCGTCGGGCAGGGGCACCGTCAGCTCGTAGGTCTGACCGTGGTAGTGGAGCGCTGCCGAGCGGCGAATTTTTGCCTTTTCCGAGACAAATCCTTCAGCGGCCAGTTGCTCGCGCGCCTGTCTCGCCAGCGCCTCCCACGCGCCTTCGATCTCGCGCGGATCGGATCTGCGCAAAAGGCGCCTGAAGGTGCGCGAATAGTGGTGCTCGACATCGGCGTAGAGCAGCCCGAACGACGAGAACAAACCCGCCGAAGGCGGCACCACAATGCGCTTCATGCCGAGCGCCGCCGCCATGCCGCAGGCGAACACCGGGCCGTTGCCGCCGAACGCGAACAGGGCGAACTCGCGCGGGTCGCGGCCGCGCTCGCTCGACACCGCCTTGATGGCGCGGATCATGTTCGAGGCCGCGATGAGATGCGCCCCGTGGGCGGCTTTTTCCAGGGTCAACCCCATCGGAGTGGCGATCTTCTCGGCGAAAACCCTCCGCGGCTTCTCGGCGTTGAGCTTCAGTGCGCCGCCGACGAGGTAGGCCGGGTTGATGTAGCCGAGCAGCAGGTTGGCGTCGGTGACCGTTGGGATCTCGCCGCCCTTGTCGTAGCACACCGGGCCGGGGGCGGCGCCCGCGCTTTCCGGGCCGACCTGCAGTGCCCCCGCGGGATCGATCCAGACCAGCGAGCCGCCGCCGGCGCCGACCTCGGCGAGATCGATCGCCGGCACCTTGAGCGCATAGCCCGCGCCCGTGAGCAGGCGCGAGCCGACCATGATGCCGGCCCCGACCGAGTACTCCTGGGCGCGGGTCACCTCGCCGTCCTCCACCATCGACGCCTTCGCGGTGGTCCCGCCCATGTCGAAGCTGATGATCTTCGGCAGGTTCTTGGCGCGCGCGAGCGCCTGCGCGCCGACCACGCCGCCGGCGGGGCCGGACTCGATGATGTGGACCGGCCGCTCCACCGCTGCGGCGTCGGTGGTGAGGCCGCCGTTCGATTGCATGAGGAGCACACGCGCGCGCACGCCCGCGTCGTCCAGGCCTTTGCGCAGCGCTCGCAGGTAGCGTGCGACGATCGGCGTCACGTAGGCGTTTACCACCGTGGTCGAGGTGCGCTCGTATTCCTTGATCTCCGGCAGCACCTCGCAGGAGATCGAGCAGGGCAGGTGGGGTGCTTTTTTCCTGACCACGTCCTGAATCAAAAGCTCGTGGGCCGGATTTGCGAACGAATGCAGCAGACACACCGCGATCGCCTCGACCTTCTGCGCGAGCAGCTCGTCCACGGCCCGCTCCGCGTCATTCTGATGCAAAGGTTTCTCGACAACCCCTTGCGCGTCGACGCGCTCGTCCACCACCTGGCGCAGGTAGCGCTCGACGAGCGGCGCGGGCTTGGTCCACCCCATGTCGTACATGCGCGGCATGCGCAGCGTGCGGATCTCGAGCACGTCGCGAAAGCCCTTGGTCGTGATCAGGCCGGTCCGAGCGCCTTTGTGCTCGAGGATCGCGTTGGACGCCACGGTGGTGCCATGGCGGATCTCGTCGATGGTTGCGCCTGCGAGGCCGGTCTCGCGGAACACCTCGGTCAGGCCTTCGACGATCGCCTGCGCGTAGTTCTCCACGCTCGACGAGATCTTCTTGGTGTGGATCGTGCCGTCGGAGCCGAGCAGCACGATATCGGTGAAGGTGCCGCCGACGTCGACACCGACGCGATAGCTTGTCACTAGGGAAGGTCTGAAGAAGTCGTCCCCGCGAAGGCGGGGACCCAGTTTAGAAAATTAGAAAGCCTGCTCAAAAAGGTCTTTCCACTTGGGATTCATCTCCTCGATCAGCTTGATATTCCACGCGCGGTGCGCCTATCTAACTGGGTCCCCGCCTTCGCGGGGACGACCATTCAGCCCCTTTTTCAGAGTTTCACTAGGCGGCTTTTTTGGCTTTCGGCAGCGGATCTTCGCGTTGCACGGCCGGCACCTCGCGCCAGCCGCGGGCCGCGCGGATCTCGGCGCGCTTTTTTGCCGTTGCTTTTGGTTCAATCTCTTTCTTGATGATCACGACCCCGTAATCGGCCTCGGCCTTCCTCACCGACAAAAGCTCGTTCTTCACATCCTTCAGTACGGCGGCGGGATCGCGCTCCAGCGGATCGCCCCAGCCGCCGGCGCCGGCGAGCACGTGGCGGAATACATCGCCGCGCCGGATGGTCATGGTGAACTTGGAGGGCAGCGTGCGGTTCTCGCCGTCGGGATTGAGGTAGTTCTCGGAGGGCATGCCGGGGCTGCCGCCGTAGAGGCCGAAGGGGCGGTGCGTCCGCCGGTCGGAGCGCACCTGCAGCACCGCTTCCTCCTCGAGGAATCGGTAATCGCGCTTGAACGGCACGCCGCCGCGGTACTTGCCGGCGCCCGCCTTGTCGGCCACGAACTCGTAGGCGAGGAACTGGATCGGCTGCTCGGTTTCCGTGATCTCGATCGAGTGCGAGGCCATGTTGGCGAACATGTGCGAGTTGCCGTCGAGGCCGTCTGCCCAGGGCCGCGCGCCCCAGGCGCCGCAGGTGAAGTCGACGTAGATGAAGGGCTTGCGCCCGGCGTCGTAGCCGCCGATCGACACGCCGGTGTTGCCGCCGTCGCCCGCCGCCTTGACCTTGTCGGGCAGCATCATCGCGAGCGCGCCGAACATGCAGTCGGTCATCCGAAAGCCGGTGAGGCCGCGCGCGGCGCAGGCCGCGGGGAGAACGCCGTTTCCGACCGTGCCCGGCGGGCAGATCACCTCGATGGCCCTGAACACGCCTTCGTTGTTCGGAATGCCCTGCGGCAGCACCGAGCGCACGCCGGTGTAGGACGCCGCCTTGGTGAAGGAGAGCGTGTTGTTGATCGCGCCCTTCACCTGCGGGTGGGTGCCGGTCCAGTCGACCACCATGTGGCCGCCCTTCTTGCGGATGGTGACGAAAAGGCGGATCGGTTTTCCGTAATCCACGCCGTCGTCGTCGATCCAGTCCTCGAAGCTCCACTCGCCGTCGGGAAGCTTCTCGAGCGCCGCGCGCGTCAGTCGCTCCGCATAGTCGATGGTCTCGCGCATATACGTTCTTGTTTGTTCCAGACCATACCGGCTAACCAGCTCGGCGAATTGCTTTTCCGCAATGTGGCAGGCGGCGAGCTGCGCGCGCAGATCGCCGAACACCTTCACCGGCAGGCGCACGTTGCGCTCGATGAAGGTCATGAGCGTCTTGTTGAGCACGCCCGCCTCGTACATCTTGAGCGGCGCGATTCGCAGCCCCTCGGCGTAGATCTCGGTCGAGTCGGATGCGTTCGAGCCGGCTACGCGTCCGCCGACGTCGGTGTGGTGGCACACGGTGCAGGCAAACGCGATGCGCTCGCCCTCGTGGAACAGCGGCTTGAAGACGAAGATGTCGGGCAGGTGCATCCCGCCGTCGAAGGGATCGTTCATGATGAACACATCGCCCGGGCGGATGTCGTCGCGGTAGTGCTGCATGATCGACTGCATCGCGGTCGGCACCGAGCCGAGGTGCCCGGGCAGCGTGAGGCCCTGCGCCACGAGCCTCCCCTCGGCGTCGGCAAAGCCGGTCGAGTAGTCCATGTTGTCCTTGAGCACGCCGGAGTAGGTCGTGCGGAACACGGTCAGCGCCATCTCGTCCGCGATCGAAAAGATCGCATTCTTGAACAACTCAAAGCCGATCGGATCCATGCCTTATTATCCTTGCATGCCGAAGGATATCTACATCGCCCTAGGTGTAAAGCGCCGGATCAACGCCGCGGGAACGCTCACGCGCCTGGGCGGCGCGCTGATGGACGAGGAAGTGGTCTCCGCGATGGCAGCCGCCGCGCGCGCTTCGGTCGACATCGGGGAGCTTCAGTCGGCCGCGAGCAGGACGATTTCAAGAATTACGACTGCGCAGGCAGGAATTGTGACGACCGGCGCCGCCGCCGCACTTACCCTTGCCGCCGCTGCGGCCATGACGCGCTGGGACATCGCGCGCATGGCGGCGCTGCCGCACGCCGAGAGCTTTCCGAACGAGATCCTTCTGCCGCGCACGCAATACACCGGCTACGCGCACGCGCTGCGCGCTTCGGGCGCGCGCCTGGTCGACATCGGCCACAACGACCGCGGCACCGGCGCAGGCGTGCGCGGCCTCGAGGCCTGGGAGATCGAGGCGGCGATCACACCGCGCACCGCCGCTTTCGCTTTTTCCGCCAGTCCCGGCAACATTCATGAATTGCCGGTCGTGAGCAGCGTGTGCAAGGCGCGCGACATTCCCGTGATCGTCGACGCGGCAGCCCAGCTTCCTCCCAAATCGAACCTGAAGAAATTCCTGCAGATGGGCGCCGACCTGGTCGCGTTCTCCGGCGGCAAGGCGATCGGCGGCCCGCAAGCCTCGGGCATCCTCGCGGGACGGCGCGATCTGGTGGGCGCGGCGCTCGTGCAGCAGCTCGACATGGATGTGTCTCCCGCGACCTGGGCGCCGCCCGATTTGATCGATGTTCAGGCAATGAAGGGCATTCCGCACCACGGCCTCGGGCGCGGCTTCAAGGCGGGCAAGGAAGAGATCGTCGGGCTTCTCGTTGCCCTGGAGCGTTACGCCGCCGCGGACGACGAGGCGTCGAACGCGGCGCTCGAGCGGCGCCTCGCGCGCATTGCAAAAGATCTCGGTGAGGGAGTTGTTAAGAAAATCGTATCGGCGCGCGAGACAGGCCGCGTGCCGCAGCTCCATCTGACGGTTGAAAATCCGATTACCTTGAGCGCTCGCCTGCAGGCCGGCGAGCCGCCGGTGCACCTCTCGGAGCGCTTCGCCGCGCAGGGAATCCTGATCATCGATCCGCAGGCATTGCGCCCGGAAGATGACGCCGCCTTGGTCGCTGCGCTGTTGAGAGTCGTATGAGGGAGCGCTTTGCGCGCAAACCCCTGCCCGAGCGCTTCTGCAACCTCGAGCGCTTGCTGGCCGGGATGGCGGCGCGCGGGCTGGACGGCATCGTGGCCTCCACGCCGCTCAACGTCTTTTACCTCAGCGGCTTCAACGGCATCGCGCACAAGGCGGACGAGCCGCGTCCCTACGCGCTCGTGCTGTCGCGCCATGCGCCCGAGCACCCGATCCTCGTGATCGCCGACTATTACCTCGCGACCTTTCTCGCCCAGCCGAGCTGGGTGCGCGACATCCGGCCATTCCGCGCGGTGATGATGCCGATCGACCGGGCACCGCAGCGCGAGGACATCGACCGCTTCATCCCTCGCGAGGCGCGTGAGATCGACTGGATGCGAGCGGCGCGCGGTCATTACGCTTTCGACAAGGCGTCTGCGCTGCGCGGCGCGCTCGCCGACCTCGGCCTTGAGCACGGCAAGGTCGCTGAGGACGCAAATGCTGGCGAGGCGTACGACGTGCTCATGTACGCCCGCGCCGTGAAGACGCCCGCCGAGATCGAGCTCCTGCGTCGCGCCACCGCGCTCAACCGCGCCGCGATCGAGCGCACGGTCAAGTCGTGGCGCAAGGGCATGCGCTGGCGCGAGCTGAATCGCGCTTACCATCTGGCGGCCCTCGACCTCGGCGGTTTCGTGCGCGATCCGGGCGCCATGGTATGGGGCCACCCTCGCGGCACGGAAGCCGCGCTCACCCTGCAGACCGGGCTCGAGGACTTCGAGGTGGAGGCCGGCATGCACGTGATGTTCGACTGCCATGGCACGCTCGACCTGTACTGCTGGGACGGCGGCAAGACCTGGGTGGTCGGCGGCGAGCCGCAAGCGGAGGGCCGCCGCAACCTGCGCGCCACCGCGCAGGTCGCCGAAGCGCTGGTCTCCGAGATGAAGCCGGGGGCGCGCCCGAGCGAGCTCCAGGCGCGCGGCCGCGCCCTCTACCGCAAGGCGGGGATCGCGGATCCCGACGCCGCCGTGGTCTTTTTCCACGGGCTCGGGCTCTCGCACTGGGACATCGACGGCGCGAGCGCCGACTGGCCGTTCGAGGCCGGCATGGTGGTGCCGCTTCATATGGTGGTACCAGGCGGCGAGTCGAGCCGGGCTTGGCTCGAGGAAGTGGTCCTCATCACTCCGCAGGGCGGCGAGCCCTTCTTCGGCTGGGGATACGACCCGCTGCACGCTTAAGGCGCGCACTGCAGCGCTGATGCATTAAAACGGTGCACCCGATTCAGGGACAGACCACGTTTCCCGCACGTTTTCCGAGCGGCCGAGAAGCGAAAACGTGGTCTGTCCCTGATTTGAGTGCTGGCACGGTCTGTGCAGATCCTCGTGGCGAAGTTTCCAACCACGGGGAGAACTCATGAAACGTCGTTCGTTCGTCAGAGCGCTGGCGCTTGCCGCGTCGGTCGCGGCCATCGGCACTTCGTCCACCACGTTCGCGCAGCAGAAGACCGTCAAGGTCGGCGTCCTGCATTCGCTGTCGGGCACCATGGCCATCAGCGAAACGGTGCTGAAAGACACGGTGCTCATGGCGATCGACGAGATCAACGCCAAGGGCGGCGTAATGGGCGCCAAGATCGAGCCGGTGGTGGTCGACCCGGCCTCCAACTGGCCCCTCTTCGCGGAGAAGGCGCGCCAGCTCCTCACCCAGGACAAGGTCGCAGTGGTGTTCGGCTGCTGGACTTCGGTGTCGCGCAAGTCGGTCCTGCCGGTGTTCGAGGAGCTGAACGGCCTGCTCTTCTACCCGGTGCAGTACGAGGGCGAGGAAATCTCCAAGAACGTGTTCTATACCGGCGCCGCGCCGAACCAGCAGGCGATCCCGGCGGTCGAGTACCTGATGTCCAAGGACGGCGGCGAAGCCAAGCGCTGGGTGCTGCTCGGCACCGACTACGTGTACCCGCGCACCACGAACAAGATCTTGCGCGCATTCCTGAAGTCCAAGGGCGTCGCCGACGCCGACATCATGGAGGAGTACACGCCGTTCGGGCACAGCGACTACCAGACCATCATTGCCAAGATCAAGAAGTTCTCCTCCGAAGGCAAGAAGACGGCGGTGGTCTCTACCATCAACGGCGACTCGAACGTGCCGTTCTACAAGGAGCTCGGCAACCAGGGGCTGAAGGCGACCGACGTGCCGGTGGTGGCGTTCTCGGTCGGCGAAGAGGAGCTGCGCGGCGTCGATACCAAGCCGCTCGTCGGCCACCTCGCGGCGTGGAACTACTTCATGTCGATCAAGGCGCCGGCCAACGACGCCTGGACGAAGAAGTGGGCCACCTACGCCAAGACCAAGAACATCGCCGGGCACAAGGACAAGCCGCTCACCAACGACCCGATGGAAGCGACCTACATCGGCATGTACATGTGGAAGCAAGCGGTCGAAAAAGCCAAGAGCTTCGACGTCGACAAGGTGCGCGTCGCGATGGCCGGCCAGACCTTCACCGCGCCCTCGGGCATCACCTCCACGATGGACGCCAAGAACCACCACCTGCACAAGGCGGTGTTCATCGGCGAAGTGAAGGCCGACGGCCAGTTCAACGTGGTGTGGAAGACCAAGGGCCCGGTCAAGGCCCAGCCGTGGAGCCCGTTCATCGCCGGCAACGACAAGAAGAAGGACGAGCCGGCGCTAATGGCTGAAAAGAAGAAGTAGACTTCGCGTAGTGCGCTCAGTGAAGAAAGGGGCCGCCTTCATGGCGGCCCTTTTCATATCTTTCGCTTCTCATGCACTTAACAAGGGTGCAGTCGAGAAGCTGGCCTCCGACGACAACGACGAGAAAATCGCGGCCATCGCGGCGCTCGTCGCCGAGGGCGACCCGAAGGCGGCAGACGTCCTCAGGCAGGCGGCGGAGGGCGAGGTCGAGATCGGTGGCAAGAAGGTCGAGATCGTCATGAACAATCGCGTGCGCGGGCGCATCGCGGAGGCGCTGTCGGTGCTGAAGCTCCTTTCGAGCGACCGGGGCGAGCGCGGCGCGGCGGTCAAGGCCCTCGCCGGCGGCGCCGACCCGTCGATGCTGCCGCTGATTCTCAAGGCGAGGGAAAAAGAGGCGGATGCCGAGATCAAGGCGCAGCTCAACATGATCGCGGCCGGCATGCAGATCAAGAGCGAAGACAAGGCGGCGCGCCTCGCGGCGATCCGCATGCTCGGCGAGTCGGGGAATCCCAGCGCCCGGGCGCTGCTCACCGAAGCCGCGTCCGACCCCGACGCAGAGATCAGGGCCGAGGCGCAGCGCAGCCTGAGCGGAGTGCAGTCGCGCCTCGTCTGGGGCGAATGGCTCGGCCTCGCGTTCGCGGGCGTGTCGCTCGGCTCGATCCTGCTCCTCGCCGCGCTCGGCCTCGCCATCACCTACGGCCTGATGGGCGTCATCAACATGGCGCACGGCGAGCTGATCATGATCGGGGCGTATACGACTTATGTCGTTCAGGGGTTCTTCAGAAATTCCTCTTTTTTTGATTGGTACCTGCTCGCCGCAGTTCCGGCGTCCTTCCTCGTCGCCGGCCTGGTCGGCATGGCGCTCGAGCGCTCGGTGATTCGCTGGCTCTACGGCCGCCCGCTCGAGACGCTGCTCGCCACCTGGGGCATCAGCCTGATGCTGATCCAGGCGGTGCGCACCCTCTTCGGCGCGCAAAACGTGCAGGTGGAGAACCCGGCGTTCATGTCGGGCGGCATCCAGGCGCTGTCCAACGTCGTGCTTCCCTGGAGCCGGATTTTCATCATCGTGTTTGCCGCCGCGGTGCTGGTCGGGGTGTGGATGCTGCTCACCAGGACCCGCCTTGGGCTCTATATCCGCGGCGTCACGCAGAACCGCGACATGGCGGCATGCGTCGGCGTGCCTACCGCACGCATCGACACCTGGGCCTTCGGCCTGGGCTCGGGCATCGCCGGACTCGCCGGCTGCGCGCTGTCGCAGCTCGGCAACGTCGGCCCGGACCTCGGCCAGGGCTACATCGTCGACTCGTTCCTGGTGGTGGTGTTCGGCGGCGTC